>Ga0209077_1000098_pt1 | contig 20720 bp, 17 predicted proteins | sample PPLLak1March2015_FD_187247 | JGI IMG/M metagenome (GOLD analysis project Ga0209077, IMG submission 187247) | Freshwater sediment microbial communities from Prairie Pothole Lake near Jamestown, North Dakota, USA - PPLs Lake P7 Core (1) Depth... | ecosystem: Environmental > Aquatic > Freshwater >... | reverse complement strand
TTAATCTGGCGCCAATATCTTGGTTCTTCGTAAAGTTTGCGTGTCAGCGGCAGATCGCGCAGGCCGAAGTAAGCGCCGATGTAGCCTAAAACATTGCCAGCCGCACCGCGCACGATTTGCAGGGCGGTGAGAGAAGGGCGCCGTTCACGCAGGCTGATGTAGGCATTGGAAAGCTGCAGCGCATCGCCCGGAGTGACATCTTCCAGGTAAGGGCGGTTGGAGCGATCCCGCCCAAAACCCTCCTGTAGCCCTTCGTGGCTGACGTTGTCGCTGATTTGTCGTGCGTGGGTGTCCAGCGCGTAAAGATGCTTGCAGTAAGGCAGGTTTTTCAGCGCATCTCGCAGCAACTCGTTGAGCCTGTTGCGCTCTCCCCATTCACGGCTACAGTTGGCAGCCAGTTGCCGCATGGGCTCCTGCAACATGCCGCTGAGTGCTTCGCGTTGATGGGCGATGCTTTCCTGCAGGTTTTCCTTGGGTAGATTCATGGCTTCCTCAGTTTAGTGCGCTTGCCAGCAGGCGGCGGTATTTGCTCACCAGCGGGTCTTGAGCGCCGAGCAAGGTAAACACCGCGAGCATGGTTTTGCGCCCCGCGTCGTCGCCGAAGCTGCGGTCGCGCAGGATGATTTCGAGCAGTTGCGCCAGTGCGTTTTCATACTGCTGTTGGGCTACCAGGAAATTGGCAAGTTCCAGTCGTGAGGCGAGATCGTTCTCGTCGCTGGCGATTTTTTGCTCCAGTGCTTTGGCGTCGCCACCTGCGCCTTTCTCGGCGAACTCCAGCCGGGCGAGCAGTGCGATTACCTTATCATCGCCGCGGGTGGTCGGGTTGATGCTGTCCAGCATCCGGCGCGCGGCGGAAATGCCCCCGCTATCCAGCATGATGGCGGCTGCGGAAATGCGGATTTTATCGTTCTTGGGGTCGAGCGCAGAGGCTTCCGCCAATCGCTTCAGGGCTTGTGCGGCGTCGCCCTGGCGGTAGGCCTCCTCAGCTTCAAGCCGCAGTGCTTCGCCGGGGGAGGGGATGTTGCGTTCCAGAAATTCCCGGATCTGGCTCTCCGGCAGGGCGCCGCTGAATTCATCGACGATTTCGCCATTGACGATGGCTTTTACCGACGGGACTCCCTTGATACCGTAATTCATGGCCAATTGCTGGTTGGCTTCGGTTTCCACTAGGGCAAGAAAAAATTTCCCCTGATATTCCTGCGCCAGTTTTTCCAGCAGGGGCTTCAGCATCTTGCACGGCCCGCACCAGGTGGCCCAGAAATCCACCAGAACCGGTATCTGAAAAGAACGCTCTATGACCTCCTGCTGGAAATCGTCTTCGTTGATGTCGGTGGCAAAGGTGGGCATGTAAATCTCCGTGGTGTCTCTTGGTTTGGTCGATATCGTATCAAAAAGGCGGCTTTTTAAGAATGGCCGGGCTTTTCTGTTAAAATTCGGCTCCATGAGTTATCAAGTTCTGGCACGCAAATGGCGGCCTAAATCCTTTGCCGATCTGGTTGGGCAAGAGCATGTGGTGAGGGCGCTTTCCAACGCGCTCGACCAGCAGCGCCTGCATCACGCCTATCTTCTCACCGGCACGCGTGGCGTGGGCAAGACCACCGTGGCGCGCATTTTGGCCAAGTCGCTCAACTGCGAAAGCGGCATTACTTCTACCCCCTGCGGTACTTGCAATACCTGTCGCGAAATCGATGCCGGTCGCTTCATCGACCTGCTGGAACTGGATGCGGCGTCCAACACCGGCATCGACAACATGCGCGAAGTACTCGATAACGCGCAGTATGCGCCGACGGCAGGACGCTTCAAGGTCTATCTGATCGACGAAGTGCACATGTTGTCCAAGGCCGCCTTCAATTCCATGCTGAAGACGCTGGAGGAGCCGCCGGAACACGTCAAGTTCATTCTGGCCACCACCGATCCGCAAAAAATTCCGGTCACCGTGCTGTCGCGCTGTCTGCAATTCAACCTCAAGCAGATGACGCCGGCTTCCATCGTCGGCCATTTGCAGCAGGTGCTGGAACGAGAGAACCTGAGTTTCGAAGTGCCTGCCTTGCAGTTGCTGGCGCGGGCCGCGCAGGGAAGCATGCGCGATGCGCTTTCGCTGCTCGACCAGTCCATCGCTTATGGCGGCGGCAAGGTGGAGGAAGTCCAGGTGCGTCCCATGCTCGGGGCAATCGACCAGAGCTATTTGTTTACTTTGCTGGAGCGACTGGCGGAAGGCGATGGCGCGGGACTAATCGCCTTGGCACTGCAGATGGAGGAGCGCAGCCTGTCGTTTGACGCGGCATTGCAGGATTTGGGCGCGCTGCTACATCAGGTGGCACTGGCTCAGGCCGTGCCACAGGCCCTGAGCGAAGACTTGCCGGAGCGCCAGCGGATTCTCGATCTGGCGCAACGCTTCAGTGCGGAAGACGTGCAACTTCATTATCAGATCGCGCTGCATGGCCGCAAGGATTTGGGTTTGGCGCCGGACGAGTTTGCCGGCTTTACCATGGCGTTGCTTCGCATGCTGGCTTTTACCCTGGAAGAGGCGCCCACTGCGACTCTACCCGTGAAACGTGTCATCGCAGCCGAAAAACAGGTTATTGCACCGCAACGGGAAGAACGTCCGGCCTTTAAGGTGCAGGAGCCCGTTCCTGAACCTGTGACTCAACATCAGGCAGTTGGAAATGAGCTGGTCAAGATATTTGACGGGGATTGGCCGGCACTGGTTGCACAGCTTGGTCTTGGCGGGATGGCCAAGATGTTGGCGCAGCATTGCGAGTTGAAGAATTATGATGGGCGACGCATCGAACTATGCGTGATGGAGGAACACAAGCATCTAATGGAAAAGAGCTATCAGGAAAAACTCAAGACGGCATTGGAGAGCTTTCTCGGCGGCCCCGTTTTCCTGAATATTTCCATCTGCAGCGTGACGGGCGTTACCCCGGCCAAACTGGTGCAGGAAGAGAAAAATATGCGCCAGGCGGAGGCGATTGCTGCTATCGAGCAGGACCCATTCGTGCGTGAACTGATTGAAGGCTTTGATGCGCAGGTCATCGAGTCCACTATTAAACCCAATAATTAAGCGGAGAGCGGAATCATGATGAAAGGTGGTTTGGGCGGCCTGATGAAGCAGGCTCAGCAAATGCAGGACAACATGAAGAAGATGCAGGACCAGTTGGCCACGGTGGAAGTAGAAGGCCAGTCCGGAGCCGGTATGGTCAAGGTAACCATGACCTGCCGCCACGACGTCAAGCGCGTCAGTATCGACGACAGTCTGATGAGTGAAGACAAGGAAATGCTGGAAGACCTGCTGGCAGCGGCGGTAAACGATGCTGTGCGGCGTGTGGAACAGACTACCCAGGAAAAAATGGCAGGTTTCACCGGTGGGCTGAATTTGCCACCAGGCTTCAAGATGCCGTTCTGAGGCGGCAATGGGTGATGAGTGATGGGTAATGGGTTGGTCCCATCACTCATCACTTATCACTCATCATCCAAATGAAAACTCCTTCCAGTCTCGATAACCTTATCGAATCCCTGCGCTGCCTCCCGGGCGTTGGCCCAAAATCCGCGCAACGCATGGCTTATCACCTGTTGCAGCGTGACCAGGCCGGTGCCAAGCGCTTGGCGTATGCGCTCACACATGCGTTGGAAACCATTCGCCACTGCGAGAAATGCAACAGCTTCTCAGAAGTTGACGTGTGCGATCTATGTCTTTCGTCCAAGCGCGATGCGCATGTGTTATGCGTGGTGGAAACGCCGGCGGACCTGATGATGATGGAGCAGGCGCATTGCTACCGCGGCCTGTATTTCGTGCTGATGGGGCGACTCTCGCCCCTTGATGGCATCGGTCCGCGGGAAATCCACCTTGATCGCCTGGTGCGCAGGGCGGTCGATGGTGTCGTGCAGGAAGTGATTCTTGCCACCAATTTCACAGTGGAAGGCGAGGCGACTGCCCATTACATCAGCGAACTGCTGTCGCCGCGCGGCATCAAGGTCACCCGCATTGCCCGCGGCTTGCCCGTGGGCGGGGAACTGGAACACGTGGATAGTGGTACCCTGGCGCAAGCCGTTCTGGAACGGCGCGACGTCGTTTAGTCTCGGCGCCAGTCTGGCGCATGAGGCGGAAATTGCGCCCGATTTTGGTGCGTCTGTGTGGCTGTAACTTCCGAACCCTCATTTTAATTTACCTGATTCTTATCTGGATCAATAAGTTGCCTGTCATGGTATGAGAATTGCGTTGATGGCAGGTTATGAAAACCCCCGTCAAACCATCTGAATTTCCGCTTCGTGTATTGCTGGTAGACGAAACCTTCGACCGCGCGGCGCTACTAAAGCACGCTCTGCAGGCTGCAGGCTGCAAGATTGCAGCCCATGTCTCTTCCAGTGCCGATTTGCCTGGCTTGGTAGCTGAACTCAAGCCCGATTTGATCATTCTTGATACCGAGTCTCCGGACCGCGATACGCTGGAAAACCTTTGTGTGATCAGGCGTGACCAGCCGCGCCCGATCGTGATGTTTACCCACGATGACGATAGCGACAAGATCCGCGCCGCCATTCGCGCCGGTGTCAGTGCTTATGTGGTGGATGGTCTGAAAAGCGAGCGTTTGCGGCCTATCATGGAGGTGGCGATTGCACGCTTCAACGAGTTTCAGGCCATGCGTGTGGATCTTGAAAAAGCGGAAAGCCAGCTTTCGGAGCGCAAGGATATCGAACGTGCCAAAGGAATTCTGATGAAGCAGCGCGGCTGGACCGAGGCAGAAGCTTATCAAGCTTTGCGCAAAGCGGCTATGGACAAGGGTTCTCGCCTGGTGGACGTGGCGCGCCAGTTGGTCGAAATTACGGAATTGCTGGGCTGAAAAATTCTGGCATGGGTATTGCTTTAAGGTAACCAACAGCCCAACGGCGGGCTACGGTAAGTGAATCAAATCTGGGCTGACCAATGATGGTTGGCTTGAAAGGACAAAGGCGTCCATTCGCGGGAGTAATTCCTTTCGCGGATGTGACGCCTTTTTTATTTTGTTTTTTATCTAGGAGAAAGCCATGAGTGAAGATTTCAAAAACAGCCGGAGAGATTTCATGAAGAAAGGTGCGACTTTATTTGGCGCCGGGGCCTTGATGGCCATGGTCGATCCGGCCATTCGCAGTGGTGCATGGGCAGCAGGTTCCGATGCACCGGAAAAAACCGAGGTGAAAGTCGGTTTCATTCCCCTGACAGATTGCGCCTCGGTGGTGATTGCCTCGGTGATGGGCTTCGACAAGAAATACGGCATCAAGATCGTGCCCAGCAAGGAAGCTTCCTGGGCGGGTGTGCGCGACAAGCTCACCAACGGCGAACTGGATGCCGCCCACGTGCTGTACGGCCTGGTCTATGGCGTGCAGATGGGCATCGGCGGGCCGAAGCGGGACATGTCCGTGCTCATGAGCCTTAACAACAACGGCCAGGCTATTTCATTATCCAACCAACTCAAGGCCAAGGGGGCGGTGGACGGCACCAGCCTGGCGGCGCTGATCAAGAAGGAGCCGCGCGAATATACCTTCGCCCAGACCTTCCCCACCGGCACCCACGCCATGTGGCTGTATTACTGGCTGGGTGCCTATGGCGTGAACCCGTTCACCGAGGTGAAGAATATCACTGTACCCCCGCCGCAGATGATCGCCAACATGCGAGTAGGCAACATGGATGGTTTCTGCGTGGGTGAGCCATGGAATGCGCGTGCCATCCGTGACAACGTGGGCTTTACTGCTGCCACCAGTCAGGATGTCTGGAAGGATCACCCGGAAAAGGTGCTCGGCACCACGGCGGAATGGGTAGCGAAACACCCCAACACCGCGCGTGCCCTGATCATGGCCATCCTCGATGCTTCCAAATACATCGATGACATGAAAAACCGCTCCGCCGTGGCCAAGATCATTGCTCAGAAGTCATACGTCAACACCGATTTCGATTCCATTGAGGACCGCATGATGGGCCAGTACGACAATGGCAACGGCAGGAAATGGCAGGATGCCAACTACATGAAGTTCTACAACGAGGGCACGGTGAACTTCCCTTACCTTTCCGACGGCATGTGGTTCCTCACCCAGCACAAGCGCTGGGGCCTGCTTAAGGAAGATCCGGATTACCTGGCCGTGGCCAAAAAGGTCAACCAGATCGAGCTGTACAAGCAGGCTGCGACACAGACCAGGACGCCGATCCCGAAAGATGTCATGCGTAGCAGCAAGATGATCGACGGCACGGTGTGGGACGGCAAGAACCCCAAAGCCTATGCCGCCGGGTTCAAGGTCAGGGCGTAAAACGGGTGATGTGGAATGGGTGATGCGAGGGTGGTTTCCCTTTACTCATCACTCATCACCAATATATAGAGGGAGAAAAATATGAGTGCCGTTATTCTCATGAAAGGCTTTGAAAATATGGAAACCCAGGAGCAAACGACTCCGCCAGTTGCTGCAGTGGTGGACGTCGTGGCGCCGGATACGGCCAGAGCGCCTGGTGTTTTGCGGCTCGCGACCCAGATGGCCGCTGCCTTTATCAAATTACTGGTGCCGCCGGTGCTGGGTCTGGCGCTGTTCATCGGCATCTGGGCTCTGATATCGCAGACCAGCCCGCAACTGCCCGGCCCGCTCAAGACTTGGGATTCAGCCGTCGCCTTGTTCAGCGATCCGTTTTACAACAATGGTCCCAATGATCAGGGTATTGGCTGGAACATCCTGGCCTCGCTGCAACGCGTGGCGATCGGCTTTGGCATGGCGGCGCTGGTGGGCATTCCGCTGGGTTTCATGATCGGGCGATTCCAGTTCCTCAGCGCCATGATGTCGCCCATCATCAGCCTGTTGCGCCCGGTTTCTCCCCTGGCCTGGTTGCCGATCGGTTTGCTGGTGTTCAAAGCGGCCAACCCGGCGGCGGTCTGGGTGATTTTCATCTCTGCCATCTGGCCCATGATCATTAACACGGCCGTGGGCGTGAACCGTATCCCGGCAGATTATATGAACGTGGCCAGGGTGCTGAATCTGTCCGAATGGAAGATCTTCACCAAGATACTGTTTCCCGCCGTGCTGCCCTACATGATGACCGGCATCCGTCTCTCCATCGGCGTGGCCTGGCTGGTGATCGTGGCGGCGGAAATGCTCACCGGCGGCGTCGGCATCGGCTTCTGGGTGTGGGACGAATGGAACAACCTCAACGTCGAGCACATCATCATCGCCATCTTCATCGTCGGTATCGTCGGCTTGCTGCTGGAATATGCGCTGACTTTGCTGGCAAAGAGATTTTCATACGAGTAGGGGCGAATTCATTCGCCGATGGGCGGATAAATCCGCCCCTACAGGAAACCGGAGATAAACATGGATAAATACGTACAAGTCGAAAACGTGCGCATGGTGTTCAACACCAAAAAAGGCCCCTTCGTGGCGCTGCGTGACATCAACCTGAATATCGCCCAAGGCGAGTTCGTTGCCCTGATCGGCCACTCGGGCTGTGGCAAGTCCACGCTGCTGAACCTGGTGGCAGGGCTGACCCTGCCCAGCGACGGTGCCATGCTGTGCGCCGGGCGCGAAATCGCCGGGCCCGGCCCGGAGCGCGGGGTGGTGTTCCAGAACCATAGCTTGCTGCCCTGGCTGACCTGTTTCGATAACGTTTATCTCGCTGTGGAGCGCGTGTTCGGCCAGACCGAGAGCAAGGCCAGCCTGAAGACGCGTACCCACGAGGCGCTGGCGCTGGTGGGGCTGACCCATGCGGAACACAAGCACCCCCACGAGATTTCCGGCGGCATGAAGCAGCGCGTCGGCATTGCCCGCGCCCTGTCCATGCAGCCCAAGGTGCTGCTGCTGGACGAGCCCTTCGGCGCCCTGGATGCGCTCACCCGCGCCCATCTGCAGGACGAATTGATGAAAATCACGGCGGAAACCCACAGCACGGTGGTGATGGTGACCCACGACGTGGACGAAGCGGTGTTGCTGTCCGACCGCATTGTGATGATGACCAACGGCCCGGCTGCGACCATCGGTGAAATCCTGCACGTTGAGTTGCCACGCCCGCGCGAACGTCTGGCGCTGGCCAATGACGCCAAGTACCACGAATACCGTGGCGCGGTGCTGGATTTCCTGTACCGGCGCCAGCTGCGCCCCGCAGCTTGAGGAGAACGAAATGGAAAACTGGTTGAAAGTCTGTTCCCTCGAGGAAATCCCGCGTCTCGGTACGCGCCAGCTGAAGCATGGCGAAAAAACCATCGCCTTGTTTCGCACCGATGATGACCAGGTGTTTGCCTTGCTCGATCGCTGCCCCCATAAGGGTGGGCCGCTGTCGCAGGGAATCGTGTGCGGCCGGCATGTGACCTGCCCGCTGCATAACTGGAATATCGCTCTGGAAGACGGCAAGGCCAAGGCGCCGGATGTGGGCGAAACCAGCCCTTATCCGGTCAGGATCGAGAGCGGTTTGGTTTATATCCGGCTGTAAGAGAAACATCATGCCTGAAGTAAAATCCATCTGTTGTTACTGCGGTACCGGTTGCGGCGTAATCGTAACCAGCGATGGCGTCAGCGTCACCGGCGTGCGTGGTGACCCGGATCACCACGCCAACCGTGGCCGGCTGTGCACCAAGGGTGCCAACCTGCACTTGACGGTGCGCAGCGATGCGACACGGGTGCTGCAGCCTGAATTGCGCCTGAACCGCAGCCAGGCGCGCCATGGCAGCACTTGGGATCAGGCGCTGAATATGGCGGCAGAACGCTTTGCCAGGGTGATCCGCGATCATGGCCCGGACAGCGTGGCATTTTACGTGTCTGGCCAGTTGCTGACGGAGGATTACTATGTCTTCAACAAGCTGGCGCGCGGCCTGGTCGGCACCAACAATATCGATTCCAACTCGCGCCTGTGCATGTCTTCGGCGGTGGTGGGCTACAAGACGACGCTGGGTTCGGACGCGCCGCCGGCATGCTATGGCGACATCGAACAGGCAAAGTGCATATTCATCGCAGGCGCCAACCCGGCCTTTGCCCACCCCATCCTGTTTCGCCGCATCGAAGATGCAAAAAAACATAATCCCGACTTGAAACTGATCGTTGTCGATCCGCGCCGTACCGACACCGCAGCCAGCGCCGACCTGCATCTTGCCATCTTGCCGGGCACCGATGTGGCGCTGTTTAACGGCATGCTGCATGTGCTGTTGTGGGAAGGTCTGGCTGATTTCGCGTTCATCCATGCGCACACCGAAGGATTTGATGCCCTGAAAGCCACGGTGCGCGAATACACCCCAAAAATGGTGGCGCAGCTCTGTGGCGTGACGGAAGCGCAAATCATCCAGGCGGCGCAATGGTTCGGCCAGTCAGGTGCAACGCTGTCGCTGTATTGCCAGGGCCTGAATCAATCCACCCATGGCACGGACAACAATGCCGCGCTGATCAACCTGCATCTGGCCAGCGGCCAGATCGGCAAGGCGGGCGCGGGGCCATTGTCGCTTACCGGACAGCCTAACGCCATGGGTGGGCGCGAAGTGGGCGCCATGGCGACTCTACTGCCCGGACATCGCGATCCGATGAATGCCGGGCACCGTGCCGAGGTGGCGCAACTCTGGGGTGTTCCGACATTGCCCGAACGTCCCGGCAAAACGGCCGTGGAAATGTTTGAGGCCTTGCGCAGTGGTGAAATCAAGGCGATCTGGATTGCCTGCACCAATCCGGCCCAGTCCCTGCCGCATCAGCAACTGGTGCGCGAGGCACTGGAACAGGCTGAGCTGGTAGTGGTGCAGGAAGCCTTCGCCGGCACCGAAACCGCAGCTTATGCCGATATTCTTCTCCCCGCAGCAACCTGGCCGGAGAAGGAGGGCACCATGACCAACTCCGAACGTCGCATCAGCCGTGTCAATGCGGCCGTGCCGCCACCCGGCGCGGCTCGTGCCGACTGGGAAATTGCTGCCGACTTTGCACACCGCCTGGGTGCTGCCCTTGGCAAGGGTGATCTGGCAAAACAGCTTTTTCCCTACAAACAAGCGCAGCAGATTTTCGACGATCATCGTGCTAGCACTCGCGACCGGGATCTGGATATTACTGGCCTGAGCTATGCCGTGTTGGAAACCCAAGGCCCGCAGCAATGGCCTTATCCGGAGGGCGCACAGACAGGGACGGCGCGCTTGTACGGCGATGGCGTGTTTCCGTCCGGCAATCAGCGCGCACGCTTCTCGGACACCCCATATCGCCCCGCAGCCGAGTTGGCCGATGCACGCTACCCACTTACCTTGCTGACCGGCAGGCTGCGCGACCAGTGGCACGGCATGAGCCGCAGCGGTCTGGTAGCGCGTTTGTGGAGCCATGTCGACGCGCCTCGGCTGGAGATGCATCCACTCGATCTGGAACGACGAGGACTCAAGGAAGGTGGGTTGGTACGGGTCAAGAGCCGCCGTGGCGAACTAGTGCTGCCGATTCAGTCCTGCGCGGAGTTGCGACCGGGGCAGGCTTTTCTACCCATGCACTGGGGCAGCCGCTTCCTCAGCGGGCAGGGCGTGAACAGCTTGACCAACAACGCCTGCGATCCCCAGTCGCACCAGCCTGAACTCAAGCATGCCGCAGTGCAGGTAGAAGCTGCGCATCTGCCCTGGCAGATGGTGGCTTTGCGCAGCGGCAGTGCAGCGAAATTTATGGATAAATTACAGCCCGTTCTGGGGCGATTTCCCTATGCGATGCTGGGGCTGGCCGGGCGCGATGCTGAAGTGCTGGTGCTGCGTGCGGCTGCGGAGCATGCGCCTGATACGGCAGCATTGAGCGAACTGGAACAATGGCTGGGGCTGGACGATGACTGTCATGCCCTGACCTACCGTGATGCCCGCCGTGGCATTGCCAAAAGGCTGTTGGCCGAGGAGGGCGCAATCACGGGCGCACTGCTGACCGGCGACACGGCAGCAGCGGAATGGCTCATGGATGGCATGGCACGAGGCCTGGCCCTGGACGAAGTGCGCAACTGGGCGCTTGCGCCGTTGTCGGCACCGCCTTCGGGACAAGCCAGCCGCGGCAAGGTGGTGTGCAATTGTCTCAATGTGTCAGCAAACGAAATTGAGTTAGAGATTACAGCAGGTGCTGATCTGGCCTCACTGCAGGAACAATTGAAATGCGGCACGGAGTGCGGTTCCTGCGTGCCGGAATTGAAACGAATGATCGAATTTTCAGGAGCTGAATCATGCAAAAATTGAAACTGGTAATGGTCGGCAATGGCATGGCCGGGGTACGCACGCTGGAAGAAGTGCTCAAACTGGCACCGGACTTATACGAAATCACGGTATTCGGCGCCGAGCCTTACGCCAACTACAACCGCATCATGCTTTCGCCCGTGCTGGCTGGTGAGCAGACCATACAGGACATCATGCTCAACGACGTAGATTGGTATGCGGAACACGGCATCCAGCTGCATCTCAACAAGAAAGTGGTGAAAATCGATCGCAAGGCGCGCGTGGTATTTGCCGAGGATGGCACGGAAGCCAGCTATGATCGCCTGATTCTCGCCACCGGCTCCAATCCTTTCATTCTGCCGCTACCCGGCAATGATCTGGCCGGCGTGATCGGCTTCCGCGACATTCATGATGTGGATGCGATGGTTGCCGCTTCACAGAACCATAAACATGCGGTGGTGATCGGTGGCGGCTTGCTGGGGCTTGAAGCCGCAAATGGATTGAAATTGCGCGGCATGGATGTGACCGTGGTGCATATCGGTGAATGGCTGCTGGAGCGGCAACTGGACAAGACCGCCGCCGATCTGCTGCAGAAGAGCCTGGAAGACAAAGGGCTGAAATTCCTGCTGCAAAAACAGACCGAGCAGATCATCGGCAAGGATGGCCGCGTCGCCGCCCTGTGTTTAAAGGATGGTCATGAAATTCCCGCGGATCTGGTGGTGATGGCCGTGGGTATTCGCCCCAACAGCGCATTGGCCGAATCTGCTGGCATTCATTGTAACCGTGGCATCGTCGTCAACGACACCATGCAGACCTACGACCCGCGTATTTATGCCGTGGGCGAATGCGTCAACCACCGTGGCATCGCCTATGGCCTGGTTGCACCGCTGTTCGAGATGGCCAAGGTCTGTGCCAATCACCTGGCGGAAATGGGTATCGGGCGATATGTGGGCTCGGTGACGTCTACCAAGCTCAAGGTGACGGGCATCGACCTGTTTTCCGCAGGCAACTTCAGCGGCGGCGAGAATACCGAGGATATCGTGTTCTCCGATCCCATGGGCGGGGTATACAAAAAGCTGGTGCTCCAGGACAACAAGCTGGTTGGCGCCTGCCTCTATGGCGATACCGTGGACGGGGCGTGGTATTTCCAGTTGCTGCGCGAAGGGCGCGATGTGGAGGGGATTCGCGACCAGCTCATGTTCGGCCAGAGTCGTGTCGGCGATGTCGGCCATCAGGGACACAACAAGGCTGCCGCCATGACCGATGAAATGGAAGTGTGCGGCTGCAATGGCGTGTGCAAGGGCGATATCGTCAAGGCGATCAAGTTGAATGGCCTGTTTACCCTGGATGACGTGAAGAAGCATACCAAGGCGGCCTCTTCGTGCGGCTCCTGCACCGGGCTGGTGGAGCAGATTCTGGCTTCCACGCTGGGGGGCGACTATTCTCCCGCCCCGGCTGCAAAATCCATGTGCGGCTGCACCGATCATACGCACGAAGAAGCGCGTGCCGTCATACGCGAGCAGAAACTGCTGTCGATTCCCGATGTGATGCAGTTCATGCAGTGGCGTACGCCCAATGGCTGCGCTTCCTGCCGTCCGGCGCTTAATTACTATCTGATCTCGACCTGGCCGCGGGAAGCGAAGGACGACCCGCAATCGCGTTTCATCAACGAGCGCGCCCACGCCAACATTCAGAAGGATGGCACCTATTCCGTGGTGCCGCGCATGTGGGGCGGCCTGACCAACGCTGCAGACCTGCGCCGCATCGCCGACGTGGCGGACAAGTATGCGGTGCCGATGATTCGCGTTACCGGCGGCCAGCGCATCGACCTGTTCGGCATCAAAAAGGAAGATCTGCCGGGCGTGTGGGCTGACCTCGATATGCCTTCCGGCCACGCCTATGGCAAGGCGCTTCGCACCGTCAAGACCTGCGTCGGCAGCGAATTCTGCCGCTTCGGTACACAAAATTCGACCCAGATGGGCATCGATCTGGAAAAAGCCTTTTACAAGATGTGGGCGCCGCACAAGGTCAAACTGGCCGTGTCAGGCTGCCCGCGCAATTGCGCCGAGGCGGCGATCAAGGATGTGGGCGTAATCGGGGTGGATTCAGGCTGGGAAATCTATGTCGGCGGCAATGGCGGTATCAAGACCGAAGTGGCGGAGTTTCTGGTCAAGGTGAAATCGGCGGAAGATGTGCTGGAATACAGTGGTGCCTTCCTGCAACTCTACCGCGAGGAGGCGCGCTATCTGGACCGCACCGTGCACTGGTTGCAGCGCGTGGGCCTGGATTACGTGAAGAAAAAGGTGCTGGAAGACGAGGCCGGCCGCAAGGCGCTGTATGCAAGGCTGATGTTTGCCATCCAGAGCGAAAACGATCCGTGGAAGGAGCGTACAGTGGCGGGAGAGGCGCGGCGTGAATTCGAGGCGCTGACGGTGTAACAGGGGAGGGTGTATGCCTCAAGTTACTGAATGACGAAGGATTCAAACAGAACGTCCGTCACGCCGTCCTTGGCGTTCAGCTTCAGCACCTTGTTGATGGCAGCCTTGATAAGGCCCATCACTTTTTGCTTGCCAGCCAGGGTGGCAAGTTCCTCGCCTGTTTGAGCGCTAAGCAGCAGGATCAATTCATGGCGAATAATGGGATTCCAGCCCTTGATCGATTCGGCAATTTTGGGATTTGAGATCTTGAGTGCCACGTTGATCTGCAAGTACTGCGTCAAATCCTGAAGATTGACGGTGATGGTTTCCAGCTTGGCATAAGGAGATGGGCCGCCTCCGTCACCGCCACCGCTCTGGGCTTGAACCGTTGTGCTAATGAGGAATGCTGCCGTGGCGAGGAAGATCCAAAATTTACGCATGATTTTGTCTGAATTGAATGGCCCGACAAGGTAATCGGATTTATCTAGCTCGTCAATCGCCGATAGATGTCCGCGACCTTGAAAGGCAGCTTGCCAACCGCGTCGATCACGGTGTAGTTGACTGCGCCATAAAGGTGGGGAAGGTAGTCGCGCGCTTTTTCATCGAGAGTGATGCAGAACGGATGGATGCCGCTACGCTGGGCTTCCTGCAGTGCCTTGCGCGTATCCTCGATACCGTAGCGAGTTCGGTAATTGTCATTGTAGTCGTCCGGCTTGCCATCGGAAAGGGTGATAAGCAGCTTGGTGCGCGCCTCGATTTCCTTCAGCAAATTCGTCAGATGGCGGATGGCGAAGCCCATGCGTGTGTATTCCTGCGGGCGGATGCCGCTGATACGGCCCTGCACTTCTGCGTTGTAGGGTTCGTCAAAGCGCTTGATTCGGAATAGTTCGCAACGCTTGCGCGTGGTGCCGGAAAAGCCATAGATGGCGTAACGGTCCCCCAGGGTTTCCAGCGTTTCGCACAGCAGTACCAGGGATTCGCGCTCGGCGTCGTTGATCCAGCCGCGTGTGCTGCCGCTCATGTCTACCATGAACATTACTGCAATGTTGCGCTCGGTGCGATGCATGCGAATGAACAGGCGATCGCTCATTTCGCTGCCATCGCGGGCATCGGCCAGTGCTTCCACCAACGCGTCGATATCCACGTTGTCGCCATAGGACTGGCGCTTCAGGAGGCGGTTTTCGTCACGCATGGCCTCGAAGGTCTTGCGCAGGTGTTTCACCAGACCGCTGTATTTTTGCAATGTGGCTGCGCGGAACCCGTCATGCACCGGTGTCACCTCCTTCTCGCGCATGACGCACCAGTTCTTGCGGTAATGCTGGCGGCCGTAATCCCACTCCGGGTAGAGGGTGGCACCTTCCTCGTGGTAGGTGCCTTGCCACACATCGTCCGGGTCGGCAGGCTTTTCCTCATACAGGCTTGGGTCGTATTCGCCCGGCCCGGCTGCTACCAGGTATTCCGGTGGAATCTCTCCGAGATCGAGCTGGATCGAAGTGATCAACTGGCGCACGTCCTCGGGTGGGGCGATCGGTGCGCCATCCAGCGTAAGTTCAAGCGCAGTAAGGCCAGACTCGGCTTCCGGCTTTTCCTGCAGGCCGAATTTGACCGGTTTGTCGCTGGTCTCGGTGCTGCGGTGCTTCTGCACTTCCTGTTCTAGTTGCGCCAGCTTGACCCGGAGCAGGATTTTTTCTTTGGCTATACGTGCCGTCATGCAATCTGTAATTGCTTCAGGGTGGAGTTCGCCCTGGTAGCACAGGCTTGGCAGTGAAGTTCCGGCGTAGGCTTCGGCGAGCAGGCGCAGGCTGTCTTCTACCGTAGCTTCGGTGCGCCCCAATTCTCGGGCGAAGTCTTGCCAGTCAGGAGGGAACGTTTCGCCTACCTCGGTCCTGAGTTTTTGCATCTCGCGGTATAAGCCTGGCAACTCGCGCGCAATGCAGGCTTGCAAGCGCAAAGTTTCAAGCGCGTGGAAGCATTTCAGCGCGCGTTCACTATCCTCGTAGGCGCCGAGCAATTGAGGTAGCTGCACGCGAAAACTGCCGTAGCGGGTCTGGGCCCACATCATGGCTACCATGGCCTTGCACAGGGTGAAGTTGTCCTTCGCTGTTTGCATGCGGGCAATGACGGCGGGCAGAAACAGCGTTTCGCTGTCGGTATAGGCGGCATCGCCTGGTTCCAGCTTGAGACGCCTGCCGGATAGGCCATGCACGAAATTGAGCATGATGCCGCCGATTTCCTCGAACACCACGCCGGCTGAGCGCTCATGACTCTGGTGGGCGAAGTTTTCCACTTCCTTGATGATGCGCATGCCTGAGGATAGGCCGCTGCGATCGTAGGTGTCCATGGCGTGCAACGCCCATGCCTCGATCAGGCGTCGGTCCATACGATCGAGCAATTCTATGGTACGGAGCGCAAACTGATAGGCAATCTGGATGTTGGTGCTGGCGATGCGCCGTGTCCAACCGAGCAAGAATTCCCGATCCTCCGGCGCAAGCGCTGCGAGCGATATTGCCAATTCTCCGACGTGGAGAAAAGTGAATTCGACCTCGAACAATTCCTCGAGATAGCGGGTAATTGCGCTGGCGGAGTGTGGGTGGGCTGTCATGGCAGACAGAAAAATCCGTTAACCCTGCTTTTCAGAATAAGGACGATGAGAGTTCCTGCACTGCAGCCAGCATCTCTTCATCATCGGTTAGCGCTTGGGCAATGGCGCTCTGGCATGCCGCGACGGGCTCGATGTGCGAAGTCATGAGCTTGGCTGCATGGACCAGGAGGCGTGTGCTGGCACCTTCTTCCAAACCGCTTCCCTTGAGGTTGCGCGTCATTTGCGCAAACTTGACCAGCTTCTCGGCGATTTCCAGCGCCACACCGGATTCATTGCTGACAATCTTGCGCTCCAGTTCTGGCGCGGGGTAATTGAATTCAAGGGCGACAAAGCGTTGCCGGGTGCTTTGCTTGAGGTCCTTCAAAACACTCTGGTAGCCCGGGTTGTAAGAAATGGCGAGGCAAAAATCGTCATTGGCTTCCAGCAAGGTGCCCAGTTTTTCCATCGGCAGGGCGCGACGGTCATCCGCCAGGGGGTGAATCACCACCATGGTGTCCTTGCGTGCCTCGACAATCTCGTCCAGATAGCAGATGCCGCCGGCCCTTACCGCGCGCGCCAGTGGACCATCTACCCATACCGTCTCGCCGCCCTTGACCAGAAAACGCCCAACCAGGTCCGAGGCGGTCAGGTCGTCATGGCAGGACACCGTGATCAATGGGCGCTTGAGGCGCCATGCCATGTATTCCATGAAGCGCGTCTTGCCGCATCCAGTCGGTCCCTTGAGCAGCACCGGCAGCTTGTTCTGGTAAGCGGCTTCGAAAATCGCGATTTCCTGGCCTACCGGTTCGTAGTATGGCTCATCGCGGATAAAGTGTTCTTCGGGTGCCAGGGTGTGTGCTTCCATCTTGTTTTGGCCTAGTCATTCCCGCCACAACCGCAATCGCCGGGTCTGGGTTCCGGACTGTACCTGTCATCCTCCATTGCCTGGCGATCCTTTTCCAGTCCGGCGCGAATTTCCTGCGCACGTGCGTTCAGTCTGGCACGGTGTCTTTCGAAAGCACCATCCTGCTCTTCGAGGAATTTTTCGCTAAACAGCGATTGCTTGAGGAAATTGAAGCCGAACTCCATGAGTTTTTCATCGTCAGCCACGATTTCCGCCATGAGTTCAACCGGTACTACATAGGATTCGTTGAAAGAGGGGCTCATCACGAATGCGCGGAAGCGATCCATGTCGTAACTCGCCATGAAGAACAGCTGATTGGAAATCATCGGTGGTTTGCCGACTGTGGAGCCAGTGGATTTCTTTTTCAGAATCAACTGGCGCCACCCGCGGCTTTTCTCGTCGTAATCGCTGACGCCCTGTTCCTGGCGGTATTCCTCGATGGTCAGCTTGCGCTCTTCCTGGTGCCCGAGGCAGTGTTTTTCCTGTACCAACGCGTAGCCTGTGCGGTCGGTATATTCATCCGAGCGACGCATGGACAGCAGGGCGACAGGATAGTAGCGGCAGGCTGCGGGCCTGTCTTCATAGACGCTGCAGCCTTCTGCTACCATGAACTGGCAGGCCGTTCCGCCTTCAATAGGCTGGAATTTCACGCCCGGCAGCCCGTCCTTGTCTAGTTCATAAGGGAAGGTGTATTGCTGGAGAAATTCAGCGGAGGATACACCCAAACGGTTCTTGAGCCGCAGGATGTCATACGGCGTGAGTGGGATGTCGATGTTGCTGCAGCACGCGTTCCAGCACTTGACGTTGCGATGGCAGCGGAACTGGATAGTGGTGTCACCTTCCAGCATGTTGGGCATGACCGGGCTTTCCCGAAAAGGAGAGTCTTTGGCCAGATTGTTGAATTCCTGTTCGTCCATGGTAGTCCTCGTGAGTTCGACGGGCATCTTACTGCCAAAAATGGTTGTTACTAAATGTCCAGGCAGAAGGGGGCTTTGACGCAGTCCTTGTGTCTTGGCACTTATCCATACACCCAATAGGTATATCGGCGCTTGAAAGAAAAAACCGGGCACCTTGCGGCGCCCGGCTTTCATTTTACTACACTGTTACAGCAAACTCTTAGTGAGCAGCAGGCTTGAACAGCTTGGACTTGTCAACCAGATCCACGTGAGCGCGCTTGAAGCAGGTCCACTGTTTGGTTGTCTTGTCGTAGATCGAGTTCACAAAGCACTTCCAGTTCTCTTCATCGACAAAGTTCTTGTCCATGCGGTAGTAGAAACCAGGGTAACGGCTTTCTTCACGGAACAGGATGTGTTTCATGTGAGCTTCGGCAGTCAGGATGCGATGGTAGTTTTCCCAGGCACGCAGCAATTCGTGCAGGTCTTTCGCACGCATTTTCTCTGCGTCTTCCTTCAACATGTCAAGCTTTTCACTAGCCACGGCCAACATCTTGTCGTTGGTAGTGTAGTAAGTCGCAACACCAGCAACATACTCGTCCATGATTTTTTGCAGACGGAACTGCAACATCTTGGGCGTAATGTAGTTGGGGTTAACATCAATTGCTGTGGAGTAGTTCTTGAATTCCAGGTAGTTACGAACTGGCTTGTAGATTTCAGCAACCAGTTGATCAGCCGGAGTGTCAAGTTCGACCTTCATGTCCTTGTTGTCAACGCAGTACTTGACCATGGACTTGGCAGCCAGACGTCCTTCAGCATGGGAGCCGGAGGAGAACTTGTGGCCGGATGCGCCCACGCCGTCACCGGCAGTGAACAGACCCTTGACCGTGGTCATACCACGGTAGCCCCAGTTCCAGCCTTGTGGCAGGTGAGCAGGAACGCCAGCTTCTGTTTCGGTAGTAGGCGCGCCTACGTCTTCAGGGCCGGAAGTCCAGATACCGCAGCAACCGGAGTGGGAACCCAACAGGTACGGTTCGGTAGGCATCAATTCGGAATTTTTCTTTTCCGGCTCGATGTTTTCACCAACCCAGATACCGCACTGACCCACGCACATGTCGAGGAAGTCTTCCCAGGCTTCTGCTTCCAGGTGCTTCACTTCGCGAGGAGACAGCGTCTCGCGCAGCTTAGCCAAGGCAGTCACGGTGTCCATGTAAATCGGACCACGGCCTTCCTTCATTTCCTTCAGCATCAGGTGGTTACGCAGGCAGGAAGCAGGAACTGCAGCTTGACCATACGGAGGATAGTCGTTCAGCATTTCCTTGTTCTTGACCATGTATACTTCGCCATTGGCGTTGGTAGCTTGGGCTTTGAACAACAGGAACCATGCGCCGACAGGGCCGTAACCGTCTTTGAAACGGGCTGGCACGAAGCGGTTTTCCATCATGGTCAGCTCTGCACCGGCTTCAGCAGCCATGGTGTAGGTGGAACCTGCGTTCCATACTGGGTACCATGCACGACCTTGACCTTCACCAACTGAACGGGGACGGAACAGGTTCACGCAACCACCGGCAGCCAGCAGAATTGCCTTGGCCTTGTACACAACAACCTTGTTTTCACGAACGGAGAAACCAACAGCACCGGCGATGCGGTTTTTGTCGTTTTTGTCGTTCACCAGTTTAACGATGAAAATACGTTCCTGGATGCGGTCCATGCCGAGTGCTTTTTTAGCAGCTTCAGCAACGATCCACTTGTAGGATTCGCCGTTGATCATGATCTGCCATTTGCCGGAACGTACGGGCTTGCCGCCGTCTTTCAGCTTGGGCATATCGACAGAACCGTCGTGACGCTCACCAGACTCGTCGGTCTTCCAGATAGGCAGGCCCCATTCTTCGAACAGGTGAACGGATTCGTCAACATGACGGCCCACGTCATAGGCCAAGTCGTCACGAGTGATACCCATCAGGTCGTTGGACACCATGCGAGCGTAGTCCGCAGGATCTTGCGCGTCACCGATGTAGGTGTTGATGGCGGACAGACCTTGTGCAACGGCGCCGGAGCGATCCATTGCAGCCTTGTCGACCAGTTTGATTTTCAGGTCAACGCCGTTTTCACGCTTGGCTGCATCAGCCCAACGCATGATTTCATAAGCAGCACCGGAACAAGCCATGCCGCCGCCGATAAGAAGAATGTCAACTTCTTCTTGGATTACTTCAGGATTTTCAAAGGTTCCAGACATCTCATTTTACCTTTCAATATTCGTTAACAATAACTGCTCGTCGCAACTTACTTGCGGATCAGTTCGGCAGGGTTGCCAGCACGGTAGCCATTCATCTGGTTGAAGAAACCGGACTTGGCGACATTGGCCATGCTTGCTTCAGGCTTGCCACCGTAGCAATCGATCGAACCTTCAGGGGTGGTACGGATCGGGAACTTGAAACGCTTCAGTGTGCCGTTGCGGAACTTGATGGTCCACATGATGGAGTCGGAACCACGCAGAGGTTGCACGGAGCCGCCCAGTGGAACGACGTCAGCGTAGTGACGCACTTCAATAGCTTGCTGCGGGCAGATTTTCACGCAGGAATAGCATTCCCAGCACTGCTCTGGCTCTTGGTTGAACGCCTTCATGGCGTGACCAGTTTCAGAGCCATCTTTGTCCAGCTTCATCAGGTCGTGCGGGCAGATGTACATGCACGCCGTTTTGTCCTGACCTTTGCAGCCGTCACATTTGTCGGTACGTACAAAAGTTGGCATTGCTTTTACTCCTCAGTAATGACATTACAACTATAAAAA
>Ga0209077_1000097_pt1 | contig 20724 bp, 14 predicted proteins | sample PPLLak1March2015_FD_187247 | JGI IMG/M metagenome (GOLD analysis project Ga0209077, IMG submission 187247) | Freshwater sediment microbial communities from Prairie Pothole Lake near Jamestown, North Dakota, USA - PPLs Lake P7 Core (1) Depth... | ecosystem: Environmental > Aquatic > Freshwater >... | reverse complement strand
ACTGGGAACCAGTTCGCTTCGACGCACTGTCCAGCTAAGAGCGCTTCGCAGTGATTTCGAGATCGAGGTGATCCGGGGTAACGTCGACACCAGGCTCCGCAAACAGAAAGAGCAAAACCTCGCCGGTGTGATCCTTGCGGCTGCAGGCTTGAAACGCCTCGGCCTGGAGACGCAGATCTCCTACCTCTTCCCACCCGGGGAGATGGTCCCTGCGATCGGCCAGGGAGCATTGGCGATTGAAACCCGGGCCGAGGACGCTCCGATCACGGATCTGACCACGAGATTGGAACACCCGCCGACGCGGACTTGCGTGGAAGCCGAGCGGGCATTCCTGAAACGAATGGGGGGTGGCTGCCAGGTGCCCATGGGGGCGCACGGTTGGTTGGAAGAGGACCGGGCTCACTTCACCGCGCTCGTGGCCAGTCCGACTCGGGCCGAGATCCTGCGCGAATCCGTGTCCGGGCTGGCTGGAAACCTGACCGAGATGGCGCTAACCTGTTCAGAGAGACTGTTGGCCCGCGGTGCCGACCGCATCCTCAAGGAGCTCGAAATGCTATGAAGAGTGACGCGCTTCCTCTCTCCGGGCGCACCATCGTTATTACGCGCAGCCGTTCTCAATCTCCCGAATTTCGCCAGATGCTGGAAGCAGCCGGCGCCAGCGTCCTGGAGCTGCCTGCCATCGAAATTCGGCCGCGATTCTCGGAGGAGCTTGATAAGGCGCTCTACGATCTGGAAAACTACGATTGGCTGATCTTCACCAGCGCTAACGCAGTCGTGATTTTCTTTGATCAGCTTTTGCGACTGCGTCCCGATGTGGCACGGCTAGGCTTCGCAAAACCGCGCGTCTGCGCCATCGGCCCGGCAACCTCTCAGAAAATTCAGGACTTCGGGCAGATGGTCAGCCTGATCCCCGCGGTCTTCCAAGCGGAGGGAGTCCTAGAAGAATTCCTGAAGAGTAATGGCGACAGCCTCAAGGGAATCAGGATCCTGCTGCCACGTGCCGCAAAGGCGCGCGAGCTACTGCCCGAAGGACTGCGCGGGCGGGGTGCGATAGTGGATCTGATTCCAGTCTACGAAACAGTGATTCCCGAAGGCAGCGAACCTGCCCTGGAGCAGGCATTGGCGCGAAAACCCGATCTCGTCTGCTTTACGAGTTCATCAACCGTGAATCACTTCGTCCAGATGGCGGAAGGTTCCGACCTTCGACGACTCAGATACGCCGCGATCGGCCCCATCACTGCCGCCACTGCAAACGACCACGGGTTAAGCGTGGTCGTACAGCCCTCCGAATGGACGGTTCCTGCGCTGGTCGAAGCGATCGTGGAACACTTTAAGAGCAGCAAGTCTTAACGCCACGCGAGTTCCTTCACTCGAAAGTCCGCAGATCCTTCAGAGCCGCGCCATTCGGTCTTTCAGAGCCGCGCACGCAGCGAGGGGGTGGAAAATGTTCACCTGTTTGTCATATCCCCGGAGGGGATTACCGAATGACCCCAACGGGGTCACGTAGCAAAGCCCGGGGTTGCCCGCGCTTTGGCGGGGCTACCCCGGGTCGGAGGCTTGCATGGGGTTCAACCCTGAAGGGGTTGCGTACTGCGCACGATACGCAACCCTTTCAGTGTTGACGACTTACGGCTCTGGATCCCAGGGTAGGCTGCAAAAAAACGCAGCCAACCCTGGGCTTTGCTACGCAACGCCTTTGGCGTTGGAAACCGGATTTAAACACGCAGCAGTGGAGCGAGTCAGGTGGTCCGCTTACTCTCGCTCGCTTCTCTCGCTCTCGTGCGCGGCTCCATTCGATCTCGCCCTCGCCGGGAACTCGCCGGTCTATCCGTTTCTGAACGGGTACGACGGCAGGGACGGAAAGGACCTCAAAGACCCCAAGGACAACGAGAGATCAAGGAAAAATTCAGGTGTGGCCTGTTCGTCCTTGGTCATCGTTGTTGTCCTTGAGGTCCTTCAAGTCCTTTCCAGATGGCGAGAGGGCAAGGCGCGGCATCCCCCGCCCCGCCGAAGCAGAACGGGGGAATACCGAGGAATAGCGGACGCGCGCGGCTTAGAAAACCACCCGCATTCCGAGTTGGATGATTCTCTGGAATGGCGCCTGACCCAAACCGCCGCTCAGCTGCGTCTTATCCAGGAACTGAGGAGTCCCCGGAGTGATGAAGGAAGTCTGAGTGGTAGCCGGGTTATCCCCGCTGTTGAAGCTCTGGAAGTTCAGAGCCGAACCGCTCCCGAACGAGTAGCTGGGGTGGTTGAACGCATTCCAGAACTCGGCCCGGAACTGAATCTTCCGCTCGTCGCCCCAGAACGGGACTTCCTTGTAAAGCGCGAAGTTCCAGTTGTTGATGCCCGGCCCGATTTCGGTGTTGCGACCTCCGTACCCCAGACCGGGGCCTGGCGTCGCCCCAACCCCGCCACGGATATACCGTGCGTTCGGGTCGATCGCCACATAACCGACTGCATCCGGGAACCCGGATTCCGCTGTGCAAGACCCCAACACGCTGGTGGCTCCACCGGCGCCACGGCAGAGGAAGTTCACGTCTGAACCGGTCCCCTCGAGTCCGTTCGGGTTGACGAAGGCAACGTCACCGGCGGTGTCGAAGTCGCCATTGACGTCACGTCGGGAAAGGACCGACACCGGCTGACCGGATTCGGCCAGGTACGTACCGTTCACCTGCCAGCCTCCGAGGACCTTTCCGATGAACGGGTTCACGTCACGGAGGGCGGGAAGACTGTAGACCCAGCTCAGGGCGAACTTGTGCTCCCTGTGCAGACCCGACAATCCTTTGAACCCGTTGAGGTTGAGCATGTCCATCGGACGGCGCGGGTTGACGAAGCTTGTGAACAGGTCGTTCTCGATGATGTCGATCGTCTTGCTCCAGGTGTAGCTCGCGTTGAACTGGAGATTGTTCGTCATCCGACGCTCGAGGAGGACCGATCCACCGTGGTACCAGGAATTGCCCTCGGGAGTGAACTGAGTCAGGACGCCGGCGAAACCGAAGGGCTCGAGCATGAGCCCGCGAGACCCGCTAAACTGTGCGAGGGTCGGGGCATTCGTCATGTCTGCCGGAATGTCGGAGGCGTTCAGGAACAGGGGAAGACTGTTCGGATTCGGAACCCCGGCATTGAGCCAATTCTGGAGCGGGAGGTGAATCGCCTTGGTGCCAACGTAACGCAGCTCGACCATGTAATCGTTACCCAATTGCTGCTGCAGCGAGGTGGTCCACGTGTAAGTCTCGGGCGTGATTTCTTTCGACGGCACGAAAGACCCCGCGGCGGCTCGAGCAACAGCCTTGTCGGTCAACGCGTCCGTTGGCTGGACGGAAAACAGAGCGCCGCCCGCGATGAAACCGGTTGTTGCAAACCGGATCGCATCGCCGGCAGCCAGCGGGTCACCACCCGGTGCCAGGGCGCACCAGGCTGGTGAGGGACTCAACAGGCAGGCGTTGCTTTCCCTGTTCTCGAGCTGGAGTTGAGGCGGCAACTGCAGGAGCGGAAGGTTGCCATAGACGACGTCGTGTGCGACCCCCGCGCCAAGGCGCACGGCCGTTCGACCGTTGCCAAAAACGTCCCACGCCAACCCGACGCGCGGAGCCCAGTTGTTCTTGTCCGGACGGGTCCTCTCGAAAATTATCGAGTTTCCGACGTGAGCGTCGATTGCCTGCTGGTGAGCCGGGGTCAGGCTGCTGTACACGTTCTGCCCGAGAAGGGCGGGATCGAGGCCGTAAGCGTCAATCGTCTCCTGGCTGTAGACCTCCGATTTTAGATCGGTGGCGTTCGAAATCGCGTTCAAGTCCTGGTACTTGCTGTCCCGGGCCGCCTGGGTATATTCGTACCTGAGGCCGAGCTCAAGCGTTAGATTGGGCGTCACCTTCCAGTTGTCCTGCACGAACGTGTAGAACGCGACCCGGTTGGCGGAAAAGAAACCCGTCCCAACACCGCGGGCAGACACGGTGTCCGGGAACTGGTCCCTCGCGAACGCGTCCAGGTTCGACCAGATATACTCGCCGCGGGCACGAGGCAGGAAGTCGGACCCGGAAATCAGGTCACGGAATTCGCCGCCGAACTTCAGGGTGTGCGAACCACGAATCCAGGTGATGTTATCCGTAGCCTGATAGACGTTATCGGTCCCTGTCTGGGGGTAGTTGCTCTGCGGACCCATGAACAGGTTCATGTTGTCAATGTCATAGTTGGCGTACACGTCCGTCGCACCCGGCGCAGGAGGAAGTTCCGGCAGGAGGAATCCTGAGAGCGCCCGGTTCAGACCTACACGAAACTCGTTGACGAGCGTGGGTCGGATTGTCCAGACGTCACCGACCGTGATCCGCCTGGTGTCGAAAAGGTCGCTGCTGTTGAACTGGGCGACGGGTAACTCGCCGGCCCCAACGGCCCGGTTACGGCTCCAGTGGAATCGGCCGGCAATCCGGTGGTTTTCCGTCTGAAAATCGCTGCTGATCAGGAACAGGTGGCTTCGATCGAAGTTCGGTGCGCTTCCCGCGAACTGGCCGACCTCGATCGGCACCTGCTGCCCGGTCGCCTCGTTCAGCACGGTGTGCGTCTGGAACTCCGCCGATGCAGCGGTCGGCGCCGCCGGGACGAAGTCTCTCATAATGCCGACATTGACCGGGCTGACTCCGCTGGCCGGGTCTGCGGCAAGAGCTTCAAGCGCCTGCAGGCCTGCTGCCGTAGGCACGGTAATCTGCCCGGACGGTGACCCTGCCAAGGTCAGGTTTCGATATTCGAAGGAACCGAATAGAAACCACTTGTCGCGGATCAGCGGGCCGCCGAGCTGGCCGCCGGGCCGATTCCAGTCGTACCTCGGCTTGTCGGCCCCTTCCGGCGTGACTGAACGGGTAATGTTGTCGAGAGAATTGAGGTGCCGGTTCTGAACATACCACCAGGCTCGGCCATGTACATCGTTGGTTCCGGAACGAGTCGTGGTAATGAACTGCCCTCCGGTCGAGTGGCCATGTTCGGCACTGAACTGGTTGGTCAGCAGGGTGAACTCCTCGACTGCGTCCTGAATGACCGGCGACATTGAACCGGTTACGCTCGGGTCGTTGTTGTCGACTCCATCAACGGTGAAGTTATTGTTCCGTGGACGATTGCCGCCAATCGACCCACCCTCGCCGACTACTCCGCCGGCCTGCGTCGCCGTTCCAGGCGCCATGACCGCCAGATTGATCGGGTTTCCGGTCAAGTCGGCTATCGGAATGTCCGAGACGTTTCTCGTCCGATACCCTTCCAGCTGAGGCGACGTCGTGTTGACGAGGTCGGCTCCTGCTTCAACCGAAACGACCTCCGCGACTCCGCCAACCTCCAACCTCACCACCAGATTCACGACCTGGTTGGATTTCACGTCGACTCGTTCCCGGATGGTTTTCTTGAAGCCGGCCATCTCGGCGGAAATGTCGTAAGAGCCGATTGCCAGATTGGGGAAATTGAAACTGCCGACATCGCTCGTGACTTGTGTCCTGGTGGCGCCGGTTTCCCGGCTGGTCACAGTGACCGTCGCTCCCGGCACGACCTGGCCGGTCTGATCATCGACACTGCCGGCGATCGTACCAAAAAGGCTTTGCGCCAAAGACTGACCAAACGTGAGCAGCACCAGCACCACAAACACGTGCAGAACGCGTGTGATTCTCACGATGTCCCTTCCTTTCGAAAAATGAATAAACTGAACCGCTCCCCAAGGGGTTACTGGGGTAAGTGGTTGGTTAACATAGACTCCGTTGTTTTCAAGAAAAGCAACAACTGTTCCACTTATTTACTTGTTTGGGTAAATAATTTAAATTCAATGACTTATGGGGATGGCGACACGGAGCTGTCGCGGCAAACCATTCAATTGATTGAATATCGTCCAAAAAACTGGAGGCGCGCGGGACCGCCAACCGGGCCGAACAGCGGCGGATTCTGAACGGCGAATCCGCCCTACGACCGCTCGCATTGCGTAAGCAGTCAGTCGTAGGGCGGATTCGCCGTTCAGAATCCGCCGCTGTTCGGCCCGGTTGGCAGAATGAGACAGGATGACTAGTTCAGGCGATCAGGATAAAACGCAAATCCATGACGTTGGTCCGGGTCGGACCGGTGATAATCAGGTCGCCAAGGCATTGAAAGAAATGGTAGGAATCGTTGCGTGCCAGGTAATCCTTGATCGAAAGCCCGAGTCCGGCCCCGCGGCGTTCTGTATCGACGGCCGCAATCGCGCCGGCAGCATCGGTGGGTCCATCCGTTCCGTCCGAGCCAAGGCTGGCGAACAGGACACGGTCCTCCGGCCAACTGCCTATCGCACGCGCGCACCAGAGGGCGAACTCCTGGTTGCGGCCCCCCTTGCCCGCCCCTTGAACTCTGACCGTGGTTTCGCCTCCCGAGATGATGCAGCATGGCGGCGCGATTGGCTGGCCGCTTCTCAAAACCTCCCGGGCGACCGCGACGTGGACTCCGGCGATATCCGCGGTGTTGCCCTCGATCGACGAGGAGACGATAAGCGGAACATAACCAAACCGGCGTGCCGCCTCGGCCGCCGCCTGCAGGCTGAGGATATTGCTCGCCACAATCACGTTGTGAGCCGAGTTGAGCCCCGGGTCGGCGATCTTGGGTGTTTCCTCGGGTGCACCGGGGCCTCCGGCCGCACCCTTTTTCAGGAAGTCCATGACCGGCTGCGGAAAATCGTCCCCCAGTCCGTAGCGCTCGACAATTTCGAGGCAGTCGGCAAAAGTGGTCGGATCAGGGATCGTCGGGCCCGAGGCGATAGTGCTCAACTCATCCCCCGGCACATCGGAAAGCACCAGGGCGACGACTTCCGCTCCACGGGCGTGAGCCAGCAATCTGCCTCCCTTGATCCGGCTCAGGTGTTTGCGCAGCGCGTTCATTTCGTGAATCGTGGCACCGCTGCGAAGCAGAAGCGAGGTAGCGCGCTTCTTATCGGCCAATGTGATGCCGGAGGCGGGAGCGGGGGAGAGCGCCGAGCCACCTCCAGAGATCACCACGAACAAGAGATCCTGCGGGCCGACGTTTCGGCGAATGAAGTCCAGAAGCTCGCCTGCCGCCTCGAGACCGGCGTCATCCGGCTCGGGGTGGCCTGCTTCAAGCACCCGGGTGACACGGAGCCGGCCGCCGTGCCCGTATTTGACGATCACAACGCCCGAGCTGAGACGCTCTCCGGCAACCTGTTCGACCGCCTCTGCCATCGGGACGCCGGCTTTCCCCAGGCCGACCAGGAACAGAGACCGATAGGCGGTCAGATCGTACGGCCGCCCGTCGACGAGCAGGATGTCCCCTTCCCGCCGAACAAAACGGGTCACGGCGGTGAAGGGATCGACAGCCTGCAAAGCCACGCCGTAGATGCTAGACAGATGTCGACGCAGGTCCTCGCGCATCGGTGGATTCTCAGGGTCCGGAGATCTTCAGCCGCACCATCTCATCCTTTTTCCCGAGGTTCGGGAAGCGCCGGATGACCTGGTAGCGGACGTAGCCGACCACAATGCCCATACCGAGCGTGATCATGAGAAAAACGGCGGTTCCAAGGATTGCGCGGACGATAAATCGCATCCCGCTCGCGTTGGGGTCCGGTTTTTCGTCCAGCCACTGCACCGAAGGAGTGTATTTGACGCGGCCCAGGATACGGTTAGCGTCCTGTTCCGAACCAATGCAGAGCCCGATCAGCACGCCAGACTTGGTGATGTAGACGCCCTTTTGCGAGAAATGCGAGCTCAGAGCCGTCTGGACTTTCAAAAAGTACTGGGAGGCCAGCTTGGGTGTCGGGTACGCGATCAGAAACAGCGGCGTGTGGTTCGGGGCGTATTGTGCAGAGGCGATCTCGATGTCGTCCTCCATGCCGACGACCGTGTGAAGCGGTTTCGGGAAATCCTTGTTGAGGGCGAGCGATTCCTTCCCCAGGTAGAAGTGGACGGTGCCCGCTTCGATTTCCTGCTCCGGCAGATGGACGACGGAGACGGGCAGTTCCTGGGCACCGGGCAACGCGTGGATGATAGCCCGGGCGAGCGCCGTCATCTCCGATTCCCTGTTCTCCGGCTGGCCTTCTTGCTGCAGTCGGAAAAATCGACTGCCACGCCAGAACACGAGATTTTCGCCGTCATACCGGTTGTCCTGCGGAAGGTCCAACCGTCGACCCGGCGCCCGCCCTTCGCTCTCGTCCCAGATGGAAAAAAGTCCGAAGGCGGCGGTCGAATCGCGCAGCTCGTACACCTCGACGGACGCGCTTTGGCCCTTGCCGGCCGTCGGGACGGCTTCCCAAACCGAGTACGAGGTCAGTCCGTATTCCGTCAGAACAGGCGACCGGTAAGATCCTACGCGTTCGGCTTGTTCCGTGCCGGCAACGTGTTTTTGCCTGACCATCCGGAAACCCGGCAGGGCGGAAAAATGCGGTTCAATTGGCGCCTGGGCAGCAGCAAGCCAAGAACAGGTGCCGACAGCTATTAAAAACCACCTGAGGAGACTCATATTCACTCTATGATCCAGTTGGACACCAAGTGGAGCACAGCGGTTGCATTTCTCGTGCGAGTTGGTGTCTTTCTGCTTATTTGGCGCTGGCCGATCGTTCCAGCGGAAGAGTGCCCAAAGCGCGAAAGTAGGCGGCTACGCCCCGGTAAAGGGATTCAGCGATGTGGGACTTGGCCCGATCTTGTTTCAGGTACTTCTCGTCGCCCGTGTTGCTGATGAAGGCCACTTCGCTGAGGATGCTCGGCATATTTGCGCCGATCAGGACGATGAATGGTGCCTTTTTCACGCCGCGGTTCCTTTGGTTTGGCCGCTGGGCACGCATTCCCTTGTGGAGATTCGACTGGACAAGCTCGGCCAGTTGCCGGGATTCAGCGTGATAGTCGCCTAGAGCAATCTGCTTGAGCAGGTCTTCCAGCTCCCGAATGTTCCTCTGCGAGCCCGCGTTTTCTCGACTGGCCACTTCCTGCTCATCTGATGTCGAAGCGAAGCTCAGGAAAAAAGTCTCGGACCCGGCCACCCGGCGGCTGCGGCTGGAATTCGCGTGGATCGAGATGAACAGATCCGCATTGTGTTGATTGGCGATTGCCGTCCGCTCTTCGAGGGGTACGAACTGGTCGCTCGATCGTGTGAGAACCACGTCGGTGCCCAGGCGTTCCTCGAGAAGCACTTTGAGGCGAAGCGCAACGTCCAGCACCAGGTCCTTCTCAAGCAATCCGGTCGGTCCGATCGACCCGGTATCCTTACCGCCATGACCGGGATCGAGGACCACCCGTCCGACTTTCAGGCCCAGAGTCCGCGTCAGACTCAGGTCGCCTTTCTTCCTGGGTGACGGCAGAACCGGCTTTTCGATCATCACTTCTTTCTTAGCAGGGCCGGGCTCAAGCCGGATCTCCGCCTCGGCCGTTTTCAACTTCGGGGCAGGAGACGGCGGAGCGGGCGAGGCCGGGGCTGAAGCCTGTGCCTGCGCATCGCCGCGCGTGTCAATCACGAGCCGGAATGGATCGTACAACGAAAACAGCGAATGCTTTTCGACCTTGGCAAAATCGAGCACCACCCGAACGGTCCCGGGCCGGTTCACTCCTACCCGGATCTGTTTGATGAAAAGGTCGTTGACATCATAGGTTCGGGCGAGAGTTTTCGACTCGAGTCGACTGTTGTGCAGATCAAGGTACATTCGATCCGGGGAGGAGAGCATTTCCTTCGTGTAACTGACCTCCCGGTCCAGCGCGATCACCACGCGGGTATAGCCTTGGTTGGACCAGTACCGGATCGAGTGGACGGTCGCCCGTCCGTTGACGGCTTCGGGGTCTCCGTCCGGTTCCCCGACTGGGGTCGCGGGCGGAGCCGCCTGATCGGCAGTCTGCTTTGGCAGGGGCACTTCCACGGCGACCCTGGCCCCCGGGGAAGGCGTTTCGGGGCGAGGCGGCGCAGCCTCGGGGCTCTTGAGTGCGGCAGCCCGCTCGAGCGCGCGCCCCTTGAATTTCGTGTCCGGGTATTCGCGCGCAACAAAGTTGTAGAAATAGACCGCCCTTCGCCTGTACGAATCTCCGCCGAATCGCTTGTGCATCTCATCGTACAGATTTGCGGTCCAGTAGAGAGCGTCGTCGCAGCCGGCGAAGGCAGGGTCGTTATCGAGGACGTACCGGTACAGCCTGATGACCGCCTGGTACTTGCGTGCCGTTCGCTCGGCGTCAGGAGACTGCAGGAGGGTCTCGTGCGCCTCGCGAGCCTTGTCGAAGTATTTCCGCGCCGCCTCCCGGTCCCCTGACAGGCCGGGTGAAGTCAGGCCAAGAAGCGTCACACAAAAGACCGCCCAACAACGCAGACGCATCCAGTTTTCCCTCAGGTCACAGAGACCGCTCTTGCCACGTCTGAGAGCGCCCCGGAAAACCACAGAGCACAGTCGGTTCAAGTTTAGCACGGGGGGCTGTCATTCCAGCGAACTGAAGATGAAGGGCAGAACAAGCAGACGAACAGGCGGGGCTAATTCGCAACCTCAGCCATGGTTTCCACCGGCTCAGTGGTGAACAGGATATTGCCATCCGGCTTGACGACCCGGTACACCCGTTTCCTCACCCTCTCGGTCGGCTCCGGCAGTGCCGACTGGAGCAACTCGGCCGACTGATACAGGGCCTCAACTTTCTTGACGTAGTCCTTAGTCTCGCGATATGGGGGGATGCCCTTGTAGCGGGTCACGGCGTTTTCCCCGGCGTTGTAACCCGCCAGGACTTTGCTCGTGTCATTCTTGAAGTATTCGAGCAAAAATTTCAGAAACTTGACGCCCCCCTCGATGTTTTCGGCGGGATCGAAGATGTTCTGGACGCCGAAACGTTTGGCTGTATCGGGGTGAAGTTGCATCAAGCCTTTGCAGCCCTTCGAGGAAACTGCCATGGGGTTGTAGTTGCTCTCCACCTGGATGATCGCCTTGATCAGTTCAACGTCGACGCCGTGGCGCGTGGCCGCGTCCTGGATGTAAGGAAGATATTGCGCGACGGCATCGGCGCTGGGCTGGCGCTTGGAAGCCGTGGGGGCGGAGCCCTTGGTCGCTAAAGAGGCCAAAGACGGTTGTGCCGCTGCGCCCGGACGCTCGGTTCCGAGGTTGGAATAGACTGTCTTGCCCGTCTCGTCGGTGTATTTGTAAATCGACCCGGCGAAGCAGGGACTGATCGCAATTATGACTAAGAACGCAATAAGTGCACGCATTCAGCGACTAAGATGCTCCCAATGCACTAAAAGTCTAGTGATCCTCTTAACATTTTCGTAAAACGGCGGAATTTCATCAAGATAAAAGTTCCTCGACGAAACCGAACGTCTTCGCGAGCGCGGAATCCAAGGCGCCCGGATCCTTTCCCCCGGCCTCTGCCATGTCGGGTCGCCCACCTCCGCCTCCGCCTACCAGGGGAGCAATTTTACGGATCAAATCGTTGGCTTTGACCCGGTTGACGAGGTCAGGAGTCACCATGACCACCAGGCTGACCTTCCCGTCGACCGGGCTTCCCAGCACGACTACACCGGATTTCAGCTGGTTCTTCAGTTCGTCGGCCAGTGAACGGAGTGCGTTTCGATCGACGTTTTCCACTTTCTGCGAGAGAACCCGGACGCCGCAGATGTCGCGTACATCCTGCAGAGCGCCCTTGCTTTCCTTCTGAGCCAGTTTCAGCTGAAGCTGCTCAACCTGTTTTTGGGTTTCCCGCTGGTCCGTCAACAGCTTGCCGAGGACCTTCGGCAGTTCCTCGCGGCGGGACCTGAGCATGTCCCCGAGCGTCGACAAAAGAGAATCCTGGTCCAGGAACCGGCGGATCGCCTCCATGCCCGCCACTGCCTCGATGCGCCGAACGCCGGCGGAGATGCTGCTCTCCGCCACAATCTTGAATGCACCGATATCGCCCGTGCGCGAGACGTGCGTTCCTCCGCACAGCTCCATGCTGAACCCGGGGACTTGGACAACCCGCACCTGCTGCTGGTACTTCTCGCCGAACAGCGCCATGGCGCCGCGACTGATGGCGTGGTCGAGGTCGCTCAATTCGGTAATGACCGGAGTATTGTCCTGAATTCTCTGGTTGACGATTTGCTCGATGTCGGCGATTTCGGTTGGGGTAAGCGCCCGGTAGTGGGTGAAGTCGAACCGCAGGCGGTCGGGTGCCACGAGTGAGCCCGCCTGCTTCACGTGCGTGCCGAGGACTTCGCGCAACGCGGCGTGCAGCAGGTGGGTGGCCGTGTGATGCTTGGCCGTCGAGCGCCTTTCCTCGACGAAGACCGAGGATTTCACCTTGTCACCCACGCTCAACGTTCCGTACTTGATCTTGACGCGATGCAGCCGCAGGCCGGACATGGGACTGAGCACGTCTTCGACCTGGGCTAGAACCCCCTCGCTTTCGATGGTTCCCTTGTCCGCCACCTGGCCACCGGCTTCGGCGTAGAACGGGCTGCGGTCGAGCAGAACCTCGCCTGTTTCTCCTTCGGTGACCGATTGCACTGTTTCATCGCCCTTGATAACTGCCAGGACGGCCCCGGGGATATCCTGCAAATCCTCGTATCCGGTAAATTCGGTCCCTTTCCCGAGAGCGGATAGTTCCCGGTACACGGGCCTGACCGTCTTCTCCGTTCCTTTCCAACTGGCGCGGGCCCGTTCCCGTTGCTTTTCAAGCTCCGCGTAAAACCCGGCCTCATCGATTTCGAGATTGCGTTCGGCGGCGATCTCCTTCGCCAGGTCGAGCGGGAAACCGTAGGTGTCGTAAAGCTTGAAAATCTCCGGGCCGGGCAGGAGGCGCTCTCCACGTTTGGTGACCGTTTCGGTGACTTCGTCGAGAATGGCCATCCCCTGACTAAGCGTGGCGCTGAACTTCTCTTCTTCGTGACGGACGACGGTTGCCGCGTACTCCCTGCTTTGCTCCAGTTCCGGATAACCAGCCTTCATCAGTTCCCCGACCAGACCGGTCAATGTGTAGATGAACGGCTTTTCGGTGCCGAGCATCTTTCCGTGACGGATAGCCCGTCGAAGGATCTTTCGAAGCACGTAGCCGCGGCCCTCATTTCCCGGCACGATCCCGTCGTGGATCAGGAACGCGCAGGCGCGGCTGTGGTCCGCCAATATTCGGAGGCTGACATCGGACGATTCATTGTCGCCGTACGTCACGCCGGTCAGGCGACTGGCCTCCTGGATGAGCGGCTTAAACAGGTCGGTGTCATAGTTGCTCAGGACTCCCTGGACGACGCAACTGATTCGTTCCAGTCCCATGCCGGTATCGATCGAGGGAGACGGCAGCGGTGTCATGACGCCCGAGCTGTCCCGGTTGAATTGCATGAAAACCAGGTTCCATATCTCGACGAAACGGCCGCAACCGCACTCGAACCCGCAGTCTTTATGGCCGACGGGACTCACGCCCAGGTCGTAGTGAATTTCCGAGCAAGGGCCGCAGGGACCCGTATCGCCCATCGCCCAGAAGTTGTCCGCTTCGTCCAACCGATAGATCCTCTTCTCGGGGACGCCGATCCCGTCGCGCCACAGGTTGAAAGCATCGTCATCTTCGCGGAAAACCGTAATGTAGAGCCTTTCCTGCGGCACATGGTACACATCCCTGCAGAGTTCCCAGGCGAACTCGATCGCGTCTTTCTTGAAGTAGTCGCCGAAGGAGAAATTGCCAAGCATTTCGAAGAAAGTGTGGTGCCTCGGCGTTCTCCCGACCGTCTCCAGGTCGTTGTGTTTTCCGCTGACCCGCATGCATTTCTGCGCCGTAGTCGCTCGGACGTAATCCCGCTTCTCGAGGCCCACAAAGACGTCCTTGAACTGGTTCATACCGGCGTTACTGAACAGAAGGGTCGGGTCATCGCCGGGGACGAGAGAGCTGCTCTTGACCCGCTTGTGCCCCCGTTTCTCAAAATAGGAAAGGAAGTCTTCGCGAACTTGGTTAGCGCTTTTCATAGGATCACGTTGGAACCTCTCGGGAGGTCCGCCTCTTATTCTGCTTCGAGTCGGCTGAAAAACGATGACAGGGCTTGCCGCACCAGGCTTTCGGAATAACCTAACCTGAGGCAATAGTCGAACAGCCTCTTCAGCTCCCGGTAATCCTGCGGTTCGCCTCGGCGCGTCAGATAGGCGTCAATTCCCGCCTGAAGGCTTTCTGTTTCCGGGACTTCAGCCGCGACCCGCTCCAAGACGGGCCGGATAATTTTAGCATCTATGCCACGGGCTTTTAAATCCTGAGCAATCCGGACGCGCCCCCAGTGTTTGGCTGCACGCTTGCCCAGAGCCCGGTCATAGCTCAAGCGGGCATCGTCGAGGTACCCGCGGTTTTCCAGTTGGGTGAGGACTTCGAGGACTTCCGCTGGGCTGGCATATCGACCGAGTTTCCGGAGCATTTCGGCCCGGGAGTACGAGCGCGCTGCCAGCAAACGGAGTGCGCGGTCCATCAGCTCGTTTGCGCTCACACGGTCTCTGAGGAGGCGACGATTCCAGCCATCTTGAGCTTCAGATCCTCTGGGGCAGTAGCATGTCGGATCGCATCCGCCATGCTTATCCTTTTATTCACGTAATGCTCGAAGATCGACTGGTCGAACGTCTGCATGCCATATTGGGAAGTGCCTGCCTCCAAGGCGCGCCTGACGTCCTTCAGCTTCTCGGTATGCTCCAGCAAAGAACGAACGTATTCGGTGTTCCTGAGGATCTCGACGGCCGGCACCCGAAGGGTCATGAGCGAGCTTCGGATCAGGCGCATCGAGATGATTGCCCGGATGCACGAAGCGAACAGCAGCCGGTTCTCACTTTGCTCGTGAGGCGGAAACATCGAAATGATACGGTTGACGGTCTCGGCGGCGTCGGTCGTGTGGACCGTGCTCAAAACGAGGTGCCCGGTTTCTGCAGCATGCAGAGCTGTCTGAATCGTCTTGAGATCGCGCATCTCACCGACCAGGATGACGTCAGGATCCTGCCGCAAAGCCGAGCGAAGGGCCGTTGCGAAGTCCTCGGTATCGATCGCAACTTCGCGCTGGCTGATGAAGGACAATCGGTCTTTGAAAAGGAACTCGATCGGGTCTTCGATCGTGATGATGTGACTTCGACGGGTCGAGTTGATGTGATCGACCATTGCCGCCAGGGTCGTCGACTTGCCGCTGCCGGTCGTGCCAGTGATCAGGATGAGGCCGCGGTCTTCATCGGCGATTTGCCTCAAGATCGGCGGCAAATTGAGTTCCTCGACTTGAGGGATACGATCCGGGATGACGCGAAAGACGAACGAGATGGAACCGCGTTGCTGAAAGACGGCGACTCGAAACCGCCCCAGGTGAGCGGCTCCAAATGCAAGATCGACTTCGGCTTTCTGGGTCAGTACCTCCCGCTGGCGAGGCGTGAGCAACTGCTGGGCGAGGTCCATCGTCTCCTCGCGCTTCAAGGGAGTCGCCGAGGCCATCGGGAGCAGTTCGCCCTGAACACGCAGGTGAGGCACCGCGCCTACTTTGAGGTGCAGATCCGACGCCTTCTTTTCAACCGCGATGCGCAACAACGCCTTCAAATCCACCATACGAAGGAACTCCCAGTTGAGCCGCGCGCTTCAGGCTTTCACGCCTGCACGTTTGACGGCTGTCATCCAGCCGTACCGATCGTCGACCTTCCCCTCCACGTAATCGAAGAAAGCGGTCTGGATCGCGCCCGTAACCGGGCCACGTCGCCCCTTGCCGATCGTAATGCCGTCGACTGACCGGATCGGCGTTACCTCGGCAGCCGTCCCAGTCAAAAACAACTCGTCGGCCAGGTAAAGCATTTCGCGCGGAATGGCCTGCTCCTGCACATCATACCCGGCGTCTCGTGCGAGCGTGATCACACTGTTTCGGGTGATCCCGGGGAGGATGGAGCAGCTCAGTGGCGGGGTCAAGAGCTTGCCGTCGCGGACGATGAACAGGTTCTCGCCGCTGCCTTCGCTGACAAACCCCTGCGTATCCAGCGCGATTCCTTCGGCAAATCCCCTCGTGGTGGCTTCCATTTTGATCAGCCCCCCGTTCAGGTAGTTGCCTCCGGCTTTGGCCATAGTCGGAAAGGTGTTCGGTGCCGCGCGCTGCCAGCTCGAGACGCACAAATCGACGCCGTTTTCGAGCGCCTCATCGCCCAGGTACCGACCCCACTGCCATACCATGATGCAGGCATCGATCGGCGCCGGGAGGGGATTCACACCCATGCTGCCGAATCCACGAAAGACGAGCGGTCGGATATAGCATTGCTCAAGTTCGTTGATTTCGACCGTCTGGAGGATAGCGTCGCAAAACGCGGCTTCCGAGAAAGGTAGTTCTACGCGGTAAATCTTGCAGGAGTCAAATAGCCGCCGGACGTGCTCCCGCAGCCTGAAAACCTCGGATCCCCTGCGCGTCTTATAGCACCGGATTCCCTCAAACCAGGAGGAACCGTAGTGCAAGGCGTGAGTCATCACGTGAACGGTTGCCGATTCCCAGTCCACGAATTCACCGTTTCGCCACACTTTCTTTGATCGCAAGTCTGCCATTGGCAAAGCATAGGTGACGGAAGGCAAGAGGGTCAAGCGGGATTGCGGATTGCGGATTGCGGATTAAAATATAGCGGACATGGACAAGGAAGAGCTCAAGAGGCGAACTAAGCAGTTCGCGCTTCGGGCCGTGCAACTGTGCGAGAACCTGCCAAATCACGAACCGCAGATACGTTGGGCAGGCAACTGTTCCGATGCGGTACCTCAGTCGGGGCGAACTATCGAGCAGCCTGCCACGCGAGATCTTTCGCCGACTTCATTGCGAAGATGGGTATTGTTGCAGAGGAATGTGATGAGACCCTCTATTGGGTCGAGTTGCTGATTGAGGCAGGTGTCGTTCAGGAGTCTCAAGCCAAGGAACTCATGGATGAGGCCGAGCAACTTCTGTCGATCACCGTCAGTTCGATCAAGACTGCGCGGTCCCGCCGCAGTTGATCCGCAATCCGAAATCCGAAATCCGAAATCGGCTCAGCGCTGGGGGCGGATGTCCAGGCCCTTGACTCCCATGTTCATGCGAAACAGGGCACCAGGCTCCTTCACGGTGACGAACAGCTGATCGAGGTTCGGTCCCCCGAAGCACAGGTCGGTCGGTTCAACCTTCGTGGCATAACGGCGAACGAGCCTGCCCTGCCGTGAAAGCACTACGACCTGGTGGTTGGCCGAATCCGTCACGTAGACGTTGCCGAGGACATCGAGCGCGAGGCCCCCTGTCTGATTCCCGGACTTTTCCGGGTCACTCCCGGGCAGACTGGCAAAAACTCGCTGCTTGCCGAGCCTTCCCTGGCCCGTTACGTCATAGGCGAGGACTCTATTGCGGCCGCGCTCGACGACGTACAGCGTGGTCCAGTCGGCGGATAGGGCGAGCCCCCCCGGATTGAAGAGGCCTTCAGCGACGCGGGTGCTCTTCCAGTCCGACGTCACATGGTAGATCCCGGCTGGCGAACCGGTCGCCTGGTCCCCCGCGTCGGTGAAATAGAACCCGTTCCACTGGTCGACCACCAGACCATGGGGGGAACCGAGCTTTTGCCGCTCATGCTGTGTCAGGCTGTTCAGGACGCGGCCTTCGGCGTCCAGGTGCAGCACGGCAAGTCGGCCGGCGTCACATACGAGATGCGTCCGGTCGGCAAGGATGCGGTGCCCGACCGGTTCCGAGAGCCGCGTAAAAAGGCGGTGACGCCCGTTCGGCAGGACTACACGGATGTTACGAGCATGCGAAAAATAGACGCTCCCGTCATACCCGAGCACCGGGGCGGTGGCCGTTGGGTCGTTCGTCAGGAGCACGAGCACCGGCTGCACAGTCGATTCGGCGGGGAGTTCGACGACCGCGCCCTGGTTTCCGCAGCCGGGCAGGAACAGTAAAGGAACCAGCCGCCAGACACGAGACAACATAAGCTTTTATAACAGCTTATCAGATTTTCCGGCGGAGTTTAGATATCGCGGCGGCCCGACATGGCTCTGGAGATGGTCACTTCGTCCGTGTATTCCAGGTCGCTGCCCACGGGGATGCCCGACGCTATGCGCGAAACGCGTATCGAGAGAGGCTTGATGATCCTGGAAAGATACAGGGCCGTGGCTTCGCCTTCGATCGTCGGATTCGTAGCCACAATGATCTCCTCAACCGCGCCGTCATGCAGGCGTTCGAGCAGGTTATGCAGGCGGAGATCCTCCGGGCCGATCCCGTTTATGGGGGAGATCGCCCCGTGCAGCACGTGGTACATCCCCTTATACTCTCCGGTTTTCTCGATAGAGAGGATGTTGAAGGGTTCCTCCACCACGCAAATAGTCTTCGTGTCCCTTTTGGGGTCCGAACAGAAACGGCAGGGGTCCACGTCCGTGATGTTATTGCACACCGAACAGAGGATCAGGCAACTCTTCAGATCGACGATGGCTTCGGCCAGCTTCCGGCATTCCTCGGCAGGTGTCCGGATGATATGGAAAGCCATCCGTTGCGCGGATTTAGGGCCGACTCCGGGAAGCTTCCTCAGCTCACCGATCAGTCTTTGAATAGGGTCTACGCTTGCGCTCTCTGGCATTCTCACCTCGGCAATCCGCCTGATGCTACAACAGCCCCCCGAGCAGGTCGCTGCTCATCCCGGACATCTGACCCGCCAAGGCTTCTTCAACCTTGCGCTCTGCCTCGTTGACCGCCGCCACAATCAGGTCCTGAAGCATCTCGACATCGTTCGGATCGACCGCCTGGGGATTGATCTTGATCGAGAGCAGACGCTTCTTCCCGTCCATCTGTACCGACACCATTCCGCCGCCGCTGGCCGCGTCTACACGGAGCTGCTCCATTTCCTCCTGCATGCGCTCCTGCATCTTCTGTGCTTCTTTCATCAGCTTCTGAAGGTTTTTCGGATTCATGTCAACTGCCTGCCTTTCGTTCAACCATGATCTTCCCAGGGAACGCCTCGAGAAAACTCTGTACCCCCGGGTCCTGTACCGGGTCGGTGACCGTCTCGCGCCGCTGCGCCTTCTCGGTCACGATCTGGACCTCGCACGAGCCGCCCGTGAATTTCGCTCCGAGATCAGTCAGGAACCGGAGGTTGAAGTCCATGCCCGCAACCTTGAGATGCGAAAGCTCCGATTCGGGGAATCGGATAATGACATGTCCGGGGGCCAGGGAAATGGCACTCGCATGTTCGAGCGAACCGTACAGTGGGGCATTGTCCCTCTGCACGGCCGAGAGAAAATGTGCCACCTCGGGCGATGATCCGACGAGTTGTGCCGGCGGCGCCGGATCCTCGCCTGGAACATCGGCGGGTGGTACAGCGGGCGCCGGCTGGCGGGGCACCGCCTGGCTCGCCTCCGGCTGACGGGTGCTACGGACTTCCGGCCGTGAGCGCTGCGGCGAGGCGTTCGGTAGCGGAGACCCGGATGTCAGGCTGCCGAGCACCGACTCGAGCATCGGCAGGCGCGTCAGCTCGACGAGCTTGACCAAGGCAAGCTCGAGGTGAACGCGCGGATGCGGATGCCAGCGCAGTTCTGATTCCGTCCGGGTAAGCAAATCGTAGAAGCGGATCAGGTCCAGCTCCGTGGTCCGCGAGGCCTGCTCCTCGATCAGCGGCTTTTCGTCGTCGGGTAAATTCAGGAGGCTCTCGTCCCATCCCGTGGTTCTGAAAACCAGCAAATTGCGGACGTGTTCAATCAGCCGTCGGCAGAAAATGAGAGGATCGACACCCTGCTCCGCCAGCTCCTTGACTTCTCGGATGAGTGTCGGTCGGTCCTCGCCGATGACACAGCTGAACACTCTGAGCAGGTGGCTGGAATCAACCAGTCCGAGAAGCGCCCGGACATCCTGATCACTCACCTCTCGGCCGGAAAACGCCATGATTCGGTCAAGGGACGACTGCGCATCCCGCATGCTGCCCTGCCCGACGGAGGCGACCGCCCGTAGGGCATAATCGCTGATCTGGAGGCCCTCTTCAGTGCAGATTTCGCGCAGTTTTTCAAAAATGACGGCAAAAGGAATCGGCTTGAAGTGATACTGCTGGCACCGGGAAGTGATCGTCACCGGTATCTTGTGGTGCTCGGTCGTGGCCAGGATCAGTTTCACATGCGGCGGGGGCTCCTCCAGGGTCTTCAACAGCGCGTTGAAGGCCTCGTTGGTCAACATGTGAACCTCATCGATGATGAAGATCTTGAAGCGATCGCGCGCCGTCCCGTACCGGACGCTCTCCCGCAGCTCCCGCACGTCATCGATTCTTCGGTTCGATGCCGCGTCGATTTCGAGGACGTCAACGCTGTTTGACCTGGCTATTTCCTCGCACGAGACGCACGTCCCACAGGGGGAGATGGTCGGACCCTGGTGACAGTTGAGCGCCTTGGCCAGGATTCTGGCGGTTGTAGTCTTCCCGACACCGCGGATCCCGGAAAACAAGAAGGCATGAGCAATCCGGCCGCTCTGGATCGCGTTTTGAAGGGTTCGAGTGACCGTTTCCTGGCCGGTCACTTCCGAAAATGTCTGAGGACGCCACTTCCTGGCGAGGACTTGATAGGACATTCGCCGCTCAAATGCCGAACTTGATACTGCTCAAAAACTGGCCAGGCCCCGGGAGACCTGCGGCACACATGTTTTGCCTCTTAATGCTGCTTCCTTCCGGACCTGACATGATTCGAGGGACACGTTGCACAGGGCCCGAAGCCTGTCATTTCAATCGAAGCTCCTACTATAACATCTTCCGAATGCCGAATGTTGAGTGCGGAATGCGGAATAAAAACAGGTGAGGTGTCGGGGTCGCGGGCATCAGCGGTCTATTCGGAGGGGGAACGG
>Ga0209077_1000096_pt1 | contig 20757 bp, 17 predicted proteins | sample PPLLak1March2015_FD_187247 | JGI IMG/M metagenome (GOLD analysis project Ga0209077, IMG submission 187247) | Freshwater sediment microbial communities from Prairie Pothole Lake near Jamestown, North Dakota, USA - PPLs Lake P7 Core (1) Depth... | ecosystem: Environmental > Aquatic > Freshwater >... | reverse complement strand
GATTTCGGGGACACGAGACTTCATTCTTTTGCCGGCGGGGACATTAGTGACAACGGGTTGGGAATTAAGTGTCATGTCCCCGAAATCCTAGCGCCTCCGGACGGTCGGAGAAAAAGCGTTTGCGGGATTGGTCCGGACGAGGGACCGGGCCTCGGCGTCCGTGAAGCCCTTCTCGCGCAGTTTCGGCAGAAAACCGGTCAAAAGGAAATCGAATCCTTTGAAGTTTCCGCCTCCCGGCTCACCCACGTGATACCAGCCGGCGTCCTGAGAAATCAGAACCTGGCGCAGGTGACCGCGGTCCTTCATGGACGAGACAAGGTCCACGCAAGCATCCGTTCTTTCGGGGCTGACGTTGTCGAACTCAACCCAACCACCCTCTCCGGCCACTTCGAAAAGCGCATCCGACCCCGCTTCCCGTTTCGCGTGGACCCAGATCCAGGCGCTGGCGGACACCCCCGCCTCTTTCAGGATTCGGACCTGCTCGAGGGCTGCGGCAGAGTTGCCCGTGTGCGACGCGATTGTGAGCCCAGTTTTGAGATGAGCCAGTGCCGCCGCCTTGACCAGCTTCCGGTCAATTTCCGACAACGGCCCGTTGTCGACGCCGATTTTGATGAAACCGGGCTTAATGCCCGTCTCCTCGATTCCGTCCCTCCACTCGCGAACCCATCGGGCGCACAACTGTTCGGCCGACTCCTGGTAGGCATGGGCGGGAACGTACTTGTCGTTGGCTGCGCCATAGTAGCCCGTGTTGGTCATCAACTGCATCCCGCTCGCCTTCGCCAACCGCGCGAGCAGCCGAGGGTCGCGACCAATGTATGCCGGAGTGCACTCAAACAGCGACTGGCAACCGGAATCCTTCAGCCGCTGCAGATGCGGCAGTGCCACCGCAAAAGCCTCATCGGCGTTGTAGCGCGATCGGCTGATCTTGTCGGCGCCAATGAAATCCACGAGCACGTGCTCATGAGGGAGCGTCACCCCGAGGTGAGAGACCGGCAAAGGACCGAGGACCGAGTGAATAGCCCTGGACGCGGGGTCTGGCGCTTGAGCTTCAAGGCCCTTTGCGCCTGCGACAGCCACCACGCCTGCCTTCAGAAACTCGCGACGGTTCATGATTGCCTCTCTCCTTGAGCGCGCCAACCGGGCCGAAAGACGGCGGATCCTGAACCGCGGATCCGCCCTACGACTAATCGCCTTCGCACGTCGAGCAGCCGTAGGGCGGATTCGCGGTTTAGAATCCGCCGCTTTACGGCCCGGTTGTCGAGCTTCTCACGCCGCCCGCAGCCAGCGCACGATCTCGAAGATGGACGGACGCTTCCCGTACATGAGAACACCGAGCCTGAAAACCTTGGCGGCCAGTCGAACGAACACGAGCAGGCTGACAGCCAGGATCAACGCGGACAGCGCCACATCCCACCAGGGGACTCGCCCGCAGGCTACCCTTAACATCATTGTAATCGGTGCGGTGAACGGGATGTATGAAAGCACGCGGGCGAGCGTCCCGTTCGGCTCGGCGATCAGGATCGAAACAAAAAACAACGGGACCACCGCGGTCAGACTCCAGATCATCGTGGTCTGCTGGCTTTCCTTCAGGTTGGAGCCGATTGATCCGAAGCCTCCCATGAGGCTTCCGAACAGCAGGAAACCCAGGATGAAAAAGACGATTGCGACCAGTAGTTGCGACCAACGGAGGTCCAGGAACGGGGCCACTGCCAAGGAGGGAAACACTCCGACGATCACCCAGACGAGGATCTGCGTCAGTCCTGCTCCACCCAGCCCTATGACTTTACCGGCGAGCAACTGGTCAGGCGTCAGGGAGGAAAGCAGCACCTCCATCACCCGGTTCTCTTTCTCCTCGGCAACACTTTGGAGGAGGTAGCCGGCCGAGGTCATGATCGAGAGCATGAAAAAAATCGTGAAGACGTAGGGCACCGCGAACCGACTCACCTCGTCGACGACGCTTCGATGTGCCACCTGCCCGGTTTCGCTCAACGCTACGGCCTTCAGCTTCGGCGGCATCCACAGACGACCGGCCACCAGGGTCTCGTCCACCCGGTCCTTTGCGAGGCTGGCATCCACCAGGCTCTGAACTACCCGCCAGCCGGGACGATCATCCGCCATGAAGCTCCCCTTCTTGAGGAGCAGTTCGATCTCCCCACTCTCGAGGTAGTCGGCCGGAACGACGTAGTAGCCTCTCAGCGGCGGCACGAGTTCCACGGTCGTTCTGGTCCGATAAACCTTGAATTCCACCCGGCTGGTGGCACCCGGCATCTGCGTCCGCATGGCTTCGCCCTGCGAGCCCAAGGCGTTGGCCAGGTCGTCCAGAACCTGGTTCGTTCGTCGGTCATGAAAGCTCTGCACCGACGGAAGGAGCGCGAAATCGATCAAGCCGGATTCATCGACGATGCCCACCACGTCCCGCTGATTTCGGCTCTTGTTCACCGTCAGGAGCCCCACCAGGGCTGCAATTCCAAAAATCAGCATGAAAAAGAGGGGCATGCCGAGCGTGGCAATCACAAAACCTTTGCGCTTGACGGTCGAAACGTACTCCCGAGCCGCAACGAGCCACACCTTTTTCATGCCGCCACTCCCTGACTACTCTGCTGTACGACTTGGATGAAGATTCGCTCGAGCGAAATCGAGGCCGGACGGAAGCCCCTGATCACCACGCCGGCGTCCAGGAGACTTCTCAGCAAGTCTGAATTCGACAGGCCGGTTTCGGTGTAGATCTTTGTCAAACGGCCTTCCGCAACGGCGTGCCTGATGCCCGCGACGTGGTCGGGCAACTCCGAGCAATCAAGAAGCAACGCGTCCTCCGAGTGCTGCGCGACAATCTCCGTCAGAGCACCGTAGAGCACGCGCCTCCCCTCGTTGATCATCAGGACGAAATCGCACAGTTCCTCCGCCTGATTCATCTGGTGTGTCGACAGAATTATCGTCTTGCCCTTGGATCGCTCCTCCTGCAAGAGCAGCTTTGTGTCCCGAGTGTTGATCGGATCAAGGCCGGCAAATGGTTCGTCGAGGACAACGACCTCCGGTTCGGACACCAGCACCGACAGAATCTGAATCTTCTGCTGGTTGCCCTTCGAAAGTTCTTCGATTCTCTGGCGCGCCGTTTCCTGCATGTTCAACCGCTCAAGGTAGCGCTGGCGGTTGGACCTGGCCTGCTGGAGCCCCAGACCCTTCAGGCGCGCGAAGTAGTCGAGCAAATCGGCGACCTTCATTTTTCTGTACAGGCCCCGCTCCTCGGGCAGGTAAGAGATCTTCTCCTTCATTCGCCCGTCCAGCACGTTCCCGTCGTACAGGATGGTGCCGGAGTCAGGCTTGATGATATCCAGGAGCATGCGGATCAGGGTTGTCTTCCCTGCCCCGTTGGGACCCAGAAGGCCAAACACACTTCCGGACGGTACCTGGAAGGACAGGTCCTTAACCGCCTGCGTTGTTTGGAATTGTTTCGAGACACAGTCAGCTTTCAACTTCATGCTGTACTTCTTTGGCCAAAAACAAACCGGCCAGGATAAAGACAAGAAAGGATAACGCCAGGGAGAGCGCCGCGGGTGACAGTCTGAGATTGTACAGTCCCATCCGGCTAAGCGCTTCGAAAACCACGCAGGAGGCCACGCCGAAAACGATGCTCGACCTCGAAGCCCATCGGTTCGGCCGGTCCCAATTCAGACCGAGTGCGAGAACCGGGGTGAGGGCGGAGGCGAACACACCAAACGCGAGGACACCGAGATAGGCGACAAGACTTTCCATGTACAGGGCAAACAAACCCGCCAACGCGAAAATCACAAGGGTGACCACCCGCGCCCCGATCAGACGCGACTGTACCTTAAGCCCGATCGCCGCCGGAAGATCGCGCGTCAACGCGGCCGATCCGATATTGCTGAGGCTGTCAGCCGTGGACATGATGGCCGACAGGATACCAGCATAGGTCAAGCCCGTCAGCCACGAAGGTGCAACGCCGACAAGGAATGTGCTCATCGCGTCATCCGGTTTGCTGAAATGCAGTTGTCCGGTGATCGCCAGGTACTTGGTGATCATCCCACCGCCCAGCCAGGTAAGACCGCAAATCATCATCGAGAGCGCGAGAATCCAAGGGAAATGGCGGAGAACTGACAGGTCCCGGACCATCATGAATTTCTGAATGACGTGTGGCTGCCCGAGCGAGCCCACCGCAAAGAGAAAAAACCAGCTTTGGGCCGTAAACAGCCCAACCGATCCCCAGGGACTTAGAGTCGACGGAGAGTGCCGAACAATGGTCTCCGAGATATGCCCCAAACCTCCGCCGGTGTAGAGCGCAAAGCAGAAAATCGCGACGGCGCACGTCAGCATCACGAGCCCCTGTAGGACGTCTGTTTTGACCGCCGCCCACATCCCGCCACACACGGTGTAAAGCGCGAGCACCGAGCCACCGACCAGCAATCCGGATTCCTGCGAGATCCCAAGGATGGGCCCGAGCAGGATCCCGAGAGCGAGCAACTGAGTGCCGAGGTACCCGACGACGCCGATTAGTATGGCGACAGAGGCGGCGCCACTGCTGAATCGGCAACCAAATCGGGCGTTGATTACATCGGGGATGCTGAGACAACCGGAGTGCGCGGCCAGACCCTGGAGCGGCTTGGCTAGAAGCCAGCACATCATGGCGCCGGTGAACGAGCTCGAGATCACGATCCAGAAGGAAGCCAGTCCGACCGAATTGAAGAGGCCGGGTCCGCCGACGAAAACGAACCCGCTCATTATCGAGGACATCGTAGCCAGAACCGCGGTCGGGAGTCCGAGCCCGCGGCCCGCAAGAAAGAAATCCCGACCGTCGCGACTCCTCCGGATAGCCCAGAGTCCAACAGCGGTGCAGGCCGCCAGGTAAGCGAAGATAACGGCCGGAATCATCGCTTGTTGACCCACCGTTTGAAGCCTCTGGTGAAAGCAAGCGGCCAGATGAACAACGGGGCAATCCAAATCCCTGCCAGCATCACAAGCGCTGGCACTGGAAGACCGAATATGAGGGCATTGCCGGGCCAGGCGTAAAGCAGGAAAGTGAGAACACTTCCGACGCAAAACCAGAAAGCCAGGAGCGCTCCCTTCGCCGGACACCGGAGACCCGCGAGGCTCGCGATCGCCGTGACCAGCGACAACAGGAAGAGCAGCTCGAGCTCGAGAATCCCCGAGATCACGAAAAGGACAAATGAAGCGCCCAGAAGGTAAATCATCGTTGAATTATAGAAGGATCAACGATTAAATAATCATGCGATTTCCGGGTTCACTCTCATTACAATAGCCCGATGCGACTGACCGTGCCCGGAGGCCGGGGTTCCATCCTGTTGACAGTGCTCATCGTCTACGTGTTCGTGATCGTGCCTGGCCTGGTCACGGTAGGCAGAACAGCCGCACTTGTGCAAAACCTGCGCGATGCCGCAGACGGCCAGGTCGAGTCTCCGGACCTCATCGAAACCCAGGTTATCCGCTGGCGGGAAGGCGAGGCGCTTTCCGCCCGACTCTACAGGCAGGCGAACACGCAACCAGCCACGGCGCTCGTTTTCGTGCCTGGCCTGACACCGGACGGCATACTCAACCCGAGATTTGTCGCGGTTGCCAGGGCGCTTGCGAGATCGGGCTACCTCGTTCTAACCCCGGACATCCCGGCCTTCCGGGAATTTCGGCTCACGGGTGACTCCGTTGACCAGATCAGCTTCTGGTACCGGCAGCTGAGGCGCAATGACGAGTTCCAGGCAAGCCGGGTTGGCTTCGTCGGGGTTTCGGTCGGCGGCACACTTTCACTCCTTGCAGTTGCACGTCATCCTCTTTCGCGAGATGCTGATTTTGTAGTCTGTATTGGCGGATATCAGGATCTGTCCCGTTGCCAGTCACGCTGGTTTTCGATGGCGGCCGCGCAGGAAAAGCACGGCAGGTACCCGGTTCAGTTCTACGGCCGATGGATCGCGATGTTGATGGCGTTGGACGCGCTGCCCGACCCGACAGACCGGGTGCGAATGAGGGAGATACTGGAGCACCTGCTCGTTCAGGGGAAGACCTCGACCGAGATGCCCAGCTCTCCCGAAGCCGCGCGCTGGTATCGCTACGCGGTGCTCGACGAATCGGACGAAGACGTGCCGGAGCTGGTTGCAACCCAGCTCCAGCCGAACTACGCGGCCTTGTCTCCCGAGGGAGAGCTCGCCTTCATCGAATGCCCTGTGTTTCTGGTTCACGGGGCCGGCGACGAGTTGATTCCGCCCGAGGAGACGGAGGAGCTCCGTCGCCGGCTGTCCTCGGCGGACATCCACTTGCTGTACACGCCGTTGATCAGCCACACGCACCCGTTGATCGACCGCCTGGGAACTGGCGATAAGTTGATGGCACTCGGCCGTTGCATCTGGTTCCTCCATTCGCTGGTATTGACTACCTGACAGGAGGATTCCATTGGATATTAATGACCTCGCCGACTTCTGCGAATTCCACGACTGCAGCGTCACGCTCGGAAATCCCGAAATTGGAGCCATTTCCATCGACGGCCGTGGATATCGGAAACGAGACAACTACATGCGTTTCCTGTCTTTCAATGAGCTGTCCGGATTGCCAGCCCCCCGGGATGTCATGGCCAAGGCCACCCTTTTCCGCATTCATCGCGACGACCAGACGGTCGAATTGACCAGAGACGAGTTCGAGCGCCAGCTGAATCGCTTCCGCCAGTTGACTGGAACAGCATGAGCTATCCCTACACGTCCCTGTCTGACTTCGTGTCCTTCCTCGAGGGGGAACAGGAGCTTCGGAGAATCGCGGTCGGGGTGGATCCGATCCTCGAAATTGCCGAAATCACCGACCGGGTGTCCAAACGCGCAGGCCCGGCTCTTCTCTTCGAGCACCCGAAGGGCTCCCGATACCCGGTCTTGATCAATGTCTTCGGCACGCATCGCCGAATGGCGCTGTCGCTGGGTGTCGAGTCGGTCGCGGAAGTTGCGCTCCGCATTGAGGAGCTTCTCGAAATCAAGCCGCCATCCGGCGTTCTGGGCAAGCTGAAAATGCTCCCCAAGCTGGCGGAATTAGGCAGTATGGCGCCCAAAATCGTCAAGGGCGGGCCATGCCAGGAGATTGTCCGGACGGACGGTTTTTCGCTGTTCGATTACCCGATCCTCAAATGCTGGCCCGAGGACGGCGGTCGCTACATCACCCTTCCGCTCGTTTTCTCCAAGAATCCAGTCAGCGGGAAACGGAACTGCGGGATGTACCGGATGCAGGTCTATGACGAGACCACGACCGGCATGCACTGGCAGGTTCACAAACACGGAGCCCAGCACTTCCGGGAGGCGCGGGCTCAGGGCCAAAAAGACCCCGACGCCCGTCGTCGCATGGAAGTTGCAGCGGCGATCGGAAGCGATCCCGCAATCAGTTTCGCCGCAATCGCTCCGTTGCCCGATGACTTGGACGAAATGATGTTCGCCGGCTTCATCCGCGGAACGCCGGTCGAAATGGTCCGCTGCAAAACCGTGGACCTGGAAGTCCCGGCCAACGCCGAGATTGTGCTCGAGGGATACGTCGATCTGGACGAACTGCGGACCGAAGGCCCTTTTGGCGATCATACCGGTTATTACTCGTTGGCCGATCCGTACCCCGTGTTCCATGTCACCTGCGTGACCGAGCGCAGATCAGCGATCTACCAGACGATCATCGTTGGGAAACCTCCTCAGGAAGACTGCTTCATGGGGTCGGCGGTGGAACGAATCTTCCTGCCGCTTATTCGCAAGCAACTACCCGAAATTGAGGACCTGCACATGCCCTTCGAGGGGGTATTCCATAACCTCGTGCTGGTATCGCTGAAAAAGCGCTATCCGGGGCACGCACGCAAGATCATGCACGCGATCTGGGGAATGGGGCAGGCGATGTTCTCGAAGTGCATCGTCGTGCTCGACTCGGGAAATGACCTTCGAGACTACGGGAAGGTGGTCTGGCGAGCTCTCAACAACATCGACCCGGAACGAGACATCCAGTTTACCCTGGGTCCGGTTGATTCGCTCGAGCATGCCTCGCGTCTGCCGAACTTCGGTTCCAAGATGGGGATCGATGCGACCAGGAAATGGCCTGAAGAGGGTTTCACGCGTCCGTGGCCGAACGAGATCGAGATGACCCCCGAAGTCAAGAAGCGGATCGACGAACTGTGGCCGCAACTGGGCCTTAACACGAACTGACACGGCCTTGACACGGACTGACACGGACCGGTGAGTGCTCCTGAGTCCGTGTATGTCCGTTTTTGTCCGTGTCTTCCGTGTTTTCTTAGCTCGGGAAACGGCCCCGAAGCCGCCGCACCGCCAGGTTTGCAGCTGACGCGACGTCTCCGTTAGCGTTCCTCATGTAACGCTCAACCACAGACAAGGCGGACCGATCGGCCCGTTGCCCAAGCGCGGTCAGGATTCTGGCTTTGACCGAATCCTTCTCCGACTCCAGATACGGATACAGCTTCGGCATTTCAGCGGCGTCCATTTCCAGCAGATACTCGAGTCCCTGGTCGCCTCCCTGCGTCACCTCCAGCAGGTGCTCCTCCCGACCCAGCCGGTAGAGCGCAAAGCTCATCGCCAGCTTAGCCTCCGGGTCTTCTTCACGCAGGTACTGAGTTGCTACGAGAGATAGGGATGCCTTTTCCCCCGTACGTCCCAAGCCCTCCGCTCCCAGGCGCCGGTAGAACACCCGGTCGTCTTTCACGCCGGCTTCGAAAAGCTCCCTGCAGCTCGGATCCCCGATGTGGGAAAGCGCCTGGTACAACCGCTTGGTGAGCTCGTCTTTTCCACTGACCGGGACCAGACCGAGGATTTTTCGACTTTCTTCGATTCCAGACTCGTACAGCTGTTTGAGATCCGGCACCGCCTGGGTTACGCGTAAACGCCCGACTGTAAGGATGGCTTCATCGTGGACTATCTTCTCCGGGTCGCGAACAAACGGCACGACCGCTTCGGCAGCTTTTCGGTCGCCGATCTTGTAGAGAGCCCGGATCAACTCGACCTTCACCTCGTCGTTCAGTTCCCTGGACAGAGTGTCCTGAATTTGGGCGACTGCGGATGCGGCCCGGAGGATACCGAGCGCCCTTGCCGCTTCCCGCCGCATATCCGTATCGTCTGACTTAAGAAGCGCAACAACCGCGGTGATAGCGTCCGGATTTACGACGACATAGGGCTCGACCATGAGTGGATCAAAGTCGTCGCTGACGGGATTGAGGAAATCCGCCACCTTCTTGACGCCGTGAACGAACCCGCTGTTTTCGACGATGTAGAGATCGACGATTCCTTCGAGCGACTTCTGCTGGATGGGTTCCACCGGGTCCTGTGACAGGCGGATGTACGTCGGAAGCGCGCGAGCGTCGTTGATCCGCACGAGCGCCTTGACTGCCTCCAGGCGAAGGCCCTGATCCGGATCGGCGGCCAGGTCGATGAGTCCGGGCACCGCCTCCCGGATTTTGTTCTGACCGAGCAGAACCGCGGCTTCCTTGCGTCTTTCCGGGTCTGGATTTTTCAGGTCGTAGATCAGGCTCGGAACACTCACCTTGCGGCCCGTCTGGGCAGCCAGGTTCGCGGGGAGAACACAGGCCAGACAAACGAACAGGCAGAAAAACCTTGCCATCTTCATCGCGACATTCCTTTCCGGTCGGTTATAACCACTCACAATACCAGATGCAGCTGACCGGTAAAGAGACGAATGGAAGAAGGGGGGCAGTTCGAGAACGGTTACACAATCTTGTGGATCGACTCCTGCTGACCGGCTAGATTCAGCCAACCGGGCCGAAAAGCGGCGGATTCTGAACTGCGAATCCGCCCTACGACTGCTCGACGTGCGTAAGCGGTCAGTCGTAGGGCGGATTCGCAGTTCAGAATCCGCCGCTTTTCGGCCCGGTGTTGAACCTCAATTTTCCTATCGGTCCAACACGTTCAACCGGTCTCTCACCTCAGGGGAGTACTACTGAGTCGCTGCCAGCGTCGGAGTGAACATGACCCGGTAATTTGTTCCGCTGAGGACCGTGGCTGAGTAGTTGCCCAAGCTGTCCGTCATCGCATTCGAACCAAAGCTGACGTTAGCCGCGCCCGCGACCTCATCTGAAACCAGGGCGACCGGAGCATTCGGAACCGCCTGTCCCCTGAAGTCCGTCAACTTTCCAGAAACCGTGACGGGCGCCGGAAGCGCGGGAACGAGAAAGTCCTCGACGCGATTGCCCGCAAGCGACTGAATCGTTCGGCCCGGCCTGTACGTTGCGACACCACCCGATCCAGCAGGCAGAGTCACCAACAGGTTGTACGAACGCCCGTTCGCCAGAAGCATGGTGTAATTCCCCGAGGCGTCGGCAACCGCCGTGCTGCTGCCCACCGGGGCATTGCAGCTGGACTCCGTGAAGTCTGTTGCCAGGTCGCTCGGGACAGCCCATACCGCGGTGTTGGCCGGAATCGCCGACCCGTCGGTCATCCGGACTCGGCCGCTTATCTGGGACAGCGCCGGGACGTCGAAATTGGCTGTCACCGCACGCCCGGTGACGGCGATCGGTGAGAGGTTGTAGATGCTCAGCGCGGACTGAATCGGAGCCGTCAGGTTCGTCGCCAGCAGACTCGCGATGTAGTTGCCGTCCGGAACCTGCAACTCGTAAACGCCGTCGACTCCGAGCGGAAAGACAATACCCGAGGAACCCTGCTCGGCAGTGAACACGATTGAGACGCCCCCATTGGCAGGTAACTGTGCGAGCCCAGAGACCGTGCCCCGGACCGTGCGCAACTCTAGGTCGGTCACAGCAACGTTAAACTCGGTTTGCCCGGTCACGGTTACGGGTGCGCTCGTGAACGTCACGACTGGCAGATTCGTAGCGGTGGTCCGTCGCGGGACATAGCAAACGCCAAGGGTGTAAATACCGGGCGGGACATTCACCGTGTACCGGCCGGTGGAGTGGTCGATCGTACCCGGGAAGACCTCCCCTTCCGAGCTTTTGGCAAAGACGTTCTGGACGGTGGCGACTCTGCCACCGACAATTCCGGTCAGCCTGTAGCCCGCCGGCAAGGTGGAGTCAACGGCCTGGTTGGTCGTCGCCTGAATTCCAGTGCGGACGGTTGACAGGAGAGGCGCGTCGGGTGCCAGCACTCCTTGCGCACCGCCACCGACTACAGGCAATGTCGTATAGGAAAGAGGCGCGGTGTTCTGTCGTAACGTAATAGCCGCGATGTCGCCCGTGGAATGGACGGTCACCGAACCCCTGAAATTCGATCTTCCAGGGAACAGCTCGGTAACCAGCTGGGCCTTCTGGCTCTTTGGACCAAGCGTCAACGGGATCGATTCGCCTATTCGATTCCCGGCTGCGTCGAGGAGAAAAGCGGTGATTGTGACCGCGGTCTCGCCCGGGTTGTAGAAGGCAATCCCGGTATCGAAGGCGGAGGTCACGTCAACCGGCAGGCTGAAGTCGGTCCGATTGGTCGAACTCCCGACTCCGGCCTCCGTCAGGAAGGACGGTCCGTTGAAGAGCGTGAAGATGCCAGCGACTCCAACGGGAACGTCGGACGTGACAGCAGCCGAGCCAACCGACAATGGTCCCGTGCCGTCCGTCTGCAATATCGCCGAAGCTCCCGGGGCAAGCGTGCGGGTAAAAGAGTCCGTGCCGTTCGCCACTCCTTCGATTGTCACCGGGAAAGCGGTCCCGTCGGGCTTTCGGATATTGAAAGTAACGTTCGCGGTTGTCGGCGAAGTGTTGAACACGAGAAACGTCGTCCGCATGTTCAGTCCCGTCACAGTGTCGACGCCGTTCGCAACCTGGGGCAAGCCGAAGGAGGTGGTCGACGAGGTCTTGGAAACGACGGGTAGTGACGTGTACGAAAGCGGGCTTGCGTTCTGCCTGAGCGTGGCAGCTGATAGCGGCTGAGTGCTGCTCACTTCAAGGCTCCCGCGAAAGTTCGCCACGGCCGGAAAAAGTTCGCCCTGTCCCGCGACGAAGCGCGCGACGTGCTGTCCCGCTCCAAGAGTGAGCGTCCTGGTGTCGTTCAGCGTGCCATCGGCATTCCGCAGAGTGAACGTCACGGCGGCGTCTGAGGTTCCTGGGTTAAAGAGTGCCAAACCGGTGTTGAAGCTGCCGCTGGTGTCAACCGGAACAAAGAAATCGGTCAGGGGTTCGGACGTGCCGAAACCCGCCTCGGTCCGAAAGCTCTCCCCGTCGTACAGGCTGAAAACCGCGGAAACGCCGACAGGCACAGCGGATTCCACCCGGGCCGCGCCTGAAACCGCCGGGCCGGATCCGTCGCTCTGCAGCAAACGAGTCTCCCCCGGGGCAAGGTTCAGGGCAAATTCGTCGGTAGTCCCGACATCCGCAATCGTGATCAAGAAAGGTTGTCCCTGATCATTGGTCAGACGAAGCCGAACTTGGACCGGGTTGTCGGTCGGATTGAAAACGATGAAACTCGTTTTGAGCGTTGCACCCGCACCGGTCCCGTTCCCGACCTGCGGCAGGTAGGCGACTGCCTGCGGGAACAACGCACCTCCAAAACACGCAACAACGGCCAAGCACACGACTATCTTCTTTGACACGGTTCTTCTCTCCTCCGATGCCCGACTGAAACCGGACACAGTTATCGGTTGTCCAAATTGGCAACAGGTTTGTTTAACTAGATGTTATCGCAAAGAGATTCGGCAATAGAAGCAGTGAAGGCGCGATTTCCGTATGTCCGACGTCCGAGTCAGACATTCTCCTATGCTTCGTCGGAACGGTCCCCAATCAGATCCAGATAATCGCGTTCCTGCTCAAAGAGATGCGCCGGTTGTCTGTCATAAACGTCTTCGAACATCGATCGGACAAGCGGCATCGGTTCCCGGAGCGCTTCGATTGCCGCCTGCTGCACTTCGGCAAATGCCCGACGACGTACGTCCGCGCCAAGTTCTTCCGTCCAGACGTCCGCGTCCCTCAGGACTTGCTCCAGTCGAACAATCGGGTCCTTTCGGGTCCATTCGGTCACTTCGGATTCGGCCCGATACTGACGCGGGTCATCCGAGGTCGAGTGGGGACCGACCCGGTAGGTTTTCGCTTCGATGAGCGTCGGCCCTTCGCCCCGCCTGGCGCGTGCCACCGCCTCGGAAGTGGCTTCGTACACCTGCATCAGGTCATTGCCGTCGACGCTGACTCCGGGAATGCCATACGCTCGTGCCTTGATTGCGAATCCGTCCGACGCCGTCTGGCGGCTCGTCGGTACCGAGATCGCCCAGCCGTTGTTCTGCACAAAGAACACGACCGGCGCTTTCCAAACGCCAGCGAAGTTCAGACCCGTATGAAAATCGCCTTCCGAGGTTGCGCCTTCCCCCGAGTAAGCGAGGACCACGAGATCATCGCCACGGAGACGAGCGGCATGGGCGAACCCCGTTGCCTGCGGCAGCTGCGTGCCGACGGGCGCCGAGATGCTCATGAAGTTGATGTGCCGAAAGCTGTATTCGGGCGGCAAATTCCGTCCTTTTGCGTGGTCCGCCGCGTTAGCAATCAGGTGGTTGAACAAGTCGACGAGCCGAACACCGCGTAAGAGCGGGACGGGGTGTTCACGGTAAGTGGGGAATACCCAGTCACGGTCCTCGAGGGCATAGGCGCTCCCGATGATCGCCGCCTCCTGGCCCACGCAATTCAGGAAGGAGTGGAGCTTGCCCTGACGCTGCAGGTTTGTCGCCTTCTCGTTGAAAAGGCGAACCAGGACCATCAAGTAGTAGAGTCGGTGAAGTTCATCGGTCGACAACCGCGTTTGCGCGAATTCCTTCGTTTGGCTCATGTTCCAAGAATCCCCAGATGCGACTCGCCTCCGCTCAGAGCGACGGCGGTCAGCCGGTCTTCATTCCGCATTTCGCATTCCGAATTCCGCATTCCCGGTCAGCCGCCGGACCAGCGTCAGCACCGTATAGGAGGCAACCGTTTCACCATTTTGGTTGGTGACGTCCACGCCCCACGCGACGACTCCCTGATCCGCTGTTTTCGGGGTCTTCTGCTGACAGGTCAGGCGCACCTGGATGGTGTCGCCGATATAGACTGGTTTCAGGAAACGCAGGTTATCAAGCCCGTAGTTCGCCAGTACCGGACCGGGAGCCGGGTCAACAAAAAGGCCAGCCGCCGCTGCGATTACGAAGTACCCGTGAGCCACCCGGCGTTCGAAAATCGACGAGGCGGCTGCAATATCGTCGACGTGGGCGTAGAAATGATCGCCGCTGATGCCTGCAAAGTTCACCACGTCAGCCTCTGTCACCGTTCTCCGGTGGGTGGTGATTCCCTCACCGATGACGAGCTCCTCGAAGTGCTTTCGGAAGGGGTGCACAGACGCTGGTTTGACCTTCGCTCCAAACATCCACACGCCTGAAACCCGGCTCAGAGTCGTCGGCGATCCCTGCAGGGCCGTACGCTGCATGTAATGAAGGACCGATCTGATCCCGCCCAGTTCCTCGCCGCCGCCGGCTCGTCCGGGCCCTCCGTGAACCAGGTGAGGAAGCGGAGAACCGTGGCCGGTGGACTCCTTGGCACTTTCCGCGTTGATGATCATCAGGCGCCCGTGGTAAGCCGCCGTACCTGCAACCACTTGCGCAGCAATGGCATCGTCGGAGGTGAAGAGCGACCCCACCAAGCTGCCCCGGCCTCGGCGCGCCAGGTCAACTGCGTCCTCGACACTGGAGTAGGACATAACGGTGTTGACCGGGCCGAACGCCTCAACGTCGTGAACCGCGGAGCTGTTCAGGGGATCATTGCAATGCAACAGCACGGTCGGGAAGAATGCCCCTTTGTGGCGATCCGCTCCGAGAACCTCAAAATCGTCGGGATTGCCATGGATCAGCCGAGCGGCTTGTTTCAGTTCTTCTAGGCGTTCGCGGACTTCCTTCGCCTGCTCCCGATTCACCAGCGGCCCCATCCGGACCGAGTCCATTGCCGGGTCGCCCGGCATGAAGTTCTGCAGCCGGCCACGCAGTGCATCAATCACCTCCGGCTCCATCCCCCTGGGGACCAGCGTCCGCCGAATCGCCGTGCACTTCTGGCCAGCCTTAACGGTCATCTCGCGGACAACTTCCTTAACAAACAGCGAAAACTCGTCACTGCCTGGCCGAGCGTCCGGGCCAAGGATGCAAAAGTTCAGCGAATCGGTTTCCTGGTTGAATCGCACCGAGTTGGCGACGATGCAAGGATGGGTGCGTAATCTCCGGCCGGTCGTTGAAGAACCGGTGAATGTGACGACGTCCTGACAGGTGAGGTGATCGAGCAAATCGCCGAGACCGCCGGCGATCAGCTGAACTGAGCCTTCAGGCAGTATCCCGGAATTCACTATGAGCTCGATCAGACGAAATGTCAGGAAGGACGTCGATGTAGCCGGCTTGATAATAGCAGGCATTCCGGCAAGGAACGTCGGCGCGAATTTCTCCAACGGGCCCCAGCATGGGAAGTTGAAGGCGTTGATGTGCACCGCGGCCCCCTCGAGTGGCACGCAGATGTGCCGTCCCACGAAGGTTCCCGCCTTGGAGATGTTCTCCGGCGGTCCGTCGACGTAGATACGCTCGTCCGGGAGGTCCCGCCTTCCCTTGCTCGAGTAGACGAAGAGGGTACCTATACCGCCCTCGATGTCGATCCAGGAATCGGAGCGGGTGGCGCCGGTAGCCGGCGACAGCTCGTACAATTCCTCTTTGTGCTCCATCAAGTACTGAGCAAGGGCTTTCAGCATCCACGCCCTTTGGTGGAATGTGAGGGACCTGAGCCCAGGCCCGCCTACATTTCTGGCATATTCAAGAACGGCCCGAAAATCGACTCCGTTACTGGTGGTCTCGGCGACTTTTTCACCCGTCGCCGCGTGAAACAACGAGACCTGCTCCCCGGTACCCTCAAACCAGGCGCCCTGGACGTAATTCTTCAGCCTCATTGAAACTCCCGAAATAGGACGGTCACGGAGTTGGACCGAATGCGGATCGCTTACTTATTAGCGTAACAGTACGGAGGCTTCAGGGGCAAAAGAGCAGGCTGTGTTTTTCGGAGCCGCGCACGCAGCAGCGAGGGTGTTGAAAAAGGTAAAAGACAGGGCTCCATCACGGCGCCGCGGTCGCGGTGCTATCATGAAAACAAGCCAATCGAGAGACCCGCCATGTCTGATCCCGTAATTGTCGATGCTGTTCGTACACCCGTAGGCAGCTACGCCGGCAGTCTCAGCCGAGTCCGTCCGGACGACCTCGCGGCAATAGTCCTTCGTGCGCTGATTTCAAGAACTGGACTGGACGCCGACGAAGTCGAGGAAGTGGTTCTGGGATGCGCCAACCAGGCTGGCGAGGATAACCGTAATGTGGCCCGAATGGCTCTCCTGCTCGCGGGCTTTCCTCCTCGAGTCGCGGGCTTGACGGTCAATCGCCTTTGCTCCTCCGGGCTGGATGCAATCATCCACGCGCACAGGTCCATCGCAGTCGGTGACACGAGCGTCTGCATCGCCGGTGGGGTGGAGAGTATGAGCCGGGCTCCGTTTGTCTTCGCCAAATCGGAAGCAGCGTTTGAGCGAAAGGCGGAGGTCTACGACACGACCATCGGCTGGCGTTTTCCGAATCCCCGCATGGCCGAGATGTTTCCATTCGAGTCGATGGGAGAGACGGCGGAGAATATCTTCGAGCAGACCCGCATTTCGCGGGAGCGACAGGATGCGTTTGCGCTCGAGAGCCAGTGCCGAGCCGTTGCGGCGATCAATTCCGGTCGGTTTCAGGACGAAATTGTCCCGGTCGAGCTTCGCGGCCGGAGTGGTGTATCAATAGTGGACTCGGACGAACACCCGCGGATGAAGCTGGTAAACGGGAAGCATGAGCTGGCCACGAGCGCCGAACAGCTTGCTAAACTGAAGCCGGCGTTCCGCAGCGGTGGGTCAGTCACCGCCGGGAATTCATCGGGAGTGAACGACGGAGCGGCCGCCACGCTGCTCTGTTCACAAGACGCGGCCGCTCGCCTCGGGCTGAAGCCCCTTGCCAGGATTGTGTCGTCTGCCTCGGCCGGTGTTGACCCGCGCTTGATGGGCTTGGGTCCAATTCCAGCGACCAGGAAGGCTCTTGAGAAGGCTGGCTTGTCGGTGGCGGACCTCGACCTGATCGAGCTGAACGAGGCGTTCGCCGTTCAAGCGCTCGCGGTCATGGACGAGCTCGGTTTCCCGCATGACCGCACGAACGTGAATGGTGGAGCGATCGCTCTCGGGCATCCTCTCGGCTGCTCGGGTGCCAGGCTGATGGCCACTCTCCTTCACGAGATGAAGCGCCGGAAAGCCGAAGGTCGTTCCAGGTCCCCTTACGGCTTGGTCACGCTGTGCGTGGGCGTCGGCCAAGGCGTCGCCGCGGTAGTCGAAATCATATAATGCGTTCAATCGGGTCGTCGAGCGCAACAGAACCGCAAACGGAGCGCTTTTTGCGCAGTGCGCGGATTGCCACCGCTGGCAAGATCTCGCCCCCTGTAGCTGGCTGTACTTGCTTTCGGTCACAATCCGCGCACTTCGCACAAAACGCTCCGTTTGCGGTTCTGCACATCTCGCAAGTTGTTACCGCTCGACCAGATCCGCCCAAAGGCTCGTGGTTCTGTGCATCTCGCAAGTTGGCCCAGGCCAAGCAAACCCGATTTGTGAGACAATAATTCTAAAGATCCCACCCGGAGACGGTTGCAGTATGACCGAACAAGAAAGGCTCCTTGCCTTCGAGGCCCGCATTGCTCGCGGCGAGAAAATCGAGCCAGGCGATTGGATGCCTGACAGGTACCGGCAACAGCTTATCCGGATGATTTCCCAACACGCCCATAGCGAGGTCGTCGGTATGCTGCCGGAAGGCAAGTGGATTCCGAACGCGCCGACGCTCAGGCGAAAGCTTGTGCTGCTCGCCAAGGTTCAGGATGAAGCCGGTCACGGGCAGTACCTCTACCACGCCGCCGAGACTCTCGGTGTCTCTCGCGAACAGATGCTTGACGAGCTGCTGGGCGGCCGGGCCAAGTACTCCAGTGTCTTCAACTATCCGACGCTCAGCTGGGCTGATATCGGTGTGATCGGGTGGCTGGTCGATGGCGCCGCGATCCTCAATCAGACCATGTTGGCCAGGTGCTCCTATGGTCCCTACTCTCGTGCCATGATCCGCATCTGCGCCGAGGAGACTTTCCACAAGAAGCAGGGACAGGACATGGTCATCCGAATGGCCCGGGGAACGCCCGCCCAGAAAGATATGGTCCAGGACGCGATTGACCGGTGGTGGTGGCCGACGCTGATGATGTTCGGTCCACACGATTCGGACTCGAAGAACACACCCGAGCTAGTCAGATGGGGTGTTAAGACCAAAGGGAACGACGAGCTGCGGCAGGATTTCGTCAACGAGCTGGTTCCAGACCTTCATTCCCTCGGCCTTTCGGTCCCCGACCCCCAACTCCGGTACGACACTGAGTCGGGGAACTGGGTGTCCGGTGAGATTGACTGGGAAGAATTTTGGCGAGTGGTTAAGGGAGACGGCCCCTGTAATGCCGAGCGTCTTCGGACCAGGAGGGAGGCGCACGAAGAGGGGCGTTGGGTACGCGAAGCGGTGGAAGCATACGCGAAGAGAAACGACCAGGTTGTCAGACGATGACCGATACGCAGTGGCGACGATTCGAAGTTTTTGTGCAGACAAGCGAAGAAGCGCAGCTCGAATACGCCGGATCGGTCCATGCCGCTGACTTCGAAATCGCCCTGATGAACGGCCGAGATGTGTTCGTCCGCCGACCGCGGTGCAGGCGCTTGTTCGTCGTACCAAGCGAAGACGTGCTCTTTCGAACCAGCGAAGAGCTCCTGTCCAACGGCGACCGGCACCAGCCGGACTTACACGGAGGCCCGGGCGACGAGCTTCCCTCCCCCTACCTGGTGTTCTCTAAAGCGGGTCATCGAGGCCCCCTGAAATGCGCCGGACAGGTAGAGGCAACCTCCGGACCCCAGGCGCTGGAAATCGCGATCGAGCGGCTGGGGATCGACCGAAGCGGCTTCTGGGCCGCCGTCGCTGAGAATGCGATGATCGGTAACGAATTTGCAGACGCCGAATCGATGTTTACCCCGGCGGAGGCAAAGAGCTACAGGCTGCATTCGGACTTCCCGGTCAACAAATTGATGCGCGAACAGAAAGAGAAACCATGAACCCCCAGTGGGAAGAATTACTCGCAGAAAAGCTCCAGGGTATGGTGGACGACGAGCTGATCCTCGGCCACCGCGATTCGGAATGGACCGGCCATGCACCGATCCTGGAAGAGGACATCGCTTTTGCGAACATTGCCCAGGATGAAATGGGCCACGCGGTCATGTGGCTCGAGCTTCTTGGGCAGTTGTCCGGCCGCGATCCGGATCGCCTCGTCTTCTTTCGGGACGCCGGCGACTATCGGAACATTCAGATGGTCGAGCTGCCTAAAGGGGACTGGGCGTTCAGCATGGTGCGACAGTATCTCTTTGACGCTTGGGAAACGGTGCACCTGGGCGCGCTCTTAAAGAGCAGCTTTCAGCCACTCCGACAGGCAGCCCAGAAGATCATCAAGGAAGAAAGCTATCACCGCCGTCACACCGAAGCGTGGATGCGTCGACTCGGTCTCGGAACCGAAGAGAGCCACGCTCGCAGTCAGCAGGCCGTGAATCAGCTGTGGCCCTATGCGTTTCAACTATTCGAATCAGGAGACAGGCGCGATCGCATCCTGGTCGAAGAGGGAATCTTCCCCGACCAGATGGGGCTCAAAGAGAACTGGCGCGGCCAGGTCATCGCGTTTTTTGCGAATTGCGGGCTTGAAATCCCCAAGAGCCGTCCGGAAGCTCCGATTGACAGGCGGGAACACACCGAGCATCTGGCCCCCCTGCTTTCCGAACTCCAGAAGGTGGCCCGTCTTGATCCTTTGGCCGCTTGGTAACAAGGAGAGTTTCTGGTTGTGAGTGTGTCGGAAGTCTGGCAGCTGCTGCAGGATGTCAAGGACCCCGAAATACCGGCGATCTCGATCACCGAGCTTGGGATCGTGCGCCATCTGGAAATTCGCGACGGCAGGCTGTCGGTCGAACTGACGCCGACGTTTACCAGCTGTCCCGCCTACCACGTGATGGTTGCCGCGGTCGAGAGACGACTGCGCGAGTCGGGCTTTGAGCAGCTGGAGGTGAAAACGGTACTGGATCCGCCGTGGTCGTCCGACTGGATCACGGATGAAGGCCGGGCAAAGCTCCGTGCATTCGGCATCGCAATCGGAGCACGACACGAGGGAGACATCGAGGGCTCACTCGAGGGCCCTATCGCCTGTCCGTACTGCGGATCGACCAATACGGAAATCAAGAACCCCTTTGGTCCCACACGATGCCGTTCCATCTGTTTCTGTAAATCCTGCATCCAGCCATTCGAGTGGATCAAACCTCTCTAGGTGAACCCCGGGATCAGCCGCATGAACACGTACACGACGATTCTCTACCAGGTTGAACAATCGGTCGCGACCATCACGCTGAATCGGCCCGAGAAGCGGAACGCTCTCGATAACCGGATGCTCGAGGAACTGCACGATTCCATCCTTCATGCGTGGAAGGATCGTGACGTCAAGGCGGTCCTGCTGACTGGATCGGGTAAGGGCTTTTGCGCCGGGCAAGACCTCGAAGCCTTCGAAACCGAGGTCGGCGAGGAGGTGCGGGGACACCTGCGACAGCGCTACAAACCGCTCATCATGGCACTGGTTGAAATACCGAAACCTGTAATCGCCGCCGTCAACGGCGCCGCCGCCGGGGCCGGCGCCTCGCTGGCTCTTGCGTGCGACCTTCGAATCCTGGCCGC
>Ga0209077_1000091_pt1 | contig 21202 bp, 18 predicted proteins | sample PPLLak1March2015_FD_187247 | JGI IMG/M metagenome (GOLD analysis project Ga0209077, IMG submission 187247) | Freshwater sediment microbial communities from Prairie Pothole Lake near Jamestown, North Dakota, USA - PPLs Lake P7 Core (1) Depth... | ecosystem: Environmental > Aquatic > Freshwater >... | reverse complement strand
CTGGGCTTCAAGAAACGCGAATTCTATAGGAAACGAAAATTTTGTCAAATCAAAATAGCAAGGCCGCCAAAAAAGGCGGCAAACTGCAAGACCCACATTTCGAGCGCGAAAGCCGAAATTATGAAAAACCCCTGCCGAGCCGCGAACTCGTGCTCGATATTCTGGCAGAGCAGGGTGCGCCGATCAGTGACGAGACACTGGTCAAGCTGCTGGGGCTGAACGAGGAAGATGCCGAGGTATTCACACGCCGCCTCAGGGCGATGGAGCGCGATGGGCAGATCATGCGCAATCGCAAGAACGCCATTTGCCTGGTGGAAAAACTTGATCTCATCAAGGGTAAGGTGCAGGGGCATGCGGACGGTTTTGGCTTCCTTGTTCCCGACGATGGCGGCCCTGACCTGTTCCTGTCCGGCAAGCAGATGGACAAGGTGCTGCACGGAGACCGAGTCATGGCACGCCAGATCGGCGTGGACCGGCGCGGGCGCCCCGAAGGTAGCATCGTGGAGGTGCTGGAGCACGTCAATACGCGCTTGGTGGGACGCTTGCACGTCGAACATGGCATCCTCTTCGTGACGGCGGAAAACAAGCGCATCAGCCAGGAAATCCTCATCGAACCGGGCTCCGACAAGGGCGCCCAGCCAGGCCAGGTGGTGATGGTGGAACTGGTTGAACAACCTTCCAAGCACAACCGCCCGATCGGAAGGGTGGCCGAGGTGCTGGGTAACTATGCCGATCCCGGCATGGAAATCGAGATTGCCTTGCGCAAGCACAACCTGCCCAACGAATTTCCCGAGGTAGTGGCAGAGGCGGCGAAGAAGCTCAAGCCCAAGGTACAGAAAAAGGATTACGAAGGCCGTGAGGACATCCGTGATCTGCCGCTCGTTACCATCGACAGCGAAACGGCGCGCGACTTCGATGACGCGGTATTCTGCAAGCCGCTGGGCAAGGGCTGGAAGCTGCTAGGCAAGGGCGGCTGGAAGCTGTACGTGGCGATTGCTGACGTGAGTCATTACGTGAAGCCGGGCGAACCCCTGGACAAGGAAGCGATCGAGCGCGGCAATTCGGTGTATTTTCCGCGCCGGGTCATCCCGATGTTGCCGGAAGAGCTGTCCAACGGACTGTGCTCGATCAATCCTGACGTTGAACGCCTGTGCATGGTGTGCGAAATGGACATCAACAGCAGCGGCGAGGTGAAGAAATTCCGCTTTTACCCGGCGGTGATGAATTCACACAAGCGCTTTACCTACACCATTGTGGCCGAGATGTTGGCTGACCCCAAGGGCAAGGCGGCGCAGGAAAACGCGGCTTTGCTGCCGCATGTTCTGGAGCTGGAAAAGCTTTACCGCGTGCTGGTCAAGGCACGCGCCAAGCGTGGCGCAATCGATTTCGAGACTATCGAAACCCAGATGATGTTCAACGCCCAGGGCAAGATCGAGCGCATCGTCCCGGTACACCGCAACGACGCTCACCGCCTGATCGAGGAATGCATGCTGGCGGCGAATGTGTGCGCTTCCGAATTCCTCAAGGATCACAAGCATCCCACCTTGTACCGTATCCACGAGGGGCCAACGCCGGAAAAATTGCTTAATTTGCGCGAGTTTCTGCGTGAATTCGGGCTGGAACTTGGCGGCGGTGACGACCCTCATGCCAAGGATTACGCCAAGCTGTTGTTAAAAATCAAGGATCGCCCAGATGCCCAGTTGCTGCAGACGGTGATGCTGCGCTCCCTGCGTCAGGCGGTGTATAGTCCGGACAACGTGGGGCATTTTGGCTTGGCATATGAAAATTACACGCATTTCACTTCGCCGATTCGCCGTTATCCTGACCTGCTGGTGCACCGTTCCATCAAGGCTGCGCTGAAAAACGAGAAATACAAACCTGGCAAGTGGGACGAACTCGGTATGCACTGTTCCATGACCGAGCGCCGTGCCGATGAGGCCACGCGGGACGTGGAGTCCTGGCTCAAGTGCTACTTCATGCAGGACAAGGTGGGCGAGGTCTTCAGCGGCAGCATCAGCGGGGTGACCGGTTTTGGCGTATTCGTCGCGTTGGACGACGTTTATGTCGAAGGCCTGATCCATGTGACCGAACTGGGCGAAGAATATTTCCACTTCGATGCTGCAAAGCATCAGATGCTGGGTGAACGCAGCGGCAAGCGTTACCGTCTTGGCGACAGGATGCAGGTGAAGGTTGCGCGTGTGGATCTGGAAACCAGCCGGGTCGATTTCGTGCTGGTGAAGGATGAACAACGTCCTGAGGCTCCTTCGGCTAAACCTCGTGCTGGCAGGTCTGCACGGTCTGAGGCGCCCAAGGCTCAGGCGCTCAAGACTCAGCCATCCAGGACTCAGGCGCCCAAAACGGCTGCTGTCCCGCGTCGCAAGGCGAAGCCAAAAGCTGCCCAGGAATGACGGTGCAGTCTGTTCTGATTTATGGCTTTCATGCTGTTACCAGCCGTCTGCGCCAAAATCCGGCCAGCGTGCAGGAAATTCATCTCGATGAGGGGCGGCACGACCAGCGTTCGCGCGACCTGCTGCAGCTTGCCGAATCGCATGGCGCGCGCGTGATCCAGACATCGCGTCAGCGTCTCGACGGCATGGCTCCAGAGGGGCGGCACCAAGGCGTTGTGGCTAAGGTTGCCGCTGCACTGGCCTTGCCTCATACCCTGGACGGGGTGCTGGAGAATTTAAGCGAACCGGCCCTGCTGCTGGTGCTGGATGGCGTGCAGGATCCGCACAACCTGGGGGCCTGTCTGCGCGTGGCAGATGCCATGGGCGCGCACGCAGTGATCGCGCCCAAGGACCGTGCCGCCGGGCTGAATCCCACGGTTCGTAAGGTGGCCTCGGGCGCGGCCGAAACCGTGCCGTTCATCACGGTTACCAATCTGGCGCGCACCTTGCGCGAGTTGCAGGAGTTGGGCATCTGGGTGGTGGGAACGGCGGGTGAAGCGGAAAATGATTTGTTCGCCATGAAACTCGACGGCCCGATGGCTCTGGTGCTGGGCGCGGAAGGGGAGGGGTTGCGCCGCCTGACACGGGAAAATTGCGACCAACTGGCGCGTATTCCCATGTTCGGTGCAGTGGAGAGCCTCAATGTCTCGGTGGCAGCAGGTATTTGCCTGTTTGAAGCCCGCCGACAGAGGCATATCCGGATCATTTAGCCGGGGTTAAGCCCCGACTTGGAGAACTGTTTTTCAACGTGACTGATTGGTTGGCTGCCAGTTTTCCAACGAGCGTTTGCGCGAGCGGCTGGCGAGAAAGTAGACCATGCCCGCTATCAGCATGACTGGTCCGGCGGGCCAGTAGTCCTTCCAGTTATAAGCGGGTTTCTGTGGTGTAACAGCCGGCTTTTGCATCGCGGCCATCATCTTGTTTTGCAGGGTGATGGTTTTTTGCATTTCGGCCATTTTGGCTTCGAGCGTTGCCAGTTGCGCTTGCATCGCCAGAAACTGCGCGGTCTTATCGTCCAGTTCCCGGGTTAATTCCTTTTCCCGCAGTTGCAGGCGCTCCTTTTCTGTTTGTTCCGGCCTTGCTGGGGCTTCTCCTACGCCTGATATCACTTTTAGTCTATCCTTGGGTGGCGCTGCGCGCTTGACAGGTTTCTTCCGTGCAACGGCCGGGGTGGCGCGTTTTTCTATGGTCCGTACAGCATGGTCAGTGTTTGCCCTGGATGGAGAAGGGGCGCCGTCTGCATTGCTCGTCGGCAAGGCAGAGTGTTCGCCCGTGGTGGGTTTTCCCTCCACTGTTGCGGGTTTTTCCTCCATGGCTTGTGGCGGCGAAGTGAAACTGGCCGGGTCGACCAGAACGGTATATTCCCGCACCACGCGCCCCTGTTCCTGGCAGCCGCTCTGGATCACCACGCTGATATAAGGTTCGTTAAGCGCATTGCTTCCGGAAATGAGCAGTTGCCAAGTGCCACCCTGTTTGGAGAGGGATAGCCTGGCATGGCGCAGGTAGACCATTCCTTCCGCTGGTGGCGGTGGCGCGAGGCTCAGGCAGGTAATGTCTACTTCTTCGTTGGGCGATATTTGCAGGGGTATCGTCGCCCGGAAAGGATCTCCCAGGTACGATTGCATATTGATTTCACCCAGGCTGACAGCTGCGCCGGAAAGCGGTGCCAGCAGCGCTGATATGAGAGTGGCAATAGGTGCGAGTTTCCAGATATTCATGGTGTTTATCTCTTTTTTTGGAGCGATACTTTTTTCATCAGCAGATTCGTTGGTGAATGCATTTAACTTCATGAACAAAATGTAATTATTATTATGCGCTGAAGGCTGGCTTTATCTCAATGATATTAGGCTTTTTTGTACGATTAATTTTGTCCTTCCATGCTGTCGTAAAGCCCGTTCTGGGCTGTTGCTGGGCCGGTTTGCGTTTTCGTGGTATCTTCCCAAGCTGATTCTGATCCGATGGAATGGCATGAAGAAACACTGGTTACCTTTTTTGCTCGCATTTGTGCTGCCCCTGATTTTGACCTACTGGTGGTGGGGTGGCTTCAATCAGGCGAGTTTCGAGATTGCGTCACGTGGCCCCTATCATTTCGCCTACATGACTCAAAAGGGTGATTATTCCAAATTGCCGGAAAAACAGCAGGAAGTGCTGGGTCGGTTGCAGAAACAGGGAATCGCAGCCGGGACACCGATAACCCTGCTGCTGAATGATCCCCGCACCACCCCCAAGCGCGACTGGAGCGCCCAGGTCGGCTATTTGGTTGATGCGCAGGCCAGAGTGAGCGAACCGCTCGCCATCGGCGACGTTGCGGCACGCCAGGCGCTGGTGGTAAAGGTCAAGGCCCAGATGCTGCTGGCGCCGGGGAAGGCCTATGCCGCGCTGATAGACTACCTCGATGAGCAGCACATGCAACTCAAGCCACCCACGGTGGAACTGTATCAGGATGGGGTGCTGACTGTGGAAATGAGCATCTAGAGAAGCACCCATGAGCTTTCTCGCATTGTTCGCTGCGCTTTTGCTCGACTACTTCAAGCCGCTGCGGGCACATTTTCGCACCTGGCCCTGGTTTTCCCGTTATGCTCATTATCTTGAGCAGCAATTCAATGCCGGCGAACATCGACATGGCTTGCTGGCGTGGCTGTTGGCGGTGGTGCCCCTGGCGTTGTTCGCGACAATGGTTCATGTGTTTTTGAATCAGCTTAATGCCCTGTTGGGATTGCTATGGAGCGTAGTTGTCCTGTACCTGGTCATGGGGTTTCGATACCTGGGGGCGAATGCAGCCAGTATCGCTTCAGCCCTGCGCGGGCAGGAACTGGACGAAGCGCGGCGGCAACTGGGACAATGGCTGGGGCGCGATAGCTCTGCCTTTTCTGCCGGCGATGTTGCCAAGCTGGGGATCGAAGAAATTTTACGCGGCGCCTACCAACACCTGTTTGGGGTGATAATCTGGTTTGCGCTGTTCGGGCCGGGTGGGGCGTTGTTATACCGCCTGTCCCAGATTCTTGGCCTGAAATGGGGCGAACTGGACGAACGTGAATTCGGTGATTTCGGCAAGGTGGCAGCGCACATATTTGCCTGGATGGAGTGGCTGCCACTGCGTATTACCGCTATTAGCTTCGCCATCGTGGGTGACTTCGAGGATGCCATGTATTGCTGGCGTTCACAGGCGGGACAGTGGGCGCAGCGCGGCATGGGCATCATACTTGCCAGTGGGGCCGGTGCCATGGGTGTGAAGCTGGGAGAGTCCATTACCGGCCGTGATGGGTTCGAGTCCCGTCCCGAACTTGGACTGGGTGATGAAGCCGACGCGGATTATCTCGATAGTGCCGTGAGCATGGTGTGGCGTGCGTTGGTGCTGTGGCTGGTGTTGTTGTTATTACTTACCTTGGCGCGATGGACAGGTGCCTAGCCTTTAACTTGAATAAAACTTAAATAGAAAGAAAATCATGAAAATTACAACCATAGACCTGATCCGCCACGGTGAACCTGTTGGCGGAAAGAAATACCGCGGTCAGACCAACGATCCCTTGACCGAAAAAGGCTGGGCAGAAATGTGGTCGGCCGTGGGAGAGCATCATCCCTGGCAGCATATCGCGACTTCTCCCCTCTCCCGCTGTGCCGACTTCGCTCATGCCCTGGCTGAAAAATGGCAGATTCCGGTGAGCGAGGACAAGCGCCTGATGGAGCTGGGCTTCGGCGAATGGGAAGGCAAGACGCCGCAGGAACTGATGGCGAACGATCCTGATACGCTGCTGAAATTCTGGCGCGACCCGCTGCATCATCACCCGATCGGCGCGGAGCCATTGACCGAATTCGCCGCCCGCATCAGTGCGGTGTGGCACGTGCTGGTCAAGGAATACAAGGGCGAGCACGTTCTGGTGGTGGCGCACGCTGGCGTGATCCGCATGATCATGGCATACGTGCTGGGCATGCCGATGGACCACATCTTCCGCATTCAGGTGGGCAATTCGGGCATTACGCGGATTCATATCGAAGGCGAAGGCCTGACCGCATTGCCGAGCCTGGTATTTCACAACAGGGCTTTGTAGTTTTGTTGGTTATGTGCTGGGAATGAAGAAACTTATATCCCATCAAGGGGGAACGGAAGCTTCCCCGGGAAGCCTGTAATGGATATCCACACCAAGACCATCCACGAACGTATCGACTGGCTGCTTGATCTGGCGCGCCGGCATTCGACGTCCTTTGGTAGCCCGGAGTCTTTTCTTGCGCGCGAACGCTATCTGGCCGAGCATCCTACCGACATCGTAGTGCTCAAGTGCATGGACGGGCGCATCAATATCCCCATCGCCACCAACACCCCGACCGGCATTCTGACGCCGATTCGCAACCTGGGTGGCATGTTCAACCTGGGATGGCCGCATCTCGGCGAGGTGCTGTCCAACCACGTGCACGATGTGGTGTCGCGTGGTCGCCGCGTGCTGACACTGATCACCTACCATTTTTCCAAGGGCGACAAGCACCGTGGCTGCGCCGGTTTCTGCTATGACACCGAGGCGGCCATCGCTCACACTTATGCCATCAAGCGCCAGGTCGAGCACGTCTTCGGTAGTGGACATGGCACCGTTTATCCCATCGTGTGCGGTTTTGAAACCGACGATGACTCACTCATCCTGCATGGCGAGCAGGGCGAGGTGCTGGATGTGGCCACGCTTGGCCCGCAGGATGCCGATACACTGGTGCTGCGTCTCGAAGCGCTGTTTCCCGATATGCCGAATCAGGTGCGCCAGGATCTGCTGCCACTCATTCTCGGCAACATGGCCCATGTCTCCAGGATAAAACAGACCGCACGTATGCTGGATATCGAGCATCGCGAGTGGATGATCTGCTTGGGGCGTGGTTTCGACTTCCTGCACACCCCCAATATTGCCCTGATCATCGGACCCTACAGCCCTGATCTGGCGGACCCGATACGCAAGGCGGCAGGCATTATTGAGGCCAATATGTGCGCCGGGCGTACGCCGGATGATGGCTTTCTGCTGCTGGCCTCCGTTCCCTATGCCGAGATTGGCGTGGATCGCGCCCGTGCCGAGTTGAAGTCGCGCTTCCTGTCGCAGTTCGCCGCCGAGGTGATCCGCGCCGAATTCCCCCAGTTGGCGAGCAAGATGCTGATGCATACCGCTGTGCTCAATTGGCGCTCCAGGGCTCTGGAAGAGATCGCCGCCGATTGATTTGAGCGTAACAGAGTGCTGTGGTAACGATATAATCCGTCCTGGTTGATTGATCGAAAAAAACATGAAAATTGCCATAGCCCAAATTAACTGCATGGTCGGTGATCTCGACGCTAATGCCGCCAGGATTCTCGACTATGCCAATCGTGCCAAAGCACTGGGCGCCGAGGTTTTGCTCACGCCTGAGTTGTCGCTGACCGGCTATCCGCCCGAGGACCTGTTGCTGCGGGACGGATTTTATGTTGCCTGCGACCGCGCGCTGTATGCGCTGGCGCGGCAGGTGGAGGGAATCGCCGTGGTGGTGGGCCACCCCCATCAACAAGACGACAAGCGTTACAATGCTGCTTCGGTATTGCAGGGCGGCAAGGTGGTAGCCACTTACCACAAGCAGATACTGCCGAATCATTCTGTATTCGACGAAGTCCGCTATTTTTCGCCCGGCACCGAGGCGTGCGTGTTCGAGGCGGGCGGGGTTAAATTCGGCATCAATATCTGCGCCGATATATGGGAAGAGGGTGCAGCAGCCTGTGCTCTCGGTGCGGGGGCTGAGGCCTTGCTGGTAATCAATGCCTCGCCCTACCACATGAACAAGCAGGTGTCGCGTCACGAGGCGGTGCGCGAGCGCACTAGGGAATGTGGCGTGCCGGTGTTCTACGTCAATCTGGTCGGCGGCCAGGATGAACTGGTATTCGATGGCGCATCGTTTGTCATGGATGCCAAAGGAAACCTGGTGCATCAGATGCCAGCATTCGAGGAATCGCTACGGGTGGTGGAGCTGGAAAACGGCAGCCCGCTGGCAGGAGAAATTACCCAGGAGTTTTCGCTGGAAGAAAACGTCTATCGCGCCCTGTGTCTCGGGGTGAAAGACTATGTCGAGAAAAACGGCTTCCCGGGCGTGGTGCTGGGCTTGTCCGGCGGAATTGATTCTGCCTTGGTGCTGGCTATTGCTGTCGATGCCCTGGGGGCAAACAAGGTACAGGCAGTGATGATGCCATCCCAGTTTACCGCGGATATCAGCCTGCAGGACGCGGAAGTCATGGCTACAACGCTAGGCGTGCGTTATAGTGAAATGTCCATCAAGCCGGTGTTCGATACTTTTCTCAACACCTTGGCCAGCGAATTTGACGACCTGCCATTTGATACCACCGAGGAAAATATTCAGGCGCGCATCCGCGGCACGTTGCTGATGGCGCTTTCCAACAAATACGGCTCGATCGTGATTACCACCGGCAACAAGAGCGAGATGGCAGTCGGCTATGCCACGCTCTACGGCGACATGGCAGGTGGTTTTGCGGTGCTCAAGGACGTGCCGAAGACCCTGGTTTATCGCCTTGCGCGCTATCGCAACAAACTTGGCTGCGCCATTCCGGAGCGCGTCATCACGCGCGCGCCTTCGGCTGAACTGCGCCAAGATCAGACCGACCAGGATAGCCTGCCCCCCTATGAGATTCTGGATGCCATCATGGAGGCCTATGTCGAGCACGACATGTGCCCGCACGACATCATTGCGCTGGGATTTACCGAGCGCGACGTGCGGCGCGTAGTGAAGCTGATCGACCTGAGTGAATACAAGCGCCGCCAGTCGCCGGTCGGAGTGCGTATTACGCCGCGCGGTTTCGGCAAGGATCGGCGCTACCCCATTACTTCAAAATACCGTCCGTGGATAGAATAGGAGATTTAATATGAAAAAAATCGAAGCCATCATTAAGCCCTTCAAGCTCGACGAAGTGCGCGAAGCCCTGTCGGAAATCGGCGTCACCGGCTTGACTGTGACGGAAGTCAAAGGCTTCGGGCGCCAGAAGGGACACACCGAACTTTATCGTGGCGCGGAATATGTGGTGGATTTTCTGCCCAAGGTGAAGGTCGAGTTGGTCATTGCCGCAGCCCAGGTGGATGCGGCGCTTGAAGCGATCGTCAATGCCGCGCGCACCGGCAAGATCGGCGACGGCAAGATTTTCGTGACGTCGGTGGAGAAGGTGGTCCGGATCAGGACGGGCGAAACGGACGAGGCGGCGATTTAGCACTAAAAGTACAGTTTAACCACGGAGAACACGGAGGGCACGGAGAAGAAAAGGTAGTTGTGGCCATTTTTGCTTCTACTTCGTGCCCTCCGTGTTCTCCGTGGTTAATTGTTTTCTGGGTTTAACGGTTGTCGAATTACCAGAGTCGATACCAGGGCTTCTTGCTCTGGGGGGCACCGTTGAGGAATTTGCTGTTCGGGTAGTTCTTGCTCAACACCCGGCGCGCATCGTCGCGCAAGTCATTCAATCCCATGGCATTGTAGGATTGCACCATGATCGCCAGCGCCTCTTCCGTGGCGGGAGCCTGAGGATATTCCTTCAACACGGTCTGGGCGCGATTCACCGCCGCCACATATGCGCCGCGCCGCGCGTAGTAACGTGCGATATGCACGTCGCTGGAAGCCAGGGCGTTGATCAAATACTTCATCCGCGCCGCTGCATCCGGGGCATATTTGCTCTTGGGGAAGCGCGTGGCCAGTTCCTTGAACGCCTCGAAAGAATCCTTGGCGGCCTTGGGGTCGCGTTCCGACAGATCCTGGTCGGCGATTGAACCAAGCAAGCCCAGATCTTCGTTGAAGTTGGCCAGCCCTTTCAGATAGTAGGCATAGTCGACGTTGGGATGATTGGGGTGGAGCTTGATGAAGCGGTCGCAGGCGGCAATGGCGGAAACCGGTTCGTTATCCTTGAAATAGGCATAAGCCACTTCAAGTTGCGACTGCTGCGCATAGCGACCGTAGGGGTAACGTGCCTCGAGCGTTTCAAAATACTTGATGGCCTTGGTGTAGTTGCCATCATTCATCTCGTTCTTGGCTTCGCTGTAGATCTTTTGTGCCGACCAGCCCTTGGTTTCATCTTGGGTTTCGGGGAGCAGGCCGCAACCGGCCACCAGCAACAGCAGAATTAACGCTAAACTACGCTTCATGACTGAATCCGAGAAAAATTTGACCGATTATAACCGAAACACCCCTCAACTCCAGCCCCATTCACCCCTACTCCTGGATATTCCCGCCGATTGCAGTGGCCTGCGACTTGATCAGGCAATCGCCACGCTGTTGCCGGAATATTCGCGCAGCCGTTTGCAAGCCTGGATCAAGGAGGGGCACATCAGGCTGAATGGCGCTGTCGTGGTTCCCCGCCACGTGGTGTGGCAGGGCGACCAGATTGAGGTGGAAACGCAACTGGCGGCGGAGGAAATCGCTTTCCGCCCGGAAGACATCGCCCTCGATCTCGTATACGAGGACGAATCATTGCTGGTGGTCAACAAGCCCGCTGGACTGGTGGTCCATCCCGGCAGCGGCAACTGGCAGGGCACCATGCTCAATGCCCTGTTGCACCACGCGCCACAACTGGGGGGAATTCCCCGCGCCGGTATCGTGCATCGCCTCGACAAGGACACCAGTGGCTTGCTGGTGGTGGCGAAAACCCTCACCGCGCAGACCGACTTGGTGCGCCAGTTGCAGGCGCGCACGGTGAAACGCGAATACCTGGCCGTGGTGCAGGGCGCGCCGCAACTGTTGGGGAGTGTGGAAGCGCCGATTGGCCGCCATCCCACGCAGCGCGTCAAGATGGCCGTGGTGCAATATGGCAAGCCGGCGCTGACCCATTTTGCCGTGGTGGAACGTTTCGCACACTACAGCCTGGTGCGCTGCCAACTCGAAACCGGGCGCACACACCAGATTCGCGTACACATGCAGCACTTGGGCTTCCCCCTGCTGGGCGATCCGGTCTATGGCGGCAAGGGTATGAACATCCCTGTGCCATTGCGCGAGGTGATCAAGGGGTTCACGCGCCAGGCCCTGCATGCCACGCGCCTCGGGCTGATTCATCCGGTCAGCGGGGAAGAAATGGAATGGCGCGTGGACATGCCCGCTGACATGGCCAGGTTGCTGGAAGTGTTGCGGAACGAAGATCAATGATGCAGAACTGGATCGCCCCTGACTGGCCAGCTCCCGCCAAGGTGCACGCCCTGGTGACGACACGCCATGGCGGCGTCAGCATGGCGCCCTATGCCAGCCTCAATCTGGGCGATCATGTCGGGGATGATCCGGACGCAGTAGCCGCCAATCGCAGCTTGCTGCAAGCCAGTCTGCCAGCGCAACCGGTGTGGCTGAAACAGGTGCATGGCAGCGGCATCGCGGATGCCGACCATGCACTGGGCGTGCCGGAAGCCGATGGCAGCGTGGCGCGTCAAGAAAATGTCGTATGCGCCGTATTGACCGCAGATTGCCTACCGGTTTTGCTGTGCGACCGGACCGGCACAGTAGTGGCTGCCGCTCACGCCGGCTGGCGCGGCTTGGCGGATGGCGTGATTGAAGCTACAGCCAGGGCAATGGCAGTTGAAACGGGAGAAATCCTCGCCTGGCTCGGCCCCGCTATCGGCCCGCAGGCTTTTGAAGTCGGCGATGAGGTGCGGCAAGTATTCATGGCACACGATCCCGCCGCCGAACTGGCCTTTATTCCTTCAGCCCGCGCGGGGAAATGGCTGGCCGACATCTATCTCCTGGCGCGGCAGCGTCTGGCGCGGATAGGAGTGACGCAAGTGTATGGTGGAGACTATTGTACCCTTACCGACAGTGAGCGTTTTTTTTCCTATCGCCGCGATGGCGTGACCGGGCGCATGGCGTCGCTGGTCTGGATTGAGCCAAGTGTCAAAACTGAAAAACAGGATTTGCAAGAGTGTCCCGTCAGTCGGACTGGCAGGGCTTGACAGCCTCCGTATAATAGCTGTTTTCTATAACCATTTCGTCCAATGTCAATACTTGCCTGGATCATCGTTTCAAGCCTGATCGGCGGTGTCTTGAGCGTTGCCGCCGCCGCGCTATTCGCTTTTTCCGCGCGCGCTTCCATGGTGCCGCTGCTGGTGAGCTATGCCATAGGCGCCTTGCTGGGCGCGGTGTTCCTTGAGATTCTGCCGCATGCGTTCGAGCTGAATCACGATGTGCACACCATGGCGGCGACGGTGTTGTTCGGCATTCTGCTGTTCTTTACGCTGGAAAAGCTGGTGTTGTGGCGGCACTGCCACCATACCGACGATTGCGAGGTGCATGGAGTCCACGAGGGGCATACCGACCATGGCCGCAGCGGCATGATGATCATGGTGGGGGACACTTTCCACAATTTTGTCGATGGCATTCTGATCGCCGCCGCCTTCATGGTGGACGTGCAGGTGGGGGTGGTGACTTCGGTGGCCATCATCGCGCACGAGATTCCGCAGGAGGTCGGCGATTTCCTCATCTTGCTGCATTCCGGCTACACCCGGCGGCAGGCATTCGCCTTCAATCTGCTGTCGAGCCTGGCCACGCTGGTGGGCGGGGTGCTGGCTTATTTTGCCCTGCAATCGCTACAGGGGGCCGTGCCTTATCTTTTGGGAATCGCGGCGGCGAGCATGATTTACGTGGCGGTGGCCGACCTGATTCCCGGGCTGCACAAGCGTCCTGAAATCAAGGCCACGGTGCAGCAGGTCACGCTAATCGGTCTGGGAATCGCTTCCATCTGGCTCGCCGGGGCGCTGCTTGGCGGCCATGCGTGATCGCCTGCGCTGAGGCGTGCCGAACAGCCACAGGAATAGCGCCAGCGGCGCGGCGCCGTAGGTCAGGAAGGTCAGCAGTCCGGCGATGAGGCTGGTTTCGGTGATGGCCATCATCAGCACCACGTAGCCCCAGGCGATGGCGATGATATACACCTAGTTATCTCCCAGCACGGTTTGCCATAACTGATGCACTCCAGCGACGAAGGACGCTGCCTGCTCCGGCGCGATGCGGGCATATTGTGCGCCTTGCAAACGCAGGGCATGCTGCCACTGGCGGAAGTGGCGGTAGGCATCGCGCGACGCTTCCGCCACTTCCAAGGTGATCAGCCCCAGTTCGGCGGCGCTGCCGAGCAACGCCAGATTGCCGACGTTGCGCGTGAGTTCCGGGTGGGCGTGGGCATGGGCCAGCACCAGGTATTGCACCGCGAACTCCACGTCGATGATGCCGCCGCGGTCATGCTTGAGGTCGAACTGGCCGCTGGCGTTGGGGTGGGCGTCGAGCATCTTTTGCCGCATTTCCAGCACTTCTTTTTTCAGCGCCAGCGGGTCGCGTTGTCGCGCCAGAACCTCGCGACGTATGCGTTCGAAGATTATCCCGATTTCCTTGTCGCCGGCGCAATATCTCGCCCGGGTCAATGCCTGATGTTCCCATATCCAGGCCTGGGTTTGCTGGTAGTTCTCGAAGGCTTCGACGCTGCTGACCAACAGACCGCTGGCGCCGTTAGGGCGCAGGCGTAGGTCAGTGTCGTAGAGCATGCCGGCGGACGTCAGGCTGGTGAGCCAAGTGTTGATGCGCTGGCCGAGCCGGGCGTAAATTTCCCCGGCTTCTGGGGCATCGTCGTCGTAGAGATAGATGATGTCGAGATCCGAGGCGTAGCCTAGCTCCTTGCCGCCCAGCTTGCCGTAGCCGATGATGGCGAAGCGCGGCACTTCGCGGTGCTTGACGCGCAGCCCTTGCCAGCACAGGCGCAGTGTTTCGTCCAGGATCAGGTCGGCCAGCTCGCTCAGATGATCGCTGAGCTTTTCCAGCGGCAAAATGCCTGCCAGATCCTGCGCCACCAGGCGGAATACCTGGGCTTGCTTGAAATGGCGCAGGATGTCCATCTGCCGCTCGGTGTCGCCGTTCGCCGCGTCCAGCAACTCGCGCAGTTCGGCGCGCGATTTCGTGCAGTCCGGCGGGGTGTGGAGGCTGCGTGTGTCGAGCAGTTCGTCCAGTAGAACCGGATGCTGGGTGAGGTAGTCGGATACCCACGGGCTGGTGCTGCACAGCCTGGCCACCTGGCTCAGTGTTTGCGGATATTCCAGCAGCAGGGCGAGATAGGCGGCGCGGCGGCTGATGTTTTCCAGCAGCTTGAGGATGCGTTCCAGTGTTTCGTCCGGATTGGGGAAGCCGGCGGCCACCTGGATCAGTGGCGGCAGTAGGGCGTCGAAGCGGGTGCGGCTGGTTTCTGGCAATTGTGCATAGCGGTTGCCCTGGCGCACCCGTGTAAGGCGTTGCCAGGTTTCTTCACTATTCCTGTAGCCGAGCTCGGCCAACTGGCTAATGGCCTCGCCATCGTCAAGGTGGCCCTGCCATAGTGCCGTCAGCGGATGGCTTTGCTGTTGGCTTTGCGGTGCGGAAAACACCTGCTCGAAATGGCGCGTCACTTTCTGGCGGTGCGCGTTAAGGGCGGCGTAAAAATCGCCCCAGCCGGTAAAATTCATGGCCTCCGCCATCAGTTGGCGATCGGCATCATTGCTCGGTAGGGTCTGGGTCTGCGCATCTTCCAGATACTGCAAACGGTGTTCCAGATTGCGCAGGAAAAAATACGCCTCGCGCAGTTCCGCGACGGCTTGGGGCTGCATCAGCTCGCGTTGCGCGATGAGATCCATGGCTTCCAGCGTGGAGCGTGTTTGCAGCGCCGGCTCCTTGCCGCCCCGAATAAGCTGGAAGACCTGGGTGATGAATTCGATTTCGCGGATGCCGCCGGGCCCGAGCTTGATGTTGTCGTCCAGTTCGCGTCGCTGCACTTCGCGGCGAATTTGCGCGTGCAGTTCGCGCAACGAGGAAAACGAACCGAAATCCAGATATTTGCGGAACACGAAAGGCCGCAGCATATCCGCCAGTTCCCGGTATTGGCTGCCGCACAGGGGGCGTCCCTTGATCCAGGCATAACGCTCCCATTCGCGGCCCTGGGTGAGGTAATAGTTTTCCACCATGGCGAAGCTACCGACGAGTGGGCCGGCATCGCCATAGGGGCGCAGCCGCATGTCGACGCGAAACACAAAGCCGTCGGGCGTGTTCTCGCCAATCGCGGCGATGAGTTTCTTGCCCAGCAGGGTGAAGTATTCGTGGTTGCTGACGATGCGCGGGCCGCTGGTTTCGCCTTCTTCCGGGTAGGCGAAGATCAGGTCGATATCGGAGGAAACATTCAGTTCGCCGCCCCCCAGCTTACCCATGCCGACCACGATCAAATCCTGGGGCGTCTTGCTTTCCTCGCCGATGGGCTGGCCGTATTGCGCGGAGAGCCACTCAGCCAAGCGTTCAAGAGCAAAGGTGACGGTCACTTCCGCCAGTTGCGAGGCGTTGCGCATCACTTCCCTGAGATCGGCCAGACCGGCCAGGTCGCGCACGATAAGGCGCAACATGACGCGTTTACGCAGGCTGCGCAAGGCTATCTTGAGCGTGGCTTCGTCGTTGATGGTGGCGCTGGCGAGGGCTGACTGCATGGCTTGCGCGTCCCACGGCATGTGAAGCGTGGCTTGCAGTTCCTCCAGCAGGAGAGGATTGCCTTGCACCAGGCGTTGGGCGTAGCGGCTGTAGCGCAGTACGGTTTCGATCAGGGCTTGTGCGGATGCGGCTTGTGGCGTGGTCATGTCGTTTGGCAATGTGGAAAGTGGCGGCGGAAAGCTATATTATTGATGGTTATTGTATCTCCTTACTCTCACTAACAACGACTAAATACTGCGGAGAAAAGCACCATGGCGTCGATCGAATCTATTCTGCATGAAACCCGTCTTTTCCCCCCCAGCGATGCCTTCCAGGCCCAGGCCAACGTGTCGGGAATCGAGTCCTACCGTGCTCTTTGTGCGCAGGCAGAACAGGATTACGAAGGCTTCTGGGGTGCTCAGGCGCGCGAAAATCTGCTGTGGCACAAGCCGTTTACTCAGGTGTTGGACGAAAGCAATGCGCCGTTCTACCGCTGGTTCCATGACGGTGAAATGAACGTCTCCTACAATTGCCTCGACAAGCATCTGGCAACCCAGGGTGGCAAGACTGCCATCATCTTCGAGGCCGACGATGGCACAGTGAGCAAGGTTAGCTACACAGAACTGCACCAGCGCGTGTGCCAGTTCGCCAATGGGCTGAAATCGCTCAATATCGCCAAGGGCGACCGTGTCATCATCTACCTGCCGATGTCGGTCGAGGCGGTGGTGGCGATGCAGGCCTGTGCCCGTATCGGCGCCATCCATTCCGTGGTGTTCGGTGGCTTCTCCGCCAAGAGCCTGCACGAACGCATCATCGACGCCGGCGCCAAGGCGGTGATCACCGCCGACGAAGGCATGCGCGGTGGCAAGGCGATCCCGCTCAAGGCCGCGGTAGACGAGGCGATCGGGCTAGGTGGTTGCGAGTGCATCGAGAAAGTGGTGGTGTATCGCCGTAGTGGTGGTACTGTCCAGTGGAATGCGCAGCGCGACCTGTGGTGGCATGACCTGCTGCAGAATCAGTCGCTTAGCTGCGAACCGACCTGGGTCAATGCGGAAGACCCGCTCTTCATCCTCTACACCTCGGGTTCAACCGGCAAACCCAAGGGCGTGCAGCACTCCAGCGCCGGTTTCCTGCTCGGTGCCGTGCTGTCGATGAAATGGGTGTTCGACTACAAACCCGGCGATGTCTACTGGTGCACCGCCGACGTGGGCTGGGTGACCGGCCATACCTACGTTGCCTACGGCCCGCTGGCCATGGGGGCGACCGAAATTATTTTCGAGGGCATCCCGACCTATCCCGATGCCGGACGCTTCTGGAAAGTGATCCAGGACCACAAGGTCACAACTTTCTACACCGCGCCGACCGCGATTCGCTCGCTCATCAAGCTGGGTAACGACCTGCCCAGGAAATACGACATGTCCTCGTTGCGCCTGCTGGGCACCGTGGGCGAGCCGATCAATCCGGAAGCCTGGATGTGGTACCACGAGGTGGTGGGCCAGACTCGCTGCCCGATCGTCGATACCTGGTGGCAAACCGAGACCGGCAGCCACATGATCGCGCCCTTGCCTGGTGCCGTCGCCACCAAGCCGGGTTCCTGCACCTTGCCGCTACCCGGCATCATGGCTGACATCGTGGATGAAGTGGGGCATGAGGTGGAGAAAGGACACGGCGGCTTCCTGGTCATCAAGCGCCCGTTCCCGTCCTTGTTGCGTACCTTGTGGGGCGACCCCGAGCGTTTCCGGAAGACCTACTTCCCCGAGGAACTGGGCGGCAAGTATTACCTCGCCGGCGATTCCTCGCACCGCGACGACGACGGCTATTACTGGATCATGGGCCGCATTGACGATGTGCTCAACGTTTCCGGACACCGCCTCGGTACCATGGAAATCGAGTCTGCGCTGGTGGCCAACCCGCTGGTCGCGGAAGCCGCCGTGGTGGGCAAGCCGCATGAGATCAAGGGTGAGGCGGTGGTGGCTTACGTGGTGCTGAAAGGTCCGCGCCCCGAGGGCGAGGAAGCGAAGAAAATCGCCGCCGACCTGCGCAACTGGGTGGCCCACGAAATTGGCCCGATCGCCAAGCCGGACGAAATCCGCTTTGGCGACAACCTGCCCAAGACCCGTTCCGGCAAGATCATGCGGCGCTTGTTGCGTGCCATTGCCAGGGGCGAGGAGATCACTTCCGACACCTCCACACTGGAGAACCCGGCGATTCTGGAGCAGCTCAAAGCCGCGGTGAAATAGCGAGGCATGTTGGATTATTTCCGCTAAACGAGGGTCATGGCATGGCAATTACCGCAATACCGGTAGACCAACGGGTCATTGATATCGATTCGCGCCGCTTTGCTTCAGTCGAAAAGGCACTGGTCGAATTGATTACCAACAGCGATGACAGCTATGCCCGGCTGGAAAATGCCGGCACGCAGGTGAGTGGCCGGATTCGCATCCTGTATGAGCGGCATCAGGGAGGCGCGTTGCTGGTGGTCGGCGACCAGGCGGAGGGGATGTCCTTCAAGCAGATCTGCCTTATTTTGGCCTATGGCGGGGCTCATAGCCCCTTGGCGCGTGGTGAGGGTATTGGGCGCGGCTATTTTGGCCGTGGCTTGAAGCAGGCGATTTATGGCCTCGGTCACGGCTGGATCGAGACCATTCATGGCGGACGATATTGCCGTATCGAGCTGTTCCGCAGTGAAAATGGCGGCTATCTCTATGATGACGGGGGAGGCGACAGGCCAGCGGATGCTCAGGATTACCAGCGCCTGGACATAGCTGACAACGGCACCCAGGTGACCATCGTCATCGAAAATACCCAAGTGAATATATCCCACTATCGAACCGCGGTGCAGGCGGTGGCGCATAACATCTACCTGCGTGATGTGTTGACGCGGCGCAATGTCGCGCTGGTAAACGTGCAGCATGGCAAGGAGGTGGAGCGCAACGGACAGGTGCATTATGAAGAACCACCCGCTATTCTGCTGCTGGGCCCCGATCAGGCCGGGTACTTCGAGTATGAGCAAAAGTCGTATCCTTTCACCCTTACCCTGAAGCGCGCCCTGGATGTGGAGTTAACCCCAAGGGGCGACGAGCGGACGAATGGGCTGGTTGTCCTGTCCGGCATGGCGGCGCTTGACTGTCAGCTGTTTGAATATGAAAACCAGGTGGGGACGGAATATCTTTTCGGCACGGTGCGTTGCACGGACTTGATCGAAAAACTCGGCCAGGGCGAGGCCATTATCAGCGACGAAAGAGAAGGCCTGAATCACAAGAACGCTTTTGTGGTAGCGTTTTCCCATGCTGTCAGCAAAATGATCGCGCCCTGTGTGCTGGCAGAGCAGGAAAAACTGAGGCGCCTGGAGCACGCCAACACTTCCGGTCGAACCAGTCATATGATCGAGCACCTGCTCCAACGCATGAATCGGGCGGCCATTCAGGACCTGGGTATCATGCTGCCGCCGCCTGACGTGGATGCCGCTGCCGTTGATGAAACAGAACGCCCGGCTGCGCTGCGTTTCACCACCCCTTTTTATTACCGCAAGCTGAATCATCCATTCCACGTCACCTTGCTGGTTGATCCCAGCCAGTTTTCCGCCGATGAGGAATTGAACTTCAGTTATGCCTTACCCGACTCCATGCGCATCGAGCCCATGCCGGCAGCGCTACCGATCCGCGAGTTGAATGACAGGCAGCGGATCGAATGGACGATAGTGGGCGACACGCCGGGCGATCGCGGAGAGATTACGGTGCGGGCGGGAACCTATTGGGCTTGGTGTGAAATGGTGGTGGCGGAGCATGCTTCCGGGCATGGTCATCATGGCACCTCCGGCCATGCCGCGAAAAGAAGGCCGCCACGGGATCATGGCGCGGACATGTTCGTCGGCTATGAATTGCGCAACCTGAACAACGAGCTGGACCGGGCGGTGTATAGCGCCAAGGAGCGGAAAATCATCATCAACACCGGTGCGCCGACGGTACAGTTATATGTGGATGGCCGGGGGTATTTCCGGGATTCTGCCCGGTTGCTGCTGGCGGAACTGTTCATGGATGTAATTTCAGATGAGATGGCGCGACGCTCGATAGAAAAATCAGGCCATAAAGGCAATGTAGAGGCCTATCACGCAGCCAAACTGGATATCATTCGTCGCTATGGCAGTGAGATCCATCTTTCATTTCTGAATACGTGAGTCGGTAGCGACGGGTTTTGCCTGCTATGCGTTGGCTGAAGATTTCGAATCATAAAACCGGATCAAATTACGTCCTGCCTTTTTCGCCTGATACATTGCCGCATCAGCCCACTTGAGAATATCGTCCTGGCTGGTTTCATGATTGACAAACACCACCACGCCGATACTTGCAGTGCAATGATGTTCGATGGTGCCATCCGTTTTTCCCCTGTGCTCGATGCCAAGCAGGTAGGGTTCCGATAACGTGTTACGGATTTTTTCTGCGATGATCTTGGCTTGTGAAGCCGATTCGGCTTTATCTGCATTCAAATCGCTCAGAATCACCACAAACTCATCACCGCCGAAGCGCGCCACTGTATCCATCTCGCGCACACAATTTTTCAGTCGATCCGCCACCTCAATCAGCAGCGAATCGCCAACCACATGTCCATGCGTGTCATTAAGTGGCTTGAAGTTGTCCAGATCAAGGAATAGCAGTGCGCTATAGCGAATATTGCGCTTACTGGCAGCCAAGGTCTGGCTCAAGCGGTCGTTGAGCAGACGGCGGTTCGGCAACCGGGTCAGCGGGTCATAGAACGCCAGTTGACGAACTTGTTCTTCCGTCCGTTTGCGTTCGGTGATGTCGTGGTGCGCGCCAATGTAATGGGTAACATTGCCATTGGCGTCCTTCACCGCCGAGATGGTAGTCCATTTGGGATACACCTCGCCATTTTTGCGCCGATCCCATATTTCCCCATGCCATACCCCTGTGCTATTGATGGCCTTCCACATGTCGCGATAAAAGTCGGCGTTGTGGCGACCGGACTTGAGTAGTCGCGGTGTCTGCCCCACGATTTCTTCTTCCGTGTAGCCGGTGATCTCGGTAAAGGCCCGATTGACCCGAAGGATCACGCAGTTGGCATCGGTAACCATCATGCCTTCATGAGATTCAAAGGCCGTGGCGGCTATGCGAAGCTCGGCTTCGGCCTCCTTGCGAAAACTGATGTCGGTACTCGTGACCTGCCCCCATTAGAAGTGCCAATGGCCTTCTAGTAAAATCCAAATTGAAACATTAAACAATTTCCTGCTGTGATGCATCATCTTGCAGGTTCTTCCTGCGGCGTGCTGCAAACTCTGCCGGAGTCTGGTAATTCAGCGCACTGTGCGGTCG
>Ga0209077_1000090_pt1 | contig 21339 bp, 15 predicted proteins | sample PPLLak1March2015_FD_187247 | JGI IMG/M metagenome (GOLD analysis project Ga0209077, IMG submission 187247) | Freshwater sediment microbial communities from Prairie Pothole Lake near Jamestown, North Dakota, USA - PPLs Lake P7 Core (1) Depth... | ecosystem: Environmental > Aquatic > Freshwater >... | reverse complement strand
TTGGAGGGCGCCAGCCGCGAACAGATGTGAGAAGCACAGACAGGAAAACAAAATGAAACAGCGTCGAAATTCCATACTCGAAACCCTTTGCGGGGGCGGTCCTGCCGGGAACTTTCCGATTCGGAGGCCTGCAAAAGACTTGGAGCAGGCCGGTTACGATCTCCAAGCACCAGAAGGTTTCAGGCGGCGGAAGGTGGACCCCGAGTAACCTCAATCGACCGGCTAGGCGACTGCAGGGGGCCAAGCGACCGCTCGGGCAGGGGACAGTATGTAAGCTGATCAGGTTTCAGTTCGGGCGGAGGGCAAGGTGTGACGACCGACGAGTTGTGCGCGATGCAGATGATGCAATTCGTTGCGGCGCTCTCATCGTGCTGATGTCGAGGGGCGGCGGTCAGAACCCAGACGAGGGCCAGCAGAACGATCAGGCTGATGAACTGTCTGGTGGTCTTCCCCGGAGTGCCCATGTCACTTAATTCAGCTTAGCACATGCAGGGCGGGCGACGTGCAAGGGGAGCAGGTTGGTCATCCATGTTCCGGACGGTCGAGATGTTCATCGGCCCAGGAGACAGGATCTTCCCGGGGCTCGATGTGGGTGAAAACGGTGACCATCGGGATCGCTTCTCGAATCGCCTGCTCGACGGCCTCGGCCAGGTCGTGGCCCTTCTGGACCGACCATTCGCCGGGCACTTGGATATGCATCGAAACAAATGAGCGCGCACCGGATTGGCGCGTCCGCAGGGCATGATACATCGCGTCTTCCGGGAGATTTTCGCCCAGAATTTGGAGCACCGTCTGGACATCGGCTTCCGGCAAAGCCGCATCCATCAGTCCGTGGGTCGACCTGCGCATCAGGCCGATGCCGGTGAAGCCGATTTGTATTGCAACACCGATTGCGATCATGGGGTCAAGTACTTGCCACCCTGTGAGTGCAACCAGCCCGATCCCGATGACCACGCCCGCGGATGTCCAGACGTCTGTCATCAGGTGCTTGGCATCGGCCTGCAGCGCGATCGAGCGGAATCGGCGTCCTGCCCTCATCAAGACAATAGAGGTGCCGAGATTGATGAGCGAAGCGATCACTGAGATGGCGATTCCGACATCGATGCGTTCAACCTGTCGGGGATCGATCAGCCGCTGGATCGCGACGATAACGATGCTGAGGGCCGCGATCAAGATCATTCCGCCTTCAGCGCCGCTGGAGAAGTATTCGACTTTCTCGTGACCGTAAGCGTGTTGATCGTCGGGCGGGCGGACGCCGACGCGAATCACAAAGAGGGCAAGGAAGGCCGCCGAGAGATTCACGATCGATTCCATGGCGTCCGAAAGGAGCCCGACCGATTGAGTGGCCCAGTATGCGGCGGTTTTGAGAAGGATTGTCGAGATGGCGGCGCCGACGGAAAGCCAGGCGTACCGTGCCAGGTGCTCCCGCTCTTTGATACCAGCTTCCATCGGCAGAGTCCTCTTGTGAGATCGCGGCGTCGTGAGCAGGTTTCGGGGACACGAGACTTAATTCCTTCGCTTCCGCAAGGTCCCGCCGGCGGTGAGGGAATTAGGTATCATGTCCCCGAAATCCCCGATCTCCCTAGCCGCGTACCTGCCCGCTGCCGTAAACGATAAACTTCTCGGTTACCAGGCTTTCCAGTCCCATCGGCCCGTACGCGTGAAGACGAGTGGTGCTGATGCCGATCTCTGCCCCGAGTCCAAGTTCGCCCCCGTCCGAAAAACGGGTCGACGCATTCACCATGACGACGGACGAATTGACGCGGTCCACGAATTGGCAAGCCTGCTCGTAGCTCTGGGTCACGATGGCCTCGGTGTGAGAAGAGCCGTACTTGTGAATGTGATCAATCGCCTGATCCAAGCCGTCTACCACCCTTACCGCCAGGATCAGGTCGAGGAATTCCGCGTAGTAGTCGTCCTCGGTCACCGGTTTTGCATCGGGCACGCTTCGCCGGGTCTCGTCATCTCCCCTGATCTCGACCCCTTTTTCGCTCATAAGCCGGGCGAATTCAGGCAGGAAGCGGTCGGCGATCTTGTGGTCGACAAGCAGTGTTTCGAGGGCATTGCACACGCCAGGGCGGGACAATTTAGCGTTCTCCACGATCTGAAGGGCCATTGGTATTTGCGCGTCGGCCGCGACATAGATGTGACAGACGCCTTTATAGTGCTTGATCACAGGAATGCGGCTGTTTTGAGCGACGAAACGGATGAGTCCTTCGCCTCCCCGCGGAATTACCAGATCAACGTACTCTTCCTGCTGCAGTAGAGCAAGCACGGCCTCCCTGTCCGCCGTGTCGATCAGTTGGCAGACGTCCGAGAGCAATTCGAGGTCGAGTATTCTTCGGAGAACGCCGACCAGGCACCGGTTCGAATTCAGGGCTTCCGAGCCGCCCTTGAGAACCGTCGCGTTGCCGGCTTTGAAGCAAAGAGCGAAAGCGTCAATTGTTACGTTGGGTCGCGCCTCGTATACGATTCCGATGACACCCAGTGGGATGGTTCGCTTGCCCACCTTCAACCCATTCGGACGGGTCCACATCCTCGTAACGATACCGACAGGATCTGGAAGGAGCGTCACCTCTTCGATACTTCGGACCATTCCGGCTATTCGCTTGCCGTCCAGGGCCAGGCGGTCGAGCATAGCCTTGCTCAGTCCCTTCTGCCTTCCGGCCTCCAAATCCAGTTCATTGGCCGCAAGCAGTTCATCCTGCACTTCTCTTACTGACAGAAGTTGAGCGATTTCCGTCAGCACGCGGTTCTTGGTGTTGGCGTCCAGTGTAGAGAGCTTTCTGGAAGCGGCCCGAGCCCGCCGGCACATGTCGACGACCGAGTCGTGAGTAGTTTGAGACATGGTGTTATACGTTATTTTACGAGAACAAGGTTATCGCGGTGCACGACTTCATCGTAGTACCTGTAACCGAGCCGGGACTCGATCTCATCGGTTCGGCATCCCAGGATCGAGCTTACTTCGGAGGAACTGTAGTAGCTGATGCCTCGCGCGATTTCCTCTCCCTCCGGCCCAACGATCCGAACAGGCTGCCCGGACCGGAAAGTGCCCTCGACGGCGCGGACTCCAATGGGAAGAAGGCTCCTTCCGCGCGCCCGAATCGCCTCAACGGCCCCCGCGTCGACCAGAATAGCGCCCTTCGGGCTGAGCGTGTGCAGAATCCAGTATTCCCGCGCCGACAGGCGGTCCTCGCTCGGGAGAAACAGCGTCCCTTCTTCCTCGCCCAGGATGACTCTCTGGATGATCTCTTCTTTCAGCCCGCCGGCAAGCACTCCGGGAATCCCGTACTGTGTCGCCTTCCGCATGGCCATCAGCTTCGATTTCATCCCGCCGGTGCTGATACTGGTCGCCTTAAGCTGGTCTTGAGCCAGGTCAAAGTGCGCCTGGCCGATCTTCTCAACCAGGGGAATGGGCTTTCCGCCGCTCCCGAAGCTTTCGTACAAGCCGTCGACCGTGGAAAGAACGAGCAGGAGATGCGCCCTGATCAGCGCAGCCACTTCGGCGCACAAATTGTCGTTATCCCCGAACTTGATCTCACTGACCGCCACGGTGTCGTTCTCATTCACGATTGGAATGAGCTCCGAAGCGAGAAGGGTCTCGAATGTATTGCGGGCATTCAGGTACCGTTCGCGGCTGCGGACGTCCTCCTGGGTTAGCAGGATCTGTGCACTGTGGTACCCGTGTTCCGAAAGCATCTGCTCGTAGTGAGCCATCAGAAGCACTTGCCCGATGGCCGCACATGCCTGTTTCTGCGGGATTGTCTTCGCGCGGCCGGCAAGTCCCATCACCGGAGCCCCGGTCGCTACCGCTCCAGAGGTGACCAGCACGACCTCCGTGCCGCGCCGCTTGAGCCAGGCGAGACCTCCTACCAGGGAGCGAATCCGCTCCTGGTTGAGCCGCTGATCGGCTCCCGTGAGTACCCCCGAGCCGACTTTGACGACGACCCGTCGGGCCTTTGCCAGCTTGGTACGGGGGCTTGTGCTGCTTGACTGCTTTGCCATAGTTACCGGCACATGATACTTAATTCCCGATTGGTTATCACCGTCGGGGGAAAGACAAAGGGCCTACCGGGCAGAACAGAACCGCAAACGGAGCGTTTTGTGCGAAGTGCGCGGATTGTCACCGCGCCCGCCGTCAAACCCGCTTGCTGGTTGCTACCGGTGACGATCCGCGCACTCCGCGAAAGACGCTGCGTTTGCGGTTCCGTGCCGCTCGGCAACCTGTTCATCCTGCCCCATTTTTTCGCTCGCTTCGCGATGCGCGTGCCTCAGCAGACGCTGACAACCAAACCCTCCGCGCTCACGTCGAAATCGAAAAAGCGCGAGCGGGGATTGGGGGGAGCCGATGTCAGGAGCGCCCGGACCTCTGCGGCGGCCTCCGGGGATTTGCAGACCATGAGCAGGAATCCGCCCCCGCCTGCACCCAGGAGCTTAGCCCCGTGCAAGTGCGGTGCCAGCGTCTGAAGCAGGCTTTCGATCTTCTCGTTGCTGGAGTGCGGGTCGAGCTGTTTGTTCAGCCGCCAGGCGGTGTCAATCATCCGGCCGAACGCGGGCAGATCTTTTCGGGCCATCGTGTCCGCAACCAAGGGAGGTAGCCCGTGGAGCTGCCGGAGAGTCGCGAGGGCGGTGCGGTCCCTGTCGAGATACCGGCCGACCACGTCACGCAGGATGTTCTTTGCCAATCGAGTGATCCCCGTGTAGAACAGCAGCGTCGTCCCTCGGTTGGAGCGCGGGTCCAGGACATCCGCAGGGACGTAATGAATACGCGGGTCGGGGATAAGTCCCGGCGCGCAGCTGATGACCTTGACGCCATCCACTGCTCCCCCGATCTGGTCTTGCCAGCCGCCGCCGGTCGTGAGCGCCTGCTCCAGCCGGAGAACCGCGTGGAAGAGGTCTCGTTGAGACAGGGTTCGCCCGAGCATTCTTGCGATCACGGACAAGACCACCGCGCCCATGATGCTTGATGTTCCGAGCCCGCTCCCCTTTGGGATCGCAGCCAAAGTAGTGAGCTCGACTCCGCCTCCAAACCGGTCAAGCAATGCCCCGAGGGTCGCCGGCCGATTCGCTCGGGTTACGGCCGGACAAAAGCCGGAGAGGGCCAGGGCAGCTTTGGCAAGCCCGAACTCGCTCGTTGCCTGCCGATAGTCGAGCAACGAGTCGAAATCGGCGATTTGGATCCTTGTGCCCTGATCGATCGAGCCGATACGAATCACCCGGTCTTCCGTCACCCGCGCGTAGCATTGGATAGGTGGCTGTCCATTGAGGTTCACGGCTGCGTTGATCACGCTCCCGCCGAATTCCAGCGAATACGGAGGAGTGTCGGTCCAGCCGCCTCCCAGATCGAGCCTGGCCGGTGCCCGTCCCCAGACGATTTCGTCGGGTCGCAGGGCATTGCGGGGCGGATCCTGCAACTCTGTCGACGCGCTGTCGAGGATGGCGCACCCGAGCTGGTCGAAGGCGAAGTCCTGCGCCTGATCCCTCCATTTGCCGGAATTCCGGGCTTCAGGGCAGAGTTGCTGGGATGCCAGCCATTCGCGGTCTTCAGTTCCCAGGCTCGTCTGAAGCGCGCCGACGAGTCGCTCGGCCATCTCGTTGTTCGTTTCCCCAAGCAAGGCGACAGCGGTGCCCAGGGAATGGACCAACCGGGAAAGCGTGAAGATCTGCATGCCGGCTTCGGCGCACGATCCGGCATGCCATCGCGCCTCGGCAATCAGTCCTTGGATCAGCCTGTCCGGCTGGTCGGAGCGCTCGAGTATCCAGGCCAGCTCGGAGGCCGAGAAGCGACTGTCCGGTCGGAAGATTGCGGATAGAGACTGCCCGATTTCGGTCGCGCGGATCTCGGCGCGGCGTCGGTAGAATGCTTCAAAATCCGCAAGGTTCCCCATCTCGCTCAGACTGTACCGGTCGGCGTCCAGGTAGCGCTTGCGGTCGGAGTCCCCTGCATCTTCAGGCTTGAAGAGCCAGAGCCATTCGAAGAAGCCGGAGGGCTCCGCCGTCGCTACAAATAACCTCGCATTCCAGATACTGCGCGCTTCAGGCGACACCTCGGCTGGCCAGATCTGCTCGTCCCGGGCGCCCATCGCCTGGATCCAGTTCCGAAGAGGCTGCCCGCAAAAGCGCGTCTCTGCAGAGGTGCCCTTGAAGCTGTCCGAGACCGCGTACAGCCGATTGAAGAAAACTCGGTGACCCAAACGGTCTTGCCCCTCTACAACGTCCAGGCAGTCACCCACCCCGAGTTCGAGCGGTCTCTCGATGTCCGCGCCCACGACGATGTTCGCTCCCCCCAGTTGCACCGGCGAGTGCACTCGGCAACCTTCGATCCACGAGTCGGCGCCGAGGACGCCTCCGCCCTCGAAGAAAACCGTATTGACCGTCAGGGGTTCATTCAGCCTCGACAGCCCACGGTCTCGGCGGGCCAGCTCCGCGCCGCTCTCAATGATGTGGCGCGTCGTCCCGAAATGCAGAAAGCCGCAGCGTTCGATCGTCTGAGCATGGAAGGGGACTATCGAGAGGCCTTCGAACAGACGTGAGAGGAAACTCTTGCCAAGGATCGAGCCGCTCTCCACGGCCGACTGCAGGTAACGGTCAAAGTCGACGCCGCTACCCATCGCGCAGCACACTTCCCGGTAAACATCGAGCCCCCGTGCCTTGAGGAGATCATCGATGGTCTGGCTCCACTGGAGCTCGTTCGCCCCGCTCACCTCTATCTCGAAAAGCGCCAGGAGCCGCGCGGCGGTCCCGCTGTCGAAGTTCAGAACTCCAATATCGAGGACGCTTCGCCCGTAGCGGTCGATCGCATTCACCGTTCTCTGTTGGCTTTCGGACGGTTTCTGCAGGTAGAGGCGGACCGCGCCGCCCGATCCGACACAGTAAACTCCGTGCCTCGAGGCCTCTTCCGGCGAAGAGTGGCAGCCGAGTCCGGTCACCCCTGCGGGAGCAAAGCAGACCTGAGATGGATCGAAGGTGAGCAGTACGTCCCCGGCCGTCACCACGATCTGACCTGCGTCGTCTGCCGGTCCGGGCAACCCGAGGTAGGTAGCGATCTGGCGGTCGAACAGCGTGGTTGTGAGCGCCCCGTCGTTATCTCCGGGAACCGGAATGAAAAGCTTTCCGCAAGGGGCATAGGCGGGCAGCCGCCTCGAGTCCCCCCCGGCGTGGACAATGAGGATTCTCAGTTTTCTGAATACCTGCTCCCACAGGTTGGGATTCAGGCGGTCGCCGGTGATTTGGCTCAATTCCTGGTTCAGGACGGCAAGCAGGGAGTAGAGGGTACTTCCTCCGCTGCCGATCCGCTTGCCGTCGGGATCGGCGACGACGAGGCTCCGCCGGACGTCGGTCAGGTATCCGAGTCGGGTGCGCAGTTCCAGCTGCCGCTCGTAGGCGAGAGCCTGCTGCCGGTTTGAGGCGGTCACGATCAGATAGTCCCAGGGTCGAATAGAACTGCGGTACATGGGCGAGTGGCGCTCCTTGTCAAACGCCTGATTCTGCTATACCGCCCGGATGGCGTCAAGAAATGCGGAATGCGGAATGCGGAATGCGGAATGCGGAATAGAAAGGCAAACAAGCACACCGCGCGGCGACAGCGACGCTTTCACTTCTTGATTCCGCATTCCGCATCCACATTCCGCATTCGGGCTAGTTCGTGATTCACAATGGGGACCACGATGTGCAATAGTGAAACCGAGTTAGACGCATTTTTCGATCAGGAGGTCGCTATGGCAGGAGTCACTCCAAACCGGAGAAATTTCCTTGTCGCGGCAGGCGGGGCGGTTCTTGCGCCGGCCCTTGTTCACGCTCAGGGCCGGACGCAAAGTGCCGCGGGCGATTTGCCGCTTGGGATGGCGTCGTACACTTTCCGGAAGTTCCCGCGGGAGCAAGCCCTCGCGATGACCAAGCGTCTGGGTTTGACCAGGGTCGCATTCAAGAGCATGCACCTGCCGCTGGAAACCGGGCTTGAAGAGATCAAGACAATCGCAGCCCAGGTACGCGAGCAGGGGCTAGACCTGTATGGATGCGGTGTGGTTTACATGAAGTCGGAAGCGGAGGTTCGCCAGGGCTTTGATTATGCGCGGGCTGCCGGCATGAAGCTCATTATCGGCGTTCCGAACCACGAGTTGCTGGATCTCGTGGAGGCCAAAGTGAAGGAGTATGATATCCGCTTGGCCATTCACAACCACGGACCCGGAGATAAGCTGTACCCTACGCCGGAGAGCGTGTTGGAAAAAATCGACAAACGCGATCCGAAACTGGGGCTGTGCATCGATGTCGGGCACACCCAGAGGAGCGGCATCGATCCAGCACAGGCGGCCAGGAAGGCAGCGGATCGACTGTTTGACGTCCATATCAAGGACGTATCCGAGGCCACGGCCAAAGGAAGTACGGTCGAGGTCGGGCGCGGTGTTATAGACATCCCGGGTTTTCTGAGGACTCTGAAGAAAATCAAGTACACCGGAGTTCTGGCTCTCGAATACGAGAAGGACGAGGACGATCCGCTGGCGGGGGCAGCCGAATCCATCGGATACCTGCGCGGGACAATGAAGGCGCTGGGTCTCTGAGCCGGCAATCGGCTCGAGTCCCGGGTGGCTTCCACCCGGTTGGCCGAATCGGCGAATGGCGAATCAATAAGAAGACATGAAACACAAAAATCCCCAATCACCATCATCGAAACTCAGGCCGCTGGTGTTACTTCTTTGCATCGGGGCCTTGTTTACCGTCGCTATGCAGACAAAAGGCAAGTTCAGCGGAGCTCCCGGAGAGGTCAAACTCATGGTGGTAGACCCTGGTCACTTCCATGCGGCCCTCGTCCAGAAAACGATGTATCCGCAGGTTGCCCCCCTCGTTCACGTCTATGCTCCGGACGGGTGGGACCTTGAAGAACACCTGAAGCGGGTGCAGGGCTTCAATAATCGCGCCGAAAACCCGACGCGCTGGGAGCAAAAGATCTACCGGGGTCCTGATTTCTTCGACAAGATGATGTCGGAACGGCCCGGTAATGTGGTCATCCTCGCCGGCAACAATCAGCGGAAGACCGAGTACATCAAGAGATGCGTGGATGCCGGGATAAACGTCCTCGCCGACAAACCGATGTGCATCGACCAGAAGGGCTGGGAAGTCCTGCGAGTGGCGTTCGAGTCGGCCCGGAAAAACAACGTCCAGCTCTACGACATTATGACCGAACGTTATGAGATCACCAGTATCCTCCAGAAGGAGCTGTCTCATAACTGGCAGGTGTTCGGGAACTATCGGATAGGCTCGCCAGAGGAACCGACCATCACCAAGGAGAGCGTCCACCATCTGTTCAAATACGTGGCCGGTCAGCCTCTGAAGAGACCGCTCTGGTACCTCGATGTCAAGCAGCAGGGCGAGGGGTTGGTGGATGTTGCCACCCACCTCGTCGACCTCGTCATGTGGGGTGCCTTCCCGGGCTACAAGGTCAACTACAAGACAGAAATACAGATGATCAAGGCTCGCCGATGGCCCACCATCGTGACAAAGGAGCAGTTGGCCAAGGTCACCATTGCCACGGAGTTCCCCGATTACCTGAAATCGCAGCTGGACAGCGACGGGAATCTCCCCTATTACTCGAACGGGGAGATGATCTACAGGCTCCGCGGTCTTCATGCCAAAGTATCAGTGATCTGGAATTTCGAAGCTCCTCAAGGCGCAGGCGATACACACTATTCGATCATGCGAGGCACCAGGTCCAACATCATTATTCAACAGGGCAAAGAGGAGAACTACAGGCCTGAGCTCTACGTTGAGCCGACCCCGGAAATGGATGCGATAGCGGTGTTCGACGCTTTGAACAAGGCGGTCGACGGCCTGAACTCCGCGTATCCCGGTCTCGAGGTTCGGCAAGTCGGAAAGCTCTACCACGTTCGTATACCCGACAAATACCGGGTGGGCCATGAGGCTCACTTCGGGCAGGTCGCGGAGAAGTACCTGGGCTACCTGGTGCGCGGACGTTTGCCGGATTGGGAAGTCCCCAACATGATCGCTAAATACTACACGACGACCAAAGCGCTCGAGATGGCCGAAACAGGGCAGCCAACGGGGAAGTAATCAATGGATGACATTCAGATTGCGGTAATACCGGTCGCCGGACTGGGAACTCGTCTGCTGCCCGCCACCAAGTCCCAACCGAAGGAAATGCTTCCGGTTGGAAAGAAACCGGTTGTGCAGTATGTGGTCGAGGAGCTCGAGGGCAACGGGATCAAACAGATCCTGTTCGTTACGGGTCGGAACAAGAGCTCAATCGAAGATCACTTCGATTTCGACTATGAGCTGACCCGCCGATTGCGGGAAGGGGGGAAAGAAGATCTGCTTCCGGAACTGGAATACGAACGGATGCGGATGGAGTTCTTCTACTCCCGCCAACGACGACAAAAAGGACTGGGTGACGCAGTCTTGTGCGCGCGGCATTTCACCCAGGACCGCCCGTTCGTGGTAGCCCTGGGCGACAGCATCCTGGGTCGCAATGCCTCGTCGCAGGTCGTAAGACAGATGATCCGGGACTTCGTCAGCTGCCAGGCTGCCTGCGTGATCGCGGTGGAAGAAGTGCCTGCGGCGGCTGTCGGTCAGTACGGCATCGTTAAGGCGGTGGGGAACGGAAGTACCTTCGAAATCGAAGATCTCGTTGAAAAGCCGTCGCCCGAAGAAGCCCCCAGTCGGCTTGCGATAGCCGCTCGTTACGTATTCTCACCGGCAATTTACGAGGCGATCGCGCAAACACTACCGGGGAAAAATGGCGAGATTCAGCTCACCGATGCCATCCGCTTGCTTCTCAAGCAGGGGGAGAAAATCCTGGGTGTCCGTCTCCCTCCCGGCGAAGAGCGCTACGACATAGGCAATTTCGAAAGCTATTTCGAGGCATTTCTCGAGTTCGCCCTTGACGATCCTCAACTCGGGCCGAAACTAAGGCAGCGGCTTCAGGAGTTGTGCCGTGAAGATCGTTAAAGCTAAGGCGTACGCTCGGGCGGGGCTGCTCGGGAATCCTTCCGACGGTTATTTCGGGAAGACGATCTCGGTGATCGTCAAGAACTTCTGCGCCGAAGTGGTCGTCTACGAGTGGCCGGAGATCGAGATCATTCTCAGCCGGCAGGATCGCTGCCAATTCGACCGCCTGGAAGATCTGGTCGAGGATGTAAAACTCAACGGCCTTTATGGCGGCCTGCGCCTGATCAAGGCGTCAATCAAGCGGTTCGTCGAGTACTGTCAGAGTCAGAAGATCAACCTCTCGGGCGAGAATTTCGCGCTTCGGTACGACAGCGACATCCCGCGTCAGGTCGGGTTGTCGGGATCAAGCGCCATAATCACCGCGGTTTTTCGGGCCCTTACTGAATTCTATTCGGTTTCGATTCCAAGGGAGATGCTTCCGAACCTTATCCTCGAAGTCGAAAAGAGCGAGATCGGCATCGACGCGGGCCTCCAGGACCGGGTTTGCCAAGTCTACGAGGGGCTGGTTTACATGGATTTTGACCGGGAATTGCTGGAGACCAGGGGGTACGGGACGTACGAGCCGCTCGATCCGGCGCTTCTGCCGCCGCTTTACATCGCCTGCCGGACGGACCTCAGCCAGATTTCGGGCATCTTCCACAGTAATCTGAGAACTCGCTGGGAACAGGGTGAGCCGGCCGTGATCAACGCTATGAAGACGTTTGCCGACCTGGCAGCTCAAGGTCGCGACGCCCTGCTTCGCAGGGATTACAAGACGCTCCACAAGCTCATGAACCTGAATTTCGACACGCGCGCCTCCATCTGCAAGTTGGATCCGCGCAATGTCGAGATGGTTTGTCTTGCCCGCAGTTTCGGGGTATCGGCCAAGTACGCAGGTTCGGGCGGTTCGATCGTCGGGATTTGCGAGAGCGATGAAGTGTTCGCGAAACTCCGCGAGGCTTTTGCCGAGCTATCCTGCCAGGTCTTCCGCCCGCGAATCGCCTAGTACTTTGCTTCACGAGGTCCGACTTCCAAGTCGGACAGCTGTCCTCTTGCAGTGCTTTGGATAGAATGTCCCACTTGGAAGCGGGACCAACCAGGCCCACAACTTTTTCAACCCTTACGGAGTCTAACGACCGTGTTAAGCGATCACTCAGGGACGCTCGAGGAAGAAAGGGAGCTGATACTCTTGGCACAACGGGGCGACAGGCGCGCGTTTGAGGACCTGGTGTATCGGTACGACCGGAAAGTCCTGGCCATTGCGGCCAGCTATACGGGCAACAACCTGGACGATGCCAAGGATGTTTACCAGGAAGTCTTCCTCAGAGTTTTCAAGGCGCTGCCGAAGTTCCGGTTCGATGCCCGGTTCTCCACGTGGTTGTACCGGATCGTGGTGAACGTCTGCCTGACACAGCAACGCCGACGGAAGAACCGGGAGGCTGACTCCTTGGATTTCGTCGAGGACGAGGAGAGCCAGAGCCTGCTCGAAAAACAAGCGTCGGACGAACGGTCTTCCGACCAGAAAGCGTACGACGGTGAGGTGGCGCGGCACGTTGCGATGGCCATGAAAACACTTTCACCGCAACAACGTCTGGTCTTTACCCTCCGCCATTACGAGGGATACAAACTCAGAGAAATCGCAGCGATGATGAACTGTGCCGAGGGGACGGTCAAAAAGTACCTCTTTACCGCAACGGAGCGTTTGCGGGACAGCCTGAAGCCGGTCCTGACATAGCGGAGTCGCAGGAGAGCCATATGAAACACAGTCAGTTCAAAGAATGGATCCCGCTGCTGGGATACGGTGAACTCGACGAAGACCAAAAGTACCTGCTCCAGCAGCATCTGAAGGCCTGCCCCGAGTGCACGAGCCAGTTGGAAGAGCTGAACCACGTGCAGGAGATGCTCGGTCGACGGTCCGAAATCCCGGACCAGGTGCTCGAATCGGCTCGACGCGAGCTCCGGATCCGGATGCTGTCGATGAGCGAGCGCAAGAGTGCTTCGTGGCTTTGGTCCTGGCTTCCCGCGTGGCAAGGCGCGCTTGCAGGTGCTTTGTGCATCCTGTTGGGCCTGGGGATCGGGTACCTGGTGTTCAGGGGTCGTCAGGACGGCCCCCCCGGGACGCTGATCACCCCCAGCGTGCCGAACAAGTGGGCTTCGATCGAAGACGCTGCCATCAGCAATGTCCGCTTTCTGGACGCTGATCCGAGCGATGGGCAGGTGGAGTTCAGTTACGAGGCGACGATGCCGGTCCGCCTCAAGGGCGACGTGAACGACGAGCGAATCCAACAAATTCTGAGCAGGGCGCTGGTCAACGGACAAAACCCGGGGACCCGCCTGCGAGCGGTTGGAGTATTGAACACCGATCAGATGAAGCAGCCGGATCCGGAAGTCAAAAACGCGCTGATCACGGCCGTGAAGCTTGATGAGAATGACGGCGTCAGAAAGCAAGCCCTTGCAGCCCTGTTGAATTTTCCATTCGATGTTGAGGTACGCGATTCGTTGCTCTATGTACTGACGTCGGATCCCAATCCGGCTTTGCGAATCGCTGCGATAGATGCAATCAAGACTCAGAATTCTCGCGATCCCAAGGTACTGAGGGTTTTGGAAGAAAGTATGCAGACGGATGCGAACGAGTACATCCGGGTGCGGTCGAGGGCCGTGGTCGAGGAGGCCAAAGAAAAATGAGCAAGAGAGCCTGGTGTTCAAGTGTCGTGCTGATGTTGATTTTCATTTCGCCGGTGCTGGCGGCGGATCGCTCCAAGACGTTCGAGGTCGGCGCCGGCGGATCTCTCGTGCTGAACACTTCGGTCGGTGACGTAACCCTGAACACGTGGGGACAAAACCAGGTGTCGGTTGAGGTGTTCGGTATCGATGAAGAAGAGGTGGCGCGTCTGTCGATGACCCAGTCGGGGAATGTCGTTCATGTCGACTTCCGGCCCGAGGAGTCCAGTGGGGACGTTCACTTCGAAATCAATATACCGTCGCGCTTTGACGTCCAGCTGAAAACGGCCGGTGGCGATATCCGGATCGTGGGAACCCTGACGGGGACAGTCACAGGTTCGACAGCGGGCGGCGACATCACGGTCGGCGATCTGAACGGCAAAGTCAGCCTGAAGACTTCGGGCGGAGATGTGACGGCAGGCGCCGTCCAAGGAGACGTTGAACTGAAAACAGCGGGCGGCGATATCCGCCTCACCAGTGCTGACGGGGACGTGATTGTCGGCACCTCCGGTGGCGACGTCGTTGTCGGCGATGTCGGCCGATCGCTGAAGGCAACCACCGCAGGTGGGGACGTTCGGGTCGGCGATGTTGGCGGAGAGGCGAGCCTGACCACGGCCGGTGGCGATGTGCGAGTAGGCCAGGTGAGCGGGTCGGCGACCCTGACGACCGCCGGCGGCGATGTCGAGTGCCAGTCCGCAACCGGTCATGTCAAGGCGCGAACGGCCGGGGGAGACCTTCGGCTCCGTGGAATTTCCGGGACCCTGGATGGTTCAACAGCGGGCGGTGACGTGATTGCCGAACTGAATCCCTCCGGCAAGGGCCCGAGTACGCTGAGCACTTCCGGCGGCAGCATTACGCTGAACATCCCTGAAGGCGCCAGGGCCCGGATTGAAGCGACCATCAAAATCCAGGGCCGATGGAGGGCGGAAGGCAGCAGGTACGATGTCCGTTCGGACTTCAAGGCAACCGAGCACGTCCGGGATGAGCAGGCGGAGGAAATCCGGGCGGTTTTTGACCTGAACGGCGGTGGCGAGATCATCCGGCTGGATACAGTCAACGGCGATATTATTATCAGAAGGGCCGGGGCCTCTTCACGGTAACAGATAGCCGGACCCCAAGGACCTCAAGGACCTCAGGGACACCAAGGACGAAGACCCAATCCGGAGCTTGGCTTTCGTCGTTGGTGTCCTTGAGGTCCTTGTCGTCCTTGGGGTTCGGCACTCCCCAACAGCCTAAGCCGGGTGCTTCCAAGGCGCCCGGTAAGGCCTCATCAGCAGGTTCGAAGCCTCGGGATCATTCAGGATCTGATCGTTCTCACCGTCCCATTTGATCTGCCGACCGGTTCGATACGCAATCATCCCCAGTTGAACGGTCGCGGTTGAGTAAAACCCATCCAGAACGTCGCAGATTGGCGCCTGCCGCGTCCGCACGCTTTCGAGGAAGTTGGCCATGTGCATCAGGTCCAGCTTGCCGCCCACAGCTGGGATCGTTTTCTTTGGGCTTTTCTTGTCATGCGGAACGACCACCCAGCGGTCGTCGGTCGCAAAGACTGTCTCCTTTTCCCCGTAGAAGAAGATCCCGTTGCTGATCTCCGGATCGTATTCGGTGGATCCCCAGAGCCGGTGACGCCAGATGACCGGGCATTCGTCAAAGTCGAATTGCGCCTGAAGAATGTCTGGCGTGGTGATCTTTCCCTTCAGCTGGTAGATGCCACCCATCGCTTGGATCGTATGCGGGGTCTTCGCTCCAAGATACCGGCGGATCGCGTCGATCCAGTGTATCCCCCAATCGACCATGTGCCCGTTCCCGTAGGCAGACTCCAGTCTCCAGGCGACGTGCGCGACGTTAGGCGAATAGTCGAGCTTGGGTGCCGGACCGCACCAGAATTCCCAGTCGAGCGAAGGTGGAGGCGTCTGAGCGGTGTTGTCCCGCGGCTGGGCCGTGTAGTTAATCTGCGCTTCGATCTGGACCAGCCGGCCCGGGTGGCCTTCCCGAACATATGCGCCGGCCTGCTGAATGGCCAGGCTGTTGCGGCGTTGGAAGCCCACCTGGACGATCACTTTGGCCTTTCTTGCGGCGTTGACCATCGCCCGGCCCTCTCGGATGTCGTAGGCCAGGGGCTTCTCGCAGTAAATGTCCACGCCCTTTTCGCAGGCGGCGATGAACGGCAAGGCGTGCCAGTGAGGCGGGGTCGCGATGATCACCGCGTCCAGACCGGGGAGATTGATCAGTTCGCGGAAGTCCTTGAAAGTCTTCGGCGTCTTTCCCTGCGCTTTTTGGACCTCGGCTACGCCCGCGGTCAAGTGGCTGCCGTCGACGTCGCAGAGGGCCACCACATCGGCTGCGCCAGCTTGCAGTGCCGCCTTCGCATCCACCATTCCGTACCATCCGCACCCGATGACGCCGAGCTGAAGTCGTCGGTTTGGATTCTTGGGAACCGCCCGTGTCGGGACCGAAGGTCGGGTAGTCGGTTGCCTCCGGTTTTGCCGCTGAAGAAGTCCTGTTGTGCCAACTGCTGCCGCGCCGACGAAATCACGTCTATTAATTATTTTCATATGATTCAACCGAATCATATCGCTTTTCGGATGAAACCTCTAAGGGGCCAAGCAGGCGCAGTTGTTGAAATCGGCGCTCGTAGCCGCTAGACTCCTGCTGCCTATGCGAACAAGAATCCCGTTGCTGCTTGCGATATGGTTCGGCCTGCTGACCCATCAGGCTGTCGGCTTTGATTTTTACCCCGGGACCTCCTACGACCCTTCCATTCCAACGCTCAAGCAGGTGATGGGCTACGATTGGGGCGAAGACATCACGGATCCTCGAGGCATTGAGACGTACATGGCGGCCCTGGCAAAAGCCTCGCCTCGAGTGCAGTTGGTCAAGTACGGCGAGACGTGGGAGAAGCGTCCCCTGCACTATATCGTCGTTTCATCGCAGGCCAATATCGGTCGGGTGGCGCAAATACAAGAAGGGCTTCAAAAGCTCGCCCGGCCGGACCGGCTGTCCTCAGGTGAGGCGGACAGACTGCTCAAATCCCTGCCCGTCTGCGTGTGGTTGGGCTACGGCGTTCACGGGAACGAGATCTCGAGCCCCGAGGCGGCACTTCTTACTGTCTATCATCTCGTCGCGGCCAAGGACGATCCCCTGGCTCAACTGGCCCTTGAAAATGCCGTTGTCATTGTCGATCCCCTTCAGAACCCGGACGGCCGCGAACGGTTCGTCAGCTATTTCAGGCAGACGCGCGGGCGCTGGCCGGATGAAAGCCAGGAAGCGGCCGAGCACAACGAACCGTGGCCTGGCGGACGGTCCAATCATTACCTGTTCGACATGAACCGGGATTGGTTCGCACTGACGCAGCCTGAGACCCAGGGGCGTGTGAAAGCCTATCTGTCCTGGTTCCCGCAGGTCTTTGTCGACTTACACGAGATGGGGGCCGACTCGACGTATTATTTCGCGCCCCCGGCGCCTCCGCTCAATCCTGAGTTCACCAGCGAGCAAAACCACTGGCTTGTTCAGTTCGGCAAGAACAACGCTGCGTGGTTCGACAAAATGCACTTCGATTACTTCACTCGGGAAGTATTCGATTCCTTCTACCCGGGGTACGGGGAAGGGTGGCCCATGTTTCACGGGTCCATCGGGATGACCTTCGAGCAGGCGTCGACCCGAGGGTTGCTCGTGCGCAAAGAGGACGAAACACTGCTCCATTACCGCGAGGCGATCCAGCATCATTTCATTGCCTCGCTCGCAACCGTCGAGACGGCTGCAAAGAATCGCCTGGAACTGCTGAAGTACTTTCATGCCACGCGCCAGGGAGCAATCGAATCGGGCAGAAAAGGGCCCGTGCTCGAGTACATAATCGATCCGCAAAGGAACCCTTCCCGGGCAGCGAAGCTGGCCGCGAATTTGATAGCTCAGGGCGTCGAGGTCAAACGCGCGGAGGAGCCGTTCAAGAATTCCAAAGTGAAGGATTTCTACGGAGACTCCCTGCAAGCTCGCGAGTTCCCAGCAGGCAGCTACGTGGTGTCCCTGGCCCAGCCAGCCAAAGCGCTGGCATCCACGCTTTTGTCCAGGCACACGGTAATCGAAGCGGATTTCATAAAGGAACAGGAACGTCGCAGGAAGAAGCGCCTGGACGACGAATTCTATGACATAACCGCCTGGTCACTGCCTCTCCTCTACGACGTTGACTGCTTCGCAGCCGAAGAGGAAACGAAAGCCCGTTTGGAAATCCTTGCGGCTGCGCCTCGATACCAAGGCAAGGTGATCGGTGGCAAAGCCACCCTGGCATACCTCATCCCCTGGACGGGTGATTCCTCGGCACGCGCGCTCTCCCGGTTGCTCGCCGAAGATGTGCGCGTCTATTCAGCCGGCAAGTCGTTCGTTCAGAGGGCGACCAGCTTTCCGGCTGGAACGCTTATCGTAAAGGTGAACGGCAACCCCGACAAGCTGCACGACCTGATGGGGCAGGTCAGCTCGGAATGCGGCGTGGATATCTACTCAACCGACACCGGATGGGTTGACCAAGGCATCAATTTCGGCAGCGGACACGTACAGTACGTCAAGAAACCCAAAGTCCTGCTCGCCTACAACACCCCGACGTCATCGGCTTCGGCCGGGGCACTGCGATTCCTCCTCGAGCAGGTGTACGCCGTTCCTGTCACCATCGTGCATGCGCAGGGCCTTCGCAACGCGCGGCTGCAAAAGTACGACGTGCTGGTACTCCCGGATTCGCGGGCCGGCTATTCTGCGATTTTCGGAGACGAGGCGGTGCGCAGACTCAAGGACTGGATTTCGGCGGGTGGAACGCTTGTAACCATGGGGGAAGCGACTCGCTGGTTGACCGAAGAGAAGGTTGATCTGCTGGCCAGCTCGAGAGAATTTCGAGGAAGTAGCGGTGAAAAACGCCCGGCCGAACCCGCCAAAGAACCGGTTGACGCGGATGGCAAGGCTCCGGAGGCCCAGAAACAGCCGCCCGAAAGCCGACCGTTCGATCTGGAAAAGGCTATTCAACCAGAAAAGGAACTACCCGAAGTGACGCCGGGGGCCATACTGCGGGTAAAGCTGGACACGGAGCACTGGCTCGCTTTCGGTTACGATGGGGACGCGAACGTCCTGGTCCAGAGCCGGAACATCTTTACCCCGATCAAGCTCGACAAGGGCCAAAACGTAGGCCTGTACATGCCCGAGGACAAACTGCTGCTGTCAGGCTACAGCTGGCCTGAGTCCACCAGGCAGCTGGCGGAAAAGGCCTATCTCATCCATCAGCCGCTTGGATCCGGTCACGTGGTGGCCTTTTCAGAGGATCCGAGTTTCCGGGCATTCTGTGATGGATTGCATCTGCTGGTGTTGAACGCCGTATTCTTCGGGCCGGCTTGGTAGAGGTTGCAACTCTCCGACCGCTTCCGATATCTTTAACGACTATGGAATGGGTGTTCTCGCTCTTACTGATGTTGTTGCTCCCCCAGGCAGTTCCACAACAAGTTCCTGCGCGCCCGAAACTGGAGGCACCCAAACAGCAAGTGCCCGAGATGCTGCCTCCCGGTCAGCCGCAGGTCGTTTCGTCGCTCGCCTTCAATGGTGCTGAGTTCATCAGCTCGTTCAACGCTTCGGCGGACCGTGCCCGGATCGTGACGATCTTAGCCCCGACTTGACCGCACTGTGTTCGGGGGGCCTCCGAAATTCGATCAGTTCTGAACCAGTTACCGCAAGCAAAGGTCAAGGTATTCGTCATGTGGACGCCGATCATGGGTGCTGACACGCGCCTTCGTGCAGTCGAAGCGTCCGCCTATCTTCCGGATCCGCGAGCCGAGCATTACTGGGATCTGTGGAGATTCACCAGCAAGGTTCTCACGGACCAGTTGAAATACTCGCCGCCGGAGGAATTCGCGTGGGACATGCTGGTCATGTATAAACCGCACCTGCAGTGGCGGGAGCAGCCACCGGAACCGACCCTATTTATGCAGGCGAGAGATCTTAAGATCGGTGTCAAATGGGACACCGCAGTCCTGAAGGCCGAGCTCCAGAAGTGGGTGCAGTAAACCATGGACTTTATTATTGTTATTGCTTTTCTGGTCGTCTATCTCATCCTGATGCGTTGGGTGCTGCCGCGGTTTGGCGTTCAAACGTGAATGTCGAACAGTTGTCGCCTGCCGGAGGCAGGCAAAAACAAAGAGAGTGGACAGGATTCACAGGATTAACAGGATTTTGAATCCTGCGAATCCTGTGAATCGTGTTAATCCTGTCGGTTCTTTTTCTTAGCTGGCGCCAGCGATTATTTTGTCGACGCGGGCGCTCACTTCGCGAAGATACGCCTCGTCGCCGCCCTCGAGCTCCACGGTTGCAAAGCCCTTGAAGCCCACCTCGTCAATCGCCTTTCGGACCTGCACCCAGTTCACACTTCCTTCCCGTAGCGGGACGAACTGCTTCGTTTCGGATTTGAAGTCTTTCAGGTGCAGCTTGACGATCCGTTTGCCGAGTGTTCGAATCCAGTCTTCCGGATACCCGAACAGCACGACGTTCCCCACGTCGAAATAGGCTTTCACCCATGGGCTGTCGAGCTCGTCTATATACCGGGCAAACTCGATCGGGCTGAGTAGGAACTTGTTCCATACCTCTTCAATCCCGATCACCACCCCGAGCTCTTTGGCGAGGGGGATCATGTCTCTGACTCGCTTCTGCGACCGAGTGTACGCGTCCTTATAGCTGGTTTCCGGGTTGACGACCGCAGGCACCAGAAGCACGACGTCCGCGCCCCAGTCTTTGGCGTTTCGGAGCGAGGTCTCCATCCCCTTGACGCTCTGATCCACAACCTTGGGGTCGGCACTCGAGAGCGGATACTTCCAGTGGTCCATGTTCATCACTGAATGGATCTTCAACCCAGCCTGTGCGGCCGCTTCCTTAATTTCCTGCACGATGCCCGGCTCGGTGACTGTCTGGGTCTCCAGACCCTCGAACCCGACCCGCTTCGCGAGGGTGAAACGCTCCAGGTAGCTGAGCTGCTTGGGAAGCATCCCGATCAAGACGGCTTTTTTGATCTCACCCGCACCAGCTGCCGCGGCACTTCGACTGATTAGTGGCCCCACCGCGGCGGCAACCGTTGAGGTTCGCAGAAACTCCCGCCTGTTCACTCCGGCTGAACCCATAGCTATCCTCCTCTAGTAGACTTGCCTACCCACATCTTACGGCAAAGGCCGGCGCCGAGTTAACCGGGAATTCCGCGGTCGTCTGGTATCATCGTTGGATGGTCGCGAAGGGCGATTTGCTGGAACTCGAGATTGAATCTGCCGCGTTCGAGGGGCTGAGTGTCGCCCATGTGGGCGACTTCGTGGTCTTTGTGCGAGGCGCGGTCCCCGGCGACCGCATCATGGCGCGTATCTCGAAAAAGAAGCGGCGGCACGCCGAAGCCGAGCTGGTGGACCTGTTACGCTCGTCTCCGGCTCGTGTACAGGCGCGCTGTCCGTATTTCGGCACCTGCGGCGGCTGCAGTTGGCAGAATGTCGACTACGCGGCTCAACTTGAATTCAAGAGACAGCACGTTGACGATCTGTTTCGCCGCATCGGCGGGCTTACCGACGTGGAGGTCCTTCCGGTCCTCGGGGCCCAAGCGATCTACTACTACCGCAACAAGATGGAGTTCACTTTTTCGCCCGGGCGGTGGCTGACCCGAGAAGAGATCGCATCCGG
>Ga0209077_1000089_pt1 | contig 21622 bp, 19 predicted proteins | sample PPLLak1March2015_FD_187247 | JGI IMG/M metagenome (GOLD analysis project Ga0209077, IMG submission 187247) | Freshwater sediment microbial communities from Prairie Pothole Lake near Jamestown, North Dakota, USA - PPLs Lake P7 Core (1) Depth... | ecosystem: Environmental > Aquatic > Freshwater >... | reverse complement strand
TCCGCAGCAGAAGGATCTGGTGTCGGTGCTGGAGATGGTGCGTGCCGTGAAGGCGATGGGTCTGGAAACCTGCGTCACCCTCGGCATGCTCAAGGAAGAACAGGCCGCCCAACTCAAGGACGCCGGTCTCGACTATTACAACCATAACCTGGATACCTCACCCGAGTTCTATGGCCAGGTCATCACCACGCACACCTACCAGGATCGCCTCGATACCCTGGGCAAGGTGCGCAAGGCCGGCATTAAGGTGTGCAGCGGTGGCATTATCGGCATGGGCGAATCGCGCACCCAGCGCGCGGCGCTCATCGCGCAACTGGCCAACCTCGACCCGGTGCCGGAGTCGGTGCCTATCAATATGCTGGTGCAGGTCGAAGGCACGCCGCTGAAGAATGCGGAGAGCCTTGATCCGCTGGAGTTCGTGCGTACCGTCGCGGTGGCGCGCATCACCATGCCCGCCAGTCTGGTGCGTCTTTCTGCCGGGCGCGGCGAGATGGCCGAAAGCTTGCAAGCGCTATGCTTCCTGGCCGGCGCAAATTCGATTTTTTACGGCGAGAAGCTGCTTACGACGGGCAACCCCGATACCCAGTCCGACCAGGCCTTGTTCGACAAACTCGGCATCCGAGCCATGGCGGCTTAGGTATTTCTGGTTACGGAGAAAAACTAACCCCCCTCAATCCCCCCTTGTCAGGGGGGAGGCCTTAACTCCTCCCCTGACAAGGGGAGGCCGGGAGGGGTTGGCTTTTCCATGCTCAAATGACCTTCTCTTTCCTGTCACTGGAATTAAAACAACGCGAAGCCGACGGTCTGCTACGCCAGCGCCGCGTGCTGCAAAGTCCGCAGAGCGCACTGGTGCGGGTGGACGGCGAAGATATCCTGTCCTTCTGCAGCAACGACTACCTCGGCCTCGCCAACCACCCCGCGCTGGTTCAGGCGGCTTGCGAGGGTGCGCAACGTTTCGGCGTGGGCTCAGGTGCCTCCCATCTGGTGACTGGGCACAGCGCGGCACATCACGAGCTGGAGCAAAGGCTGGCCGAGTTTACCGGCCTGCCTGCGGCACTGCTTTTTTCCACTGGCTACATGGCCAATCTTGGCGTCATTACTGCGCTGCTCGGGCGCAACGATGCGTTGTTTGCCGACAAGCTCAATCACGCTTCCCTCAACGATGCGGCACTGCTGTCGCGCGCCATGATGATGCGTTATCCTCACGCCAACCTGGCCGTTCTGGAGCGCCAGTTGGCCGCCTCCACTGCACGGCGCAAGCTGGTGGTGAGCGATGCCGTGTTCAGCATGGACGGCGATATTGCCCCCGTGCCAGAATTGCTGGCCTTGTGCGAGAAATACGATGCCTGGCTGCTGCTCGATGATGCCCACGGCTTCGGTGTGCTGGGAAAAACCGGGCGCGGCGTACTCGAACATTACCCATTACTCATTACCCATTCCCCATCCCGCCTGATCTACATGGCCACCCTCGGCAAGGCCGCTGGGGTGTTTGGTGCTTTTGTCGCAGGCGCGCCGGAGTTGATTGCCTGGCTGGTGCAGGCGGCGCGCAGTTATATTTACACCACCGCAACACCACCGATGCTGGCGGCAGCCTTGCTGGAAAGCCTGCGCGTGATCGCAGCAGAAACCTGGCGCCGTGAACGCCTGGTCGAACTGGTGGACGTGTTGCGCCACGGCTTGAAATTGCAACACTGGCAGTTGATGCCATCCGATACGCCTATCCAGCCGCTGCTGATCGGCTCCAGCCAGGAAGCCGTCAGGGTAAGCGAAAGCCTGTGCCAGCGCGGCATTCTGGTGCCGGCGATCCGTCCGCCCACAGTGCCCGAGGGAACGGCGCGCCTGCGCATTACGCTTTCCGCCGCCCACAGCGTGGCGGATGTGCAGCAACTGGTTAATGCCTTGCATGAGCTGGAGATTGAATGACTCTCCACGTCGATGTCAGCGGCGTCGGCCCTGACCTGGTTTTACTCCATGGCTGGGGCATGCACAGCGGCATCTGGGGTGGCGTGCGCGACGAGTTGGCGCGGGATTTTTGTGTCCATGCCGTGGATTTGCCGGGCTATGGTGCCAGTCCGCCTTGTCAGCCCTACGATCTGCAACAATTGGCCCAGGAAGCGGCATCGGTATTGCCTTCCCGGGCAGGTGTAATCGGCTGGTCACTGGGTGGCCTGGTGGCGCAGCGTCTGGCCTTGAGCCAGCCGCTGCAGGTGGAAAAACTGATGCTGGTGGGTACTTCGCCTTGTTTCGTGCAGCGCCCTGCTTGGCCCTGCGGGATTGAGGCAGAAATTCTGCAGGTCTTTGCGAGCGACCTGGAGCGCGATTATGCCGCCACCTTGCTGCGCTTTCTTTCGCTTCAGGTGCGCAATGGCGAGAATGTGCGTACGGTGCTGAAATACCTGCGCGTGGCCCTGTTTGCACGGGGCGTGCCAAGTGCCGAAGTGCTGCGGGCGGGGTTGACCATATTGCTGGAAAATGATCTTCGCCTTGCCATCGGAAAGCTCGCGCCGCCTTTGTCCATCGTCCACGGCGAACGCGATACGCTGGCGCCGGCGGAGGCTGCGCGCTGGCTGGCCGCGCAGACTCCCGGGGCGCGGCTGACCTTGATTCCGGGCTGTGCGCATGCCCCTTTCCTCTCCCACCCAAATTTATTCTTGCAGGAAGTCAGGGAGTTTTTCTCGTGAGCGATGCTTTGCCAGCCGACCAGCTGAAGATTGACAAGCAACGCATGCGCCGCTCGTTCGAGCGCGCTGCAGCGACCTACGATCATGTAGCGGTGTTGCAGCGCACAGTGGCGGAGCGCATGGCGGAACGTCTGCAGTTTGTGAAATTCACACCGTCGTTGATTCTGGATGCCGGGTGCGGCACCGGCTATGCCCGAAAACTGTTGCGCGACAGGTATGAGCATGTACCCCTGGTCGAACTGGATATCGCGCTTGGCATGTTGCAAGTGGCGCGCGGGGTGCATCCGTGGTGGCGAAAATTGCTGCGCGGCGGCAGTGCCGGGGTGGATTATGTCTGTGGCGACCTCGATGCCCTGCCCTTGCAGTCCGGGTGCGCGGACATGGTGTGGTCGAACCTGGCCCTGCAATGGTGCAACGATCTCGATGTGACCTTTGCCGGCGTGCGCCGGGTGCTGGCACCCAACGGGCTGTTCATGTTCAGCACCTTCGGCCCGGATACCCTGCGGGAATTGCGCCAGGCCTTCGGCGCAGTGGACGACTACACGCACGTCAGCCGCTTCCAGGACATGCACGACATCGGCGACGCGCTTGCGCGGGCGGGATTCGCCGAGCCGGTGATGGACATGGAGCATTTCACCTTGACCTACGACGATGTCGCCGGCTTGATGCGCGACCTCAAGGCGCTGGGGGCGCACAACGCCACGCAGGGGCGGCGCCATGGTTTGGCGGGAAAGACGACTTGGCGGCGCATGGAAAGTGCCTATGAGCAGTTGCGCCGTGAGGGCAAGTTGCCCGCCACTTATGAGGTGGTCTATGGCCACGCCTGGGCACCGGCAAACCTGCCGGATGGCAGGCATGTGGTACAAATGCCTTTGCCTTACAAGCGTAGAGGCGGATGAGCAAGAGCCGCACCCCCTCTTCGAAGGGCCTGTTCGTTACCGGAACCGATACCGGGGTAGGCAAGACCCTGGTTTCCTGCGCCTTGCTGCAAGCCTATGCCGCCGCGGGCCACAGTACGGTGGGGATGAAGCCGGTCGCTGCGGGCTGCCAGGCTGTTCGGGATGGCTTGCGTTGCGAAGATGTCGAATTGTTGTGCCACGCTTCAACTGTGCAGACGCAACTCGATCTGGTGAATCCTTATGCGTTCGCGCCGCCCGTTGCGCCACATATTGCGGCTGCCGAGGCGGGCACGACCATTGAACTGGAGCGTATCCGCCGCGCCTTTCTGGCGCTCACGGATATTGCCGACAAAGTGGTGGTAGAAGGGGTGGGTGGATTCCGGGTGCCGCTCGATGAGCGTTGGGATACGGCCGACCTGGCGCAACTGCTGGATTTACCGGTGGTTTTGGTGGTGGGCATGCGCCTCGGCTGTCTCAGCCATGCCTTGCTTACGGTTGAGGCGATTGCCGCACGGGGGCTGTCAATGGCCGGCTGGGTAGCCAATCGGATTGACCCAGAGATGGCGAGCTTCGATGCCAACCTGGCGGCGTTGCAACAGCGGATTGTGGCGCCCCTGTTGGGTGTGGTGGCTTATGAGGCGCATCCGGACGCCGTCAGGGTGGCCCAGGGCCTGCATCTCCCTTTTTGCGGCACAGCGTGATTCAGGACCTCATCATCCTTTACAAAATTGACAATTGCGGCATAATTCAAAAACTATGATCCTCTCTCGCACCAGTCAATACGCCATCCAGTCACTTATCTATGTGGCCACCCAGCCGCGCGGCGAGCCTGTGCTCAATCGCGAAATCGCCGCGCACCTCGGGGTGCCTTCGGCCTATCTCGCCAAGATCATGCAGAATTTGTGCAAGGGCAATTTGCTCTACTCATTCCGCGGGCGCCTGGGCGGATTCTGTTTGCGCGAGGAGGCGGAAAAAACCACCCTGATGCAGATATTGATCCTGACCGAGGGATCGGGCTTTACTGATAATTGCTTGCTGGGTTTAAAAGTGTGCAGCGACGAGACCGCATGTCCGATGCACTCGCGCTGGAAGCCGATCAAGGAAAAAGTGATCCAGTTGCTGAACGAACAGACGCTGGAGAAATTGGCGCTTGCCGTGCAAAGCGGAAAATATCGCATCACCGATTTGCCCCATGCGGCAATAGGTGCCAAATGACCGCCGCTGTTGTCAGCCGTAAACCAGTCGGTCGCGCCAATCCCCCGGAAGACGTCTGTGCACCAATTGCCTGCAAGGATTGCGGCATTTACCAACTCTGTCAGACTGTGGGCGGCGATGTGGATCTCTCGCTGCTTGATCTGCTGGTAAAAAACCGCCGTACCTATAAGCGCGGCGAACTGATCTATCGAATCGGCGAGCCTTACCGTGCGGCGTTTGCAATTCGCAGCGGGGCAGTAAAAACCTCGGTGCTGACCGACGATGGACGGGTCCAGGTCACCGGTTTCCACATCTCGGGCGAGGTGCTCGGACTAAATGCCATCATCGGCGATCACTACAACTGCGAAGCGCGGGCGCTTGAGTCTACCAGCGTATGCGAAGTGCCATTTGCGGACTATGAGGAACTGGCGCTTCGGGTGCCCGGACTTCAGCGCCAGATGCTCAAGGTCATGGCCGAGGAAATCGTTCACAATCAGGAAATGATGCTACTGCTGGGCAAGAAAAAAGCCGAGGAGCGGTTGGCAACTTTTCTCGTCAACTTGTCGCGGCGCCTGGAACGACATGGCCGGCCTGCGCTGGAGTTCAAACTCAGTATGTCGCGTAGCGATATCGGTAATTATCTCGGCTTGGCGGAAGAGACCGTGTGCCGGATATTTACCCGTTTCGAGGAAAAGTCCCTGATTTCAACCGAGCGCCGCTTGGTCCGGCTTGGGCAGATTGATCGTCTGCAGGCCCTGGCAAGGGGAAGTGCTGACCTGGATTGAAGGCGGACATGGTTCGCCGACCTTAAATTGTCCGTTTGCATGGTTTGGTTGACCGTGCACCGAATTCTCTCCCCAACCCGCAAGCAAGCGCAGAATGCGCAAAAAAGTTGCCAAAAGTCAGTGATTTTTTGACCGTTTCAAGCTATATTACCGAGCCGTGGCATCTTGCCGCAGGCAGGATGTAAGATGGGAGGCCAAGCGTAAGGCGCGCTTGGCCTTTGTCATACCTGCCGGGAAAGCTGACGGCAAGCCCGGTGTTCAATACTCGAAGATGGTGTGGCTCGCTTCAAAAAACGTTTAAGGAGAAGGTTATGGCGGCAGTTGGCGTCGCAAGTACCGAACAATATAACTACGATATTGTTCGAAAATTTACGATCATGGCTCTGGTCTGGGGCGCAGTCGGCATGTTGGTCGGGGTGTATATTGCCTCCGAACTGGCTTGGCCGTTTCTGAATTTCGACCTGGCCTACATTACCTTTGGCCGCCTGCGCCCGGTTCACACCGGCGCCGTCATTTTCGGCTTCGGCGGCAGCGCGTTGTTTGCCACCTCCTACTATGTCGTGCAGCGCACCTGCCAAGCCCGCCTTTACGGCGATGGTATGGCGAGTTTTACTTTCTGGGGCTGGCAGGCAATTATTGTGCTGGCTGCGCTCAGTTATGTGATGGGCTATTCCCAGGGCCGCGAGTATGCGGAAATGGAATGGCCGATCGATCTGCTGATCGAAGTGGTATGGGTGACCTACCTGATCGTCTTCGTCGGTACCATCATGAGACGCAAGCAGCCGCATATCTATGTGGCCAACTGGTTCTACCTGTCCTTCATTCTGGCAACCGCGCTGCTGCACACCTTCAACAACCTGGCCGTGCCTGTCAGTCTGTTCACCCTCAAGTCCTACAGCCTGTTCGCCGGTACGCAGGACGCGATGACTCAGTGGTGGTACGGCCATAACGCGGTGGGCTTCTTCCTTACCGCCGCCTTCCTCGGCATGATGTATTACTTCGTGCCCAAGCAGGCCGGTCGCCCGATCTATTCCTATCGCCTCTCCATTGTGCACTTCTGGGCGCTGTCCTTCCTCTACATGTGGGTAGGCGCGCATCACCTGCACTGGACCGCGTTGCCGGACTGGACTTCAACCCTGGCGGCTACGTTCTCCATCATGCTGCTACTGCCCTCCTGGGGCGGCATGATCAACGGCATCATGACGCTGTCCGGTGCGTGGGACAAGCTGCGTACCGACCCGATCATGCGTTTCATGATCGTGGCGCTGTCGTTCTACGGCATGTCCACCTTTGAAGGCCCGATGATGTCGCTGAAAGACGTCAATGCCCTGTCGCACTACACCGACTGGACCGTGGGCCACGTGCACTCCGGCGCTCTGGGCTGGGTGGCGATGATTTCCTTCGGCTCCCTGTACCACCTGATCCCCAAGCTGTGGGACACCAAGATGTACAGCGAGAAGCTGATCGGCATTCACTTCTGGCTGGCGACCATCGGCACGCTTTTGTACATCACCGCGATGTGGATTTCCGGCATCATGCAGGGCTTGATGTGGCGTGCCTTTGACGACTTCGGCAACCTGCAGTACTCCTTTGCCGAGTCCGTAGCTGCGATGCACCCGTTCTACGCAATGCGCGCGATCGGTGGCATGTTCTTCCTGACCGGCATGCTGATCATGGTGTTCAATACCTACATGACCATTCGCCAGGCCAATCGCCAGGCGTCTTCGGTTGTGCTGAACCCTGCCAAGGCATCTGCGTAAGCTAGCATCGGGAGCAGGCGTGCGCAGCGTCGCCCGCCTACGACAAAAGATTTAAGCGAGAAATAATATGTTCAATTTCAAACACGAATGGATTGAAAAAAACGTCGGCATCATGCTGGTAGCGATCATGCTCGCCATCAGTATCGGTGGCCTGGTGGAAATCGCCCCGCTGTTCTTCATCAAGGAGACGGTGGAGAAAGTGGATGGCGTGCGTCCTTACACGCCACTGGAATCGCGCGGCCGTGACATTTACGTGCGCGAGGGTTGCTACCTGTGCCATTCGCAAATGGTTCGCCCGTTCCGCGATGAAGCACTGCGCTACGGTCATTACTCTCTGGCGGCCGAATCCAAGTACGACCACCCGTTCCAGTGGGGTTCCAAGCGTACCGGTCCGGATCTGGCCCGGGTGGGCAAGAAGTACTCCAACGAATGGCAGGTGCAGCACTTGAACGATCCTAAATCCATGGTGCCGGTGTCCGTCATGCCCCGTTATCCCTGGCTGCTGACCACTGCGCTGGATTACTCGGACGTGGTCGACCGTCTCAAGGCCCAGCGCCAGGTTGGCGTGCCTTACTCATTGACCCAAGGTGAATTCGACCGGAACGTCAAGGATTTCGGCGCCGAAGTGGCCCAGACCCTGCATATTCCCGATGCCCAGAAAAACCTCATTGCCCAGGCTCAGGCTGGAAACTATGACGGAGACCGCAGCAACGTGAGCGAAATGGATGCGATTGTGGCCTACTTGCAAGTGCTTGGCACGATGGTGGATTTCAGCAAGTACGATAACGACGAATTCGTGAAATTCCGTTAAGAGGTTAGCTGGATGGAATGGTTGAACTGGTTCTCCAGATATGAAAATACCAAGCCCCTTGCGCTGCTGATATTCTTTATCTGTTTCTGCCTGATAATTATTTATGTTTATGGCAGCAAGAAGCGAGGCGAAGAACTCGAGTCCCGCGGGAACATACCATTCCTGGACGAGGATTCAGATACTAAGGAAGCGAAACAATGAGTCAGCAAAAAACGCAAACCGTACAAACCACCGGCCACGTCTGGGACGATGACCTGCAGGAATACAGTAACCCGTTGCCATCCTGGTGGCTGATGGGGTTCTACGCCTCGGTGATCATGTCCCTCATTTACTGGATGATTTACCCGACCTGGCCGGTTGGCAAGCATTTCACCACTGGATTCAGTACAGTCACCTACGTCAACGACAAGGGGCAGGAAAAATCCTGGCACTGGAACACCCGTGCCCAGTTGATGAAAGACATGAACGAAGCGGAAAAAATGCAGAAACCTTACTTCGACAAAGTGGCGGCCATGCCCTTTGCCGATATTGCCAAGGATCCGGAGTTGACCAATTTCGTCAACTCCGCCGGCAAGGCAATATTTTCCGATAACTGTGCGGCCTGTCATCAGGAAGGCGGTCAGGGCAAGCTTGGTTTCTTCCCCAACCTGACGGATGACGACTGGCTGTATGGCGGCTCCCATGCGAAGATTCAGGAAACCCTTGCCAAAGGCCGTAACGGTTACATGCCGGCTTTCAAGGAGGTGCTGAACGACAGCCAGTTGGATAACCTGGCGAATTACGTGGCCAGCCTGTCTGGCGAGCAGGCCGATGCGGCCAAGGTCAAGGCGGGTGATGCCTTGTTCCACGGTGATGCGGCAGCTTGCTACTATTGTCACGACAATAGTGCCAAGGGGCGTCAGGAAATCGGTTCTGCCAACCTGACCGACAAGATATGGCTTTGGGCAGATGTGCCTGGGCAGAGCGCGCCTGAGAAGAAGGTCGAAGCTATCCGCACGGTCATCGCCAACGGCCTGAATCGTGGCGTGATGCCGGCCTGGGAAGGCCGTCTCAAGCCAGAGCAGATCAAGCTGCTGACCGTTTATGTTCACGGTCTGGGCGGCGGCAAGCAGTAAGTAGTATTAGAAAATCCTGATATAATCGTGGCCCGCCCCGGGGAGTTCTCCTGGTGCGGGCCACTTTAATTTCGGAGTTGCTTGTGCCTGAATCTGACGCACCCTCCCTCTATCAAAAACGCATCCCGATCTTCACCCGCTCGGTAAAGGGCAAGTTTCGCACTTTCAAGTGGGCCATGATGGCCTTGGCCTACGGCGTCTATTTCGGCTTGCCCTGGCTGCCCTGGCAGCGCGGTCACGAGGCGGCTTCACAGGCGGTGCTGTTCGACCTGCCGGGGCGCAAGTTTTATCTCTTCGATCTGGTGGTGTATCCCCAGGATATTTTCTGGCTGTCGCTGCTGCTGTTCATTGCCGGCGCCCTGCTGTTCTTCGCCACTGGCTTGATCGGACGCGCATTTTGCGGCTATTTCTGCTTCCAGACCTTGTGGACCGATGCCTTTATCGCCATTGAAAAGTTCATACAAGGCGAACGCCCCGCGCGTCAGCGGCTTCACAAGCAACCATGGAACGGGGAGAAGATCGGCAAGGTCGGCCTGACCCACCTGCTGTGGCTGGCTATGGCGTTCTGGACGGCGTTTACCTTCGTTCTGTATTACGGCTACGCACCCGAACTTACCGTTCAGTTCTTTAGCGGCAAGGCCCCGAGCGTGGCCTACTTCACCACCCTGATCCTGACTCTGACCACCTACGTGGCAGCCGGGTGGGCGCGCGAGCAGGTTTGCCTCTATATGTGTCCCTATGCGCGCTTCCAGGGGGTAATGTACGATCCGGAAACCCTCGCAGTGGCCTACGATAGCCGCCGTGGTGAGGGCGCCACAGGGCGAGCCATCCCGCGCGCCGGCCTGCGCACCCTGGAGGAACGCAAGGCCAAGGGGCATGGCGACTGCATCGACTGCAAACTGTGCGTGCAGGTTTGCCCGACCGGCATCGATATCCGTAATGGCCTGCAGTACCAGTGCATCGCCTGTGGCCTGTGCATCGATGCCTGCAACAACATGATGGATTCGATGGCTTATCCGCGTGGCCTGATTCGTTATGATTCTGAAGCGAATCTTGAAGCACCTGTGCCGACCAAACCCCACCTGGACTGGAAGCGTCCCAAGATTATCGGCTGGGGCCTGGCACTGGTTATCATGAGTGGCGCGCTGATTAGCAGCGTTGGTCATCGCACCAGCCTGGATGCCGCCGTGCAGCAGGTGCGTCAGCCCTTGTTTGTGATGCTGACGGATGGGCAGATACGCAATCGCTACCAGGTACGCATCACCAACAAGGGCGTGGAAGACGAAATATATGTCATCACTGCCAAAGGCGTGCCCGAGACTGCGCTGGATATGGGGAATTTCCGTGAAGTCAAAGTACATGCAGGGAAAAGCCTGATCGTGCAGGCTAGCGTGAAGCTACCGCAGGAAATGGCGGAACACCTCAAAAACATCGAGTTTGTAGTCACGCCAAAGAGCCAGCCAGCACAAGCGGTAACACTGGTAACCCGTTTTGATTACCAACACGGCGACTGAGACTGGACGAGTGAGATTAAATGTTTGAAACCCTGTTTGGTGGTGCGCTGGTCATCATCGTTCTTTATTTTCTGCTGCGGGCATTCGGGGTAAGCAATTACTGGCGTGGGGTGATCAGCGGTGTGGTCCCGGTCATCGGCTATCTTGGGCTGAGCACGGCGAATTGGCCGGGGGGTGATGTAATCTCGATGCACATGGCGGTCTATCTTGCGACCGCCACGGTGTTGACTGTGGTCGGCGCACGCCAGCGGGGAGAAGCAAAACGCCTGCATTGGGGCCCCAAGCTGATCATTGGTTTCTTCCTCGTGTTGTTCGTGATCGATGGCACGCTGCTGGTGGTTTCCGGCCAGGGAGTGCCACAGGCAGTGGCTAAATGGATGCTGCCAGCGGCTAAAAAAACCAGTCATACGGCACATACGGCCTTTTCCGGCGTGGTGGCACATGGCGAGGAAGCCGCGAAGAGCATCAACCAGTTTCTTGCCAATAGCGACAAACAGCAAAAACTGGGTTGGGACGTCAGTGTGGCGGGCATGGAGAAAATCGTTCAGGGACATCAGACTAACGTTGCCGTGACGGTAAATGGTGCAGATACCCAGCCATTGCGCGGCGCTGTTGCAGCCATGGCGCTGCTGCGACCCGGCATGGCAAAGCCGGAACAAATTATTGATTTGCTAGAATCCGAACCGGGTGTTTATCGTGCCCAGGTTATCCTGCCCCAAGCAGGATTGTGGCTGGTGGCAATCAGGCTGCAGCGCTCAAACGATCGTTTTGAAGTACAGCAGCAACTCGAAATATCAGCCTCGCAATGAGCGAAGAAGCCGCTTGTTTTCACTGCGGCCAACCCGTGCCGCCCGGCGCTGAATATCCGGTCAACATCGAAGGCAAGATTCACGAAATGTGCTGCCGCGGCTGCCAGGCGGTGTCTCAGGCCATTGTGGACAACGGTTTGCAGGCCTATTACAGCCATCGCACCGCGCTGCCTTCCACCGCCAGTGAACTGATTCCCGCCGAGCTTTCCAAGCTCGCCCTGTACGACCACCCGGAAATTCAGAAAAGCTTTGTCATCGAGGAAAAGGATGCTGCGCATCTCAAGCAGGCATCGCTGATTCTTGAGGGCATTACCTGCGCTGCCTGTGTCTGGCTCAACGAGCGCCACCTGCAGCAGTTGCCCGGCGTGAAGGCGGTTCAGGTCAACTATGGCAACCACCGTGCCCGCATTAGCTGGGACGAACGTGAAATCCAGTTGTCCCGCATCCTGCAGGAAATACAGCTGCTTGGCTATAATGCCCATCCCTACAATGCCTTGCAGCAGGAAGAGCTGCGTCGCAAGGCGAAGAGTCGTGATATCCGGCGCATCGCGGTAACAGGTCTGTCAGCGGGGCAGGTAATGATGCTGGCGGTGGCCCTCTATGCTGGCGCGGCCTTTGGTATCGAGCACACGACCGCGCAATTGTTGCGCTACGTCAGCTTGGGGCTGACCCTGCCAGTGTTCCTCTACACTGCAGTGCCGTTCTATGTCAGCGCCTGGCGCTCGATCAAGTCGTATCGCCTGAATATGGACGTGCCGGTGACCCTTGCCATAATGACTGCCTTTGCCGGCAGTGCATGGGTGACTTTTCGCGGCGATGGCGTGGTGTATTACGACGCCATTACCATGTTCACGCTGTTCCTGCTGTCTACCCGTTTTCTCGAGCGCAATGCGCGGGAAAAATCAGTTGAAGCCACGGAAAATCTGCTCAAGCTCGTGCCGGCCATGGCACTAAGAATTAACGCTGGCCAGCAAGAAGTTGTGGCGGTGCTCGACCTGGCGGCGGGAGACCTGATCTTGGTGAAGCCGGGCGAAGCCGTGGCGGCAGACGGAGAGGTTGTCGAGGGGGTGAGCAGCGTTGACGAAGCCTTGCTGACCGGAGAAAGTCGCGCGGTTCTGAAAGAAGCCGGCGCCGCAGTGATCGCCGGCAGTATCAATCTGGAAGGACCACTCACGGTTCGGGTCACGGGCGTGGGCGAACACACCGTACTGGCCGGGATCGTACGCCTGCTTGACCGGGCCGTGGCGGAAAAGCCGCGACTGGCGCAGTTAGCGGACCAGGTCGCGAGCTATTTTACCTATGTCCTGTTGGTGCTGACCCTGATTGTTGCGCTGGCGTGGTGGTGCGTGGACCCGTCGCGCGTGCTTGAAATCGTGCTGGCGGTGCTGGTGGTGACCTGCCCCTGCGCGCTTTCAATCGCCGCGCCAGCCGCCTTTGCCGCAGCCGGATCGCATCTACTCAAGCAGGGTATCCTGCTCACGCGTGGGCATGCGCTCGAAACGTTGGCCAAGGTCACGCACGTGGTGTTCGATAAAACTGGCACCCTGACCTATGGCAAGCCGCTGCTCAATCAAATATTGACACTGGGCGAGACGAGTGAACTGGAATGCCTGTGCATTGCTGCCAGCCTGGAACAGGCTTCCGAACACCCATTGGCGCAAAGTTTCCTGGCGCGCATTGGCAAGCATGAGCTTCATGCGGTCGCCGAGGCCCAAAACTTCCCCGGCAAGGGCGTGGCTGGCGTTATCAATGGGCGGCGCTACACACTGGGCAACCGTAGCATGTCTCTGCCACTAGCAGGATCGGCAGAAAGCGAGCAGGATGCTCCAGTCGGCGCAACGCTGGTGTGGCTGTGCGATGAACAGCAAGTGCTGGCAAGATTCGCGCTCAGCGATGAACTGCGACCCGAGGCACTCGGGCTGGTGACGGAACTGAAGAAGCAAGGCTTCAGGGTGTCCATGCTGAGCGGCGATTCCGCAGCGGCAGTGGAGCATTTCGCGGCCCGCCTGGGGATTGCTGATTATCGCTGGGGGCTGCATCCTGAAGACAAGCTGGCCGCGCTTAAAGTGCTGCAGGCAGAGGGACAGGTGGTGGCGATGGTCGGCGACGGGGTCAACGATGCCCCGGTACTGGCGGGCGCGGATGTTTCCATCGCCATGGGCGGTGGCACCCAGGTGGCCCGCGCAAGCAGCGACATCGTGCTGTTGTCCGAGAAACTGCCCGACATCTGGCGTTCCTTGCAGGGCGGACGCGTGACCATGAGCATTATGAAGCAAAATTTTGCCTGGGCGGCGGGGTATAATTTTCTTGCCCTGCCTTTCGCCGCCCTGGGTTATATCCCGCCATGGCTTGCGGCGCTGGGCATGTCGGTGAGCTCGCTGGTAGTGGTGTTGAATGCCCTGCGTTTACGCCAGATTTAAAGGTTAAGAGATGACGCCAATTTTGATGTTTCTGCTCGGCCTGGCCGCGCTGATGGTGATCGTTGCCGGTGCAGGTATATTCTGGGCAATCCGGAACGGCCAGTTCGAGGATATGGAAGGTCCGGCGCAGCGCATCCTGATGGACGATGATGATCCGATGATCCCGCGCCGAAAGTAATGTGCGACTACTTCATTGACATTTGGGTGTCTTTAGGCATCATATAAGACGTCATTGTCCTGTATGGCGTGAGTGGCATATTTGACGAGCGAACGGCACACTTTAAATCAGTCGAAAACCAAACCACAGGGAGAATAATGGACATGTTCCCAAGAAAAATACTCAGCATAGCAATTGCTACCATCATGCTTGTTGCTTCTGGTTCGTGTTTTGCAGCCGACAGCGCGATTGATGAAGCCAATGCGCTGATGGGCAAGGGTGATGCCAAAGGCGCCTATGCAATTCTGGCTCCACTTGAAGCTGAACGCGCCGGAAACCCAGAATACGATTACCTGCTCGGTATTGCCGCCCTGGATGTCGGCCAGGCTGGGCGCGCTGTTTTTGCTTTTGAACGCGTGTTGGCAGTGCAGCCTAATCACGCTCAAGCGCGGGCTGAAATCGCGCGTGCCTATTTTGCCTTGGGAGAAGTCGAAACGGCAAAAAATGAATTTAAAAGCATCAGCACGCAAGACGTCCCGCCTCAGGCGCAGGCATCAATCCAGAAATATTTGCAGGCCATTGAATTGCTAGAGACGGCAGATAAGTTGAAGATCAGCGGTTATGTCGAGCTTTCTGGCGGCTACGACAGCAACGTAAACAGTGCGGTTTCGGCAAGCCAGATAGCAATCCCGGCGCTTGGCGGAGCGATTGTCACACTAAGTTCCAGCGGGGTTAAAGCGGATGACGGTTTCCTTGCTATCGGAGCCGGTTCGAAATTACGTTTCCCGCTCTCCAAGGAGGCGTCCATGGTGGCTAGCTTCGATTTAAATCAGCGCGGAAATGGCAGTGAGGATAAATTTGATACTCGCTCCCTGGCTGGCAGCGTGGGGCTAAATTTCGCCCGTGGCAAGCATAACTTTACCGCCTTGCTACAGACCCAGAGTTTCAGTGTGGACAGCAACCGTTACCGCGATGCGAATGGTTTGCTTGGCCAGTGGGAATTCTTGCCGGATGACAATCGGGCGATCAGTGCCTATGTGCAATATGCGAGCCTGGATTACCCTGGCCAGGATATCCGCAATGCAGATCGCACCGTGGTGGGCGCATCTTATGGCCAAGCCTTGGGCGGAGCGCTTGCTCCGGTGGTGTTTGCTGGTATCTATTCGGGCACAGAAAACGAGCTGGAAGCTGGCGTACCCTATCTGGGCCATGATCTTGTCGGGCTCCGTATGGGCGGGCAATTAACCATTAATCCAAAAACGGTATTTTTCGCCACTGGCAGTTACGAGGAACGGGACTATGGCGGGACCGATCCCTTCTTCCTTGTGGCGCGCAGCGACCAGCAGAGCGATCTCCGTGTCGGGGTAAACTATAGCCCAATCAAGGCATGGCTTGTAACGCCCCAGCTTGCATACACCCGCAACAAATCAAATGTGGCCATCAATGATTATGAGCGTAACCAGTTCATCGTCACAGTCCGCCGCGATTTCAAGTAAGGATGTGATCAACGGTTGCATGGAGGGTTAATAAAAATGTGGCAAGGAAAACATTCAGTGGCTGGCAGGAATTTTCTTTTCGTCTTTGCATTAACAGTATTCTCGATCTCGCCAGTTTGGGCTGCGCCCGTGGCCCGGGTGGATTTCGCCAGCGGCAAGGTGACAGCGATCGACGCTGCTGGGGCGTTGCGAGTACTGAACAAGGGATCCGAGTTGAATTTGGGCGATACTGTCAATACGGATGGAGGGCGTGCTCAGGTGCGTTTTATCGACGGCGCCTACGTTTCCCTGCAACCCAATACCCAGTTCAAGATTGACGAGTACCAGTACGATGGCAAGGCAGATGGGACGGAGAAGGGAACATTCAGCCTGATAAAGGGCGCGCTGCGCACGATCACCGGCGCCATCGGCCGGGTCAACAAGGATACTTATCGGGTCAATACCCAGTCCGCCACCATCGGTATCCGCGGCACCGAGTATCTCGCCAGCGTGGTGAACAGCCTTTCGGTCAGCGTCGGAGAAGGCGCCATTTCTCTAACCAACAAGGCGGGCGAATTGATCGTGTCTTCAGGGCAGTCGGCCTTCGTTGCCGACGCGAGCACCATGCCGGTGTTGACATTCCAGAAGCCGGCACTTCCTCCCGAAGCCGCCCCGCAGCGCAAGGCGGCGAAAAGCGAAGAGCTTTCTTCCGTCCCGTATATCGCGGGTGAGCAGTCGATACTGCCTACAGGCAGGCCGCCCGTTGCTTCGTCTGCCGATGGCTACACGACGTTTTCTATTTATTCAAGTGACTTCTGGGTGGAGCACCATCCGGTGTCGGTCGGATTTAATTCCAGCGGGGTGGCCACCCAGTTGTTTGATAGCGCCCTGAACGTATGGACAGATGCCGGCACGGCCCAGGTAAGTGGAGGCTCCTCGGGCGCGATTGGCTGGGCGAGATGGGTGGATGGCACGCTTAACGATACGGGAAACTCCGTCCCATTTACGGGTGCTTACCAAGGGGTGCATCATCTATTCGGCATACCAACGCCTGACTCGGATATGGCATCGCTGGCTGCGGCCAACGTGACGGGAACCTATAGCGTGGTGGGCTACACCACCCCCACCTTCAGCGATGGAAAAGGCGCGGGGCTGGGTGATGGCGTAGTAACAGGATCGCTCATCGCATACTTTGGCTCGGGGAAAGTGGATACGGACACCTTGATCTCATTTCAGGGCGGCGCGAACCAATACCATGTTACTGCAGCCGGAATGATTTCTAATTTTTCCGGTGACAATGCAACCGCAACCCATAGCGGTACACAGGCCGACTGTGCCAACGGCTGTTCCGTTGATATGTGGGGCGGATTTTTCGGCGCTAAAGCCTCCAATGCGGGCGCTGCCTATAAACTGCATTCTGATCTCGGCTTCCAGATGCAAGGCGTGGTGGCATATGGGGTTGATTCTCAGGTAGTGCCACCACCGCCACCACCACCGCCACCACCAGTAGAGGTGCCAATAGCGGTGCCTACGACACCATTTATATAGTAAGTGCTTTCCATGTGACATTGAGGAAGTAAAAAATGGGCGAGGCTAAGCAAAAGCACGACATATGACAGATATTTTCTGACTGGTTTCCCGTCGAGTTGGAGTGCTTCTTTGTTTATGCCTCGAAATGGTTGTGCGTTACGTTTTCCCGACTTTGCCGCACACTTGAACATAGAATGAGAAAAAAACTACGCAAACATGCCATTCCAATCTTGCTTGGCATGCTGGTGCTGTTTGCCTTTCTCTTGCACACTGTCAAAATAATCGATCTTCCGTTCATGAGGAATATCGAGGCAATTAGCTACGATGTGCGCTTGCGATTCGCTATGCCGCAAACGCTGGACCCACGTATAGTGATTGTCGATATCGACGAAAAAAGCCTTGCCGAGGAAGGGCGCTGGCCATGGGGGCGGGATAAACTGGCGGTTATTCTCGAGCAGTTATTTAGCCGTTATAAGGTTGCCATCGTCGGTTTCGATGTGGTGTTTGCGGAAAGGGATGACAGTTCCGGGCTAAAAGTTCTTGATAGGCTCGGGCGCAACGAATTGAAAGAGATCCCTCAGTTCCAGTCACACCTAGAACAACTGCGGGGGCAACTCGACCATGACCATATTTTTGCACAGAAACTGGCAGAGTACCCGGTCGTGCTTGGCTACTATTTTACCGATTTCAAAAACATAGTATCTGGCAGGCTCCCCGAACCGGTATTTTCTGCCGGAGTATTCAAAAATAGTAGTTCCACTTTTATCTCGGCCAGTGGATATGGCGCCAATCTTCCGGAATTTCAGAGCACTGCACAAAATGCAGGGCATTTCAATCCAGTCACCGATTTTGATGGTGTAGCCCGGCGCGTGCCTATGCTGATTGAATATGACGGTTCCTATTATGAAGCGTTCTCTCTGGCAATCGTGCGGATGCTTTACGGCTCTCCGCCAATCAAAGCAGTGACTGAACAAGACAGCAGCGGCGAATCGATTGAATGGCTGCGTGTCGGCAATTTAAAAATACCTGTGGACGAGAATGTCAGCGCCTTGATCCCTTACCATGGTAAACAGGGGGCATTCCGTTACATTTCCGCCAGCGATATTTTGCATGGCCGCACCAAAATTGAGGAGATGGCTGGTGCCATCGTGCTGATCGGCACCACGGCACCTGGCCTGATGGATTTGCGCTCCACCCCCGTCGGCGCCGTGTATCCGGGTGTTGAAATACACGCCAATCTAATCGCTGGTATGCTTGATGATGAAATCATGATAAAACCTGCTTTCATGCAGGGAGCCAATTTTATGCAAACACTGCTGCTCGGTTTGCTGCTGGCTTTTTACATTCCCTTGCTCAGCCCCATCAAGGCATCGCTGTTGGTACTGGGGGCTCTGCTGTGGGCCGTAGGCTCTAATCTCGCGCTGTGGCAATACGCTAACATGGTTATGCCGCTCGCAACTTCGGCCATCATGATTGTCACGCAGTTCATGCTTGGCATGTCCTACGGTTTTTTTGTTGAAGCGCGTGGCAAACGTCGGGTTTCTGAACTCTTCGGACAATATGTGCCACCTGAACTGGTGGATGAGATGAGTGACAATCCAGACTCTTTCACCATGGAAGGAGAAAACCGGGAAATGACAGTGCTATTTGCGGATGTTCGCAACTTCACCAGCATTTCTGAATGTCTGGATCCAAAAGTCTTATCGCAACTTATGAATAACTACATGACGCCGATGACTCGCGTCATTCACCTCCACCGCGGTACCATCGACAAATATATAGGCGATGCCATCATGGCATTCTGGGGTGCCCCTCTTGCCGACTCGAACCATGCGCGTAATGCAGTCATGGCAGCACTGAAAATGCAGGAGGTGCTCTCCGTTTTGCGTCCAGAACTCATTGCTCGTGGCTTGCCCGAAATTCGCATTGGTATTGGCATCAACAGCGGCATGATGAGCGTGGGCAACATGGGCTCGGAATTTCGCATGGCGTATACTGTCATGGGTGACGCCGTCAACCTCTCATCGCGTCTGGAAGGTCTGACAAAGCAGTATGGAGTAGAAATTTTGGTTGGCGAAGAGACCCGTAAGTTATTACCTGACATGCTGTTCCGCGAAATTGATAAGGTAAGGGTCAAAGGCAAGAACATATCCATCAGTATCTACGAACCGCTTGGCTTGGCAGAGAAGATTAATCCATCAATGCAGGAAGAGCTTCGACAATTCCAGCAGGTGATCAAGTACTACCGTGCCCAGGATTGGGATATGGCCGAAGTCCAACTGCGCAGCCTGCAGCAGGTTGCGCCGCAGGATGCAGTGTACCCGTTATATCAGCAACGCATTGCTTATTTGCGCACCAACCCGCCAACTGCCGATTGGGATGGCACTTTCGAATTTTTGACTAAATAAAGGGCGTGAGGGGTAATACCAAAAGTGCCGACGAAGTCAGCCAACAACTACAGTTGGTCTGGTCAAGCGCTCGATACACCCCCGATTGATAGACGGTCGAGGGATCGAAGCAATTAAACACCATAAGTTAAGATCACCTTGTGATCGAAACGGTACTTGAAGCGATTGCGGCACATTGAGAGACGGCGAGAAATAAATTAGAATAGCGGGCTAGATAATTAGGAGTGATGCAATGGCTAACCTGTTTACCAAAGAAAATCTGCCCATGACGGTAGTGATCGCGCTGATCGTGTGGTCCTGGATCAGCTTCCTGTCCGTGGTGCTTGCTTAACAATTCACCAAAGACATAAAAAAGGCGCCGTGACTTCACGGCGCCTTTTTTTATTGTCGTGTGGGGAAAATCAGTTTTCCCCGATCAGCGCCTTCATTTTCTGCATGGCCTTCTGTTCGATCTGGCGGATGCGCTCGGCCGAAACGCCGTATTCCGCAGCCAGATCGTGCAGCGTCGCGCCACCGTCTTCCTGTAGCCAGCGCGCTTCTATGATGCGGCGGCTGCGTGCATCCAGGCTCTCCAGAGCGGCAGCCAGGCCTTCACTATGGCGGCGCGCGGTGTCTTCCTGCTCCAGCTTGACGGCCGGTTCGGCGCTTGGGTCGACCAGATAGGCGATCGGGCTGAAGCTGTCCTCGTCGTCCGCGCTGTTACCTTCCAGAGCGATGTCCTGCCCGGTCAGCCGGGTTTCCATCTCGACCACTTCATGCGGTTTTACACCCAGTTGCCCTGCCATGGCGCGAACTTCATCGGGGTTCAGCGTACCCAGGCTTTGTTTCAGGCTGCGCAGGTTGAAGAACAGCTTGCGTTGTGCCTTGGTAGTGGCGATTTTGACCAGGCGCCAGTTGCGCAGGATGAACTCGTGGATTTCGGCCTTGATCCAGTGCACGGCGAATGACACCAGACGCACGCCGCGCTCAGGGTCGAAGCGCTTTACTGCCTTCATCAAGCCGATATTGCCTTCCTGAATCAGATCGGCCTGCGGCAACCCATAACCAAGATAGCCCCGTGCAATGCTTACGACAACGCGCAAATGCGACATCACCAAAATGCGCGCAGCTTCAACATCGTCATTTTTCTGCAGGCGCACGGCGTAGTCATGTTCCTCTTCAGGCGTCAGCATGGGTAGGGCCTTGACCGACTGGATGTAGCTTTCCAGGCTCCCTACGGAAGTCGGTACGGGAAAACTAAGAGCTTGCGACATGAATTCTTCCTCCTTGCGAAACATTTTAGCACTCGATGAATGAGAGTGATAGTACAGTAAAAAGTTCAAGTATTGAAGTGTTGTTCAAACCCATTAACGCCATAGCAATTTATGGCAACACAAACGCCCTTCCAGTTCCTCAAGCAAGTCGCGAAAATTATCGAAAAATGCTTATCTGATAGCGAGCTCGATCCTTTGATCGACATGAGTTATGGCAATAGCCAGCCTTGTGGAGAACCATTAAAGCAAGTAAGCAATTGTTTTCATGGGTGTCGTGAAGATCGGGATAAGTAAAATTACTTATATATATTAGGAGTGCATGGGGATAGCATTCACTGATAAGTCAGTTGAACCGGCATGGATACTCTGCGCGCTAGGCGAAAGTAAAGGATAGGGAGCATGGGAAGCACGCAGTTTGATAACAAACGTCGAATCACGCTGCGCAAGGAAGCCGAAAAGCGCTTCGTTAGCGCTCCGGCGGTGGATTCGCCCCCCCGCCCCGTCGGGGAACTGCTTCATGAACTCCAAGTGCACCAGGTTGAACTGGAGATGCAGAACGAAGAGTTGCGTCGTGCTTACGTCGCTCTGGAAGAGTCGCGCGATCGCTTCGTGGATCTCTATGAATTTGCCCCTGTAGGCTATTTGACGCTCACGCACGAGGGAACGATCGCTGAAATAAATCTCACCGCGGTCGCCCTGCTGGGGATGGTGCGCAAGAGGCTGTTACACCGGCGTTTTGCGAAATTTGTCGTGCCGGAAGATAGCGACAGCTGGCACCGCCACTTCTTGTATGCGCTGCAACACGGTGAGA
>Ga0209077_1000087_pt1 | contig 21693 bp, 24 predicted proteins | sample PPLLak1March2015_FD_187247 | JGI IMG/M metagenome (GOLD analysis project Ga0209077, IMG submission 187247) | Freshwater sediment microbial communities from Prairie Pothole Lake near Jamestown, North Dakota, USA - PPLs Lake P7 Core (1) Depth... | ecosystem: Environmental > Aquatic > Freshwater >... | reverse complement strand
GTTACCTGGTGGCGCTGAACAAACTGGCGATCGACCGTTTCAACCCGGTTGGCCCGCTGCATCCACAAAATCACCAGTTGATCGACATTGCCAACGACAAGATGCAACTCCTGTACGACATGCCACTGCCGCTGGGTGAGCCGCACTATGTTGTGGCGATTGACGCAAAAACCCTCAAGCCTGGCATTCGCTACAAAGTGGGTACCGACAGCCGTACCGACAAGCCGCATCCTGGTATGGTAAGAGCGGGTGAAGAAAAGACCGTACGCAAAGGCAACAAGGTTGAAGTGTTCGGTACTTTGATCCGTTCGCACATCACGCCTGAAACCATCGAGGTCGAAGTGGGTGACGAAGTCACTATCAACCTGACCAACCTTGAACGTGCCCAGGACGAAACCCACGGCTTCGCAGTAAGCACCTACAACGTGCATGCTTCGATCGAACCGGGCAAGACCGTATCGGTGAAATTCAAGGCTGACAAGGAAGGTGTGTATCCGTACTACTGCACCGAGTTCTGCTCAGCGTTGCACCTGGAAATGCAGGGTTACCTGCTGGTCAAGCCGAAGGGTTACAAGGAAGTCAAGGCTGGTGCCGTGAAAGCCGTTTATACCAAGGCTGACTACGACAAACAGGTCAAGACCAACATCGAAACCCAGGCCGTAATCGACAGCGTGGTGGGCTACATCACCAGCGTCAATTACAAGGACTTCCCACCGGTAGTCGCGCTGGTTGAAGATGCGACAGACCAGCTTGGCAAAGCAGGTGAAGCCAAAGTCAAGATGGAAGCAGCGGCCAAGACTAGCGATTGGCAAAATGCGACCCTCTGGGCCGGCCAATGGTGGCAGTATCAGGTGAAAGCAGCGGACATCGGTCTGCGCGCCAAGACCTTCCTGGAACAGAATGGTGCCAAAAAGGTTGCCAAGTAATACTTCTGGTTAGGCTGTAACACTGATGCGGGGAGATGATAAATCTCCCCGCATTTTTTCCGCTTGCAATAACCTTCCCAGCCAAATGGATAACAAAAAGCAGATAAGCTTATCCTTGATAAATGTTGATCTGTGTCAACATACTGGATAGAATCTTGTCGCCGCTTAAAATTTTCTCAGGAGTTAGAACATGAAATTACTACCAATAGTGCTTGCCGCTGCCATGTCCGCAGCAATGTTAAGTGGCCACGTACAGGCCGCAGACGGTAAAAAGCTGTATGCAGAAAAAACCTGCTCGGCCTGCCATGGTGCAACAGGAAACAAAACACTGATGCCGGATTACCCGAAAATTGCCGGGCAAAATGTCAAGTACATCGAAAAACAGATGCTGGACATCAAGAGCGGCGCACGCGCCAACGGCAACAGCGCGGCCATGAAGGGTGTAATGGTCATCGTGAGCGACGAGGAAATCAAGGCGATTGCCGAGTACGTTTCGAAACTGAAGCCCTGATATTTGACCTGCGTCAAGGTGATTCAGCGGAGGTTGTCTAGAATGACCTCATCAACATTCAACGAGAGGAATATCACATGAACAAGCGATTAGTAGCAGCACTGGTTCTGGCATTGGTACCCGCAGTGGCATTTGCGGGCGCACCGGCACCAAAAAAGGAAGGCATCGAAGGCAAGGGTTATGTCTGGAACGCCCAGGAAGGCGAAAAAATTGAAGCTCTGCACAAAAAAGGCGACGTCAAGGCTGGTCAGGAAGCGTATGAGATCTGCGGCGCCTGCCACCTGCCCTCCGGCGCGGGGCGTCCTGATGGCACATTCCCGCAACTGGCTGGCCAGCACACCACCGTAGTCATCAAGCAGATGGCCGACATCCGTGCCGGTCTGCGCGACAACCCCACCATGTACCCTTTTGCCCAGACTCTGACCGACGCGCAGGAACTGGCTGACGTTGCTGCCTATATCGAAAAACTGTGCATCCCGGTCGATCACGGCAAATATGAAGGTGCGGATGCCGCCATGCAGGTTGCCAAGGGCAAGGATCTTTATGAAAAACAGTGCCTGGAATGCCATGGCAAGAATGGCGAAGGCAACAAGGAAAAATTCTACCCCGTGATTGCCGGCCAACATTACAAGTATCTGCTGCGCCAGATGACCGAGATCCGTGACGGACATCGCCGTAACGCCAACCCTGACATGGTGAAGATCATCAAGCCCTACACCAACGACCAGCTGATTGCTATCTCCGCCTATCAATCGAGCATGTCGATGCCGGGCGCAATGTGCAAGGCAAAACCAGGCAAGAAGAAATAATATCCCTTTCAGTCACGGGGAAGCCTATTTCCCCGTGACTGTCTTTATGTATTCGTAGTAAATAAAACAAATCAGAGAAGGAATGTCGGGCTAAAAATCCGCCAATTAACTTCCACGGAGGCAAGGGGACGTGTATAACGTTTAAGGCCTGACGAGAGAGCAAATGATGAACAATCCGCAAAAGCAAATGATGAAAGTACGAGTCTTGACTTTCATTGCTGTAGTACTGATGGTAGCAGCCTACTTCAGCCCCATCTGGTGGGTATCATTGACCGCCCCGAATTACCCCAAGGAAGCCTTCCCTGATGGCATCCGCATCCATTTCCACTTTGACGGCGTTTACAACGGCTGCAAGGCGCCTGCACAATCCAGCCGAATGGCTCAGGAAACAATTCAGGCCGATCTGGGTGATGATCTTGAGCAACGTGACTCGGGCGCCACTTCGGGCGAGCAGCAGGTCGGCCTCGATTGCGTGCATGAAATGAACACCATTAACCACTATGTCGGGATGTACCCGATCCTAACCGGATCGCCAGTGGAGCTACGCCTTTCCAAGTTCATCTTCGGCATGCTGGCCGTCATGATGCTGGGCTTCATGGCGACACGACGCAAGCACCAAATCATGGTCCTTGGCGCGGGTTTCGCGGCGGTGAGTGTGTGGATGGTGGGCGATCAGATCGTCATGGGCAACTTGGACAAGTTTGCCGTGGTTTACCATGATGCTGCAGCCACTTTCTTCAACCAGCCAGAGGTGTTGAACCGCTGGGTCGTCAATCTGAAGCTGGCTACCAAAGCCGCCATTGGCGGGCTGGTCGTGGCCATGGCGATTGTCTTGCTGGGCGTGTGGAAAATCCGTAAATTCTCCCTGCTGCTGGTTCTTGTTCCGGCGTTGCTACCGATTTTCTTCGTGCTGGACTACGCTGGCTGGCTATGGTTCTTCGGCCACAATCTGCACCCCTGGGGCGCTTTCACCGTTAAGCCGTTCATGCCAACCGTGTTTGGCGAGGGCAAGGTGGCTCAATTCGCCACCTACTCCTACCCCTACTACGGCTATGTCATGCTACTGGGCACCAGTGCCGCTGCATTGCTGGCTCTGCTGATTCGCCGCAAACTGATGCGCGAAGATCCGAACGTTAACTAGAAGCCAGTCATGAAACCGAAGGTCGGGCGTTAGCTCGGCCTTTGGCTATTTCTGGATAACGGTAATCCACGGATTCTTGATCAATGAAATTTCATCAACTGCTTATGCTCCTGCTGGCAACACTCACCACCGTTACGGTGGGATGGACTGCCGGCATCGAGCTGGGCGAAGAGGAACCTCAACCCGGGCAAAGCCCAGACATGAGCAATATGCCTCGTGTCAGTGTGGACAAGCCTGTAGAACTGGTGCCGCTCTACCTGCGCGACAAGCGCATTCACGGGCTGCCCCCTTTTCAAGCTTTGGTCGATGCAGCGCCTAGCGGTTCTGTCCTGCACCCAAAACCAGGCAATTACGCCGGCCCGGTGCATCTGACCAAGCCACTGACGATCGAGGGCGGCGGCAAGGTCAGCATCGATGGCGGCAACAAGAGCACAGTGTTCGTGGTCGAAACCAGCAACGCCAAGGTGCGTGGATTGCACCTCAAGGGTTCAGGGAGTTCGCATGATACCGATGACGCCTGCCTGAATGTACGCGGCAACCATAACCTGATCGAAAACCTCGTTATCGACGACTGTTTGTTCGGCATCGATCTGAAGCAGTCCAATAATAATATCGTGCGCGGCAACCACATCCGCTCCAAACCGGCCGACCTGGGCGTGCGCGGTGACGGCCTGCGCCTGTGGTACAGCATGAACAACCGTATCGAAAACAACCAAGTGGTGGATTCACGCGACATGGTGGTTTGGTATTCCAACGGCAACACCTTTTACCGCAACCATGGCGCCCGCAGCCGCTACTCGATCCACTTCATGTTTGCCCACAACAATACGGTGGACAGCAACCGCTTTTACGACAACGCGGTAGGCATTTATCTGATGTACACGGACAATACCGTCGTGCGCAACAACGTGATTTCTCACGCCACCGGCTCCACCGGCATGGGTATCGGTTTCAAGGAAGCCAGCGGAGCGATGATCGAGGGTAATGAAATCATATACTGCGCACTGGGGCTTTCGGCAGATCTTTCGCCGTTTCAGCCGGACAGCAAGATCATCCTGAAGAACAATCGCATCGCCTACAACGGCATTGCCATCGCCTTCAACAGCGATCTGACGGGTTATGAGGTGACTGGGAATTCTTTCGAAGGCAATATCTCCAATTTGTCAGTAGGTGGTGCAGGATCGGGGCAACGCAACATCTGGCGCGGCAACTACTGGGACGAATACGAAGGGTTCGACCGCAACAAGAATGGCATCGGGGATACGGCATACGATCTCTATGCATACGCCGACCGCGTGTGGATGGAGATTCCCCAGGCACGCTTTTTCAAGGTGGCGCCGGCGCTGGAAGTGCTGGATTTCCTCGAACGCCTGGCGCCATTCTCCAGCCCGACCCTGCTGCTACGCGATGAAAAACCCCTGTTCAATAACCCCTGGAAGGGGGGCAAAAAATGAGCACTGAAAAAACACCACCCATTAATCCGCTGATCAACAAGCGCAAGCTTGAAGAGCGCCGCCGAGTCCTGCGCTCGATCATTCTGGGCGTGGCTGTGTTGGGCATCTCCTCCGTGGGCTATATCCCTGTGGCCCGTGCCTGGAACGTGCGCATGCGACCGCCAGGGGCACTGGAAGAAGCGGACTTTCTTTCTTCCTGCATCAAGTGCGGGCAATGCGTCCAGGTCTGCCCGGTGCAGGCAATCAAGCTTGACGACATCGATCAGGGCTTCGGCATAGGCGTGCCTTACATCGACTCGCGTAGCCAGGCTTGCGATTTTTCCTGCGATGCCGTGCAGTGCATTCTGGCCTGTCCCACCGGCTCGCTGGTTTATGACAAACCCGGATTCATGCCGACCCGCAGCGAGATGAAGGTAGCCAATCCGCCCATCCTGCTCGCCAAGGAAAAAAGTCCCGAACCTACCCTCAACCTCAAGGAACGCACCGGCCTGGCCGTCCTCGCGCGTCCGGAAAAATGTCTCGCACGCCAGGGCAAGGGCGTAAAGGGGGCGGCTCGGGGGCAGGCATTCGAGGGCACCATGCGTTTCATGGAAGTGGACCGCTGGAAACCGATCCCGCTACGCGATCATCCCTACGATCTGGAACTGTGCGACCTGTGCGTGCGTACCTGCCCGATCAAGGGAGCCATTTCCATGGAAACCGTGGTGGAAAATGGCGTCTCCATCAAAACGCCGGTGGTACATGAGCCCTGTGTCGGCTGCGGCGTGTGCGAAATGGTATGCCCGCCCGAACCCGCGGCAATCGTGGTGGAAGCACGCAAAGGCTGGAGTGCGTAATGGCGAATAAATATTGGGAATCATTGCGGGTGATGCTGGGGGCTGCGCCCAGAAAGAGTCAGCCTGTCGAATATAGCGAAGAAGCCAAGACCATCCATTTCTACAAGAAAGCCGAGAAACTGGATTTTGCGGCGCTCAGGATCGAAGCCCATGCGCATCAAAAGAAAGGCGTCTGGCTCAGGCGGCGCTGGATTACGCTGCTCGCAACCAACCTGCTGTTCACGGTGTCCTTCTGGCTCGACATCCAGATACTGGAAGGCGCGCTCACCGCATCGCGCATGCTGGGCTTCCACCTGATCGACCTGAATTCCGCCCTGCAGGTAATGCTGGCGCACAAGCACATCATCGTCAACCTGTTCATCGGAACCGGCACGGTTTTCGTCTTGTGGCTGCTGCTGGGTGGACGCACTTTCTGCTCCTGGGTCTGCCCCTACCATTTCCTCGCGGAAAATGCGGAGCGGCTGCACGTGTACCTGGTGGAAAAAAAGAAAATCACTGACCATGCTTTCCACCGCGGCGTACGCACGGTTTTTTGGATACTGTTTGCCTTGATGGCGCTGATTACCGGCTATACCGTGTTTGAAACCATCTCGCCGACTGGCATCGTCAGCCGCGCGCTGATCTACGGGCCGGGGCTCGCACTGGGATGGGTGGTATTGCTGCTGCTGTTCGAAGTGTTCTATTCGCGGCGCGCCTGGTGTCGCTATGTTTGCCCGATCGGCCTGACCTATGGCATCGTTGGTGTGTTTTCGCCCTTGCACGTGACTTACAAGCTGGCCAACTGCCACCATGAAGGCGAATGCCGCAAGGTCTGCGAGGTGCCGCACGTGCTGGATTGCGTCATCAAGGGGCGTGCGCCGAGTGCCCAGTTGGACATCGGTGCGGACTGCACCCGCTGCGGCATGTGCATCGATGTCTGTCCGAGCGGCGCCTTGTCATTCGAAATCAAGGGTCTGAGAAAGATAATGTAGGAAAGCAGCGGTCAACTTGAAACCTGACCTCTTTACTGATTGCTGACCGCTGATAACTGATAGCTAAAAAATGATCAACTTCAATCACGTTTCGAAAATATTCAAGCGCAACCAGGTTCTCGACAATATCGACCTGAAGATCGAGCTCGGCGAACGCATTGCGCTGGTCGGCTCCAACGGCGCAGGAAAGACCACCCTGATTCGCTGTCTGCTTGGCGAATACACTTACGATGGCAACGTCACGGTGAATGGGCTGGCACCACGGCGCGAGCGCACCAAGGTGCTGCAGAAGATTGGCTTCGTACCGCAGCTGCCTCCTCCCCTGAAGATGCCCGTTGGTCAACTGGTCGGCTTTGCCGCGTCACTGTGCAACAGCGAACGGAAGCGCATGGAAGAGGTAGCTGCCCGCCTGGGCCTGGATTTCGGCAAGATTGCGCACCTGCCCTTCGTCAAGTTGTCTGGCGGCATGAAGCAAAAACTCCTGATCTCCATCGCCATGGGACGAGATACCAATATTCTGGTGATGGATGAGCCCGCCGCCAACCTCGACCCGGATGCACGCCACATTTTTTTCGGCTTGCTCGCGGAGCGACTGGAAAACACCACCATGCTGATTTCCAGTCACCGCCTCGACGAAGTATCGGCGCTGGTCAACCGCGTGATTGAACTCGATCGCGGCAAGGTGGTGCTGGACGACCGCGTGGCGGACGACGTTTCCCTCACCAGCATGCTGGCTTGCCGCCTGGCCTTGCGCCGCCCCGAGGCCTCCATTGCCAAAGCGCTTGCCGGCTGGAATTTCTCCGACATGGGCGCCGGACTGGAATGGCAGGGCAATGTAGCAGGTCCAGACCGCCTGCGCTTCCTCGGCATGATTTCGCGCTATGTGGGTGTCCTGACCAGCATCAGCCTCGACGAGAACAAGGGAAACCAGTCATGATTCTGTGGTTCAAGCGTGGCACCATGTTCCTGCTGCTGGGCCTGTTGGCAGCCTGCTCGGGCGAACCAAAAACCGGCCCGGTGGAAGTCAAGTGGGACCGCGACACCTGCGTGCGTTGCAGCATGGCGTTGAGCGACAAGCGCTTTTCCGCCCAGGTACGCGGCGGGCCCAAGCACCAGGCATTCAAGTTTGACGACTTCGGCTGTGTGATGTTCTGGCTCAAGGACAAACCCTGGGCTGACGACCCTACCACCGAGATATGGGTCATGGACATACGTTCCGACCAGTGGATCGATGCGCGCAAGGCTTATTACGTGCCGGGCAAAATGACGCCAATGGCCTACGGTTTCGGCGCAGTGGCGCTGCCGGAACCAGGTAGCGTGAATTACGAAGAAGCCAGAAAACAGGTTCTGGCAAAAGGAAAATAGCTTTCAGCCATCAGCAGTCAACGGTCAGGAGCCACCAAGGTTTTGCTGAAAGCTGACTGCTGATGGCTGAAAGCTAACAACAAGGAATTTGAATGAAAAATTTATGGCTCACCGCCAAGCTGGATGTCGTGGAATCGCTGAGAGCGCGCTGGTTCATGATCTATACGCTGGTATTCGGCGGCATCGTCGCCATGCTGTTCGCCTTCGGTCTCACCGAATCACGCGTACTGGGCTTCATCGGTCTGTCGCGGCTGCTGGTGACCTACATCCAGCTGTGCATGGCGATCCTGCCGATTTTCGTGCTCATCACCACGGTGCGATCGGTGGCCGGAGACCGCGAGGCGGGCGTGTTCGAATACCTGCTGTCACTGCCGGTTTCGCTCTCCGCCTGGTTCTGGGGCAAGCTGCTGGGACGTTACATCGTGGTGTTCATGCCGGTTTTCCTCGCCATGCTGGGCGCCGCGCTGTGGGCGCTGGTACAGCAGATCGAGGTGCCGTGGTTCATGTTCCTCTACTACACCGCCCTGCTGGCCGTGATTGCCTGGTGCTTCCTCGGCATCGCCATGCTGCTTTCCACCCTGTCGCGTTCCACCGATGTGGCCCAGGGCGCGGCGTTCGTGGTGTGGCTTGCCATGTTGCTGTTCCTTGATCTGATTCTGCTCGGCGTCATGATCCAGGGCCATGTATCGCCGGAAATCGCAGTGGGCATCGCCCTTGCCAATCCCCTGCAGGTCTTCCGCACTGCGGCGCTGATGTTGTTCGACCCGCAACTGATCGTGCTGGGGCCTGCCGCCTATGTGATCACCGATACGCTAGGCGCGACCGGATTCATGATTTACGGCGTGGCTTATCCCTTCGTGATCGGCACCTTGTGCGCGACTGCAGGCTATTTCGTATTCCGGCGTGGCGATTTACCATGAGTAGCCATCAGCCATCAGCTTTCAGCAAAACCTCGGCTGATGCCTGATAGCCAGGATATTTCCCGTACTTTCGGCTATCAGAGCGTCGCCGAGGACGAGCGCACGCGTCGTATCCGGCGTGTGTTCGAGAGCGTGGCGCCGCGCTACGACCTGATGAACGACCTCATGAGCATGGGCATTCACCGCCTATGGAAAAGGCGCCTGGCACGGGAAGCTGAGGTGCAGCCGGGCCAGGTCATAGTGGATCTGGCTGGCGGAACCGGAGACGTGGCAAACCTGATGAGCCAGACCGGGGCGCAGGTGATGGTGTGCGACCCCAGCCTGGCGATGATGAATGCCGGCCGTGTGGAAAAATTTTCCGGCGTGCAGTGGCTGGCCGGCACTGGTGAGCGTATCCCGCTCGCGGAAGCTTCGGTGGATACCGTGACGATCGCTTTCGGCATCCGCAACGTCACCAGCCTGGAAATCGCCATGAAAGAAATTCTGCGGGTATTGAAGCCGGGTGGGCGCTTCCTGTGCCTGGAGTTTTCCCATCCCTGGGAACCGATCAAGCCTTTTTACGACCTCTTTTCATTCACCGTGATTCCCCGCCTGGGCGCCTGGATCGCACGCGACCCGGAGGCTTACACCTACCTGGTCGAATCTATCCGGCGCTTCCCCGACCAGGAGGAAATGCGCGGCATCTTGGAACAGGCCGGATTTGCGCAGGTGCGTTACCGCAACCTGTCGTTCGGCATTGCCTGCCTGCATATTGGCAGCAAACCTTCCTGAGCCATGAAGTCCCTGCTCACCCGCTGGCTTGAGCACGCCGCAGCGAGCGATCCAGACGCACCAGCGCTGATAGTGGACGGTGAGGCCTTCACTTACGCAACCCTGCTATCGACCAATCCGTGCCCCCTTCCGGAACGCCTGGCGCTGCTGCTGCAACAGGCTGAACTGCCCGGCAGCGCCGAGCTGCTCATCGCCACCAGCGGCAGCACGGGCGAAGCCAAAAACGTGATGCTGAGTGAGTCTAATCTGGAGGCCGCTGTGCAGGCCAGTCGCAGCCGTATCCCGCTGGGACCAGGCGACATCTGGCTGGCCTGCCTGTCCCTGCAACATATTGGTGGCATGGCCATTTTTTACCGCTGCGCCGAGGCCGGCGCCACCGTGCTGCTGCATCGTGAGTTTGATGCAGTGCGTGTACATAAGGACATGGAACGCCATGGCGTAACCCATATTTCCCTCGTACCGGCCATGCTTGCGCGCCTGCTGGAGGCCGGGCCGGCACCGGCGCAACTGAAATATGCGCTGGTCGGTGGCGGCCCCTTGTCGGCAGATCTGGCTTACCGGGCACATCAGGCCGGCTGGCCGATCTGCCCCAGCTACGGCATGAGCGAGGCGACCTCTCAGGTGGCAACGCTGGCCTCGTTTCCGCCCGACTGGCGCGAGGGCATGGTCGGAGTACCGCTACCGGGATTCAGCGTGGAAATTATCGATGAACATGGCTTGCCGACCAAGGACGAGGGGCGCATCCGCGTGCGCGGCCCCAGCGTGATGTGTGGGTACGACAATACAGCCCATGAAGCAGGCCATGGCCTGGTTGACGGCTGGTTTGTCAGCGGCGACCGGGGCTTTTTCGATGCGCGTGGCAATCTGGTGGTATTGGGCCGCCATGACGAAATACTGGTGAGCGGAGGCATCAACGTCCATCCCGAAAAGGTGGAAGGCCTGCTGCTCGCCTGCCCAGGCGTGACTGATGTGGCGGTGACCGGCGTGAGCGACGAGGTGTGGGGCGAGCGCATCATGGCCCTGGTGGTGGGCGAAGACCTGCGGGCTGTTGAGAACTGGTGCCGCGCGCATCTGCCCTCTGCACTGCGGCCGCGCCGCTTCCTTGCTGTTACAGCCTTGCCGCGTAACGCCATGGGAAAACTGCAGCGCCAGCAATTGCCTGCTCTGGCACGAAGCATGGAAAGCAAACCGTCATGCTGAAACGTTTCCGCCCCGATGACCCAGCCTTTCTGGCGCAGATTGAATGCCGCCTCAAAACCGTGCTGTGTCACGCCGGGATGTGCCATACCGGCCTTCTCAGCGTGACGCTGGCCGTACCCGAAATCCCCTGCGCCGGCCTGCCCGGAGGGTTTCGTGACCTCTTCTACTGGAGCAAACCCGCAGCACAGCATGAAATCCTGGGGCTGGGCGTGGCGGCGACGGTTTGTGCCGAAGGCGAAGCGCGTTGGTCGAAACTCGGTGCTGCATTTGACGGCTGGCACAAACATTGGCATCACGAGGATCCCGACCATACCGGCCTGCTCCCGCTCGCTCTGGGCGGTTTCTCCTTTGCGGAGCAGTTGGACACCAGTGCGGCGCTGCCATCTGCGCGGCTGAACGTACCCCAGTTGTTGCTGCGGCGCCAGGGCGAAATCCGCGCCCTGACATTCACTTTTGGCGCTTTACCCGATGAAGCCGCCATTGCCTCTGCCATGGCTCGCCTGGGCCAGTTGATGACGGCACTCAATCACAAAAACAGACCTACGCATGCAAGCAAAGCATTACAGCGCCTCGACGACGCACAAGCAGATCAGGCCTGGCTGGGGCGAGCCGCACAGGCAGTGAGTGACATTCGCAGCGGCAAGCTGGACAAGGTGGTGTTAAGCCGGCGCGTGTCGTTTCACAGCACACAGGGTTTCGACCCGACCCGGATCATGGCGGACCTGGAGCAACAATATCCCTCGTGCACCCTGTTTGCCACGGATACGGCGGATGATGGCATGTTCCTCGGTGCCAGCCCAGAAACCCTGGTGCGCTTGCAGAATGGCGAAGTGTATTGCGATGCGCTGGCGGGTACTGCCTGGGGAGAGAAACGAAGCACATTCGCGGCAGACCAGAAGTTGCTCGCTGACGTGAAAAATGGCCGCGAACATCGCCTGGTTGTGCAAGCCATCGCCGAAGCTTTGCGCCCGCAGTGCGCCCGCCTGGAAGTGCCCAACGCACCGCAGATCCGGCACCTCGGGCATTTGAGTCATTTGTGGAGCAGCTTGCGCGGGCAAGTTAAAGCTGGGATCAGCTTGCTCGATCTGCTGCAGCGCGTACATCCCACTCCCGCCGTTGGCGGCTACCCGCGCCAGGCAGCGCTGGACTGGCTGACCCGGCAAGGCGAACAGCGCGAAGACTGGTACACCGGCTCCATCGGCTGGATGGATGCCGCAGGTGATGGTGAGTTCGCAGTGGCGCTGCGTTGCGCCCATCTCAAGGGATGCGTGGCACATCTCCATGCCGGTGCAGGTATCGTCGCCGGCTCCGAACCGCAGCGCGAACTGGCTGAAACCGAAGCCAAGTTCGCCGCCATGCTGCATGCACTTGGAAATAGTCATGACTGAGCAAGCCATCGAGAATTTAATCTGGGCCAGCCACCTGATTCATGGCCTGGCAGCCAGCGGCATAACGCATGCAGTCATTTCTCCCGGCTCGCGCTCGACGCCGCTGACACTAGCCTGTTTGCAGCATTCAGGGCTAAAAACCTGGGTGCAGGTGGACGAGCGCAGTGCCGCGTTTTTTGCCCTGGGGCTGGCCAAGGCCTGCCAGCAACCCGTCATCCTGATCTGCACTTCAGGCTCGGCACCGGCCAACTGGTATCCCGCCGTGATCGAAGCGGACATGGGCGCGACTCCCCTGATTCTTCTCAGCGCCGACCGCCCGGCGGAACTGCGAGACTGCGGCGCCAACCAGTCCATCGACCAGACGCATCTCTTCGGCAGCCATGTGCGCGCCTTCCACGAACTTCCACCTGCCGATGCCCGACCGGCAATGCTGCGCTACTTGCGCACGCTGACAGCGCGTGTGGTAGACCAGTGCCGCTGGCCCCTGCCCGGCCCGGTGCATGTCAACGTACCGCTGCGCGAGCCGCTGGTGCCCACTGCGCCTTTAGCGCCAGTGGAATATATAGCGCATGTCGAGGTCAGCCATCCGCACCCTTCCCTGTCTGCCGAGGAAGTTGCATTGCTGGCGCGCAAACTGGCGGGAGGAAAAGGGCTGATCATATGCGGCGCGGGAAATCATGACTCCGGCTTCCCCACAGCAGTCAGCTTTCTGGCCAGAAAACTGGCCTGCCCGGTACTGGCAGACCCCCTCTCCGGCCTGCGTTTTGGCAACCATGACCGAGCCTCTGTCCTCTGCCGTTACGACGCCTTCTTGCGCCGCAGAAAATTTAAAGAAAACCTCAATCCAGACTGGGTGCTACGTTTCGGCACTATGCCAGTTTCCAAAACCTTGCAACAGTTTCTCGCAGCGCAGCCAGGCATCGATCACATCGTGGTCGATGCGAACGGCTGTTGGCCCGACCCACTGCATCAAGCCACCCGACTGGTGAGAGCCGATTCTGCCATCTTGTGCCGGCAACTGGAAAGTACACTCGAGTTGCCCGTGCCCTCACCTTGGCTGGAGGCATTTCTGGCCGAGGAACGGCGCGCAGCAGGGCTCGCACAACAGAATGCGCCGCTCGAAGCCGACGTGGTGCGAACAATAGTGGATCTGCTGCCTGATGGCGGCACACTGTTCAGCGGCAATTCCATGGCGATTCGCGATCTGGATGCCTTTTCCGGCAGCGGTGAAAAATCATTGCAGATCATCGGTAATCGCGGTGCAAGCGGCATCGATGGCAACGTATCCACCGCCCTCGGCCTGGCTGGCGGCAGCACGAGCACGGTGGTGGCACTGCTCGGCGATCTGGCGTTCTATCACGACATGAACGGCTTGCTGGCAGCGCAGGGGCTGGATGTGGTGTTTGTCGTACTCAACAACGGCGGAGGCGGGATTTTTGAATATTTGCCGCAAGCGCAGCTGGAATATTTCGAGCGCGCCTGGTTAACGCCGCTCGGGCTGGATTTTGCTCATGCGGCAACCATGTATGGGCTGGCCTATAAAAAAATTAGCCAGGCAGCAGATTTCCCGGCAGCCCTGGCGCTCGCGCTCGTGGGCGGCGCACATCTGATCGAAGTCATGGTTGAACGGGATATCAGTGTAGCCGGCCATCAGGCTTACTGGATGACGGTGGAGGAAAGCTAGGCTGCTGACGCAGGTAGACTTCCCCCGTTGCGCTATCCACGAAGCGGATTTCCTCGAGTTGCCCAATCAGGTAGCGCTTTCTCAGGGTGAAGTCCACCGGATCGGCAAAATCAGCTTTCCAGAAGGTATTGCTCTCCGCGTGATACGGCGTTTTCAGACGGAACAAGGCAAGCATTTTAAGGCGTTCCCGTACGGGAAGCCCTAGGGCTTTGACCTGGGCACCAAAACCGGCATCGTCATCCACCGCACGCGGGTAAAAATCGTAGAGATTCTCGAAGGCCAGGAAATAGTCATAACGCCACAGATTTCTGACTTCCAGCCTTTTGCCCGGGTAAATCTCCATTTCAACTGGCGCAGCCATTTCCTGCTGGGTGGATTTCACGGGTAAAAACTTGGCGCGGTAATAATCCTGGCTATCCGGGTTGGCCAGTGGCTCCCAACTCCAGCCTTCTGCAATATTGTTGAAAGCCATGCGATACAGCAGCGTGAGCGTGCCATTTGCAGCGTCAAAGTCCATGCCGAAACCGGGACTGCTATCAAGGTCCACGGCGAAGGAAAAAAGCTGTCCATCCAGTTGTGCCAAACGATCCGGCGCCATGAGGGAAACCGTGTGGAACCATTCTTCAACATCCTGTCCCGAATTGCCACCCGGCAAGGATGGCTCCCCGCATGCGAGGCCTGAAAGAAGGCCTAGCAACAGTGCCAGGAAACTTTTGACCACGGCCCTATTCCTGTGGCTGGATCGAAGTGAGATAAGCCAGGATGTCGCGGATATCAGTATCCTTCAACTCGGCCAGAATGCCGCGTGAATCATCCTCATCATGCGGACGCTCAGCGTTGAGATAACTGGTGATCTGCTTCATAAGGTAATTGGTGTACTGCCCCACCAGCATCGGAAACGATCCCCGGCCACGTCCATCCTTGGCATGGCAGGAGGCGCATTCCTTCTGGTAAATCTTGCCGCCATTGGTGATATCGCCCTCGCTACGCGAAATGATCATGACTTTATCCATCATTTGCAGCCGCGTCAGCGCATCTTCATGGCCTTTGAATGTTGGCGGTGTAGTTGACAGTTTGATTGACGCCAAATAGCTGGTAATACCGCGGATATCCTCATCCGACAAATCGCGCTCCTCGGTGTAGGGGAACATTGGAAAATTGATGCGCTTTCGGGCACGGAATTTTTCCAGTTGAATTGCCATGTATTTTTCAGACTGCCCGGCGAGTCGAGGGTATTCGCCGCGCGAGCCCCCCTGTCCGAACTCGCCGTGACAAGTAGCGCAGACACCCATCATGTCACGGGCGCTTTCAGCATCGAAAGCATTTGCTCCAGAGCTGTAAAAACCAAACACGAGCATATAAAAAACCGCGAAAAACTTGCCATCGCGGCGTATCATTTTTGCCTTGGCAAGAAAATTGGCAAACAACGCCACCAGAGTTTTCATACAACACCATCTCTAAATAATGCGATTAAACGGAGCAATTTTAGCTGTCTTCGCTGACATTTGAAATTGATGTAGCGCAGGAATTCAGCATAAATCAGTCAGACGGCAAAAGACGCGCTTCCATCAAGTGCCGGATGCGCTCAGCCACTTCACTGGGCGGCGAGGCATAGGCAAACTTGGCGAGAAACCGCCCATCCGGCCCCAGCAGATACATGCCTGCCGAGTGGTCTACCGAATACTTATCCTTCGCAGCACCCGGTTCCCAGTGCTTCTCGTAGCGCACCTTGAAGTGATCCGCCACGCGGCGCACCAGCTCCGGCGAGCCGGAGAGACCGATAATTCGCGGATGAAAAAACGCGGTATAGCGGCGCAGCACCTCAGGCGTATCGCGCTCCGGATCTACCGTGACGAACAGCGGTTGAAGACGCTCGGACTGCTTGCCCAGCTTGTCCAAGATGAGCGACATTTCCGCCAGGGTAGTCGGGCAAATGTCCGGGCAATAGGTATAGCCGAAGGCAATAAGCTGGAAACGGCCGGGAAAATCCTGATCGGTAACGGCACGCCCGCGATTATCCATGAGCAGGTAGCGCGGAACGATCCCGGCTTCCGGCTGCTCTTCAACATCTGCTGGTGGCGATTCCGCCCAGAGAGGGGCCGCGCCAAGTAGCACAGCAGCGAGGGCGGCAAGGAAAAATCTTTTCATGGCTCGTATCCTACTGCGGCTCGGTCGCTGGAACTGCACTCAGCAAAAGTGCCGTCACCGCCTCTGCCTGGCTCGCGAGTGCGGGCGCATCCGGACAGATAGCTGAATCCTTTTTGACCTGGGCAAGAAATGCCTCGTTGGTGGCTACCTCAAAAACCTCTCCATAGCGCCGCGACTTGGGAGCGTGCTGGATCATGATCTTCTTGATCCGGGACGCGACCTGGGTGTGGGAGCAAGCCAATGCCTGACCATTGAGCAGCCCCAGATCACGAACCTCCTTCAAGCCGGCATCGACGGAGGAATCTGCAGCAACCGGCAGGGCAAGACCAAGCAAACACAATGCAAGGGCAAATCGTCTCATCATTTTTTCCTTTGTTCCTGGCAATAATAGGTGAATTTCTACTTCCGGATAGCCGGTGCGGGCACGGCCAGCATCTTGATCAACAAGAAGGCTGATATCTCGCGATTCAGGGAAATCTCTGCATAGTCGCGCGCTGTTTTACCCTGATTGTCCTTGGCGTGAAGATCGGCGCCTTTGGCGAGGAGCAGTTCAATGTTCGCCTTGTGGCCGGAAAATGCGGCGATATGCAGCGGCGTGACTCCACGGCTATCCTTTGAGTTGATGGCAGCGCCTTGCTTGAGCAGCAAGCTGACGATGTCTGGTGCAGAATTACCCGCTGCAATATGGAGCGGCGTCGAGCCAAGTTCGTTTCTGGCACTTACCACGCCGCGATTTGCGGCAATCAACTTGTTGATCGTCTGGACATCCCCCATCCTCACGACTTCGTGTATGGTAGCGGCAAATACAGAAAAGCTGATGCCCAGCAAAATGGCGCCAACCATCGATGTAACAATTCGAGTGCGTGACATTTTCAAAATCCTGTTGTAAATCAATTTCGTGCCGTGATGGTATTAGATAAAATTGCGGCTAGTTTAGCTCGAATACGTTTAGGGAGTAAGTTAATGAACAAATTGATCGGCTGCACATGGCCTCTTGTGGCGATATTGAGCGGAACACTGTTTGGCAGCCAGGCGCTTGCGGCCGAATGGGCTCCAATCAAGCAGGGAGATGCTACGGTGCGCGAAGTCGACACCACCAGCATCAAGCGGTATGGGCCGATGGTGACGTTCACCGCACGTCATACCTTCGTGGACAGGAACGAATACAAGGTGAACCGGCGCGAAGCGCAATACCTCTTGATTCACTCCCGCGCCAATTGCGGCTTCCGCACTCTGGCCCAGCTTGCCACCGAGGCCTACGACGAGAAGATGGTACTGATCAGCAAGCAGAAAATCCAGCAACCGCAGGAATTGCCGGTGACGAACGGGAGCATCGATGAGAGCGCACTGGATTTCGTCTGCGCAATTAACGTGCAACCGAAGCAGTGACCCTCTGGATTGACGCATGGAAAAGCTGACGCTGCTGTTAAGCCCCGAGCAGGCTAATGACCATTGTCGGACGCTGGTCACGCAAACCAGGCACACCGGCCAGGCACTGGCGGCACTCGTCGCCCTGCAGTCATTCATCACTGCGACAGTCCAGCCCAATCAACATACCGACAGTATTTACCAGGACATCAAGCGTATCCTCGAGCAGCATATCGCCACGGCACGCAACCACGTCATGGAAGACAATCTCGCCCGCCTGCTTGGCGCACTCGACGAGCAAAATCTGGGCGAGATTCAAAGCGTGCACGCCGCGCTCTCGCGCAACGGCTTCCACCAGACCGTACTGTCAGCCATCCCACTGCTGTCAGTCTCAGCGCTGCTCGCTGCCGCCGGGTGGACGGCGGAATGGCACCGCGAAGCCCGGACACGCGCTGAAGCTGCCAGCCCTTATCCTGACGCCCTTGACTTGCGCGGAGCAGGCATTTCACCGCCACGCTTCGCCGCCATGTCGGAGCTGAACATTTATCTTCAGGAAGCACTTCCCAGAATAAACCCTAATGACGCCTTGACTGTTCGAGCTTAATATCGCAGTTGTGAATCCCCCATAACTTTCGTCTCAAGGAGCAATGATGAAATCCCGATTCGATATTCGCGGCCCCCTCTCCCTGCTAATACTTGGCTTGTTGGCTGCCTCAATGGCGGTAGGCGCACTCGCCGCCGACACGCCCAAGCGGAAATCCGGCCTGTGGGAAATCAGCACGCACATGGAAGGCATGCCCAGCATGGGCACCATCCAGCAATGCATCGACCAGAACACCGACAACCTGATGCAGCAGCGCGCGCAAAAAGAAAAGCCCGACTGCAGCGTGATGGATAGCAAGCAACAGGGCAATAAACTGACCATTCATTCGGTCTGCAAGATCGAAAACACCACGGCAACGACCGATGCCGTGTTCGTCGGCGCCTTTGATTCAGCCTACAAGGGGGATATGCGCACCCGCTACACCCCCCCAATGCACGGCCTCAGTGAATCCAAAATGAGCATGGAAGCGAAATGGCTGGGCCCCTGCAAGGCCGGCCAAAAGCCCGGCGACGTGATCATGCCGAACATGAAGGGCATGAATATCAACGAAATGATGAAGGACCCGAAATTCCAGGAGATAATGAAAAAGCAGAAATAAGCACGACGCAGAAACCACAAAGGGCGCGCCTCAGGCACGCCCTTCCATGGGGAAAGACGAAAATGGGTCAGTAACGCGTTACACGCGTCACACCACTGCCGCTCAGTATACGCACCCGGTCGCCAGGGCGAATGTCTTCGTCAGCTTCCTGGGTGACGGCAATCATTCTGCTGCTATCCAGCTTGACGGTGATCTCCAGTCCAGGCTTTTTGGTCACGCCTTCTTCGATGGCGGACCCTGCAAGTCCGCCCGCTACCGCACCAACAATGGCACCCACCGTGCTGCCCTTGCCACCACCGATATTGCTGCCGGCGATGCCGCCCACTGCCGCACCCGCGATCGTGCCCACTGGCGTCTTGGTGCCTTCGAGCTGCACCTGGCGCACGCTATCTACCACGCCCATTTGCACCTCCTGAACCTGGCGCACCTGCGAGCGAGTATAGGCGCCACTCGACATGCTCGAGGCACATCCGCCAAGCGTTGTTGCCATTACCAACAGTACGCCAACAAACTTTAATTTATTCATCATTTTCCTTGCCCAGATTGAATTCAAAAATAGACTTGGTCACTATCAACACAGTGGATCTCGCTACGATTATTGTTAACAGTGAATAAGACAATCATATTGTTACCAAGTTTAACCACTGAACAAGAATCTTGCATTTCCAACTCTTCGGAAAGAGAGTTTTTTATGCAGGGCTTGCCCATCCAGGCTACCGTGCCGATCTCGTCAAAGACCATTCCAGCGTTAAGGTTGAGCCGCATAACCGGATATGCTAGTCTTCTTGTCCAGAATTATGGCACTCTCCGACTACATCCACACTTTCGGCCAACACCTGCTCGCACGACACGGCGAGCGGGTGCATAAGATCGCCCTGGATGCCGGGTTCACCTGCCCCAATCGGGATGGCTCAAAAGGCATCGGCGGCTGCACCTTCTGCAATAATAGCTCGTTCAACCCCAACGGACGTCAGCCGCAAGAACTTGAAGCGCAACTCGACAGCGGCAGGCACGCCATCGCCAGGCGCACGCGAGCAAAAAAATTCCTCGCCTACTTTCAGGCCTATACCAATACCTATGCCGACGTTGTGGAACTCGATGCGCTCTACCGTCAGGCCATGACACAGCAGGATATCGTCGGCCTTTCGGTCGGCACGCGGCCGGATTGCGTCTCCGGTGACGTACTCGACCTGCTCGCCCGTTATCGCGACGAGGGCCGCATCGTGTGGCTGGAACTGGGGCTGCAATCGGCGTTCGACGAGACGCTGCGGCGAGTCAATCGCGGCCATGGTTTGAAGGAATACCGCGACGTAACGATTGAGGCACGCCGGCGCGGCATTCCGGTTTGCGCTCATCTGATCCTCGGGCTGCCGGGAGAGGATCAATCCCACTATCACGCCAGCCTCGACAGCGTACTGGATATCGGCGTGGATGGCCTCAAGCTGCACCCGCTGCATGTGGTCAAGCACACCGTCCTCGCCAATCAGTGGCGGCGCGGCGAATACCGTCCGCTGACGCGGGAAGCCTACATCCGGCACGCCTGCGACCTGATCGAACGCACACCGGAAGATATTATTTACCACCGCGTCACCGGCACGGCCGCCAAGGACATTCTACTGGCGCCGGACTGGTGCTCGCAGAAGTGGAACGTGCTCAACGGCATCGAGCGCGAACTGGCGCGGCGCGGCCACCGCCAAGGGCAGTTCGCGGGCATGCCGATGGAAAAGGAGAAAATACTCGATGCCGCCTGAAGCCAAACAGATATTCCCGGAACTGGTCTGCCCGGCGGGCAGCCTGCCTGCCCTGAAAAGCGCCGTGGACAACGGTGCGGACTGTGTCTACATGGGTTTCCGCGACGACACCAACGCGCGCAACTTCACCGGCCTCAATTTTGACCTGGCGAATGCGAAAGAGGGCGTGCGCTATGCCCACGCCAAGGGCCGCAAGGTGCTGCTGGCGCTGAACACCTACCCCCAGGCCAGCGGCTGGCAGCGCTGGACCAACGCCATCGACAACGCCGCCGACCTGGGCATGGACGCCGTCATCCTCGCCGACCCCGGCCTGATGCAATATGCGGCGAAAACCCATCCCGCTTTGCGCCTGCATCTCTCGGTGCAGGGTTCGGCTACCAATTACGAGGCCATCAATTTCTATCACGAGCAGTTCGGCATCCAGCGCGCGGTGGTGCCGCGCGTACTGGCGCTGGCGCAGGTCGAGCAGTTGATGGCCAACACCCCGGTGGAAATCGAATTGTTCGGCTTCGGCGGACTGTGCGTCATGGTGGAGGGGCGCTGCGCCCTGTCTTCCTACGCCACCGGCGAATCCCCCAACACCTGCGGCGTGTGCTCGCCCCCCAAGGCGGTGCGCTGGCAACAGACCGCAGCCGGACTGGAATCGCGCCTGAACGGCATCCTCATCGACCGCTACGACGCCAAGGAAAACACCGGCTACCCCACCCTATGCAAGGGCCGCTTCGAAGTCGCCGGGGAAACCTACTATGCGATCGAGGAACCCACCAGCCTCAACACCCTGGAACTGTTGCCGGATTTGATGCGCATGGGCATTGCCGCGATCAAGATCGAGGGGCGTCAGCGCAGTCCTGCCTACGTCGCCCAGGTCACCAAAGTGTGGCGCCAGGCGATCGATGCCTGCCGCCGCGAGGGCGCGGGTTTTACCGTCAAGCCGGCATGGATGGCGGAACTGGGCAAGGTCTCGGAGGGGCAGCAGCAGACCCTTGGCGCCTACTATCGTCCGTGGAAATGATCCTATGAAATTAGCCCTAGGCCCCAATCTCTACTACTGGGATCGCGAAAAAACCTTCTCGTTCTACGAGGAAATCGCCGCGTCCCCGGTGGATATCGTCTATCTCGGCGAAACGGTCTGTTCGCGCCGCCACCTGCTGCGCCTGCAGGACTATCTGGATATGGCCGAGCAGCTTCTTGCCGCCGGCAAGGAAGTCGTGCTCTCGACCCAAACCCTGATCGAGTCGGAATCGGATC
>Ga0209077_1000086_pt1 | contig 21979 bp, 12 predicted proteins | sample PPLLak1March2015_FD_187247 | JGI IMG/M metagenome (GOLD analysis project Ga0209077, IMG submission 187247) | Freshwater sediment microbial communities from Prairie Pothole Lake near Jamestown, North Dakota, USA - PPLs Lake P7 Core (1) Depth... | ecosystem: Environmental > Aquatic > Freshwater >... | reverse complement strand
AAGCGTTGCAGGCTCGCGTGAGAATGGTAACTTCCCCTATTGAGGTCCAGCACATGGTGACCAGAATCTTCCTATCCATCGTTGCGGCTGCGACGATATCGGCGGCCGCTCAACCGATTCGACTGCACCCGGACAACCCTCACTACTTCGAGTTTCGCGGCAAGCCAACGGTCCTCATTACGTCGGGAGAGCACTACGGGGCGGTGCTCAACCTGGATTTCGATTATGTCCGTTACCTGGACACGCTGCAGGCCGACGGCCTGAACAATACTCGAACGTTCGCGGGCAACTACCGGGAGGTCCCCGGTTCCTTCAACATCCAAGGCAATACGCTCGCTCCCCAGCCCGCCCGATTCATCGCGCCCTGGCCGCGGTCCGAACAACCCGGCGCCGTCGACGGCCTGAACAAATTCGATCTCAGCCGTTGGAATGAGGCTTTCTTCTCACGGCTGAAAGATTTCATGAAGCAGGCCTCGAGCCGGGGAATCGTCGTCGAAATGAACTTGTTCTGTCCGTTCTACGAAGACGTGCTTTGGGATTGGAGCCCCATGAACGCGCGGAACAACGTGAACGGGATCGGAGCGGCCGGCCGGCTTGATGCCTATACATTGAAGGACGCCGGATTGACCAGGCTGCAGGAGGACCTGGTCCGCAAGATCGTTTCCGAGCTGCGCGATTTTGACAACCTGTATTACGAGATCGCCAACGAGGCGTATTTCGGCGGCATCACCCTGGAATGGCAGGCGCATATTGCGAAGGTGATACAGGAGGCCGATGGCGGGCGGCATCTGATTTCACAAAACATTGCAAACGGTTCGAAGAAGGTCGCCGAGCCTGATCCGCGGGTTTCGATCTTTAACTTCCACTACTCCCGGCCACCCGAAAGCGTCGGAATGAATTACGCTCTGAACAAGGCGATCGGGAACAACGAGACCGGGTTCGACGGCAACGCGGACGCCACCTACCGAATTCAGGGCTGGGACTTCATCCTCGCCGGCGGCGCGCTGTACAACAATCTCGATTACTCCTTCACGGCGGGGCGGCGCGAGGACGGGACTTTTGCCTACCCGTCCACGCAGCCAGGCGGCGGCTCACCGGCTCTGCGCAAACAACTGGGGATCCTCAAGCGGTTCATGGACTCTTTCCGGTTTGTCCGTATGTCGCCAGCCAACGGAGTCATCGTAGGCGCGATTCCGGAAGGGACTACAGCGCGTGTGCTGGCGGAGGTTGGCAAACAGTACGCCGTCTACCTGCATCGCGGCCGGCCGGTGAAGGACGCCAAACCAGCCTACCGGGTCGACGACGCCCAGCGCGAGTCGACAATCGTTCTCGATATCCCAAAGGGACGGTACAAAGCGGAGTGGATTAATGCCAAAACCGGAGCGGCATCGGCGCAGGAGCAATTCGATCACCCCGGTGGCAATCGCACGCTCGTCTCCCCTCAATACAGTGAGGACATCGCCCTCCGGGTCATGCGGTGAGGATGGTCAGTCCGCACTCAACTAGCGCAAAGTGTCCGGCGTTGGTCCGACTTCCAAGTCGGACATTGGCATGCGACTGGCTGGGCTCGATATTGCTGGCGTTACGAAGTGTCCGACTTGGAAGTCGGACCAACGTCGGACATTGGCATGCGGTCAGCTGGCTCGATCTTTTGAATGCGCGTCGCTTCTTCCCACTTCGGGATTTTTCCAACTGAGAGCCACGAACTATAATGGGCGCCAGTCAACGAAAGGATCAGATTCCATGCCTACTGAAAAGAAGACGCCCGTCAAGAAGACCACCAAGACAGCCGTGAAAAAAGAGATGCTCGACACCTATGCCGAGTTGCTTCCCCAGATGGAAGAGGAAGCTGAGGCCGAGTTGAAACCGGAGAAGAAAGCCGAACAGAGGCTCGCTGCAAAGGCAGTGGCGACAGCGGATTCGATCTCCGCAGACGGTGTTGTCACTCAGATTGCCGCCTTGCGTTCCGAGGTTGGCAGGCTTCTGTCCCGGCTTTCCGACCAACTGGAACAGGAAGTGGCGCGCTATCAGGCCGTTCAGAAGGCGATCCAGGAAAAGGAGAGCGACCTGAACCAGACCTACGAGATCGAACGGTCGGCGGGTACCCTCGCTGCCCTGATCGAGGCGCAAAACGTCAGAAAGCAGGAATTCGACGCAACCCTGGAAGCTCGCAAAGAGCAGGCGCTGGCTGAGGTCCAGTCCAGCCGGGATCAATGGGAAAAGGACAAGGCCGAGTGGGAGGCACAGCTCAAGGAGCGCCAGGAGGCCGAGAACCGGAAGCGTGAACGCGACAAGGAGGAGTACGAGTACCGCTTCAAACGTGAGAAACAGCAGATGCAGGATCACTTGGCCGACGAACACTCCAAGATGGAGCGTGACCTGGCGAACAAACGGACCGAACTGGAGCAGGATTTGGCGGATCGCGAAAAGGCGGTCGCCGAGCGCGAACGCCAGGCTGACGAGCTGCGGGCGCGCGTCGAAGTATTTCCGGGCGAGCTCCAGCGTGCGGTTGACACTGCCGTGGCCGAAGCGACGGCTCGGTTGCAGGCCCAGGCCAAGAGTCGGGAGGAGATTCTGACAAAGGAGTTTGACGGAGAGCGCAAGGTGCTCGCCACGCGCATACAGTCATTGGAAAAGGCCGTCAAAGAACAGGCTGACCAGATCGACCGGTTGATTCAACAGATCGATAAGGCATACCAGCAGGTGCAGGACATCGCGGTCCGCGCTATTGAAGGCTCCTCCAACTCGAAATCGCTTGCCGGTCTGCAGCAGCTGTTGTCCGAATCGGCCCGCCGGCCGAACCCCTGATAATTTTCGCTATCCGTACAAGATTTTCTGCATTTTTCTTCGTATTTTTTTCGACTCAAGCGTTTTAGTAATGGGAGGTTTGATCGAGTCTTCAAAACGCCAGCCTCCCGACGGAGGATCACATGGGTCGAAAATCACGTGAGAAGCAAGAGCGGAGGCAAAGACAGGCGGCTGGGCAAAACGGCGGGCAGTCGGCGGCGAGTCGGCGGGCAGCCGATTCGGATCGGGGTGAACGAGTCCGGGAACTGGAAGGACAACTGAGCAGGCTTGCCGACGGAGACTACGAATCGTGGGGCTCCCCGACCTGTCCGGATGACTTGCGCGAAGCGCACCTTCAGGATGTCCTGGCATTTGAATCCGTGGAATCCGGAACCAGCCTTTTCGAGGGACTCCAAGAACACGGGTTGGAGCTTCCGCGTCCGGAACAACTGGACGAGGAGGAGAGCGCCGACAAGGTGCTCGAGATCGTCAACGCTCTCGCCGGCCTCGGTGTTTTCCTGATCGGTTTCGAGCACCTGACCGCGTGCGAACTCTACTCGACGCTCTTTAACGAAACGCTCTGGGAAGGCTGTTACATCAAAAGAAAACACCCAGGCAGCATCACGATGATCGACGTCTCGCATGGCATTCCGCGCTCCGGGATCAGGCGTTGGCTCAAGAGCATGTGCGCGGCAAGCGCGGTTCATTGAGGCGGGCGGGAGCAATCGAGAGGGTGCGCCTTATTCCGCCATCAGCACGATTGCGACCGAAGCGAACACCATTCCCGAGATGATGACCGGGTGAGGGATGACTCCCCAGAAGGTCAGCGAAATGATGATTGTAAGAACGGGGGCCAGGGCCGTCATCGGCACGACGATGATCGCCTTCCCGTATCGCACGGCATAGACCAGGCAGAGAGCTCCGATGGAATTCAGCACCTGGATCAATGCGGCAAGCCACGGTCCCTTCGGTCCCCAGTTCACCGGACGCGAGAAATCGGTCATCAGCAGGGCGAGCGGGATCAGCAGGATTCCAGAGGCCATCATGTAGAAGAATATGGATTCTGCCCGCATCGTCTCGTTCGAATACTTCATGACCCAGGCCTGGGTCCCCCAGGCGATGAACACGAGGATGGCGAGAAGCAGCCAGAGGTAGCCTCGCGTGACTGCGTAGTTGGGCGGCTGATATGAAAGCAGCGTCACCGCGACGAGCGCGAAACCGATCCCGAGCCAGGCCTTCCGGGATGCCTTTTCCTTCAGGATGGAGACCGAGAGGATGATCGTGAGCACCGGATAGAGCGAAATGATCGGGAAGACGAGGTACGCCGGGCCAAGCCGCAACGTTTCGAAAAGCACCAGTTGGCCGCCGGCCCCTAAGAACCCGACGAGGCAGCCGAGTAGCACCGAGCGGCGGTCATACTCGAGACGCCATCCGGCGATCCGCAGGGCGACCACCGCGCAGGGCAGCATCGTCAACGCCCAGACGGAGTACCCGAGGGTTGCGGGAAAACCGTTCTTTTCCGGGATCTCGATGAACGCACCCCAGACTCCCCAGAAGACAGTGGTGATCAGCGCAAACGCCAGCCATATTCTCGATTTCAAGAATCCTCCGGTTTGAGACGTGACTCTACCAGTGTATTCGAACGCGTGTCGCTGGTCAGGTTTACCTTTATTTCTCAACGTCGCGCCAAATAGAGCCCTCGGAGCCGCGCAATAGGCGGATAGACCGGCGAATTCCCGGCGGAGGGCGAGATCGAATGGAGCCGCGCACGACAGCGAGAGAAGCGAGCGAGAGTAAGCGGACCACCTGACTCGCTCCACTGCTTCATGTAAATGTCTCGACTTAGCGAATGATTGGTGGTCCGCTTACTCTCGCTCACTACCGTTCGCTGTCGTGCGCGGCTCCATTCGACCTCGCCCTCCGCACGACATCAGCCCATAACAAGTCCGTCAATACCTGTGGGCCGAACGCGCTTCTCCGACCTTTTTCAACACCCTCGCTGCGTGCGTGCGGCTCCGATCATAATTCCGCCGGGTTTGTGTGAGAAACCCGAGTCCAGTCCCTGTCAAGAGCTTAGCCAAGAATCTCCATTCGCAGCCCGGTTGAGTCACGGGGAGGGTCGCGGGGCAAAGTAATCGCCTGCCCGCAATAGATCCGCTCGGCCGTCCAGCAGGCCACGAACGCGTCGAGGAGGTCGTCAAGTGGGCAGCCAAGAGCCCGGCGGTCCGCGATTGCGGAGTGCACGCAGTCGCCGAAAACCGATTCCAAGAGCCGCAACCTCTCCTCGCGACCCTGCTTCGTTTTCTTGCCGTGCTCCAGCGGGCGGCCGGCCAGAATCGAAAAACAGACTTCCGGATGGACCTCGCGGATCTTGTCGGGCAGCTCCGGGTCGGCGCGGAGCAGAGTGTCGACCGAGCGAATCTTCGGCAGGATTGCCCAGGTTTGCCGCGATATTTTCCTGCCGTCGGCGAGGAAACGGAGCTCGCAAGCTTCCTGGTAGCTGCCCGCGCCCAGAAGGCTGCGGATTGGCGCCGGGAAGACGCTCGAGCCCCGGGGGAATCCGAGGCGCCGGCGAGCCTCGAGGTCACACAAGCGAGGGCCGCAGTCGGGAAGCCCGATCGGCATGTCGAGACCGAGGAGATCCGGGGCGTCGTTGCCGTAGAACAGATCCTCGGTGGAGGTGCAGACGTGGCAGGAGACGCTTGCGCAGGAACGGCGGGCAGGATGCCCGCCGGTGTCCGACTTGGAAGTCGGACCAACGCCGAACCGGTGCCCCGGGCGCGACCTGAGTGCGGACGAGACGTCCGCGCTCAATGACGACCCGTCCAGTTCCTTCACGACAAGGACCCAGCCGTGCCGGCAGCCATCCGCTCCACCGACTCTTGGCATGACTGTCTGACTATAACCCGCTTTTCGGCTCCCTAACTGGGCGAACAAAAATTAGAAAATGCAAAAGTTTGCAGCCACTGTCTAACTAGTTGCAAGGTCTATACATCCGGCACAGGATCAAGCGATTGGAGTTTCGGGGACATATACTTAATTCCCACTCCGTCGGCGTTATAACGCGTAAGCAATGGAATTAAGTTTTGTGTCCCCGAAACTCCCGCAGATCCTGTTCATCCAGCCAAAAGACGAGGGTCAGCGCGCTCACGATTCGTTTGCTCTCAAAGGAGCCACGCACGAGAGAGGGTGTCGAAAAAGTCCCCGAGAACGCATCCATCCGCTGAGCCTGAATGGAGCGTTGATCGCGATCGAATGGAGCCGCGCACGACAGCGAGCGAAGCGAGCGAGAGTAAGCGGACCACCCTTCTTGCGCCCCCCTTCAGTGAGGTAGTGCGAACGCTACCGCCCTTGATTCGTGGTCCGCTTACTCTCGCTCGCTTTGCTCGCTGTCGTGCGCGGCTCCATTTGATCCAGCGTCCGCACGACAGCCGCCCTGCAACCAAAATGCTCCGGGCTGTTGGGACGGGGGATCGACAAGGCCGATTACGACTACGAGCACGAGCACGAGACGGGAGTACCGCTTGGAATTGCGGGATGGTTCAGGGAGGCAGGGGGACGGCGGGGCGTCAGTGGTTCGGGAGAGTTTCGGGGACACAAAACTTAATTCCTTTGCTAACACAAAATAAAGCTCAGTGGCGTGGGAATTAAGTCTTATGTCCCCGAAACTCTCCTCACCTCAATCGAGGAAGGCTACACGGGATACGCCGGGCGCCCGTCCCTCGGTGTTGAGTTCGACCCGGTGCCAGTCACGCAGAATCACCGTGGCATGGTCCGGGTGGCGCACCCATCCCTTGGCATACACGCTGGTCACTCGCCTGGACACCTGGAACTTCCGTTTCTCCTTGGGATTCTGCTTGACCAACCGTGCGTACTCGCGTTCGGAAAGGACCTGCGAGCTGGAGCGGGAAACCCAGACCGTCTCGCCGGTTTCGCGGTAAAGGAACTGCACACGGTGAGGTTTTGAGCCGGCACCGCGCGAAATTGGCTCGTTTTTGAGAACGAGCAATTCGTCGACCCGAACATCGGGGCTGGGGATGAAGAACCACTCTCCCTGACGCACCGATACCGGATTGTGGCGACGCAATCGTGCGCTTGCCTTCATCCCGACGGTTGTCTCCAAGCCTCGGATCGAAGCCGGCTTGAGTGCCTGCCTGGCGGCGCTGACCGTACCGGCCACCCCGCCTGGCAAAGCAGCCACAAACCAGTGGCGTTCGTCGTGGCCGCACAGAAACTTCAACGGCTTTTCCGTTCGATCACCGGCTGGCAGGCGTGCCAGCAGGACCAGGTGACGATCCTTCGGGGCAGCCGCAGAGACCATGATCTCGGTCTCGGGCAGGGCCTCGATCTTGAAGATCTCGCCGTTGCGATCCACCTCGATGTCGAGACGGATCGGGTTATTCGCTCGAGCCGCCTCGAAACGGACGCGGGCCCCCATCTCTTCAAATCTCCTTCGAATAATTTCCTCTCTGTGAGTCATGATCAGACCTCTATCAAACCGGGAATTCCCCGGTAGTCCTTCAAATAGCATTTCATGTAGTGCGGGTTGCGCCGGCGCCACGCCCGGTCATAGGACCGTTTGTAGGCGAGCCGCGCCGCCCGGCGACACCCCTCCGAGCAGTACTGTTGGCGGGGGTTGAACTTCGAGGGAGAGAAGCTCAAGCCGCACTGACGGCAGTTCATGGTGACTCCTTTCGGGTAGGCATTGCCCACCTCCCTTGCGGTTTCCTGTGTCCGCGGACAAGGGATATGGCTGACTCCGCCGCCGTTCGGCGGCAAAGCGCCCTCCAGGTCGTCACCTGCGACGCACTCGTGTAATCCTCCGACGTGGCGCTCAGCGGCTCGCGTCGGGGCTCACACGGGGTCGGCAGGGGCACTGGGCCCTTGCCCGCTACGTGTGCTGTCGTTGCATCAGTGCAGTTCTCATAAGATTAAATTTACCGAGACGATCTCGGCCGCAGCTAGTGTCTTTTCGCCAGGCATCGGGGTACGTGTCGGAGTCAGGTGCGAGGTGGAGACTGCCCACCTCGCCTGACTCCCTCCCCCCCAGGACCATCTCGCGAAAGAGAAGAGATGCGACTGGCCCGGAAAAGTGGCGGGGCGAATCCCGATCTCACAACAGTGCCGTAAGTCGGAGTCCCTCCAAATCCGCGACGGTATAATCAACCATCTATGCTGCTCACGATTACGAACACGCGGGCGCCGGCTACCGATCTCGGGTACCTGCTCCACAAAAACCCCAGCCGCGTACAGTTGTTTGATCTCTCTTTTGGGAAGTGCCATGTCTTCTACACCGAGGCCAGCGCGGAGCGGTGCACCGCCGCACTGCTCCTCGATGTCGACCCGGTGGGCCTGGTTCGGACGCGCCGGGGACCGGCGGGTGAGGGCGGGGCGCTTGAGCAGTACGTGAACGACCGGCCCTACGTGGCTTCGTCGTTCCTCAGTGTCGCCATCGCACGTGTCCTGGGCAGCGCGCTTGCCGGGACCAGCAAGGATCGCCCGGAGCTCGTCGACCAGCCGCTGCCGCTTTTGGCGACCGTGGCTGTCTTACCGTGCCGAGGCGGAGAGGACTTTCTTCGTCGTCTGTTTGAGCCACTGGGCTACCGGGTTGAAGCCGAACACCACCCGCTCGATGAGCGCTTTCCCGAATGGGGAGAGGGGCCCTACTTCACAGTCAAGCTCCGGCAAGACATCCGTCTGCGCGAATTGCTGGCTCATCTGTACGTGCTTATCCCGGTCCTTGACTCGGACAAGCACTATTGGGTCGGGGAGGACGAAATCGAGAAGCTCCTGCGCCGCGGGGAAGGCTGGCTCGAACAGCATCCCGAACGGGAAGCGATCGTCAATCGCTACCTTCGGTTCCAGAGAAGGTTGACCAGGGAGGCGCTCAGCCGGCTGCTCGGCGAGGAGGAGACCGATGTCGAAGCGGGCGAACAGAGGAAGGCCGAACAGGAAGCGGCGATTGAAAAACCGCTTCGCCTCAACGACATCCGCATTCAGTCGGTGGCCGACGCATTGACCGAAAGCGGCGCAGCGAGCGTCATCGATCTAGGCTGCGGAGAGGGAAGGCTCTTGTCCGAGCTCGTGAAACGGCGACAATTTAGGCGAATCGTCGGCATGGATGTCTCCTACCGCAGCCTGCAGGCCGCCGCCGATCGGCTGCACCTCGACACGCTGCCCGCCGCTCAAAAAGAGCGTATCGAGCTTTTCCAAGGCTCCCTGATTTACGCAGACAAGCGGTTGGCTGGGTTTGATGCCGCCGCGGTTGTCGAGGTGATCGAGCACCTCGACCCTCCGAGACTGGCGGCTTTCGAGAAGGTGCTCTTCGAACGCGCCCGGCCGGGCCTCGTCGTCCTGACAACGCCGAACGCCGAGTACAACAGCCGCTTCGAGACGCTGCCGGCCGGTCAGTTCCGCCACCGCGATCATCGTTTCGAGTGGACTCGTGCCGAGTTTCGGGCCTGGGCCACGAGGGTTGCGGCCGGCTTCGGCTATGAGGTCGAGCTGCGCCCAGTCGGGCAGGAGGACGAACAATTGGGCGCCCCGACGCAGATGGGGGTTTTCCGGAAATGAACATCACGATTCCCGAGCTCTCCCTCGTCGTCCTGATCGGCCCGTCCGGCTGCGGGAAATCGACTTTTGCTGCACGCCACTTCAAGCGTACGGAAATCGTCTCGTCCGACTTCTGTCGAGGCCTTGTCGCGGACGATGAAAATGACCAGCGTGCCACGGACCCCGCGTTCGAGCTGCTGCATTTCATCGCCTCCAAGCGCCTGGCCGGCGGCCGGCTGACTGTCATCGACGCAACCAACGTCCAGCCGGAGGCGCGAAAGCCTCTGGTCGCGCTTGCCCGTGAGTACCACACGATCCCGGTCGCACTCGTGTTCAATTTCCCGGAGAGAATCTGCCATGAGCGCAACCGGACGCGACCCGACCGGGAGTTCGGACCGCACGTGGTTCGCAATCAGCTGCAGCAACTGCGCCGCTCGCTTCGCGGACTCGAGAGGGAAGGCTTCAGGCACGTGCACACCTTCCGAAACCCCGAGGATCTTGAAGGGCTGGTCATCGAACGGCAGCCTCTGTGGAGCAATAGGAAGGAGGACCACGGCCCGTTTGACATCATCGGTGATATTCATGGCTGTTTCGAGGAACTGACCGCCCTTCTCAGTCAGCTCGGTTACACGATTCGACAAACCGAAGCCGGATACCAGGTCGACGCGCCGGACAGCCGCAGAGTCGTGTTTCTCGGTGACCTGGTCGATCGCGGACCTGCGATCACCCAGACTCTTAAGCTGGCGATGTCGATGGTGGAGACTGGAGCGGCCCTTTGTGTGCCGGGTAACCACGACATGAAGCTGATGCGCAAGATCCGGGGCCGCGATGTCCAGATCGCGCACGGCCTCGCGGACAGCCTGAGGCAGCTGGAAACCGAACCGCCCGAATTCAAGCGGAAGCTGGCAGACTTCCTGGATGAGCTCGTCAGTCACTATGTGCTCGACGACGGCCGATTGGTCGTTGCACATGCCGGGATGAAGGAGGAGATGCAGGGGCGCGGTTCGGCAGCCGTCCGTTCGTTCGCCCTTTACGGCGAGACCACCGGGGAGACGGATGAATTCGGTCTGCCTGTCCGCTACAACTGGGCGGCGGACTACCGAGGCCGGGCGATGGTCGTCTACGGGCACACGCCGATAAGCCGGCCGGAATGGGTCAACAACACAATCAACATCGACACCGGTTGCGTGTTTGGCGGAAGACTGACAGCTCTCCGGTACCCCGAGAAGGAGCTCGTCTCGGTCCCGGCCGCCCGCGAATATTACGCGCCAGCCAAGCCTCTTGCGGGTGCCGATCAGTTACTTGAGCCGAGGACCCAGCAGCAGCGGCTCGAAGACCTCCTCGACATTGATGACGTCATCGGCAAGCGGATCGTCCAGACGCGGCTGCATGGGAACCTGACCGTGCGCGAGGAGAACGCGATTGCCGCACTCGAAGTGATGAGTCGCTTTGCCGCTAATCCCAAGTGGCTCATCTACCTCCCGCCGACAATGTCGCCCCCGGAAACAAGCCACGAACCAGGCCTGCTCGAGCATCCGAACGAAGCTTTCGCTTACTACCGCAAGGAGCAGGTCGAGCAGGTGATCTGCGAGGAGAAGCATATGGGATCCCGGGCGGTCGTCATCGTCTGCCGCGGTCGGGACGCGGCTCTCCGGCGCTTCGGTGTCGTCGAAGACGAAGCGGGAATTTGTTACACGCGGACCGGCCGCCGTTTCTTCAGTGATTCTGTACTGGAAAGGGAGTTCCTGGGTCGTCTTGGAGCCGCCGTCGAGAAGGCCGGCCTCTGGGAGGAGTTGGCGACGGACTGGGTTTGCCTGGATTGCGAGCTGATGCCCTGGTCGGCGAAAGCCCAGGAGCTGCTCCGCCAGCAATATGCGCCGGCCGGCGCCGCGGCCCGCGCGGGATTAAGGCAAGCCGTCGCAGCACTGAAAACTGCAAGCGGGCGGTCAGACACCGGGGCGCTTCTCGAGCGGTACCAGCAGCGCAGCGCAATGGCGGAGAGTTACATCGAAGCCTATCGCCGGTACTGCTGGCCCGTGCGCTCGCTTGATGACCTGAAGCTCGCTGTCTTCCACGTCCTGGCGACCGAGGGTGTTGTCCACACGGACAAGGACCACCGCTGGCACATGGCAATCGCCGCGAGGCTGGCGGAAGCGGGGTCAGATCTGCTGGTGGGAACTCCCAATAGGACGATATCGCCGGCAGACGACCGCTCGGTGGCCGAGGGCGTCGGCTGGTGGGAGGAACTGACTGGGAAGGGCGGGGAAGGCATGGTCGTCAAACCGCTCGATTTTGTCGCGCGGGGGCGCCGGGGGCTGATACAGCCGGCAGTGAAGTGCAGAGGGCGGGAGTACCTGCGAATCATCTATGGTCCGGAATACACCGCGCCCGAGCATCTGGAGAGGCTGCGATCACGAGCGCTTGGTTCGAAACGCTCCCTGGCCCTCCGCGAGTTTGCCCTCGGAATCGAGGCACTGCAGCGTTTTGTCGACCGAGAGCCCTTGCGCCGGGTGCACGAATGCGTGTTCGCGGTTCTCGCCCTCGAGAGCGAACCAGTTGACCCAAGGCTATAGGACTTTCGACATGATTTACAGGATTGACAGGATTCACGCGGCGCCAAAATTCGACCAGATCGCGAGGATTGCCGCGTCGTGGCGATAAACGTCTGCCACCGGGCGCATCACCAGCCGGTGACGTCCCGCGAAACCTCCGTGGGTATAGTTCGCGTGAAGCTCCAGTCCCGTCGACGGATCGCCGCCTTGGTCCAAACGCGGCTTTGCAGGCGTGGACTCCTCCAGGTGAATCACGTTGTTTTGCCACGGCTCTCCGAAAAAGAGCGGATCCCGAACGCTGTCGACGCACATCAACCAGGGACCCACAGTGAGCAGAGCCTGGACGGGCTTGGAGGTTAGCTCGGCGGGCTTGATTACCTTCCCATCCACTTGCGTGAGGGCAAGCCGGCAACCGAAGAGCGGTTCCACGCGATCGCCCGAACGCCACTTACGCTCGATCGTCGCGTAGCCGTCCTTGATATTGGCCGCCATCGGAACGCCATTCAAGAGAATGTCTGCCCGATCGGCCCAAGCTGGGATGCGAAGGGCCAGCGCTCGCGATTCGCCCGGGGCATGTCTCACTTCCGCCGAGAAGGCCCAATCGCGCCAGCTCGACTGCCTGGCGGAGCGACGCAGTCTCAGGATCAGGCTGCCGTCGGACCAGTCCGCTTCCTCGTACAGGTTGACCCGGATCTCTCCGGCTTTGTCCGTTACCATGGCGCGCAGGACATCCGGAAATGCTCGATAGCCATGCATCGTGCAACACCACCAGGCGCGTGCCAGGTTATCGTTCGGTTTAGCGCCGGGACCGGAACAGACATGATGACCGAAGTCGCCGGTGGGGAACTGGTTAAACAGGAAGGCATTCCAGAGACACCTCTCGGCCCGCTCCAGGTAGTCGACCTTCCCAGTTTGTCGCCACAGATCCAGGCTGAGGCGCAGGAAGTCCGCATGACCGCACCCCTCGTCACGCGGCTCCTTGCCTGAAGCCTGGATAATGGTCGTACGGTCCGAAGCCGAACGGTCCGATTGCTTCCAACCGAAATACTCGAGCACGCTCCCGAATTCGGTCAAGTCCGGCGACTGGACCAGTTCACGATACGCCTGCTCGACAAAGGCCAGGTGCCTGGCGTCTTTCGTCTCCTCGTAGAGCATGACTATTCCGCGCAGCGTGGACAGGTAGCCGTGCGCGTGCTGAATGCCGCGAGGTTGGAGAAGAGGCACGATCGACGAGGCGGCGTCCAGTAGAGATCGGTCTCCGGTCGCGCGCTTGAGCAGGACGAGACCCTCGATCAGTTGAGTAAAACAGATATAACCGCTTGCCCCTTGCCCTTCGAGCTTCTTCAAGACCTGCGGGTCCGAGCACTCCTCCCGGACCGCGAGCAGAAAACGGCCAAGGCGCTGCGCCGCTTGGAGAACTGCGTCATCCCCGGACGTCGCATAGTACTGGAGGATGCCGACCAGGAGACGCCCGTTGCCCCAAAGCAGCGCCATGTGGTTCGGCCCGATCGCGTCAGCCTTGAAGACCAGCGCGGGGTTGCCGAAACGCCCATCGGACCGCTGGTAACCGATCAGGTCCCGGACAAGTGCGCGCAGGCGGGCAGTCGAGCCACTTGCCGGCAGCAACGCCAGCGCTTCGATGTACCGTCCTGAGAGGTCGCCGCTGTATTCGTTGAACCGCCTCTCGGGAGTAAGGGCCACGTCAGCCAGGACAAATTCGCGGCTGAACTCGGGGATTCGGCCGGACATCAGCCGATCGGCCGTGAGCTTCACGCGGTTGGACAGTAGACCCGCCGGCAGGCAGCCTATTTCAGCATTCAGCGACGTGGTCGCGGGAGCTCGGGCAGGCGTCTTCGGTTCCCCTGATTTCGGGACGTCTCCGACTACTCCGGCAAGCAGGGCCGAGCCCACAAAACCCCGCCGGGTCAAACGATGGTCGCTCTTGATATTCTGCGTCATTCTTTACCCTCGCGTTCAGGTTAACCCAGCAAGGGCAGTACGCGAAGGTTTTTCAGAGCGGCCACGCAGCGAGGGTGTTGAAAACGTTCACTCGTCTGTGTATTCCGAGTGCTTTATGGAGTGCGGCGGCAACGAGAGGCCGACGCATTATCAGGCCTCAAGGCGACGCCGCTTTCCCCTGCGCACGATCGACCCTGCACGATATCGGACAGGCCAAAGCGGCGTCGCCAGGACTCCTGATAAAGCCCGGAGTCCTTCTGCCGCCGCACTCCAAAAAAAAGCGCCTCCGACCCTTTTTCAACACCCTCGCAGCAAGACTTGCTATGGGCTGATGTCGTGCGGAGGGCGAGATCAAGAACTTGCCAACCGGGCCATAAAGCGGCGGATTCTGAACTGCCAATACGTCCTACGACCGCTCGCCATGCGGAAGCACTCAGTCGTAGGACGGATTCGCAGTTCAGAATCCGCCACTTTACGGCCCGGTTGGCAACACTCCTGCCTATATGCCCTTCTTCCCGATTGCCTCCAGAACCCGGGCCGGTGTGAACGGCATCCGGAACAGGCGTGCGCCGGTTGCATCGAAGATTGCATTGGCCACGACCGCCCCCATCGGAACAATCGCCGGCTCGCCTCCGCCCTGAGGAATCAGCTCATCGTTCTTGACGAGGATCGTTTCGATCTCGGGTAACCAGGAAAAGCGAGGCAACTCATACGAGTCGAAATTGCGCTCGAGGACCTCACCGCCGGTGAACCGCACTTCTTCCGACAGGGTGTATCCCAGTCCCATCGTGATGCAACCTTCCATCTGGATGATCGCGCCTTCGGGATTGATCACGACGCCCATCTCCTGCGCGCAAACGACGCGCTTGACCTTCACGCGACCGCTCGCTTTGTCGACCTGGACCTCGGCAGCCAGGGCTACGTAGGTTCCGGCGTCAATCCCGCAGGCAATCCCGACACCCCGGCCACTTGGTCCCGCCGCAGGCTTCCAGCCGATACGTTCGGCCGCGACCCGGAGGACCTCCCGCATTCTCTTGTCTGACGTGTTACGCAGTCGGAACTCCAGCGGATCAATCTTCGCTTTGGCCGCCATGATGTCGATCTGGGACTCGCGCGCAAACACGTTGATATTGGCGCCGGGCGCGCGCCATGGACCGACCGCAAATGGGTGGACGGCTGTTGTCGGCCCCCTCCACTGTCCGTAGACGCGCATGAGATTGTTCGGGACGTCGTAGTATTGCTCGGCACTTCTGGAACCGGCAAAGTAGACGCTGTAATCCCAGAGAGTCATCTTTCCGGCGCTGTCGATCCCCGACTTCACTTTCACAACGGCCGCCGGCCTGAAGCTGTCGTAAAAGAATTCCTCTGCCCGGGTCCATGCGACCTGAACCGGTTTTCCGGTGGCCTTAGCCAGGCGCGCGGCCTCGACCGCGTGAGCGCCGCCGCTGCTCTTCCCGCCGAAGCCGCCGCCAACGAAGGGGGTGATCACCCGGACGTTCTCCGGCGCGAGGCCGAGCGCGGTCGCAACCTCCTGCCGGGCAGGGAACGGTGTCTGGGTCGCGACCCACACAGTGACTTTGCCCCCCTCCAGGTTGGCAAGCGCGGTGTGGGTTTCCATCGGTGCGTGAGCTCCGTAGCCGTTTTCGTACCGATGCTCGAAGACGCTCGATGATGCCGTCTCTCCTGTTGCGAGGTCTCCTTTTTGCCCTGTCGCCTGGGCTTCCGGAGCATGCTGCACGAGGTAGTCGAAGATTGTCTCGGTGTCCATCGCCGGCTTGGGCGCGTCGAATTCGGCCTTGACCACCTCCAAGGCCTTGGCGGTCACTTCAGGGTGTTCGTGAAGCACCGCGGTGAGATCCTGTTCCTTCACCACCATCACACCGGGCATTTTCTCGGCCGCCGATGTGTCGACTTTCAAGAGCTTGGCTCCGTGAGCGGGCGGGCGAACGACGCGCGCGTACAACATGCCCGGGAGTCGCATATCCCCGGCATACTTCGCCTCCCCGGTGACCTTCGCCCGGGAGTCCGTTCGATTGAAGGACTTTCCCATCACCTGAAAGTCAGCGACCGACTTGATCGCCGCTTTGCGGTCGACAAGCCGGGCGATCTTCTTGCCGGCGGCCAATCGAGCGTATGTCAGGCGACGGCTCGTGTCCGAACGAACGAAAATCTCGCCCTTTTCCACGCCGAGCTCTGCTGCGGGGACCTTGAGCTCCTGTGATCCGAGATCAAGCAGGACAGCCCTGGCCTCGGCCGCCGCGGCCCTGAGAGGGGGACCAAAGAAACGCGTAGACATAGAGCCGAAGGTTCCCATGTCGTAGGGACACAGATCCGTGTCCCCCATGACCATGTCGATCGATTCGAGTGCCACCCCCAATTCGTCGGCTGCCATTTGGGCCAGGGAGGTTATGATGCCCTGCCCCATTTCGATCTTGCCTGTAAAGACGGTCACGCGACCGTTCTCGCCGATCTTGAGGTAGGCGTTCGGGTCGCTCGGTGGCTCCCTCCGCCCTTGGGCGGACGCGAATGGATCGACGCTGAAGAACACGACGATTCCACCTGTCACTGCTTTCAGGAAGTCCCGCCGGTCCAGCGGCGAGGAGTCCCGGGTCACGATTTCGCTTCTTGTTTGATCGCTCATATCAAGGCCTCAGCGCATCGCCTTGGATGCAGTCTCGATTGCCTGGATGATTCGTTTGTGGGCGCCGCACCGACACAGGTTGTCGTCCATGGCGACGATGATCTCGTCTCGTGTGAGCGTCGGCTTCTTTAGCAGGAGGCCGTAGGCGGTCATGATCATGCCCGGGGTGCAAAAACCGCACTGCAGGGCGTCCTGATCGACGAACGCCTGCTGGAGCGGGTGCAGTTTGTCGTCCTTCGCCAATCCTTCGATCGTCGTCACGTTCTTGCCGCGCACGTCGCGGACCGGCAGATGACAGGACCGCACGGCTTCCTTGTCGACAATCACGGTACAGGCGCCGCACAGGTTCTCTCCGCAGCCGTACTTGGTTCCCGTGAGGCCCAGCTCGGTCCGCAGGACCCAGAGGAGCATCTGATCGCCCTCGACGCTGACGCTCGTCGGCTTTCCGTTGAGTGTGAATTGAATAGTTTCTTTCATAAAGTGCTCTCGGGGGGGAAGGGTATCAAGATGTGGACAGGATTTACAGGATTAACGGGTTCTTATGCAGCCCGAAATCCTGTCAATCCTGGCAATCCTGTAAATCCTGTCCAACGCTCACTAGCGACTCTTGAAGGCCCGGGCGAGGTCCCGGCTGACTTCCTGTGACCCCTTGCCGCCGGTCAAAGCGCGGATCGCCCGGTCAAGCTCCATGATCCGGTAAGGGTTCGTTTCCTGCATGCTGATCTGTCTGAAGTTTTTCAGCATGTCTGTCCAGTAGTTGAAGTCGGCCTGCGCCTGTTGCGCTTCCCGGCTGCCTGGAGTAGATCTGGCGAGCTTCTGCTGCAGGTCCTTCAAGAGCATGTTCTCGATCTCTTTGGCCGATTCCCGGCATTGGGACTGCAGCTTGGCGATCTGGCTCAGCACCGGGTCGCCTTGAATCTTGTCCATCTTCACGCCGAGGACCTTGCCGACGCTGGCGACCTCCTCAGGCGTGAGTTGGCCGAAGTTCACATTCTTCTTCAGCAGGGCCCTGGTCGCGTACGACTCGCTGTGAACGCTGGTCGTCAGGTTTACCTCCGACCGGATGGCGCTGAAGCCGGTCACCTTGTGGTAGGCCTCATTGAGGGCCTGTTGCGCATCCTTTTGAAACTGAGCCATATCGACGGCTTTGCCGCCTTTCAGGATCACCATCCCCGGCGTTTCCTGCAGCGCAAGGTCCAGGTCCATGCTCGAGCTGCCGGCACTCGACGAATTACGGCAAGACTTGAACCGGAGATTGCTCGTATCGTAACCCTGCGCCTTCAGGATTCGGAGCATCTCGGGCGTTGCTTCTTCGTACGACTTGTCCACCAGCGAGCTGAAGTGACGGCGTACCGAAGGGTGGCTGTGGTACTTGAGCAGCAGCTTGCAGTGGTAGGACGAGTTTAAGGAGGCGGCCAGTTGCCTGAGCTCCTTCTCGGCAGCAGCCAGCTCCGGTGATCCGGCAGGTAGTTGGGCCCGCATCCTGGCCATTGCCCCCTGTTTGCCCTTGAAGTGATTGATGAGCGAAAGCGCGTCACCCACGTCCTGCTGCATTTTGGCAGCGGCAAACGCCTGCGTGACGTTGCGGCCGGGTGCGACAAGCGGTTTAAAAAGGCGGCTGTCCTCGCCGAAGTAGGCAAGGGCACCTTTGCCTGCCATCCCCGCCCCGAACTGCATCGCCTTCCCGATCAGGTATCCGGTGCCGGCCTCTTTTGCGCCGGACCAGAGGGCATCCTCCCAGCCCGCCTTAGGATCTTCGCCTGCCCGGACGAAGCCGTCCGCGAACGAGGTGGCCAGGAATCCGACAGGCGACGACCAGGCGATCGCCTGCTTGACCCCCTCCACCGGGCCGCCGGCCGCCAGGCCATGAGCCCCGCCATAGATACCGCCGATGATATGCGGGGCCCAGACTGCGATGGCCGCCGACTCACCGTAAGTTGCGGCGAGAGCAGCGCTGCCGAGGCCGATCACTCCAACTCCGGCGACCATCACTGCGCTGCTGAAATAGAATTGCATTTCCGCCTTGTCGATGGCCTTCTCTTCAGCGCTTGCCGCCTGACTCTCCCGGTACCCCTGGATCATCGTGCCAACCGATTGCGCCAGTTTCGCAGCCTTCTCAACGTCGCCGCTCGCGATGGTCTTCGAGTCGAGGATACTGCGCGCCTTCTGGCGCAGCGATGCCCTCGCGTCCTCGGGTGCCTGCTCAATCTGCTCTTCGACGGCGGCGGCTATTCTGCGGGTCGCATCCATCCGGGCAGCCTCCTTCCGGATGTTGTAGATGAACTGGTCGGACGCAAACTCGTCGAACGCCGAGCGGGTGTGAACGATCTGTCCCGTCTGGTACGAAGCAATCAAGTCCTGCTCGGCCTGTATGTCCGACTGGAGCTGGATAGCTCGAAAAGCCAGTTGTTTGCGCCGCTCCGGGTCCGGTTCCTGGTTCAGCTCCGCCTGCTCCTTCTGGAGATTGCGGTTCAACGTCTCGATCATGGACTGGTGAAAAGCGATAGTCTCCTGTGTAGTGACTACTTCCGCCGCTTCCTTTGGCGGCTTCGGTACCCTGGGAGTGGACTGGGGCGTCGGCTCGGGTGGGAGGGGCAGTTTGGAGCGCGGATCATCCGCCTTGTAGGGCCCTTCGTCCCAGGGGTTGCGTTTTTTCGGGGCGACGGGCAGATTCAATGGATCGCAGTTGACGAGTGCCTGGATCTGGGTACGGAAGTTCTGCTTGGCAGTGTTCAGTCGATTGATCCGTCCAGCCTCGTAATCGCGGGCGACCCCCAGGATGCCCTCCCAGCTGTGGCCTGGAAGGACGGGCGGCTTATCGCAGATCGGTATGGCGCGGTAGAACGTGCCTCCCGAAAAGACAAAGTCCTCGCCGAGGCCGGTCGAGTAGCTGACCATGTGCACTCGCTCGCCGTCCGAGAAGTAACCGACCAGGCTGATGCCCAGCGCCGTCGGGGAAGTGAACAGCATCCCGCCAGGCTGCTCCTCCATCAGGTGGATCACGTCTTCCATGCCCGGCAGCATGATCAGCCCGTCCTTGCTCTTCTCGATTCCCGGCTTGGCAGTGTCGATGCCCTCTTCCGCCATTTTTTCGGCCCACGCGAAGGAATAGGTATAGACGAGGATCTTGCCGTCCGGATAGCGCTTGATGGTCTTGAAGTACCAGCGTGTGCCACTCTCCGCGAGCCACTCGCCGTCAAGCAGGGAGGCGGCCGGAAGGGCACGACGGTAACGCTCCTGAGCAGCGCACTTGGCAGCGAGTGGATTGGGCGGGTTCCCAAGCGCCTCGATCGCCGCCGCCACTTGGGTCAGGCCGGCTTCCAGGGAACGCAGAACCTGTCCCTGCCGATCGACCCTCGCCATGGCGTCGATGTACGCGCCGCGCGTGTCGGCCGCGACCGCGAGAGCCGCGTCATACATCGCTATGTTGACCGCTCCGGCTGTTCGCATGAATGCTTCCCGACCGGCCAGGAATTGTCCCAGCAAGGGATTGAGCTTGTTCAGGTAATCCACGGCGGCTGGGGTCGGATAATCAAAAAGGGGCGCCCAGGCTGCCTGGAATTTCTGCTGGTCCTCGGCCGGCATCTCCCCGTGAAGCAGCCGCATGGCCTCCATCGCGACCGAAACCGTCCCGTTGTACTGAACCTTGGACAGCTTGTTGAAGTCGAGAAATGGGGAGAGGGTTGCGGCCGGGATCCCGGGAGGAGGGGAGGCCGGCGCGCTCGCTTTTGATGTCTGCCAGGGCAGGCCTGACGTCGTCTTTGCGGCCGCGCACGGATCGCTGGCTTTGAACTGAACCACTGGAAGCGATGGTGACGTTCGAGATTGGGTCGTCGGTTCCGTTGTCGGCTTCGTCGACACAATCTCTGTCTGCTGGACAGCGCGTCTGTACTCCGGGGCCGAAAGCTTCAAGGAGGACAAAAGCTCCAAGGCCCGCTCCGGAAAGGCGTCCTGCCCATCCGGCCGGAAGACGTAGATGTGATAAACGTTCGCGCCGTTATAGGGGGTCAAATAGAAGGTGGTCCGGCCGTCCTTATCCTTGAAGCGCAGTCGCTCGAAGTCGACACCTGCCAGGGTGACCTTCTCCGAAAGGAAGCTTTGCGGGTGAGACTTCCGGACATTGTCTTTGTAAACGGACAAGTAGTCGAGGCGCTTCTGCTCATCCTTGAAAGGGGCGTTCTCCATCGGAAAGGCGACAATCAGCGGATCGTCGATGCTTTTCGACCCCTTCAGGTCCGCCATTTGCCACGTTTTGTCACGCTTTTCGATGTCCGAAGGTGCTCGCTCCCAGCCTGCCGGGACTCGCAGTGTAAAGTCGCCGAACTTCATTGAAGCAGCGGGCTCGTTGCCTTTCGGCGACACGGGTGTCAAAGGCTTTGTGTCGGGGGTAGCGATCTTTTGAGTCTGATCAACCGCGATTCCCTTTCCGGTCGAGCTGCCCAGGCCTTCCGCCTCGAGCTTCTTCACCTGTGCGATGGCAAACTTGTGCCCGGGATCGATTGCCAGCGCCGACTGGTAATCCAGAAGAGCCGTCTGTGCGTCTCCCATCGTCTTCCTGCAAAAGGCTCGATTGGAGTAAGCATCGGCGTTCTTCGGGTTGTTCTCGATGGCCTTGGTGTAATCGGCAAGCGCGCCCTGCAGGTCGTTGAGCTTCTCCTTGATCAGCCCCCGGTTGTTGAAAACCGGGCTTTGTCGAGGATCGAGCGCAACCGAATGGTCGTAGTCAGCCAGTGCTCCCTGGTAGTCTTTGGCGTCCCACCGTAGCAGGCCCCGATTGTTGTAGGCCCCCGCATTCTTCGGGTCCAGCTCGATTGCCCGGTTGATGTCGTCGACCGCTCCGGCTACATCCTTCAGCTGCCGCCGCAAGGCAGAACGGGCAGTCAGCGCGCGCACGTTGCTCGGATCGAGCTCGATCGCCCTGCTGAAATCGGTAAGCGCGCCCCGGAGGTCGTTCAGGCGCTGACGACAACGCGCGCGCTGGCGATAGTCCTCGGAGCTGCCGCTGGTTTCAGCGATGGCCTGGTCAAAGGCCTTTAGCGCTTCCTGGTAGTTGCCTTGATTGAAGAGCTCGACGCCGCGTTTATGAGCAGCTGAGTCCTGAGCGCGCGAAATTGCGACGAACGCAGAGAGCGCGAGGAGTATGCAACCGATCCAGAGCAGGAGATGATGGCGAGAACGCATAGATGAAGTCCCTCTCAACGCAGACACCGCCCATTAAGCATGCGAGACCCTCCAGGGGCCGCGGAGAATTCACGCAAGTAAACGCAAACCGTGCCAGGGACTTCCTCCGGGGAAGGGTATCACGAAAACAGCGAATTGCGACCAAGAGTGTCGAACCAAGCCGCGCTGCTTGCCCAAAATACAGCCAGAAAATCGCACTGCCTTTTCAGAGCCTCGCACGTAGCGAGGGTGTTGAAAATGTTCACCTGTTTGTCATATCCCCGGAGGGGATTACCGAATGACCCCAACGGGGTCACGTAGCAAAGCC
>Ga0209077_1000084_pt1 | contig 22131 bp, 37 predicted proteins | sample PPLLak1March2015_FD_187247 | JGI IMG/M metagenome (GOLD analysis project Ga0209077, IMG submission 187247) | Freshwater sediment microbial communities from Prairie Pothole Lake near Jamestown, North Dakota, USA - PPLs Lake P7 Core (1) Depth... | ecosystem: Environmental > Aquatic > Freshwater >... | reverse complement strand
CATAGATACACAATATCTTAAAATTCTTCTATTACTGTTAATGATTTATAAGAAGTGCCTGAAATTGAATATTTTATTTCACCGGATTCTAAAATTACTTTATGTTTAATATCATAAGTATAGAAATTACTGTGAAAACCACGGAATTTTTCTATAGTACATACTATTTGACCTTCACCATTGTCCAATTTTGAACCTAACAATAAAGATTTATCAACAGTATAATTTAACCTACTGATATCTACTAAGCATAAAGTATTATCAGGTATAACATCAGGTAGATTACCACCTAATATTAGTTTGAATAACCAATCACAAACCTCAAGATTATCTAACAACAAAGGAGATAACAGTTTTGCTATCTCCTTTTTATTTTTATGCTGGATAATATCCTCAAGTACCTTGTTTAAATCTGTGTCATTCAATGTTACTTGAAATGTTTTTTCCATAACTAATCATTTAATCCTCTATGGTCTCTAATTTTGGCCAACAAATCATCATTATAAGTTGTGAACCATTTCTTATCAACCATTTTGGCTTTTACATACTCTCTGGTGGCTGGTATATGAGTACTTCTTACACCAGGTGTAACACCTTCTATATCAGAATTAAGATTTAATCCTATTACTGATGCAATTACTGTCTTATCCATATAATTAATGTTTAATAGATTCATAAATAACAATAAATATAGCACTCATAGCACATAATATTAAAACTCCATAGAATGTATATATAAAAGGCTTCATATCTCTAAGATGATGTTTTTCTATTATATATTCTTCTAGATTAATAATATCAATAGTAATTTCTGCTATTAGTTCTTCTTTTCTATAAGGATCATGCATCTCTGAATGTTCTATTTCATGTAGATATCCTCTAAGATTCATTAATTGTTCATAGAGATATTGATCTTCTAGTTCATGTTCTTTGTTTCTGAATAGATTTAGCATAGGATTTTGAGTTTAGGATTTAGATAAAATAAGAGAAGCCCGCTTTCACCCGGGCTCCTGTATACACAGAATATTAATTAGAATAACTAATACCTGCACATAATCTTAGTATGTCATATTTGTGTACAAATATACATTTTAAAACTATTTGTGCAAGTTATTTTGCTATTAACTCCAAGAATTCTGAGTTAAAGATAGGATTTTTCCTAGCTCTTACCCTTACTTCATCTTCTATGAGGTTAACTACATTGTTTAATCTTGACCATTGTATCATATCTTGATCTATAAGATTTCTTCTCATAGTTACAATTTTGAATAAGTGGTTGTTAAGTTCATCAGATGTGAACAAGCTGAAATCAATATCTTTTTGCATGATTTTTAGTTTTAGGTTTAATTTCTATTATAAGACAGAGTATGATAATATACCATACTTTTTTTTCTATAAAAACACCAAGACCAAGCCCATTTATAAATGAGATTGTAGTTCTTTCTTCTTCAGGTAGTTTCATATCAATGATAATTTTCAAGTTCATAACATAAATTACAAGGACCGAGATCATCACATGTACAGAATTCTGCTCTAAATGCATCTTCTGATGCTAATTCTCCATTAACCTCAAACTTAGGTTTGGTTACTTTCTTATGATTATTTCTAATAATCATTTTTAAAGTATTGCGGAGATGATCAGCATCCATATCATCTACTGATACCATATCACCATTTCTCATAGTCCATAACTCATCATGTTGTACACCATGTGTATAACCTAAGTTATATACTTCCATGAATAGATCAGGAAATAGTTCTTTAAATTGTTCTAGTTTCTTTGTCATAAGTTTAGTTTTAAGTTTAGTTTTAAGTATAATTGGTTGATCCCTCTGCACTCAGTTGTAATACTTGGAATACTGTCCTATCTTGTATTTCTACTAAGGATACTGTTCTCTTGATTACAACTGCTAGTCCTTGGGAAACTAGATTGATGCATTACTCCTTTCTGATTACCCTCAGAAAGTCCAAAGAAGGGATTATTGGTAAAAGCAAATCTTGACTCTAAACTCCAATAACATACTAAGTTTACAGTGAGATACAATAGCACTATAATATAATAATGAAATATTATATACCTTACCTATAGCTTCATAGTAAATGCCGATTTGGTATTACTACCCAGCACTGACTCCACTAATAGGCCGTTACAAAGTAACATTTATCTGCCATTACAGTAGCAATACTTGCCACTCTGAAGAGCTGTATCTGTAGCTCAACAGAAACCTGGTTCTAATATACATTTAATCCCTATGAACCAGGAAGTTCAGGGTATCAACTACAAGAGGTAGCCACTCAACAGTTATTTAAGTACTGTAATACTTGGTTATACTGATAAACCATAGTCAAATATACAAATCTCCGGCAACTACAACTCTCTCCCTATAGAAGATACAAGTATATATACAAATACACAAGATAGATGTATGTAATTCTGTATCTAGCTATATCTAATAATAACTAAGCAAGTGTAGGGATTGTGAGTTGATAAGATAGAGTAAAGTATGTGTGAGAGGTTTACACCCAATTTCACCCATCATCATGCTCTAATCGCTCTCACATATCTTCATTAGCTTTATTTTACTCTAATGGTGCTATGTCAGCTTCAATAGCCTATAAAATAACTATTGCACTCACTGTAGATCAATTAGCTTTTAGTACTAAGTACAGTGTACTAACTCTATTTGATCTGACATATCATCATTACAGTAATCAACATACAGTATGATCATTAACTACTACTGAGTATTTAGTATTAAGTAATAAGTATACTGTATATATACTATATACTATATATATACTCTATATACTATATACTGTATACATTATATATACACTGTCTTCTATATACTATATACATATATACTATATACTATGCAAAAAAGACATAATGCTTTAGCATTATGTCACACTTACTCAGTAAAGGGTTAGAAAAAAAGAGGGTATAGTTACTAAAAAACAAATAGGCCTAAGCCTATTTGTTCTTGGTACACTAGATCTTGTCTAGCTCTGCAGGTGTACTCTCTGCAGTCTCCTCTGCTTTCATTCTCTCCATTAACCCTTTTGGTCTTTCCATTCTTGCTACTAATGTGGTAGCAAATGCAGATTCCATTGCAGGGCTTATCTTACCCAGTGCTTCTAATCTGCCCACATCTTTTCTTGTCTCACTACCGTCTAGGGTGAAATCACCAGAGTCTTTCTTGTACAATGGCAGTTCATCTCTCAATGGGTCCATGTACATGGTAACCAATTGTGGTGCACCTGTAACCTTATTGGTTCTCGGGTACTTCTTAAACTGTGGTGATGATGTGAACTCTTTCAGTTCATCTTTACTGCCCACAATACTGTACACATGAAATACTTTACCTTTTCCTGGTCCTTCTTTCACTTGCACATAATTTGATTCATAAATTGCTTTCATAGCTGTAGTTGTTTATTGGTTTATAAAATTGTTATCAAAATAAGTTAAGGGTTAGAAAAAAGAGGGTTGTTGGAAAAAACAAAACAGGATGCACCTGTTCTGTTTGCTGGATGACTAATCCTTGTTTGGGTCTTATACACCAAAGTCATAAGGTGATGCCCTATAGTTGGGTTACATCATATGTATTACATATATAGTATCATCATTAGTTCAGATACAATTGTAATACAAATTCAGTAAAGGGTTAGAAGAAAGAGGGAATACTAAAAACAAAAAAGGCCGAAGCCTTTTATGGTTGCATTTGTCCTACTTTGGATGCACAATTTTCCCAACTACTTAATTGGGTCCATGATCTTGCAGTTTCTGTTTCATTTGGAAATGTTAAAGTAATATACTTACCATTTCTACTGACCACATGCTCTTCATAGTTCTCTACTGTGATACTGTCTTCATCAGCATCTTTGTTTACATATATCTGTTTCTTCTTTACAGTATTATATGTATAGGTTACATCTTTAGTCCATTTGTTGTAGATTACAAATGTACATAGTTTGTTATCTAGTACAGACTGCTCACTGATAGTAGGCTCTGTATAGACGCCTAATATTATCTCTGCAGCAACATCTGTATTCGGTGTATTACCTAGTATCTCTATTATTGCAGGAACTTGTTCTGCATTGAACTTAGTACTCAATGCAATTTCTAATACTGTTTTCATATACATATATATTTAATTGGTTTATAATTATTTTGAGTTTAGTTAAGGGTTAGAAAGAAGAGGGAATAGGAAAACTAAACAGAGCTATTGCTCTGCTTGTTTCTCTATCTTTTCTCTTAATGCAGCTAGTGCATCAAATGCACCAATATCATAAGGATCTGGTATAACATCTGCCTCTAGGTCTTTACCTATTCTCTCATAGATAGCATCAATAGATTCCTGTATCATCTTTAGTATTCTATTATCCATAACTGTAAGTTTTATTTGTATTCAGTTAAGGGTTAGAGAAAACTATACTGTAATAATCTACAGGAATCACTCACTGAAAAAAAAAGTATATGGCTATATGCCATATACTTTGCCAATGGCCCACTCAGTGCGGCCATTGTATACCTTTGTGAAGAGGTCAACAGTGTAAACGTTGCCCTCTTGCAAGCCTATTTTTGCACAATAGGCCTTGCCAAAGGTATGCCAGGTTTTGTTGATTATATCAAAACCGGCATAACACCAATCAAACTTGCTTTTGCAAAGTTTTATTTGTGTTGTCTTGAAATCTGGAACGGTAGTGGAAGTTTTCATAGTCTAAATATTTAATTTAGATTCAGTTCAGGGTTAGCCAGACAGACACACTACAACACTTTTTCTCCGAAGGAAAAAAGTTTGGTGTGGTTGGCTGAAATGAAGTGCCCTGCCAGCAAAGATAGGGGGTACCCCTAGCTGCAGCTTGGGCCGGGGTGCTTTCATTGGGGCTCCATCTCCATCTCTTATATACGGTGGTAGTAAGGCCGGGGGGTAGTAACCTTGGTTAAGTGTACCCGGAGTCTGAGGTAGGGGAGAAAATTATTATAAAAAATTTTTTGTATATCCGGAAATAGTGCTACATTTGTTGTGCTACTTTTTATATATTCTCCAATAATTATTTATTGAAACTAACCCTAGTTAAAACCTAGGGTTTTTTTTATGGAGTTTAGTTATGGTTACAAAAATATTTTTATATTTGTTGTACCAACAAACTGTATATGAAAAGTATTATTAATGAGTCTAAGACTATTTTGTCTATTGTCTCTAAATCAGATGGAGAAATAGAGATTCAGATGGCACAAGTATCTGAGGAATCCAAACCAACTTTGATAGGTATACTGGAACAGTTAAAGTTTCAATTGTTGTCACAGGATGAAGAACCTGTACTTCCTATATTATTAACTGATAAAAGATTTCTAGCATAATGGTAAAGAGATATGTAAAAAAACCTATTGAGGTTTACGCAGTTAAATGGAATGGAGATAATAGATCTGAGATCTTTGAGTTTGTTGGTGACTATGCTAGCTTTGTTGTGTCTAAAGATTCAGCAAATGTGCAATTGGTTATAGATACTTTGGAAGGGCCTATGAGATCTAGTGTAGGAGATTATGTTATTAAAGGAATTAAAGGTGAGTTCTATGCATGTAAACCGGATGTGTTCATGTTGACTTATGATAGTGTAATAAAATAAATTAAATATATGGAAACAGAAACTAAAGGAATGGAAATGGAACTGAATGAAACTAAGATAAAGTCATTTGGTGAGATATTAGCAGAGACTGAGTTCAGTAATGCTAATGATGATACAGTAAGTAAAGTAAGGAGAATGATTGCTGAGATTGCTAACATACTTAAGGATGATTATAATACAGCTTATAAATCTCCAGTAAAGAGTTTGTTATTTGATCATGCAATAGGAGAATTAGTTGGTGCTCAAACAGCAGTAGAAAAAGTAATTAATTTTAATAAATAAATATCATGGAAAAATTATTTGGAAAAAGGGTGTTGATAAACATACCAGAAATGAAAGAATCAACTATTCAGTTGAATGATTCTGACAAAGAATTACTACAGAAAGAAGCTATTAAGAAATGGTCTCAGTTAGAAGTATTTGCTGTTGGTGATGAAGTAGAGAAAGTACAAGTTGGTGACAAGGTATATGTACAAGGTTACGGATTAGAAGGTGCAGAGAAAGTTGAAATTGATGGCGCAATGAAATTGATGGTAAAAGAATTTGATATTGCTTTTAAATATTAATTAATATGTCACCGCAGGAAGAATATATATATGAGACTATGGGAAGTGCAACAAGAGAATGGCATGAGGAAGAACTTAGATATCAATCTCCTCTTAAAGTAGAAGCTGAAGAGTTGTTTTGTAAGAAGCATAGTGCTGTTAGACCTGCTCATTATGGTGGGAAAGATAATATATATGAAGTCTTTAATGTATTAGAAGCTTGGGAATTAGATAAAGATTTCTATCTAGGTAATGTTATTAAGTATGTAGCTAGAGCTGGAAAGAAAAATAAATCTAAAGAAAAGGAGGATTTACAAAAAGCTTTAGTATATTTGCAAAGAAGAATTGATTCTTTATAGTCTGCGTGTTTTAAATGGTTAATTGGGAATCCCTGGAACTTTTGTTCTGGGGATTTTTTTTATTCATGAAATTTTTGTATATTATAGTATATAAAAACTACATATTAAAATGGATATACTTAATTTTATTTCTTGGCTTAAAAATGGTAAAAGGTTTGTAACCTCAGTAGATCCTACTAAAGCTTTATTACCTGTAGGACAAAAAGATGGCAGAAGAGATGATGACTATCTTGCTGGTGCAATGACATTAACTAATGCAGTACAATCAGGTAATGTTGGTAATACTAAACATTATGAGTTAGATATTACAGCTACTCCTGTTGTAACAGTAGATACTCCTCGTGGTATTATTGATATCCTTGGTATGGGCTCATCTGTTCCTTTAACTCCTGATCCAGCTTATGCTAATTCAGTATCTTTTATTATTAATAATCCAGATCTAGATCTTACCGTAGGTAATAAAGATAACATATATGTACAATACTCTGTATATTACAGCAATACTATAACTGATAATGCTATTCCATATTTAATTGCGACAGGAGTTTCAGCTGGATTAGGGTTTAATCTTTATAATGCTAATCCTACATTAGCTGGTGCTAATAACTGGAATGGTGAGTTGTATGTATACTATGAATTATACACAATTAATTAATAAATAAATAAAAAATAACATGGCATTTAAAGGACAATTTACATATGGTATACCAGTAACAGCAATCAACATAGTTGATGTACTACCTGATAATGCAGTTATACCAGCTTCAGTAGTAGATAGTAAAAAAGGTAATGTATTAGGTATCACTGTTGGAGATTTTAAATCTTCTATAGTACCTTCATTTAATAACTGTAATATACCTTATGGTACAGATGCTTTATTTAGCATTACTACGGGTACTAATAATGTTGCTATTGGTTGTGAAAGCATGTATTATACAAATGCTGGAAGTAACAATACAGCAGTAGGAATGCAAGCTTTATTTACTAATAGAAGTTCTAATAACACTGCAATTGGAGCAACTGCATTATATAACAATTATAATGGTACTTCTAATAGTGCTGTTGGATTAAATGCATTACGATTTAATACTAATGGTTATAACAATGTTGCTGTAGGCGCAAATTCATTACGAGATAATACAACTGGTAATTTAAATACTGGATTAGGTCAAGATGCTTTACAGTATCAAACTACAGGAGAATTCAATGTAGGTATTGGTGTAAATTCTGGTGTAAAGTTAACAACTGGTAGTTATAATATTGGAATTGGTTATAGAAGTTTTGAAGGAAGTACTGATTTAACTGGACAAAATAATATTGCAGTTGGTGGGAATTCTGGAGAAAATGCTGGTGTAGCAACTTTTAGTATTGCAATTGGTGCTACTACAAAAATTAATGGTTATTCAAACTCTTTAATTTTAGGACACGGTGCTACTGCTACAGCTAGTAATCAATTTGTAGTAGGCAGTTCTAGTTATAATGCAGGATCTGTAACTACAGAAGTTAACAGTTCTACTCAAGTATGGAATGTTATAATTAATGGTGTAGCAAGAAAAATATTACTAGCATAAACTAAAAAACAAAAAACAAAATGGATATCTTAAATTTTATTTCATGGATTAAAGGAAGCAGAGTTGTAACAACTGTTGATGCTTCTAGAACACTATTACCTGTAGGACTTAAAGATCCTAAAAGAGATGATGGTTATTTGGCTGGTGCTATATCAGTAGCTGATTTTGCAAGTGCTATTGTTCCAACATTTACAAATTGTAATATTGCATTTGGTGAAAATGCATTAAGTAATATATCTTCAGGCACTGGAACTTCAAATATTGCTATAGGATGTAATTCTATGGCAAATACAACTAGTAATCCATTTGCAAATATTGCAATAGGTGAAGATACATTAAAAAATACAGCTAACCTTTATAATATTGCTATAGGTTATGGATCACAGAAGAATAATGTTAATGGGCAAGCTTGCATTGGTATTGGTATTGATACATTAAAAGAAACTGAAAATGGACCAAATATAGCTATTGGAAACTATGCTTTACAAAGAAATACAATTGGATTTAGAAATGTTGCAGTTGGATCTGAGTCATTAACATTTAATACTACAGGTGAATTTAATACAGCATTTGGTGTTCAATCATTAAGACAAAATACAACAGGAAACGCAAATACAGCTATTGGTGATAGTTCATTAAACTTTAATGATGGTGGAGTTTTTAATGTTGCTGTAGGTTATGAGTCTTTATATTCTAATACTAGTGGGCAGTTTAATACTGCTACAGGTTATAATTCTTTGCGCGGTAACACTACTGGGTTTTTTAATACTGCTGTAGGTAATTTTGCCTTGTATAACAATACAATTTCTACTAGAAATACAGCAGTTGGTGGATATTCTTTAGATGATAACACTACTGGAATAGGAAACTCTGCATTAGGTTATGAAACGGAGTCTGGAAACTTTAGTAATTCTGTTATACTTGGAAGAAGTGCAACAGCTACAGCATCAAATCAATTTGTTGTAGGTTCTACAACTTACAATGCTGGTGCAATTGCTACTGAAGCATTAACTCTTACAACATCTTGGAAAGTAAAAATCAATGGTGTTGATTATAAAATTCCATTACAACTAGCTTAATAAATATATTAACTTTATAAAAACTAAAAACAATGAGTACTCCAGAAATTAAAGAACCTGCTATTACAGCAGAACAAGCAGCAAAATCAGTATCTGCCGCTTATGATAGTGTTAACCTTATAGTTGAATTAAAAGCTAAAGAAAGTTTAACAGAAGAAGAAGTAGACAGACTAGAAAGAAACAAAAAACATATTGAGATTATGTTAGGTAAAGAATGGTTTGCTAAAGCTTTAACTGCAAAACAAAAAGCTGAATTAGTAGCTATCAATGCATAATTTGTATTTATAAATTTTATATATTTACAGTGTAAATTTAAAAAATTTAAAACATGAAAACAGAAGATGCAATCAAAGTAATTGAACAAGCTTTAAATGTAGCTACTAAAGAAGGTGTTTATAGTTTGGCTGATGCTAATCAAATACTAGCAGCACTACAAGCTTTACATTCTTTGGTACAAGAAAGTAATCCTACTATAATATCTGCTGAGTAGTAGTATTAAAGATGTTGCAAATACCCTGGAAATCTTCCGGGGTTTTTTGTTTATATGAAGTTTTTTTACTATATTACTATATAATCTATATTAAAATAATTATATTATGTCAATAGGAAATTTAAAAGATAGTGGTAATCAGGGTAATAACTATCCTTGGCAATTTAAAGTATTGTTAGGTTTAGATAAAATATTCTCTGCTTTGAGTGGAAGTACTACATCATATCTAGCACCTCAAGAAAGAACTCCTGTTATAAGTAGAGTATCAACTTCAGGAACAGTTCCTAGTGGTGTATATAGTATATCATTTGCTAATGTTGGTTCAGCTAATGGAACAGTTGGAGGTGCTACTTTTAAACCAGGAGAAACAATCAACTTTGATGCAGGTGTATTGAACAATACATTAAGTACATCATTTAGTTATGATGCAACTGGTACTGACTTTTTAATAATATATATACAATAATGAGTACAATTATAGGAATCTCAGGAGTAATAACGGATCTTATAGCAGAGTATCCGATGTCTGTTGATGCTTTTGGCAGAGATAGAGTTAGTATTCCTTATACTATTGGTGACTATAAACATATATATGGATTAAATATAAATTTTCTAGATAAGATAAGTAATGGTGGTGCAGTATCTTTTTTACCAGATCAATCCAGTGCTTTATTATCTACAACATCAAATCCATTAAGTAGTGCAATTCATCAAACAAAAATTTATCATAATTATGTACCTGGTAAAAGCCAATTAATATTTTCAACAATCTGCTTTAAATCAGCAGTTGTTAATGTAACAAAAAGAACTGGTTATTTTGATGATAATGACGGTATCTTTTTTGAGCAAGTTGGAGATGGTACACTATCATTTAATTTAAGAACTAACACAAGTGGGTCTCCTATTGGTACTAGAGTAGTTCAATCTAATTGGAATGTAGATAAGTGTAATGGAACAGGACCTTCAGGTTATAACCTTGATATAACTAAAACTCAATTTTTCTTTATTGATTTTACATGGTTAGGATTAGGAAAAGTAAGATGTGGATTTTTAGTTAACGGTACATACATTATTGCTCATGAGTTTAGAACATCAAATACTATTGATGTACCCTACATGGCTAATCCAAATTTACCTGTAAGATGTGAAATATTTAACACAGGAGCAACAACAGGTGGTTCTTTTAATCAGATTTGTTCTACTGTTATTAGTGAAGGCGGAGATGCTGATGCTGGTCAAGATTGGTCAACAGTAAATGAAACACTAAGAACAGTTGCTGCAGGTGCAACTATTCCTTTGATTGCAATCAGATTATCAAATACCTTTCAAACATATCCAAATAGATTAGTTGTAAAATTACAAGAATTTAGTTTATATTCATTAAAAGAACCTTTAGTATATAAAGTAATTAAACTTCCAAATCAATCTTATTTAACAGGATCAACATGGAATCCTGTTGATGCAAGATCTGGTGTTAGTGTAAATATTACAGCAACTGCATATACTGATGGTTTAGTATTTGCTACAGGTTATGTATCTGCTGCTGTTGGTAATAGAGGTAGTGTAAATTCTGATCCTAGTGCATCAGATGCAAGACAAAATTATATTGTTCAAAATTATGATTCTAGTGATTCAGAAATTTATATCATTGCTGTAACTAATCTTGGAACAACAAGTACTACAGCAGGAGCATCAATGCAATGGAGAGAAATATATTAATAATTAAACTATGAGCACAAGAATTTCAATTGCGGGGTCTATTTCAAAAGAGAAAAGACATGATGGTACCCAGCTTCCAATTGATTACCTAGGTCTAGCAAACTTTGGCACTCCTGATTCTTCGCCATTTTGGACATGTACTCAATTGGTAATAAATCAAGATGGTACAATACTTAGTAGTAAAACTGCTACAGGAGCTTGGGATCAGAGATATACTTTAATTTATGTATAACAATTAAAACTTAATAAAATGATAGATTATAAATATGCTTTTGTTTGTAATGAGATAACTAATAATTTATATGCATTAGTAATGTCTTGCTGGTATATAGATGAAGAAGGTAATAGAGTAGATGTTAAGTCTGAAACAAAATTAAATTTAACCTTACAAGAATGTTTTGACCTAGCTCAAGCATTTGTAATACCTGAATAATTATGGCAACAAGATTTGCAGTTTCACCAACAGCTTGGAATACTCCTTCTACTTGGGATAATGGTGCAGTACCTTTGGCAGGAGATACAGTTTACCCTAATGGATATACAGTTACTATTGATACTGATATAAGTGTTGCTTCATTGAATAATAATATTAGTGCTGTTTACTTGCCTAATATGGCTATTCCTCCTATGACAAGTAATACTCAGCCTGATGGAGTAGCAAATGCAAATGCTGGAAACTCGGCAAATGCTTGGGTAGCATTTGACCAAAATTCTGCTACTGCTTGGGCAAGTTTAACTGTTAATAGTGGTTGGGTTAGTTATCAATTTCCAACACAAAAAATTATCAAAAGTTATAGGTGGGTATCTAATGTAAATTCATATCCTGACAATTATACATTTCAAGGAAGTAACGATGGAACTACTTGGATAACTTTAGATACAGTTACAGGAAGTGGAGCAAGTTTTTTATTAAGAAATATACCTTCAAATACAACTCCTTATTTTTATTATAGATTAAATTGCACAAAGGTAGGTATTATCAGTAATTATTTAAATATAAATAGTTTTGAAATGACAGAATCTTCTTCTACGTCTTACGGATCAGTAGCAGGAGGTTCATTCACAGTGCCTTCAACATTAGTAGGAACAAGGAATATTGAATTTTCTGGAGATGGTATTAAACTTTTATCATCCACTACTTGTATTAATATTGCTTCATTATCAGGAAATACTGTTAATTTTAAAACAATCAATGGAGGTTCTTTTTTTAAAGGTAATTGGCTTTCTGCCACAAGTACAAATGGTAGAGGAGTTTTTATTACTGGAAATTGTGCAGTTGTTTTTAATGGAGATATTGTAGGAAGCACATTAGGTTTTTATAATGATGGGGCAAGTGGAAATATATATATAAATGCAGCCGCCACAGTAACAATAAACGGAAATGTAATTGCCGCAACAACAACCTCATTATCTTATCCAAATTATTTAATACAATCTGCTGTAACAACATCAAACAATGCAATATTAAATATTAATGGGAATATTGTTTCTGGATTACAAATTACTACTTATGCGTTATACTTAAATGGAATTAACACAGTTAATCTTATAGGTAATATAACAGCAACACAAGGTTATGCAATAAGTGCCACTACTATTTTGTATTTAAACATAACGGGGGCTGTATCATATACTAATGCAAGTAGTATTACTCCTATTGTTGTTACTGCGGCTTCTATTATAAATATAACAGGTGCGGTTACTGCTCCTCCTAATGCTACTGCAATAAATTGTCAAACAGGTGCGGTAACAATAAATGTACCAACAGGAATAGTAACAGCAGGTACAAACGCAGTAGGAATATCAGCACCAAATTCAACTTTAGTAACAGTAGGTAATAGTCCGTTAATAAATACTAATGGCTTAATGGCTGTTTATGCGCCAAAAATAAGATTTTATACAGGAGCACAAGTAGAGTGGACATATCAAACATCTACTGGTGGAGTTAAAATATTAAGAAATGCAACTGGTTCTTTTGGTTTACCTTCTTTTGTTGATGTTAAAATTGGGCAAACATATGGACCTAATGATGAGCTTATAGGAGCATGTGTTATTCCACCTGCAAGTGCTGTAGGAGTTGGAATACCTGTATCAGCTATTACTCCTGTGGATACTGCAGTTCCTATAATTGTAGGTACTTTACAATTAACAGGAGAAGATTTACTTAATGCTATTGCAGTAAGCCCTAATCTAGTAGCAGAAAGATTAAGAAATGTTTCTACAGTACAAACTACAGGAGATCAAGTTACAGCTTTAAGTTAATTATAAAAGATATAAAATATGGCAAATGTTTTTGCAATAGCAAACGGCAACTGGAGTTCTAACTCTACATGGGATACTAATTTACCTCCTACAAGTGCTGATACTGTATTTACTAATGGTTATACAGTTACAATAGATACAGAGGTTGATGTAAATCAATTAAGAAATGGCAGTAATAATGGTCAGCTTCCAAATATGATTGTTCCAGTAATGACAAGTAATACTACGCCAAGTGGTGTTGCAAGTGCTTCTGCTAATAATACTACTGCATTTAATGCTTTTAATGGTATAGGGTGGTATCCTGCTACAAGTATTTTTACTTTACAATATAATTTTCCAAGTCCTGTTATAATTAAAAAATATAGAGTAGTATCTACATATAATAACGCACCTAAAACTTGGACATTTCAAGGATATAATACAACTACAAGCACTTGGGATAATTTAGATACAGTAACTACAAGTGTTAATGCAACTATTTGTTATATAAGTTCAATTTTAGCAAATCCAACTGCTTATTCATCTTATAGATTAAATGTAACAGCAATTTGGTTTAACCCTGTTGTTATATATAATTTTGATATGACGCAAAGCAGTGCAGTTACAAACGGTTCTGGAGCAGCTCCTACTACATTAATACAAACAGGAGGTACATATTCTGTAACAACTTTACCTGCAACTCCTTCCACAAGAACAATAACAGTTAGAGATACAACAACTGGAATACAAAATACAGGTGGTAATGTGAATGTACTTCAAATATCAGCAACATCAGGTATTTTAAACATTAATCACGCTACTTTAGGTAACTTAGTAGGAGGTGGAGGTTTAGTAATAAATCAATATAATATATATGCACTTCCAACTGCTACTTGTACTATAAATATAAATGGAAATTTACAGGGAGATACTGCAAATACAGGAGGTTCATCAAGAAATAATGCTGCTTTTGGAATTGCGGGGGCAATAACTGCTAATGTTACAGGAATTTTAAGAGCTGGTTATCAGTATAATGATACTGGTGCTGCTTTTGGTTCTTCTGCTATTAATGTACTTGGATCTGCTGGTAATGCTATTGTTAATGTTACAGGTAATCTTTTTGGACAAGCTACTCCTTATGGTAGTCCTGGGAGTGATGTTATTTATTTAATAGGTAATAATGCTACTTTAAATATAACAGGTAATATTACTGCCAATCTTTTTTATGGCATAAGAACTTGGACTACTTACACAGGTAATATAAATGTAATAACAGGTACAGTACAAGCTTCCTCTCAAGCAATGGGAATATTTAATCAAGGAAGTGGCACAGTAACATTACTTTCTCCTGTTATTAATACTAATAATACTGTAGGAGTTATGTCTCAAAGAATAAAATTCTATCCTACAGGAATATCTCAATGGAGATTTCAAGACCAAACAGGAGCTAATTTAACTATATATAGCGGTACTGGTGCTGGTGTTGGTTATCCTGCAGTAGATACTGTAAGATATGGATCTCCTACTTATGGTCCTACTAACACTGAATACAATGGAACAATGAGAATTCCTGCAGTAACTAATGTTAATAAAGGAGTAGAATATGGTTATGGCTTAGTAGGTACTGCGGTATTAACTGCTGAAGATTTCTTAAATGCTATAAGTACTTCTACAAATCCTATGGCTATTAGATTAAAAAATGTTTCAACAGTAAATACAACAGGTGGTCAGCTAGCAGCTTTTTCATAAAAAATAAAAAATAATAAAAGTTATGGATATCCTTAATTATATAAGTTGGGTAAAAGAAAATAAATTGGTTACTACAATTAGTGATCTAGATACAACTTTAATTCCATTAGGATTAAAAGATTCAAGAAGAGATGATAACTATTTATCAGTTGGTATATCCATTGCATCTTTAGCTGCTATAATTGGTGGTGGTACTGGTACAGGTACTGTAACTAGTGTAGGTGCAACAGCAGGTACAGGAATAAGTATTGCTGGTACAAATCCTATAACTACAAGTGGAAGTTTTACAATTACTAATACTGCTCCAGACCAAATAGTTACTTTAACTAGTGGAACAGGTATATCAACAACTGGTGCATATCCTAATTTCACTATAACTAATACTCAACCTTCAAGTGGAGGTACAGTAACAAGTGTTGGATTAACTATGCCAAGTGCATTTAATGTTGCTAACTCACCAATAACTGGTAGTGCAACATTTAATGTTACTGCAGCTGGTGTACCTTCTCAATATGTAAGAGGAGATGGTGTTTTAGCTTCATTTCCTGATATATCTGGAGGTGGCGGTGGACAAGTATACTATTTAAATGGAAGTGTTTCACAAGGAACAATAGGAGGTAATATTTTTGAACAATTAAGTACAGCTGCAATTACTACTCCTCCTGGTGTTGATTTTACATCAGGTACTATAGATAATGTTGCTTTTGCTAATTTTATTACTGATGTAGGAAAACCTACACAAGAAGTTATACCTTCAGGTGTTTGGATATTTCAATGTTACTTTACTTCAACAAGTAATACAACTGAAGTTTATGCAACTGTTGAGGTTTATGACGGAAGTACATTTACTGTTATATCTACATCTTTAAATGAAATTATAACTGATGGTTCAAATCTACATTTATATACATTTACTTGTGCTGTACCAGAATATAATCCTTTAATTCCTGTAGATAGAATAGCAATAAGATTTTATCCAACTAATCTTGGTGGAAACACTATTACATTACATACTGAAGATTCACATTTAGGCAGTATACAAACTACCTTTACTACAGGTGTAGCTTCTATAGATGGATTAACAGCAGCTGCACAGTATTTATCAGTAGGTACTACTGGTACAGATTTTAATATTGGAACAAGTGGAGTAGATACACATGTATTCAATTTACCAACGGCAAGTGGTACAGTGAGAGGAGCTTTAAGTAGTAGTAATTGGACTACCTTTAATAATAAGCAAAATGCATTAATTGGTGCAGGATTGGTATTCTCTGCAGGAGGAATAATATCTTATGATTCAACTATATATACTCCTGAAAGTAGAACTCTTACAATTAATGGACTTACTTTAAATTTGTCTGGAAATAGAACGTGGAGTGTAGGCACTGTAACTTCAGTATCTGCATTAACATTAGGTACAACTGGAACAGATTTATCTTCTACAATTGCAACTGGTACAACTACACCTGTAATTACTTTAAATGTACCTACTGCTTCTGCATTAAATAGAGGTGCTTTAAGCTCAACAGACTGGAGTACATTCAATGGTAAAATAGGCGGTAGCGGAACTCTAAGTTATGTACCAAGATTCACTGGTACAACAACAATAGGCAATGGTGTTATTCAAGACAATGGCACTAATGTAGGTGTAAATGTTGCTCCAAATACTCCTTACAAGTTTAGAGTTAATACTTCTACCGCTGCTCAATATGCTATTTATGGTGAAGGATTAGGTCAAGGATTTAGCGGTGTAGCAGGTATAACAAATGGCGTTGGAGTTTTCCAAAATGTTGGTGTTTATGGTAGTTCAACTGGAAGTACAACTTTAAATGTTGGTGTTCAAGGAGAAATTGATAATGCTTTATCTGTTAATATAGGAGGTCAATTCAGTGCAGCAAGCGGTAGTGCAAATTACTCATTACAACTTCAAGATGGTACTGAAACAGTTGGTAGATTTTTAAAGTGTATTACTTCTGATGGTAAGGCAAATTGGTCTGTGTTACCTACTAACGGTATTGGATTTTCACCAATGCCTATTTCAGTATGCGATACCGCTCCAACTGCTGCTACTACTCAATATTATTATCAAACAATAAGTGAAGTTACAGGAACTATCTCCAAAGTAAAATTATGGGGTTTTTCTGGAACGGATTTAGTTCTATTTGGAATTTACAGAGGAGTTTTGGGTGGTTCAATGACTTTAATAGGTCAAGGATCTGCGACTTGCAGTCTTGGCGCAAATGAAATTACACTTGTAGCAGAAGTAGGACAAAATTTAAATTTAACAGTTGGAGAAAATCTTGTTGTAGGTTACTATGCTGACGGAACGAGTTGGAGAACAATATATGATGTAGGGATTTCGGATGCTGCATTTGGAATAATTAATACAGCAAATATATTAACTATGCCTTCAACACCAACTGGTACTGCTACTGCTATTCGCTTCGCTTGTACTTTATATTCATAAAATGGATAATGTAGCCATAGAAATAAGAGAACAGTTTGAATTATAATACAAGTTAATAATATTAGTTTACAGTTAATTTTGATTATATAAAAAATTTTATTATATTATATTATACTCATTTTTGTAAAGTAATTAATATTAATATATATATATAATGGATTTTAGTCAAATAACATTAGTTGCAATATCAGCTGCAATTACAATTATAGGATACTTTTTAAAACTTGTGCATTCTGATGTAAGAAGAGCTACGGAAGATATGGGAAAGTTAAAAGGTAAGATAGAACTTGTTGATCAAGAAAACAGATTAAAATACCAAGGTATTCAAGAAATCACTCAGCATGAATTAAAAAACATGGCTCAAAAAATTGGTGATTTGTCTGACACAGTTCATGAGTTAGTAAAATATCAAATAAACCAAAGACATTAATACTATGAATATAAAACAAAGATTCTTAGCACCTACTCCAAAGTTTTGGAAAAAGATGCAAAAACTTGGTATTGCTTTAGGAGCAATTGGAGGAACTTTATTAACTTTACCTGTTTCATTACCTGCAGGAATAGTTACATTAGCTGGTTATTTAACAGCAATTGGAGCTACAGTTGCAGCAGTAAGTCAAGTAACAGTTGAACCTCAAGTTAATAAAGAAGAAGTAAATGAGCAAAAATAATGTTAGAATCTATACTGATTCTCAAATATTAGATAGAATACAAAAACTTAGTACATTCAAAGCTCTTCCTAAAGAATACTATATAGTAGGTATAAGAAGTACTGAAGATGATACAGATAAGTTTGATGATAAGTTTTACATCTTTAGAGATAAAGAGTTTGTAACAATGACAACAGGAACTACCAATCCTGGTAAACCTGTTTTAACTGGTGGATTTCTTAAGTATAATAAGAATGGTGCAGCTGTAGTTAAATCTGATTCTTGGTATTATGATGTATGGTCATATGGAAAACATATGAGTAAAATGCCAGCCTTATTACAAACAGGTCCTATAACTGTATATAGAGATGGTGATCAAGATGGTAAAACAGAAGAACAAGGTAAATTAGAAACTGGATACTTTGGTATTAATTTTCATGCTGCTACTTATGATGAATCCTTTAAAGGATTACAAGAAAACATTGGTGGATGGTCTGCAGGTTGTCAAGTAGTTAATGATAAGAAAAAGCATTTAGAAATCATAGCTCTAATAAAAGCACAGAAAAAAATCAGTTATGTTTTATTAAAAGAATTTGATGTATGAAATTTAGAAACAATTGGGAATCTCCAAAAAAACAATGGGACAAGGTGTTGATAAAACTAAAACTTGCAAACCTAGAGTTTTTTGCTATAGAGATTGATGTAACAAGAAACTTTTATTTACTTACTATACTTAACTTTACTGTAAAGAATAGATAATAATATAAAGATTAATTGAGTCCAGGTACCATAAGTATCTGGATTTTTTGTTTTACACATTATAGATTTAAACTTTTATTGTATATTTGTTTAAACTTAAAATGTATAAAAATGAAAAATCAAACTACAGAAGAGCAATTGAGTCCAGAAGAACTACTTGCTAGAAAAGAAGAAATGAAACAATTCTATGATGAATCTGTTCCATATTTAGAATCACAATTAAAGTATGAGCATTTACTTACAGAGATTGAGAATGCTAGATTTAAAAGAGCAACTCTACAATATCAATGGGCTAGTATGATGCAAAATTCAACTCCAGAAGAAGGTGCTGAAAATGAATCATCAGATAATGAATCTCCTAAAGAAAGAAAATTAAAAAAATCATAAGACATGGCTTTAGTAAATCAAGTACAGAAGCGTGTTAAGATGCCCAAATGGGATGTAGTAAAATTTCAAATATTAACTCATTGCTATATTAATCACATAGCAATGAGTGAATCTGATTTAAACTGTCTTACTTTACTTAGTTTTAATGAACCACTTGAGTTAACTGATTTTTGTTATGATGCATCTGCTGAAGAAGGATGGATTTTTAAATCTCCACAGACTGTTAGAAACTGTATTAATAAAGCAGAAAAAAACAACTTAGTAATTAAGGATACAGCTAATAAGAAATTGATTATGCTAAATCCAGATTTAAAAATTCAAATTAAAGGAACTGTATTATTAGACTATAAATTTTTAGGCCATGATACCGAAGAAAGCAAATGAGTTATATAAGTCAGTTGCTGAAGATCTAAACATAGAAGAATCTTTAGTAGAAGATCTAGTAGACTTCATGTATAAAAACTTAAGAAAAAATTTAAGTAACTTAACTCATCCAAGAATTAATCTTGATGGTTTAGGTCAGTTTGTTGTTAAAACAAAAGCAGTAAATAAATCAATAGAAAGAATTACTACTAACTTATTAAATCATGATACTTATACTTTTAGTGCCTACTTTAATAAGAAGACTCTAGAAAGTAAATTAGCTAGCTTGATTAAATTAGAGGCAGAAATAACACAGCAAAAATTAAAAAAGGATCAATTTAAAAAGAAAAAAGATGAAACCAAATCTTAAAGAAATCTGGAAAAATAGAAAACAAATAATAGAAGGTATAAAGAATTCTGTTATGAGAGATGCATTTGTAGAACAGATTGCTGCTGAAAGATCAGAGATCTGTAATGTATGTGTAAGAAAAGATGATGAAGGTGGCTCATGTGTAATGCCCGGAACTCAACCTTGTTGTAATCTATGTGGTTGTTCTTTATCTTTTAAACTTAGATCATTGTCATCTGATTGTCCAGATCTAAGATGGAAAGCAATTGTATCAGAAGAAGTAGAAGATAAACTTAATGAACTATGAAAAATCAAACATGGACATCAAATGTAACAGAAGAAGTTGATCTATCAATAACATTTAATGGTGGTCAAACTAGTATCATGAATAGTTTAACAGAATTAAGTGAAACACATGCTACAAATTCTGAAAGAATTGAAATGCTGGAAAGTGAAAACCTATTATTAAAATTAAGACTTCTTAAATTAGAAGCTGTATTTAATAATAAGGAAGTTGAAAATTTAAAGTGTATGTTGAGATCAGTTGATCCAGCATCAGTACAACTTGCTAAACATATTATTAAAAATGCATAATCATGAGCATAATATTTAATGCTGCAGATCATAGTTACAAAAGTTTAAGTTCTGAAGATAATATCAATTGGATTAGTGTTACTACTTTAATCTCTCATTTTAAAAAACCATTTGATGCTAAAAAAGTAGCAGAGAAGGTAACTAAAAATAAAAGATCAAAGTGGTTTGGTCTTGATCCAAAAGTTATCCAAGAAATTTGGGATAATGAATCTAACAGAGCTCTAACACTTGGTACCTATTATCATAATCAAAGAGAAGCAGATTTATGTTCATTAGCCTCTATTGAAAGAGAAGGTATTACAGTTCCTGTGTTTCCACCATCTGGTGAAACAAATGGAGTAAGAGTAGCACCAAATCAAAAACTAGAAGCAGGTGTGTATCCTGAGCATATGGTGTTTCTTAAATCAGCAGGCATATGTGGTCAATCAGATTTAGTAGAAGTAGTAAATGGTAAAGTAAATATAATTGACTACAAGACAAACAAAGAGATTAAGAAAGAATCTTATGTAGATTGGGAAGGGGTATCTGATAAATTAACAGAACCTCTTTCTAATCTAGATGATTGTAATTTTAATCACTATGCTTTACAACTTAGTATTTATATGTATATTATACTAAAGCATAATCCTAAATTAAAACCAGGAAAGATGTTTATCCATCATGTATCATTTGATATAGAAGGAGAAGATTCATATGGTTATCCAATAGTAAAAAGAAATAGTAATAATGAACCAATTGTGAAAGAAGTTATTCCAATTGCAATTCCTTATTTAGTAGATGAAGTATTATCAATATTACATTATATTCAAGATCATGAAATCACAAAGAAAAGAAAATAGCAACTACATAGAGATTGAACTTATATTAGAAAATGCTATGTTAAAAGACTTAGGTATTACTGATGAGTTTACTGGTAAAATGATATTATGTTTGGATAGTATTGAAGGAGTAAGAAATGTGTACAATGAAGATATGGAATTAGTTGATGATGAGGTGTTATTATATTTGAAGAGCGGGGACATCTTTACAACAAAAGGTACATATGATTATTACAAAAAACTTTTAAATGTATGTTAGTAAAACTATTTGATGTACATAATGGAACAGTAGTACCTACTGAACACTGTTATACATTATCTTCTCTAAAGGATTTAATGGATGACTATCCAGAAGATTAC
>Ga0209077_1000082_pt1 | contig 22400 bp, 15 predicted proteins | sample PPLLak1March2015_FD_187247 | JGI IMG/M metagenome (GOLD analysis project Ga0209077, IMG submission 187247) | Freshwater sediment microbial communities from Prairie Pothole Lake near Jamestown, North Dakota, USA - PPLs Lake P7 Core (1) Depth... | ecosystem: Environmental > Aquatic > Freshwater >... | reverse complement strand
TGTTTCTGTGACCTGGACGCCTCTGTCGGTTGTATGGATCGTCATCTTGATCTTGTCGGCGCGCTTGAAGATCTCCACGAACAGAGGGTCATTTTGCCGGACGTTCTTTTTGCTCTGAAGAAGCTTGTAGACCTGCGGCACATGCTTCTTGATCAGAACCGCGGTAGTCTGGTCGTCCGATTCGGTCGTGGCCTTGATCCCGTTCGGAAGCAGTTCCACGTAGCGCTTGATTTTGGTGTTGTTGCTGAGGAGCGCGTCCACGGTGTTTTGGTGCTCCCGCATCTCGGGGTCTCCCGGGACCTGCCCCTGGGCATGTCCGGCGTGGCCCCCGGCGGTAGCCTGTGGATAGGCGGCCGGAGCGAGCAAAAACACGATGATCGTGAGATACAGCGACTGCTTAAGCATTTGCCGACCTGTTCGGAACATACAGCCTCCAACTGGACCTGTTTGGACCATTAATCGAAGACTCGACGCAGATACGGCAAAGACGAAAGACCCTAGAAGCCGTATCCCATGGTAATGAAAGCACTTCTTCCCGGCTCGGGAGTTCGCGTTCCGGTGCGGAACGGGTCGCGCTGAAAAGAGAAATGTTCGTAGTAGAACCGATTGAAAAGGTTGTCGACCCCTGCCGAGATCTTCAGTTTCTCGCGGTGAATTCCGAACTTGGCATTCAGAACACCGTAACCGGGCGTCGGAAGCTCCTTCAAGTCGGAATCAACGCGGTTTTGGCGGCCCATGAACACGCCCTCCAATTCACCGAAGAAACTCCGCTGCCCGTAGCGCAACATCGCCCGGAACCTGACCGGCGCCATCTCCGCGAGATCCGGGTCCAGAATCATCCGCTCGGGAGCCAGGTCCTTGGAACCCCGTGTGTATGAAAGGCCGGACCGGAAGATCAGGTAATCGGTGAGAGTGGCACTCGACATCACTTCGCCGCCGTAGATCTTCGCATCGGTCGGGAAGAAGGACCGGGCCATTCCGTTCATGACCGAGGCGACCGTATTCACCTTCTTCTGGTTGTGTATCACGATCAAGTTGTCGAGACTGCTGTAGAACAGAGTGGGACGAACGATGAACCGATTGGTGCGCGCTGTGAATCCCAGGTCCACCTCGGTGTTGCGCGTCGGATCGTTGGTCGGATCGCCGACCCAGTCGGTGCCCATCCGCTTGAGTGCGAAGAATCGCTCTTGCGGGTCCGGCAGCCTGACGGCGTGACCAACCCCGGTGAAGATTTCGAAGTTGCTGACGGCGTACGCCAGCCGGACGCTCCCGGAGGGCAGTGTGTCGGTTCGCGAGGTGATCCGGTTCCCCTTGTACGCGAAATAGAGATCGGTATTGGTGTTGGCGCTGTTCGCCTCGGTGCTGCCGGTATCCAGGCGTGCCCCCAGCGTTAGGCGCAGCGAAGGATGAAGCTGCCGAACATGTTCGGTGTAGAAACCGGCCACGTACATCCGGACGTCAGGCATGGAAGCCTGGTTAGTATATCCGGTGGGGGATTTGAGTGTCGTCACCGCGTTCCAGTCGCGAACGTAGAACTCTGCTCCGGCGAAGAAGCTCCCCATGTCGGCGTCCACGTGAGTCCCCAACGAACGCGTTCCGGCGAATGTCGCCATGCCATACGGGCGGGCCGCTCCCACCGAGCTGGTCCGGTACTGGTCGGTCATCCAGTGCTTTACTTGGGTAAAGTAACCCTGGACCCTTATGCGATCGACTCTCGCCAGGGGATCGGCCACACTGTAGGTCAGGTTCATGCGGTCGGCGTTGTCATACAGCGCGTCCATCTGCAGGTAGGGGTAGCTGACCTCACCGCCCTGCTGGCGCGTGTAACCGACCTCCACCTTCTGATTCGCTGAAATGTCGCCTCCGAGCTTGAACCAACCGGTGTGGACGTGAAACGCTTCCTTGTCGAGCGCGTCCGTGCGGTAGTTCGCATACTCGGTGATTCGCTTGCCGAGTCCATCCTCGAAAGGCGCCGAACGGCGGAAGGAATGACCCACCAACCCCTGTATCCTTCCCTTCGACAACGAAGCGGTCAGTGACGGATTGAAGAAGCCATAGGAACCGGCCGACAGATTCGGGGTGACGTGAAAACCCTGCTCGGGCTGCTTGTTGACGATGTTGACGGTGCCCCCGAGGCTCCCCTGGCTTCGCATGTCGAAGGGTCCCTTGATAACTTCGACCTTCTCGACTTCTGCAAAATCCACATGAAAGGCGGGGGGATCCATGTGGTTGGGGCAAGCGCCGTAAACATGTGAGCCGTCAATCGCGACATTGACGTTTCCCTGTTGAAAACCTCGCAGAACGATGTCGTTCGCAATACCGGATTTCCGGATCTTGTGCACGCCTTCGAGCCGGGTCAGGGCTTCGCCTACGTCCTTGGCGGAGCTCTCCCGCACTTCGTGGATCTCGAGAATCTCCTTTACGTGTTCGCTTTCGGTTTGCGCGAATCCCTCCTGCCGGGTTGCTGTCACGGTGACCTCGCTGGTCAATCCGGCGACTTTGAGCTGGACCGTGAGCGACTGGCTGGCGTCGGCCCGCAGGTGAACATGCTGGTTCTCGTAGTCCTTGAAACCAGGTGCGGTGATTAACAGTCGGTAGTGGCCAGGGGAGAGCCTTAAGAACCGGTATTTACCCTCTGAGTCCGTAATAGCCGTCGAGGATGAACCGTTCTCGTTCAGAAGTTGAACGGAAGCTGATTCCACGATTGATCCGGACGGATCCAGTACTACACCCGAGAGATCAGCCGAGCCCTGCATTGTCCCGGCACCGATAGCGAGAGCCAACAACAACTTGAACATATTCCCCCCCCGACTGGCAATGAAGACGAGTATCAGTATGAAATTGCGTTTTCGCGCATAAGCCGCCTCCACAATTATCGGAAATCGAATTGAAGATCAAACCGCCGGGCGAAGCGGAAGAAACGATTCAAGTAAGACGTTGATTATTTTAGATTTACGGTCAGAAGCTCTCGGCTGGTTAGTATAGGTGTTTGTCTTACAGGGTGATGAGCCGGTAGGTCAGTATCGAAACCATAACGGCGCTCAGGCCGACTACGTAAAGCAGACCGATCGCCACCGTTTTGCCAAACGTCTTGAGACGTGAATCGCCGTAGACGCGGCGCAGCGACAGATAGAGGTAAACGAAGACGATTAACTGCGCAGTTCGTGCGGCGGCCTCGAGTATCCAGAGGTTCGTAACGGTCAGAAGTCCCACGCAGGTAGAGAGAAAGAAAACGAAGGCGTGATAATGAATCGAGAAGTAGAGATGAGGCACAAAAAAGGGCTCGTGCTTCCGGTGAAAAAGGAAAAGCAGGAAGGCAAAGAATGGCATGAGCAGGAACATAGCCTTTGGAATGTCGTGGATGACGAGCTCCGCGAGTCGTTCCGGCCGGCCCTGCAACTTTCTCCCGCCGCGAGCCAGCCGTGCCCACAACGAGTTGGCCGGCCCTGCGGTGCTCTGCGCCGCTGGGGTCGTTGTCGTTTTGACCCCGGTTGGTGTCGGGGTCTCCGTGACTCGCACTGCGACGAACTTGTCGGGGCCGAGCGCCAGGGCGAGGGCGAAATAAATCGCGCTCAACATCAGGTAGAGACGCAAAGGCGAAACGTAACGACTTCGTTTGCCTGAGAGGAAGTCGCTGGTCAACTGACCGGGACGTCTCAGAAGCAGGATCATCGTCCGGGCGATTTTGCCGTCGAGATGGAGGACTTCGTGAACCGCTTCGTGGAGAAAGTCGTGAAGTCCCACACGCACCCCGCGCGCAGGCTGGCCGCAAGCGGCGCAATACCGGCCGGTCAGAGGCGACTCGCAGTTTGCGCACACGAGCGCCGGGCTTGCCGGCACCGGTTTGCTCGTAGAAGGCACCTGGCCGACTTCATCCATAGTGACAGCGGCATTATGCCACGCGATTCGAAAAACCGGTCATTAATCACTTACTTCGGCGGGCGCGCAATAGCGAAACCGATTACAATTCGTATCAGCAAGGAGGTTCCGAGTGAAGAACAGCGTGAGAGCGGGCTTGGTTGTACTTCTGATCGCGGTCGCGAGCCAGATCGCGGCGGCGGCGGATCAAGGTTTTTTAGGTCGATGGGCGTTGACGCTTCCCGACGGTGCCGGTTGGCTGGAAGTCAGGCAGGAGCAAGGTTACCTGGACGCTGACATCCTCTGGTACGGCGGAAGTGTGCTGCCCGTGGACAACGTTTTCATCAACGACGATACGCTGAATATCGTTCGGGTTCGACCGGTCGTCCGAAAGAGGGACCAGTCTGGAAAAGCTGTGCGGACCATGACGCTGACGAGCCTGCTGACGGCGCGAGTCACCGGCGACATGATGGACGGACGGTTCTACGATACCAAGGCTGACGGGTCTGGCTTGACCACTCTGGAGTTCACCGGCAAGAGAATCCCGCCCGTTCCACCGGCGCCGGATATTTCCAAGCTGAAATTCGGCCCGCCGGTCGAGTTGTTTAACGGGAAGAACCTGGACGGGTGGACGCTGACCGATCCGAAACAAACCAACGGGTTTACCGTGGAAAACGGCGTACTGGCCAACAAGCCGGTCCAGCCGGAAGGCAAGCCGCGGGTGCGTTTCGGGAATCTGAAAACGACCAAGCAGTTCGAGGACTTCAACCTGAAGCTCGAAGTCATGGTGCCTCAGGGGAGCAACAGTGGCGTGTATCTGCGAGGGATTTACGAGGTGCAGGTTGCCGATACCTTCGGCAAGCCGCTCGATCCCCACAACATGGGTGCGATCTACAGCAGGATCACGCCCACAGTGGCAGCCGAGAAGCCGGCCGGAGAGTGGCAATCGCTTGACATAACGCTGTGCGATCGTCACGCCACAGTGATCCTCAACGGAAAGAAGATAATCGACAACCAGCCAGTGTTCGGTGTTACCGGGGGCGCTTTGAGCGCGGACGAATTTGTGCCTGGCCCGATTTATCTGCAGGGAGACCATGGTGCGGTCTACTACCGAAACCTGGTCCTGACGCCGATCGTCAAGTAGGAATACGAAGCAGTCAATGCACCGCGCACTGGCTCAGTCGATTGAAGATCAAAAGGCACTACTGGACGAGGAGGAAACCCACCACCTCGTCCGGGTCCTCCGGATGCGGCCGGGCGACCGGTTCTTGGCCCACGACGGAAAAGGCCACATCCACCTGTGCGCACTTGCCCGGGAAAGCGCCGACTGGTACGGAGAGGTTCTGGCCCCTGTCGAGAGCCGGTCCGAGTCGAACCTGCACGTCGTCCTGGCACAAAGTCTCATCAAGAAGGACAAGTTCGAGTGGGTCATTCAGAAAGCTGTAGAACTGGGAGTCCGGGAGATTGTTCCCTTTGTCAGCTGGCGGACCGAGGTCCTTCCTGAAGGTGACGCAATCGAGCACCGCATGAGGCGGTGGCGCAAAATCGTCGTCGATGCTTTCAAGCAGAGCGGCCGTGCCTACCTTACGGTGGTGCAGGAGCCGGTCAAGTTGAGCGAGTGCCTCGAGAAGTGGCAAGCCGATCTGACCCTGGTGCTGGACGAAGCAGGGAACGCGACTCTGCGTGATGTGATCAGTTCCAACCGAGGGAGCCAAACCTGCCTTTTCTTCGTCGGCCCGGAAGGGGGCTGGGATGAGAGGGACAGGGAGCTTTTCGATATCCGCAAGATCCCGAGAGTGAGCCTGGGACAGCGGACCCTCCGGACCGAGACGGCCCCGGTCGCCCTGCTGGCGGTGCTGCAATACGAGTTAGGCGATCTGGGTTAGTCCGACGGACCGAGCGCCAGCAGCCCCGGATTCTCCAGGTACAAGGCCACCTGCTGCACGAAGTCTGCGGCGATCGCGCCATCGACGACCCGGTGGTCAAGCGAGACGCTCAGGTTCATCATGTCCCGTATGACGATCTGGCCGTCACGCACGACCGGCCTGGGCGTTATCTTGTGCAGCCCCACGATCGCCACCTCGGGGTAATTGATGATGGGCGTGGCGAAAAGACCCCCGAGCGGCCCGAGGCTGGTGATCGTGAAGGTGCTGTCCTTGAGATCCTCGACCTTGAGCTTTCCCTGCCTGGCCGCCTCCGATAACTGCCCGATTTCCCGGGCCAGCTGAAGGATCGACTTGGAGTCCGCATCTTTTACGACGGGTACAATTAATCCGCTCTCGGTCGCCGTCGCGATTCCGATGTTAAAGTACCTGCGGACCAGGATCAGCTCGTTCTCCTCGTCGAGCGTGGAATTCAACAGCGGGAACTTGCGCAGCCCTTCAATGACAGCCTTGATCACAAAGGGTAGATAGGTGAGCTTCTGATTCTGCGCGCCGCTGAGGGCGATGAACGTCTTTCGCAACCGCACCATCTCGGTCATGTCGACTTCCTCGACATAGGTGTAGTGCGGGGCCGTAGATTTCGAAACGGCCAGATGCTCGCCGATCCTGCGCCGCAGGCCGCGATACGGAATCTGTTCCACGAGGCCTTCGCGGGAGACCGCTTCGACTTGAGGGACGCGGGCCGTCGTTTCCGGCTCCGGCTTGTATTGAGCGAGATCGTCCAGGGTGATGCGCCCGGCCGGACCCGAGCCTTTGACATTTGCGAGATCTATGCCCTTTTCCCTCGCAAGCTTGCGTACCGCGGGAGTTGCCAGGATTGACGTGTCGCTTGTTGAACGTCCGGACGAAGTCCCAAAGCCGTAGCGTTCGCCGGATTTCGCGGCTGGCTCGGGCTTGGGGGCTGCCGCCTGCCCGGTCTCCACCTCGACGATGACCGCGCCGACGGCTATAGTTGTGCCCTCGTCGCCGTGTCGTTTAGCTATCTTGCCGCGAACCGGGGAGGGAATCTCCACGGTCGCCTTGTCGGTCATCACCTCGACGATCGGCTGGTCCTCGACGACCTCGTCTCCTTCTTTGACCAGCCATTTCACAATCTCGCCCTCGACCACTCCCTCGCCGATGTCCGGCAGTCTAAATTGAAACGACATAGTGGCTCCGAGTTTGGGGAGTTACGGGGACATAATACTTAATTCCCGTCCCGACGGCACCTGCATGGCGCAGCACAGGAATTAAGTTTTGTGTCCCCGTAACTCCCACCAACTTCCTTTGTTAAAAACTCATGGTTTTTCGAACGGCGTCGAGGATCCGATCGACACCGGGCAGATAGTGGTGTTCGAGGCTGTAGGGAAATGGAGTATCAAAACCCGTCACCCGCAAAACTGGGGCCTCGAGGTACAGAAGCGATCTCTCCATGATGGCCGCGGATAGTTCGGCCCCGAACCCGCAGGTCTTGGGCGCCTCGTGGACGATGATCGCCCGGCCGGTTTTTCGCACCGAGCCGAGAATCGTCTGAATGTCGTACGGAAGCAGCGTTCGGAGGTCGATCACTTCGGCGGTAACTCCCTCGTCCTGCTCAGCCTTTGCGGCTGCTTCCAGCACCGTATGGACCATGGCACCGTAGGTGATGACTGTGATGTCCTGTCCCTCCAGGACGATCTTTGCCTGGCCGATTGGCACCGAGTGCTCGCCCTCTGGAACCTCTCCGCGCGCGGCGCGGTAGACCCTCTTTGGCTCCATGAAGATTACCGGATTTTCGTCTCGGATGGCCGAGATGAGCAGTCCCTTCGCGTCGTATGGATTCGATGGTATGACGACCTTCAGTCCGGGTGTATGGGCAAAGTAAGCCTCGGGGCTCTGCGAGTGGTAGTGTCCGCCCTTGATGCCGCCGCCGAATGGGGTCCGAATGACGAGCGGGCAGGCGAACTGGCCGCCGGACCGGTAACGCATCTTGGCCGCCTCGTTCACGATCTGATCGAAGGCTGGGTAGATGAAGTCGGCGAACTGGATCTCGGGGACCGGACGCAGTCCGTACAGAGCCATACCGATGGCCGTCCCGATGATACCCGCCTCTGCCAAAGGAGTGTCGAAGACGCGATTCGGGCCGAACTCGTCGAAAAGTCCGACGGTAGCCCGGAACACCCCGCCAAATTTCCCGATATCCTCGCCCAGGATAACGACCCTGTCGTCACGCCTCATTTCACAGCGGAGCGCGTCGTTCACCGCCTGGATGATATTCATAACCGGCATGGAAGCCTCTCTAGCGCATCAATTCCTGAGGTTGCTGCACGGATTGGAGCTCGTTTTGCTGTTCCCTGAGATGCCAGGGCAGAACGTCAAAGACGTCCTCGAATAGACTATCGACGGGCGGAAGCTCGACACGTTCGGCCCGGCGCAGGTTCTCCTGGATGTCGGACTTGATTTGATCCTCGGCCGCCTGGTCGTCGGCCTCGGTCCAGTAACCCTGGGCGATGAGGTAGGTACGCACGCGCACCAGCGGGTCCTGCCGCTTCCACTCCTCGACCAGCCGCTCTTCCCGATAGGCCTTGGGATCATCGCTGGTTGAATGACCGCCGAGCCGGTAGGTCACCGCCTCGATCAAAGTGGGGCCGTCACCCCGACGGGCCTTTTCAGCAGCCAGGCGCGTGGTTTCGTAGACCCCGAAAAGGTCGTTACCGTCCACCTGGATGCCCTCGATCCCGTAAGCCTGGGCTTTGACGGTAATGTTCTCGGCCGCGGTCTGACATTGCCAGGGGGTCGAAATCGCCCACTGGTTGTTTCGGCAGAAGAAGATCGTCGGGGTCCTGAAAACGCCTGCGAAGTTCATCCCCACATGGAAGTCGCCCTGAGACGTGGCCCCATCGCCGAAGTACACGATGACCACCTCGGGCCCGCCCCTGATTTTCACCGCCAGCGACAGCCCGGTCGCCTGAGGGATCTGCGTCCCCACGGGGCTCGAAACGGACGCGAAGCGGATACTCGCATTCCCGTAGTGGTTCGGCATTTGCCGGCCCTTGTTGAAATCCCTCGAATTGCCGAAAAACTGGCAGATCAGTTCAAAAAGCGGGTAACCGCGCACCAGGGCCGCCCCCAACTCCCGGTAGCACGGAACGATCCAGTCCGTTTGCTCGAGGGCAAAGGCGCTGCCGATAATGGCCGCTTCTTCACCTGCTGAACCGATGAAAAAGCCGATGCGGCCCTGCCGTTGCAGCGTGATCATCCGCTCGTCAAAGCGGCGGTTCAAAAGCATCAACCTGTACAGATGAATCAAGTCGTCAGGGGGGAGGGGAGGCGCCTGTCGGCCTTTTTCGATGGTCCCATCCGGCCGCAGAATTCTGGATGTTCGTGTCGGCATTCTCCTCGATTATATCGTTCACTTCGTGAGCCTTACAACCGGTCTGGCCGGGGTTCCACCGACAACGGAAGGGATGCTTTCGCTTGTAAATGTCAGGCCTGTCGCGTAGAAATGAAAAAGGACATGTTTCGATTTGAGGAACTCTCACACGCCTGCCGCTTGCTCTTCGGCGAGCATATGGAGATCGGCCAGGATTTCGTCCTTTCGCTCGACCATTCAGCGCTGAAAAAGGCCTACCGGACAAAGGCTTTGTCGACCCATCCCGACCGGTGTGCCGCGTTGGGGCGACAGTCTCAAGCCCAGGCGACCGCCCGCTTTCAGGACGTGAACCTGGCTTACCAGACGCTGAGCAAGTACCTGAACCAGCGGTCTGGCAACGGACGCACCAAACCGATATTCACGGCCGAAGAGGTTCGGTCCTGGAAACGCAGTGCCTCGGGCCGGACGTGGACCCCGCGAGCGGGACAACAGGACCGAAGGCCGCCGTGGGAGACCGCACAGAGAGTCCGTGTCTACGCGCCTGACAAGGTCCCGAACTGGCAGGTGCGCACCGGCGAATTCCTTTACTTCGCCGGAGTCGTGAGTTGGAACCAGCTGATTTCGGCCTTGGTCTGGCAGAAACAGCAACGCCTGGCGCTCGGAGAAATCGCGAGGCGCTGGGGGTGGCTCTCCGAGCCGGAAGTCATGGATCTGTTAAACGATCGAAAGCGCGGCGAAAGACTCGGCGAAATACTGCTGCGTCACGGGTTCATTTCGGATTTTCAGCTGTCTATGCTGCTCCGCCACCAGGAGAAGACCCAGAAGCCTCTCGGCCGGTTCTTTATCCAAAACGGCCTCTTTTCTGAACCGCAGCTGCTCCGGTACCTTGACGATCTTAGACACCACAACCAAAAACACGGGCGGGGCTAACCACAAACCGGCAAGCGCGATCACATGGAGCCGCGCACGACAGCGAGCGCAGCGAGCGAGAGTAAGCGGACCACCCAGCAAGCCCTCAAGCTGTTCACGCTCAAGACCGCAGACCCCGGGGCTAGTCTGGGTGGTCCGCTTACTGTCGCTCGCTGCGCTCGCTGTCGTGCGCGGCTCCAAGCGGTGGTTGCCTGCTCCATCGGGTGAAACTCCGCCGGGCTCCTCCTCGTCTTAGCTGGAAAGCTTCGAGAGAATAGTCTGTCTATGCGGTGGAGTCTGGTTTTTCCACTTTTGCTTCTGGCTGCATCCGGTGCGCGAGACGACATGGGGATCCGCCTCGTGAACGTCGCCAGGGAATCGGGCATCAATCACCCCACGACCTTCGGTGATGAACGCCGGAACCGTTACCTCCTCGAAACGACCGGCTGCGGGATCGCCTTTATCGACTTTGACGCGGACGGCTGGCAGGACATCTTTCAGGTCAACGGCACTCGACTGGATGGCACTCCGGAAGGGCAGTCTCCGAGCAATCGTCTGTACCGGAACCGCGGCGACGGGACGTTCGAGGACGTGACTCTCAAGGCGGGTGTCAGCCGGACCGGCTGGGGCCAGAGCGTTTGCGCCGGGGACTACGACAACGACGGGGACGAGGACCTCTTTGTCAGCTACTTTGGGCAGAACACTTTGTACCGGAACAACGCCAACGGCACCTTCACCGACGTCGCCAAACAGGCAGGCGTGCTCAACAATCGGACGCGCTGGGGCTCCGGATCCGCCTTCCTCGATTACGATCGGGACGGCAAGCTCGATCTGTTCGTCGCCAGCTACATCGACCTGGATCTCAAGACCGCTCCCCTCCCGGAAACGGGGCCGTGTCTCTACAAGGGAGTGCTGGTTGCCTGTGGCCCCCCAGGCCTCCCCGGCGGGGTCAACATGCTTTTTCGCAACAACGGTGACGGCACCTTCGCCGATGTGTCCGACAAATCGGGCATCGCCAAAAGCCAAGGTACTTACGGGCTTGGCGTCCTCGTCGCGGACTTCAACAACGACGGCTGGGCAGACGTTTACGTAGCCAACGACTCAGCTCCGGCAGCGCTTTACCGGAACAACAAAGACGGCACATTTACGGACATAGGCGTCGAGTCGGGGTGCGCCTTCAGTGTCGACGGCAAGCCACAGGCGGGAATGGGAGTCTCGGCAGGCGACTACGACCGGGACGGCTGGCTCGATATCTTCAAGACGAACTTCTCCGGAGACACCTCCACTCTCTACCGCAATGTGACCGGATCGGTCGGCGAAACCGCTTTCGAGGACATGACCTTTCAAGCAGGGATAGGGCTGAACACAAAGTGGCTCGGTTGGGGCTGCGGTTTCGTCGATTTTGACAACAACTCCTGGCTGGACATCTTTCTGGTCAACGGGCACGTTTACCCGGAGGTCGAAAAACTGACGACTGAGGCGGGTTATGCTCAGAAAAAGGTCCTGTACCGAAACCTGGGCGGGGGATCCTTTGCGGACGTTTCCGAGCAGGTCGGCGGAGCGGTTGTCGAACCTTCTGCGGCTCGGGGATCGGCCTTCGCGGACTTCGATAACGACGGCGACGTGGATGTCGTCATCAACCCCGTCAACGACATGCCGGAGCTGTTGCGGGTGGACAGTAAGGGCACAAACAACTGGGTGAAAGTGAAGACGGTGGGCACTCAATCCAACCGCACCGGTATCGGCGCACGAATCATTTGCATCACCGACGAGGCGACGCAAATCGACGAAGTGCGAAGCGGCGGAAGTTACTGCTCGCAGAACGACCTGCGCGTTCACTTTGGCGTCGGATCCAACCGCCGGATCAAATCCCTCGAGATCAGATGGCCGAGCGGAAAGGTCGACAAGCTGACCGACGCTCCCGTCAACCGGTTGCTGCTCGTGAAAGAGGGTGAAGGACTGGTCGATACCATTACCCTCACTCCCGCCTCGTCACCCGGCGCCCCCAAGGTAGCGGTCGCGACGAAATGAGTCCCAGAAGACGAGATCCTCGGCTCTCCCTGGTCCTGCTGATCATGGGGCTTTCATTCGTTTGCAGCGCCGTCGACCCGGCGTTCGCAGACACGACGAAGCAGGATGCCGCGCGAGTGCATTACCAGCAGGCTCTTGAACTGGCGAAGGGACAACAGCCTGATCGGGCTATAGCGGAACTCAGAAAATCGTTGTCACTCTGGCCCGATTTTGCCGAAGCCCGGTTTCAGCTTGGTTTCCTGCTGGGCGTCAGAGGCGAGTTGCCCTCTGCGGTCCCCGAATTTGAAGCGGCGATTCGCCTGAAGCCGGACTTTGCCGAGGCTCACTTCTATCTGGGAACTGCGCTGTGGTTCTCCGGGCGCGTCGAGGAGTCGATTGGCGCGCTTCGACAGGCGGTCAGGCTCGCCCCCAGTCACGCTCCCTCCCATTACTACCTCGGTCTCGCCTTGGCAAAAAACGGGGAACTGGACGCGACCGCCGAGGCATTCCGTAAAGCGACCGAGCTCGATCCGAGGAATGCCCCGGCGCTGCACCAGCTGGGTCTGGCGGAGCTCCGGCGAGGGCGGATCAACGAGTCGGTGGCGAGCCTCAAGGCTGCTTTGGAGATCGAGCCCGGCTCGACGCAGATCCGCAACGATCTGGGTCTTGCGTTGGTTCAGCAACGGGATCCGGAGGCCGCGGTCGCCGCTTTCTCCAGAGTGCTGGAAATCGATCCGAAAAACGTTGCCGCGCTGCACAATCTCGGGATGGCGCTGATCCAGAAAGGCGATTTCGCGGCAGCGGTTGAGCAGTACAGGCGGTTGGTCGGCCTGGTTCCCGATAACGCCGAGGCACGATACAACCTGGGTGTCGCGCTCAAGAACAAAGACAGTCTCAACGAGGCGTTGGTCGAGCTGCGCAAGGCAGTGGAGCTCCGGCCGGGTTTTGCGGAGGCCAACTATACGCTAGGCGTGATCCTCCTGCAGCAGGCTAAGCTCGACGAGGCTGCGCAGGCATTCAGGTCCGCAGTCGCGAGTCAACCCGAATACGCCGAGGCTCACTATGCCCTTGGGACCGTCCTGCAGCAACAGGGGAAGGTCGATGAGGCTATCAGCGTATTTCGCGAGGCCCTCAAGCATGCTCCCGACGCACCAGAGATCCACAATACTCTTGGCAACGCGCTTCGTCAGAAAGGGGACCGCAAGGGAGCGCAGCTGGAGTTCGCCGAGGCTGCCCGGCTCAACAAGAAGAAATCCAACGGCCAGGCGGCCATGTTCGCCCTGAACACCGGGGCGGCTCGGCTGAAGGAAGGGAACCTTGAGGCGGCGATCGAGCGTTTCCAGGCGGCCGTACGCCTTGACCCGGAGAACCCGGAAGGCTACCGTCAACTGGCCGAAGCGCTCGAAAAGAAGGGGGACAAGGTGGCTGCCGAGCAAGCACGGGAGACGGCGAAAGGGCTCGAGGCGGAACTGAGCAAGGGCGGGCAGAGAAGCTCGGGGAGGAACTGAGCAAGGGCTGGCAAGAAAGCGGCGGATTCTGAAAAGCGAATCCGCCCTACGACTAACCGTTCCCGCACGCCGAGCGGTCGTAGGGCGGATTCGCTTTTCAGAATCCGCCGCTTTCTTGCCAGCCCTTGCTCCGCCTCTCCCCTCTACTCTTCAGTCACGCTCAAGATCTGGTTGGCAGCGATGTCTTTCAGCCGCTGTTCATTGCCGTTTGGCCAGCGGATCAGGATCTCGTCAGCACGCTCGGCCTTTCCCAGTCCGAAGTGCGCGCGCAGGTCATTGTGGGAGTAATAGCTGGACTGACTCGAAATCTCCCGCACCAGGGTTCGTCCGCCTGCTTTCACCCAGACGCGCGCCCCGATCGCCGATCGGTTTGACTTGTCGCCGATGAGCCGAAGCTGGAGCCACCGGTTTGCCGTGGCGCCGGAGGCCGCGTGATCGTTCCTCAGCAACTGCGGGCGATCGTTCATGTTCAGGATCAGCACATCGAGGTCGCCGTCATTGTCGATGTCCCCAAACGCACAGCCGCGGCTGGAAAAGGGCATTTGCACCGCCTGGCCCACCGACCGGCTCACGTCCCGAAATCGTCCGGTGCCGAGATTCTGGTAGACCAGCCGTGGATTCCGATGCGGGTACTCGCCAAAATGCCGCTCGACTTCCGGATAGACGCTTCCCGCGACGGTGAAAATATCGGGCCAGCCGTCGTTGTCCAGATCGATTAACCCGGTTCCCCATTGAACATACGGCGTGTGATCGAATCCAGCTGAACGCGATGCGTCCTCGAAATACCCTTGACCGGTATTGCGATACAGGACCGGCAGGTCGTCGGCAAAGTGCGTTTTGAAAATGTCCAGGTGCCCGTCCAAATCGTAGTCGCCGATGCCGACCCCCATACCGGCTTGGGACTGGCCGTCTTCGTTGTAAGCGGTACCGGCTTCAAGGGCTACGTCGGTGAAAGTGCCGTCCCGGTTATTCCGGTAGAGGATGCATGCAGTGGAGTCGCAGGCGACGTAGATGTCTGGCCAGCCGTCGCCATCATAGTCCAGAACGACAGCGGTCATCGCATAGCGACCCTGGACGGCGTCGATGCGACTCGCCCCGGAGACGTCGTCGAACGTTCCATCCCCGTTGTTCCGGTAGAAAAGGTTGGTCTCCGTCGGGAGCCCTTTCGGACCACAGTTAACCGCAATTCCCTTCCACAGGCAGTTCGGAGCCCTGCCCGGGTCCGGGACTGTCTTCGGGTCGAATTTCAGATAGTTCGCCACAAACAGGTCAAGATCACCGTCGCGGTCGTGATCGACAAAGACGGCTCCGGAACCCCATCGGGTTTCGGGCCGGCTCAGTCCTGCTTCGCTGGTGACGTCGGCAAAACGCATCCCCCCGCGATTTCGGAACAGGCGATTCTGCCCCCAGTAGGTGATAAACAAGTCCGCAAGTCCGTCGTTGTTGTAATCGCCCACAGTCACGCTGGAGGCCCACCCGGTAATGCCGAGGCCGGACTGCTCGGTCACTTCGGTAAACGACCCGGTTCCGTTGTTGCGGTATAGGCGGTTGCGCGCCCCGTCGGCCGGTTGAGGGGGGAGCCGTGTGCCCGAGAGGAGAAGGACATCAAGCCAGCCGTCGTTGTCGAAATCTGCGAGCGCGACGCCGCAGCCATTGGTCTCGACAATGTATCGCTTGGCGTCGATTCCGCCGTAAACGATTGGCTGGTTCAACCCCGCCTGCTCAGTGATGTCCGTGAACGTCACGGGGAAAGAGTCGTTGGCGATAGCCAGTCCTGTGAGGGAGGCGAGCAAAAACCAAACAAGCAGGCACCTCTTTGGAGTACGGCGGCAGAGGGAGTCCGTTGCTTTACCAGGACTACCGGCGACGCCGCTTTGGCTGCGCAATACTTTGAACGTCGGGGCGAGGGCGCGAGCAGGGGAAAGCGGCGTCGCCAGGAGTCCTCTAAAAAACATCGGACTCCCTCTGCCGCCGCACGCCATATGAGATCCAGCCTGAGCCACAGGTTCCCTTGTTCATCGTCCCGTACCGCCGGCGTTCCTTAGCCGCTCGGCTGTCTGGAACTCCTGGCGGGCCTCGTCGGCGCGGCCGGCTTTCTGCAAGACCTGCGCGAGAAGGTGATGGCCGGAGTAATTGTTGACATCCATAGCAAGCCCACGTCTAAGGATGCTCTCGGCGTTTGCGAGGTTCCCGGTCTTCAGATACACCTTGCCGAGCACGATGAAGGGACCGCTGAAGAAAGGATTCAACCAGATCGACTGCTGCAGGGGCCCCACTGCTTCGTCCCATTTCGACTGTCGGCTGAAGGCTTCTCCCAGGCGGTAGTAGGCCATGGCAAATCCGGGATTGATGGCGATCTCTTCCTTCAGCAGCGCGATTCCCCCGTCGATGTTGGCCTTGTATATTGCGAGCTCGCCAAGAAGGAAGCGCGCTTGTGGGAGTCGCGAATCGAGCTCCAGGGCACGCTTCAGCTCCCTTTCCGCAAATTCCTCGAACTGCTGCCGGATCATCATCTGCGCGTTAATCAGGTGGGCGGAGGCCGAGTCTGCCGGTACCGCAAACATCCTGCCAAAAGCGCCCCGCGCCTCCTCGACCCGGTGAGTCTGGAGGTAGCAGAGACCGAGTACGTAGTCGGTGTCGACCTCCCCCTTGCCCGATGCCCGGTACCGTTCGAGGAACGGAATCGCCTGCTCGAACTGTCCCAGGAAGTAATGCGACATCCCGAGCAAATGAGCGCTCTGGAAGCCTTGCGAAGGCGCGGCGTTCGGCGCGTCCCCTGCTGCTCGGAGGTGCTCGATTGCTTGCTGATACTGGCCTTTCTGATAAAAACCCAACCCTCGGAGGTGCTCGATCAGGTGCCGATTCGATTCGGTCGGGGGGACGCGCTCGAGCAGGGCCAGTGCCTCGTCACTCCGTCCGGCCGCCAGGTGATTCTGCACCTGATCCAAAGAAACGGAATCTGCCGCCGGCGGAGATTTAGCCGGGTCCTGGAGTCCGTGCCCGGGCGTCCAGCCAGGGGCGGCTCCAACAAGGAGAATGTGAAGAAGCGCGGCGTTAAGCAGGATAGTCATGCTCTGTAGTTTACATCCAGAATAATACAGATCCCGTTATAACCATACTTGACAATGACTGCGCCGGGTGGGAAAGTAAACTTACATCGGCATCCCAAGCGCAGTGGAGTAAAAAACTGCGGCCCAATCGTCCTGTCAGCGAATTAAACATGACTGGTCCCGAATCTCCGGTTCACAGGACTGCCAGAATCCCGTCAGTTGCTACTGCCAGGCTCTCGCGTAACTGCCGTCAGCGGTTGCGCGGCTCGTTTGTACGGATTGCATCCAAAGGAAGGGAGGTAGTATGAAGAGAAGCTCGTTCCCAGTGCTTGTCTTCGCGTCCCTGTTGAGTATCTCGCTTCTCCAGACATCTGCCATGGCCCAGGCGGTCTACGGCAGCATCAGTGGAACCATCACGGACTCGAGCGGAGGCGTCATCCCCGGTGCGAGCGTGGTGGTCAGAGACACGCAACGAGGCACTTCTGATACGGTCGTGACAAACGACTCCGGCGTCTATCACAAGGAGCGTATGCTCCCGGGAATCTACGAGGTCAGCGTGGAAATGGCCGGATTCCAAAAGGCCATTGTGTCGCGGGTCAATGTCAACGTGGACACGGACACCATGGTTAACCTGACATTGCAGCCTGGAGCCGCCGATCAAGTTATCACGGTTTCAGGGACCCAGGGCCAGCTGCTCCGCACCGACCGGGCGGACGTGGCGACGACTCTCGACTCCAAGCAGATCACCGATTTGCCGGTTCTGGACCGGAACTTCACGAAGTTCATTCTGCTGACGCCTGGAGCGCAGCAGCTCCAGTGGCAGCACGCGGCCAGCGAGAACCCGCAGGGTTCCATCCAGACGATGATCAACGGCCAGCACTTCAGCGGAACCGGCTATCAGCTGGACGGCACTGAGAACCGCGACCCGATTCTCGGCATCATCGTCATCAACCCCAATTTCGAGTCGATCGGCGAGACGAAGATCACGTCTCAGAACTATGACGCGGAATTCGGGCAGGCAATCGCCGGCGTGGTCTCGGTCCAGACGAAGTCAGGCACCAACGACTTCCACGGGAGTGCGTTCCTGTTCCGCAGCAGCGACGAGCTGCAGGCGCGGAATCCGTTCTCTCAATCGACCCGGAACGAAACGACCGGCAAATTCATCCCCGACACTCTCCGGAATCAGTTTGGCGGTTCAATTGGCGGGCCGATTCTCCGGGACAAGTTCTTCTTCTTTGGAGATTACCAGGGACTCCGGAGCAAGACCGGCGGATCCCGGTTGCTGAGCGTGCCGACGGCTCTGGCCCGGACGGGAAACTTGAGCGAATACGGCGTGGACATCTTCGATCCGACCACGGGCGCGCCGGAGGTTCGCAGTCAGTTCCCCGGGAACGTAATTCCGCAAGGGCGGTTGTCGCCGCAGGCACTGGCCATCCTGGATCTCATCCCGATGCCGACCAGCCCGGGTGTCATCAACAACTATGTCGCCTCGGGCATCGAGCTCTTTGACAACGACTCGATGAACGTTCGCTTGGACGGGCGTTTGTCGGATCGATTCAACCTGTTTGGCCGGTACAGCCTCGCGGACTTCACCCGCAACGGCCCTACGGCCTTCGGGGCCGGCGGTGGCCAGGAGCTGGTTTCGCTGGGTGGTGTCTCCGAAGTCCAGAATCACAGCCTGGCAGCCGGTTTCGATTACGGGATTACGCCGACCCTGATCGGGGACTTCCGCTTCGGCTTTTTCTGGTATGACGTGAACGTGCTGCCGTTCGACTTCGGTCAGAAGACGGGAGAAATGGTGGGGATCCCCGGAGTCAACCTGGACGACACCACCTATTCGGGTCTGCCTGCCGGCTTCGTCGAGGGATTCGGCGCGGACCCCAATAGCCCCAGCCGTTTCAACTTCGGTTCGGGCCTCGGCGTGAACCGCTGTAACTGCCCGCTGGACCAGGACGAAAAGCAGTTCCAGTGGGTCGGCAACATGCTGAAGATGATGGGGAATCACCAGGTCAAATTCGGCGTCGATGTCCGTCGCGCCTACAACCTGCGAGTTCCGTCAGACCGGCACCGCTCGGGTGAGTTCACTTTCCGGCCGGACGTCACACGTGGTCCGACGGGCGGCGGCATTGGACTGGCGACCCTCCTCCTGGGCGAAGTTTCGCGTTTCACGCGTTACGTGAGCCCGAACACGAACGCTCGCGAGCGCCAGTGGAGACACTTCTACTACATTCAGGACACGTGGAAGGCGACTCAGAAGCTGACGCTCAATTACGGCATCCGTCTCGACGTCATCAATCCGCAGACGATCAATGAACCAGGAAACGCAGGTTTCCTCGACCTGGACACCGGCGAGATCGCGACCGTTGGATTTGGCGATACGGACCTGTCTGGCAACGTCGAGAACAGTCTGAACTGGGCGCCGCGGCTCGGCATAGCCTATCAGTTCACCGACCGGACCGTGGTCCGGGCGGGTTTCGGACGGAGTTACGACATTGGGGTTTTCGGCTCTCTATTCGGTCACTCGGTCACGCAGAACCTCCCGGTTCTGTCCGCCCAGGAGCTGGATTCTTCAGATAACTTCCTGAGTGTCTTTAATCTGGCCCAGGGACCGCCGGCACCCGTTTTCCCGACGATTCCGTCAAACGGCCGATTCCCGCTCCCGGCTGGAGTCTTCGCGTTCGCTCTCCCCCAGAAGCAGCGGCTCCCGACCGTTGACGCTTATAACGTCATGGTCCAGCATCAGCTGACCGAGACGATGTCGGTTGAGGCGGGCTATGTCGGAAACAAGGGAACGCACGTGTTTGCGGGTGACGGTCCGGATTTCAACGTCAATCAGCCTACTGTCGTCGGATTCCCGACCCTGTCTCAGGACGAGCGCAAGCCGTACTTCAACAGCTTCGGCTGGACGCAGTCGATCGCTTACTTCTGCAACTGTGCGGACAATCGGTACGATTCGCTCCAGACGAAATTGAACAAACGCTTCACGGACGACTACTCGATCCTCGCGCACTACACCTGGCAGCGGGCGTTGCAGGACAGTGGAGACTACTTCATTCACGACGCCACCGTGAACCGTGGCCCGGCGGATTGGGACCGAACTCACAACTTCGTGTTCACACAGTTGGCCCAGATTCCGTACGGACGGGGCGAGCGCTGGGGCGGTGATCTGCCCGGTTGGGCAAATGCCCTGTTGGGAGGCTGGTCGATAAACTCGGCGACGACCATCCAGAGCGGCCTGCCGTTTACCCCTACCTACAGGGATTGCGGCGAGGACCGCGATACCGGGCCCTGCCGGCCAGATCTCTTGGGTGAAGTGGAGATCTTCGGTGATCAGGAAAGGTACTTCGACGTCACGCCGATTGGCGAGGCGGGGAGCCCATATGCGAGACCCGCGGTCGGGACCTTCGGGAACATCGGACGCAACCAGCTGCGCGGTCCGGGGTACTGGAGAACCGATGCCTCACTGTTCAAGGAGTTCGCAGTCACCGAAGCAGCGCGAGTGCAGTTCCGCGCGGAACTGTTCAACCTGTTCAACAACGTCAACCTCGGACAGCCTGACGTGGAGATCGGGCTTGGTGCGAACCTGAACCCGAATGCCGGTCGGATCACCCAGACGGCCTACGGCGGCACGGATCAGATGCGCAACGTTCAATTCGCGCTGAAGGTCATCTTCTAGCGAAGGCAACTGACAACTGACGACTGACGACTGACAACTGACCACTAAACGCTAACCAAGTGTTTAGTGGTCAGCCGGTCAGCCGGTCTTGTGGTTTTTAGAGTCCTTCAGGATCTCGCCAACCGGGCCGTAAAGCGGCGGATTCTGAAACGCGAATCCGCCCTACGACTGATAGCCTGCGCATGACGAGTGGTCGTAGGGCGGATTCGCGTTTCAGAATCCGCCGCTTTACGGCCCGGTTGGCAAGGTCTCCCCCCTTTTTCCCTAGCTGATCACCCCCGCTATCGCCGCGCTCATGCACGTGGCCATGAAGCCGGCGGCCAACGCGCGAAGACCGAGACGTGCGAGATCCCCCCTTCTGCTGGGAACGAGTGCTCCGATCCCTCCGATCTGGATCCCGATACTGCCGAAATTCGCAAAACCACACAGGGCGAAACTGGCAATCAACTCCGACTTTGGGTCCAGCTGATCCTTGAGACGTGCGAGATCCACGTAGGCGACAAACTCATTCAGGACCAGCTTCAAGCCGAGGAACCGTCCGACCTCCGGAGCATCGGCCCACGGGACGCCGAGGAGAAACGCCAAGGGAGACAGCGCGTAGCCGAGCAAAAGCTCGAGTGTCAGGTTCATGCCCCACAGTCCAGCTACGGCGGCCAGTGCGGCATTGACCATGTAGATCAGGGCCACGAAAGCGATGAGCATCGCGGCAATATTAAGTGCGAGCGTGAGCCCCTGGCCGGCGCCTTTGGCCGCCGCCTCGATCAAATTGACCTCGGTCCGCTCCACTTTCAAAGTGACCCGACCTGCTGTGGCCGGCTCCTGGGTCTCCGGGATGATCATTTTCGCCATGACCAGAGACGCTGGAGCGGACATCAGGCTTGCGGTCACGAGGTATCCCGGCTCGATCCCGAGCGCCACATAACCACCGAGCACCGCCCCGGATACGGTCGCCATGCCGGCCGTCATCATGGCGAGGAGCTCCGACTCGGTCATCGCGGCGATGTAGGGTGTGATTACAAGCGGGGCCTCTGTCTGACCCATGAACACGTTGGCCGCCGCAGCGAGCGACTCGGCCCCGCTTACTCCCATGAGTCGTTTCATGACCCGCGCCATGAGACCGACGATGAATTGCATTATCCCCAAGTAATAAAGGCAGCCGAAGAAGCTCGAGATGAAGATGACGATCGGGAGGACCCGGAAGGCAAAGACGAACCGGTCAGGCGCCGTGTCGGTGACCAGCCAACCGAAAACAAACTGGCTACCCTGGTCGGCGAAGAGAATCAGCTGCGTCAGCGCACTCACCGTTTTCGCGAGCAGCTCCCGGCCCATACTCAACCGGAGGATGAAGACGCCGACGATCACCTGCAACCCGATTCCCCAGGCAACGGTCCGCCAGGCGATGCGGGACCGATGATTCGACAACAGGTAGGCGAATCCGAGCAACAGGACAATTCCGCAGAGGCCGATGAGACGTTCCATAGGCCGTAAGGATATATCCGATTGCGGAATGCGGATTGCGGAATGCGGAACGCGGAATAAAACGATTTCGGATTGTGGATCTCGGATTCTATTCCGCGTTCCGCAATCGTCTGAGCTGCTCCAGGAAAGATACTTGCTCGGGATGTATCTTCAGTCGTGCTTCGGAGAACGAAAACCAGGCGGCGCGGTCAACTTCAGGAAATTCCTGCCACTGGCCGGATCTCGGTGGCCATTCACACCGGAACGTATTGCTCTTGACCTGGTCGGGATCGCCGTCACCCTCAAATGCCCATGCCACGACTCTCTTCCCGCTTTTCAGCCGGATCGGGTCGAGCGGAATATAAGGACCTCGAGGCGTGAAACCGGTCTCCTCCGCGAACTCCCGCTCCGCAGCATGAAGCGGATCCTCCTCTTCCGTGTATTCGCCCTTTGGGATCGACCACGCGCCTTCGTCCCTGTTTTTCCAGAAGGGACCGCCTGGATGCACCAGGAGGAGCTCGATTCGCCCGTTCACCGTTCGAAACATCAAGAGTCCGGCACTAAGCTTCACCATTACTTCTTGATTTTCAATCGGCAATCCGAAATCCGCAATCCCAAATCAGCTGGGCGGCTTGGCTGCGGTGGGCCGGTAGGGGG
>Ga0209077_1000081_pt1 | contig 22700 bp, 20 predicted proteins | sample PPLLak1March2015_FD_187247 | JGI IMG/M metagenome (GOLD analysis project Ga0209077, IMG submission 187247) | Freshwater sediment microbial communities from Prairie Pothole Lake near Jamestown, North Dakota, USA - PPLs Lake P7 Core (1) Depth... | ecosystem: Environmental > Aquatic > Freshwater >... | reverse complement strand
CGATTATCGGTAAGACAGACGGGGAGACAGGGAGAGGGGGAGACAGGGAGACAGGGAGAGATCCTTTCCTGGAGCGCGGACGTCCCGTCCGCACTGGGATCGCGGGCATCCTGCCCGCGCGCCGGGCGTCCCGCCCGGCGTTAAGCTTTGATGAAATTGTTATCTTTGCGGCGGGCAAGATGCCCACCGCCTCGAGATTTTACATTCTTCGGCCTTTCAGGCCGAAGGCGGTCGCAGCCGGCTGAAAATGTAAAAACTCCACGGCGGGCAAGATGCCCGCCGCGGACGGGACGTCCGCGAACCCAGTGCGGACGAGACGTCCGCGCTCCAAGAATGGAGGGCCCGCGCTCCAAGACTCGTGTCCTTGTCTCCCCCTCTCCCCACTCCCCCCTCTCCTTGTACCCCCCTCGCTCTTCTCGTAAAGTGGATCTTGTTATGACAAACAAAGTGAATCGCCGCCATTTCCTGAAGTCGACCGCGGTTACCGCCGGCCTCGCCGGATTGCCGCTGCACGCCGCAGACACGATCCCGAGGCGCGTGCTCGGAAAAACAGGGGCGCAGGTGTCCATTCTCGCTTTCGGAGGGGGGAGCCGTTTTCTCGCCTACGAGGACGAGGCGGTCGCTCTCCGTGTGCTGAACGAGGCAATCGACGGCGGAATCAATTACCTGGACACCGCCTTTGGCTACGGGAACGGGAAGAGTGAAGAACGCTATGGGAAGGTGTTGAAGACCCGGCGAAAGGAAGTCTTCCTGGCTACAAAGATCAGCAACGATCGCACATACGACTATGCCATGCGCCAGATCGAGGAGAGCCTCAAGCGCCTGCAGACCGACCGGGTGGATCTCGTCCACATCCACAGCCTGCAGGACCTGGCGGATCTCGAGAAAATCGAGGCGGGTGTGCTGAAGGCCGTCTACCGGATGCGCGACGAGAAGATGGCACGGTTCGTTGGCATGACGTGTCACGCGGAAGCCGCAGCTCTCAAGACGGCCATCGAACGCCACGACCTGGATTGCGTCCAGATGGCACTCAATGCTGCCACAACCTCCGGCTATGCCACGTCCTTCGAGAAGGTGGCATTGCCCGCCGCCAAGACGAAAAACCTCGGCGTTATCGCGATGAAGATCGCGGGACAGGAGAAACTGGTCGGAACCGGGATGGGTCGTGCGTCCATGGCCGACCTGCTCCGTTACTCGATGAGTCTCCCGGTCGCTACCTGCGTGGTCGGTATGCCGAAGATCGAGCACCTGAGGGAAAACATCGCAATAGCGAAGGGTTTCAAGCCCATGGATGAGACCGAGAAGAGGCGTATCCAGACTGCCGTCGAGTCGACCAGGGCGTCTCTGGACAGCTTCTTCCTGCACCACGCGGACGCTTGAGATTGCGGATTTCGGATTTCGGATTGCAGATTAATCGAGGCGACGCCAAAACGAGGGGACGCGGATGCGCAATCCGCGTCTCTCCTAGGCAGCGGTATACTGCCCGACCCGGACGCGGGCTGGGCGGACCAGTTGATCGCCCAGCCGGTATCCCTTCTGCACCACGTCGATCACCAGATGGTCCATTTCCGGCTTGTCGACGGCGATCACACCCACCGCCTCGGCCTGGTGAGGATCGAACGGCTCGTTGATCGGGTCTATGGGCTCCACACCATGCGCTTTCAGCTGGCCGAGGAAGAGGTCGATGCTCAAACGGAGCCCTTCCTTGAGTGATGAAAGATCGGCGGACGCGAGCAGCGCCCGCTCCAGATTGTCCACGACTTCCAGGAAGCTCAGGAGCACCTTCTGCTTCTCCCGTTCCAATCGCCTTTCCGTGTCTCGGGCGAGCCGTTCCCGAAATGCCTCGTTCTCCTCGTCGAGTTTCTTGATCTTGTCCTTGAGGCGCTGCTCAGCCAACTCGGTGCGAGTTTTCAGCTCCTCGATGAAGCTCGGATACTTCTTCTCGGGAATCGGCGCACGGTCGAGCGCCCCTTCGTCGTTGACCCAAAAACGTCGATCGTCCACCTGAAAACCCTGTGTTTCCTTCGGATCCATAGTAGTTATTTACGGGAATTTTGCGAATTTCAGGGACACGAAACTAATTCTTACGCTTTCTTAGCGCTTGGGGTAACGGGCTGAGAATATAAGTATCATGTCCCGGAAATTTTCAGACCATGCGGTGCCCGAGCAACCGTTCGATTCGTTTCTCCATCGGCGGATGCGTACTGAACAGCGACATCAACGCCTGCCCGCTGAAAGGCTTCACGATGAACATGTGCGAAGTGGCCGGGTTGGCGTCCATCGGGATCCGCTTGTTGCCTTCGTGGAGCTTTCGAAGCGCGTTTGCCAGCCCGTAGGGATTGCCGGTAAAGTGCGCCCCGGTTGCATCGGCTCCGTATTCTCGGCTTCGGCTGATCGCCATTTGGATCAGCATAGCGCCTATGGGAGCCAAAATAAGCATGAGAATCCCGCCCAAGGCGCCGCCGCGGTTGTCATCGTCACGGCCGCCCATGGGAAAGAAGATCGCCATTCGGGCCAGCATCATGATGGCGCCGGCCATCGTTGCGGCGATCGAGCTGATCAGGATGTCACGGTTTTTCACGTGTGCCAGCTCGTGCGCAATGACGCCTTCAAGCTCCTCGCGGTTCAAGAGTTTTAGGATCCCTTCGGTGACTGCCACTGCCGCGTGCTTCGGATTGCGTCCCGTTGCGAATGCATTCGGCGTCATCGTCGGGATGATGTAGACCCGGGGAATCGGGATTCCGGCCCTGGAGCAGAGATATTCGACGCTGCGGAAGAGATCCGGCGCCTGCTCCCGGGTGACTTGCTTGGCGCCGTACATCGCCAGCGCAATCTTATCGGAGAAAAAATAACTGACGAAATTCATCAGGGCGGCGACACCCAGAGCCAGAACCAGACCTTGGGATCCGCCAAGAAGTTCACCGATGACCAGGATCAGTCCGGTCATCAGACCCAAGAGCAATGCTGTCTTCGCGTAATTACCCATCGATTTTGTCCTGAAGCCTCTCTATTTTACCACCGCGCTTTCCAGCCTGCGGGGATATCGCTCATATAAGACCGCGGAAGTCCCCGGTCAAGGGTCGAGCTGACTTGCCTTTCCAAAAACCGGATCATATAAGTTGAGCGTGGCATTATAAACCTCTGCTCAAGGCGCCGAGGGGGTGAGCTGGTCAGCCAGTCAGCAGGTCAGCTCGTCAGCCGGTTAGCCGGTCAGCAGGGTTCAGCTGGAGAAGGAGCTTTCGAGGATGGACATAAACCGGTTTACGGAAAAGGCTCGCGAAGGTCTGGCCTCAGCCCAGACGATAGCGGCCAGAAATGGTCACCAGCAGGTCGATGTCGAGCACCTGCTGCTCGCCCTGCTGGAGCAGGAGCGGGGATTGGCCGGTTCAATATTGAACAAGGCAGAAGTCGACCCGGCCAGACTGGCGGATCAGCTTCAGAAGGAGCTGAATCGTCTTCCCAAGATCTCAGGAAGCGGCGGCGCGATGGATCAGATTTACATCACGCCCCGTCTGAATACCTTACTTATCCAGGCCGAGGACGAAGCACGCAAGCTCAAGGACGAGTTCATCTCGGTCGAGCACCTGCTACTCGCGATCACCGACGACAAGGGGAGTGCCGGCCAGCTTTTCAGGGAGTATCGAATCACCCGTGAGCGGTTGATGCAGGCCTTGCGCGAGGTGCGGGGCAACCAACGGGTCGTCTCCCAAAACCCAGAAGCGACGTACGAAGCACTGGAAAGGTACGGCCGGGATTTGACCCAATTGGCGGGCAAGGGAAAACTGGACCCGGTTATCGGGCGCGATGAGGAGATTCGGCGCGTCATCCAGGTGCTGTCGCGTCGGACCAAGAACAACCCGGTCCTCATCGGCGACCCTGGGGTCGGTAAGACCGCGATCGTCGAGGGCCTCGCGCAGCGGATCCTGCGCAAAGACGTCCCTGAAGGCTTGAAGAACAAACGGATCGTCGCCCTGGACATGGGTTCCCTGCTTGCGGGCGCGAAGTACCGCGGTGAGTTCGAGGAGAGGCTGAAGGCGGTGCTGAAAGAGGTGCAGGACTCCCAGGGAGAGGTGGTCCTGTTCATCGACGAGTTGCACACGGTGGTTGGAGCAGGCCGGGCGGAAGGCGCGATGGATGCCGGCAACCTTCTAAAACCGATGCTGGCCCGCGGCGAGTTGCACTGCATCGGGGCGACAACCCTGGACGAGTACCGCAAGCACATTGAGAAGGACGCGGCTCTCGAGCGGCGCTTCCAGCCGGTGCTGGTGGACCAGCCAACCGTTGAGGACACCATCTCGATCCTGCGCGGTCTGAAGGAACGATATGAAGTGCATCACGGCGTCCGCATCAAGGACTCAGCCCTTGTCGCCGCGGCGGTCCTTTCGAATCGGTACATCACGGACCGCTTTCTGCCGGACAAGGCGATCGACTTAGTGGATGAGTCCGCCGCCAAGCTTCGGACGGAAATCGATTCGATGCCGTCCGAGCTGGACGAAATCACCAGACGTGTCATGCAGCTTGAAATTGAGAAGCAGGCTCTGAAGAAAGAGACGGATGAAGCGTCACGGCAGCGACTTGCGAAACTGGAGAAGGAGTTGGCCGATCTGAAAGGCCAGGCTGACGCTCTGCGGGCGCAGTGGCAGGCCGAGAAGGACACGGTTCAGAAGCTGCGGGACCTCCGGCAGCAGATCGAAGAAACGAAGCTCGAGATCGAACGTGCCGAGCGGGATTACGACCTGAACAAGGCGGCCGAGTTGAAATACGGGCAACTTGCCGAGCTCGAGCGGCGCCTGAAAGCCGAGATGACCATGCTCGAGCAGAAGCAGGGCGCTGGACGACTGCTCAAGGAGGAGGTTGACGACGAGGACATAGCCGAAGTAGTGAGTCGTTGGACAGGCGTCCCGGTTTCCAAGCTCCTCGAAGGCGAGGTGCAGAAGCTGCTTCACCTCGAGGAGGAGCTGCACCGTCGCGTGGTCGGCCAGGACGAGGCCGTCCAGGCGGTCTCGGAAGCAGTGCTGCGGGCTCGGTCAGGGCTGAAGGATCCCAACCGCCCGATCGGCAGCTTCATCTTCCTCGGGCCGACCGGTGTGGGGAAGACAGAACTCGCACGAGCCTTGGCGACGACCCTGTTCGACGACGAACACAACATGATCCGGATTGACATGTCCGAGTACCAGGAAAAACACACGGTCGCCAGGCTGATAGGTGCGCCGCCTGGCTACGTCGGCTTCGAAGAGGGAGGACAATTAACCGAGGCGGTCCGACGGCATCCCTATTCCGTCATTTTGTTCGACGAAATCGAGAAGGCGCACTACGACGTCTTCAACGTCCTGCTGCAGATCCTTGATGACGGGCGACTAACCGACGGGCAGGGTCGTACGGTCGATTTCAAGAACACCATCGTGATCATGACCTCGAACATCGGCAGCAACCGGATTCTGGAGTACCGGGGCGACTTCGAGTCCGAGCAGTACGATCGGATGAAGGAAGCGGTGCTGGACGAAATGCGGCGGGTCTTCCGTCCGGAATTCTTGAACCGGGTCGACGAGACGATTGTCTTCCACTCGCTGACTCGCGAGCACCTGAAGCAGATCGTGGAAATCCAGATGGAATCGCTCAGGCGACGCCTCGCCGAGCGTCACATCAAGCTCGAGCTCGCCGACGCCGCAAAAGGGCACTTGGTCGAGGTCGGATACGATCCGAACTACGGCGCTCGTCCGCTCAAGCGAGCGATTCAGAAGGAGATCGAGAACCGCTTGGGCCGCCTGATTCTCCAGGGAACGGTTCGCGACGGGCAGACGGTTCAGGTGGACTATGACGGTAAACGGGCGGAATTGACGTTCACCCCGGTCGAGGTCGCACAACCTGTCTAGGGCAAAAGCAATTGCCACGGATTAGATCTGGATTCATCCGGCTTCAATCCGTGGCAAGCCGTCTTCAGGGGATCAACAGCATCTGGCCCAGGTAGAGGCGATGCGGGTTGCGCAGCTTATTGGCTTTTTTCAAGTGGTCGACAGGCACTTGGAATCTCCGGGCAATAGTCGTCAGTGTATCGCCTCGTCTGACGCGGTACTTGACGACCCGATGTGAGGCCAAGGTCTCCTTGCCTGACGCCTGCACTGTCGGCTCGGGTGTATCGCTCAGGATCTCGGGTGTTCCATCGCCGACCGGCAAACGGACTTCCATGCCCGCGGGGATAACCCGCGATCTTCGCCAGAAATAAGGAGTGAGCTGCGGGTTGTAGGCTCGTAGCACGTTCTCCTTGACGTTCATCGTCTTGGCGAAGCTGGATACGCTGGTCGCCTTTTTGACCGAAACCTTTCTCCAACTGATCGGGGGATCGAGGGTGAGGTCTCCAAAGTGATTCGAGTAGTCGTTCGCAACCTGAACCGCCGCGAGGAACTCGGCATAGAAGTTCTGCCCCGCGAAACCAAAGATTTTCGATTGGTAGTCGTTGATGATGTTGTTGATATCCGAACCATGGATGCTTTTGGCCCGCAGTATCCCGTACTTTCCCTGGTTGTAGGCGGTAATGGCGAGTGGCCAATTGCCGAGTGCGTCGAAGTTCTCTTTGAGAATTCTTGCCGCGGCAACTCCCGACTTGACCGGATCGAGTCTCTCGTCCACGGAACGGCCGATCTTCAGGAGCTTTCGACCGGTTCCCCGCGTGATTTGCCAGGCGCCTGCGGCTCCCGCGCTTGAGTATGCGGCATAGTTGAACGACGATTCCACATGGGGAAGCAAGCTCAGCTCCGACGGCATCCCGCGGTTCTTGAACACTGTCTCCAGCTCTTCCTTGTACCGGCCGGATCGCACCAGTCCCGCCCGGAATTTCTCCTTGATACCGCGCTGAACGTGGATGTTCTCTTTCAGCCGGTTGAGGACGGTTGCGGTCGGCTGGTAGTTGTTCAACTTGAGCAAGGAGAGCATCTCGCGGTGTTTGAAGTCGAGCTGGCTCGACTCCGGGCCCACGGCGGCCAATTCGCTGAGCACCCTCTTGATGCCTTCGGTGGCCTTCTTGAGCTCGGCCTGTTGCTGTCGGGTTTCTGCCCGGTTGTTCGCCCGGCTCGGGAAACTGACGACCCGGTACACGAGCCGCAGGTCTGTCCTGTCATGCAGCACGAGGTCGTTTTCGCCGTAGCGGGTGAAAATCTGCTTCCAGAAGTCGATTCTGTGTTCGACTCCCTGGGAGGGAAACAATCTCTGGAAATCTTCGTCGCTGGTGGTTTGCGCCTGAACGGTCAGGATGAGGACAGGCCAGAGGAAAGACAGACACCAAAAACTCCTCAACATGCGCGCCATAATATCAAAAGCCTCCTGCGTCGCAAGCCCCGGCGTCTTGTTGCAGGTCCGACTTCCAGGTCGAACGTTAGCTCAACTTGGCAAGTGGGCCCGCACTAACCGGGGGGTGAGCCGCTTCCCTGGCAATCCGGGAAGCCGAAATCCGTTGCTCTGAGAATGATCTCTTCAGCGATCTCCTCGGGTGATCTGCCGTCCGCCTCTACGGACAGGTGAGCGAGACTGTAATATTGCTGCCGCTCGGCGAACAGGGCATTGAATTGTTGCTGGTCCCGGGCCAGAGGACGAGTCGTGATCTGCTCGCACCGCTGGCGGGCCGTCACTAAGGATATCCTCAGCCAGACGGCGAGGCCTGTGCCCAGAATCACTTCCCGGTTGGCAGGGAAAGAAAAAGTGCCTCCTCCGACGGCGATGACACTGGCTGGAAGCTTGGATGTTAGAAGCAGAAGGTCAGATTCGATTCTCCGAAAGAAACTCTCACCGCGGAGCGCGAAGATCTCCCGGATCGTCATGTGTTCTTCTTTTTCGACGAGCTCGTCGAGGTCCGTAAAAGGCCTTTTCATTCCGGCGGCTACGATAGGTCCGACAGTCGACTTGCCGGAGCCCATGAAACCCAGTAGATATAAATGTTTTAGCATTTACCGGGTCACCAATTCCAGTTGCCTGTAGAAATCAGGGAAAGAAACGCCGGCACAGCCAGGATCGTCCAGTTCCACCGGCCCTCCGGAAATCATCCCCGCCAAGGCAAATGCCATGGCGATCCGATGATCTCCGAAAGTGCGGACCCGACCACCTTTAATCCGTTGATCGCCCGGGACAAAGAAGCCGTCCGGGGACTCCTCCACGCGAATGCCCAGGTTGCGCAGATTGTCGACGATGGATCGAATCCTGTCCGACTCCTTCTTGCGCAGCTCCGACGCATCACGGATCTCCAGCCCATTGCGCAGGCGTGTGGCGAATACGGCGAGAGCCGGGATCTCATCGATCACGTTGGGAATCAATTCCCCGTCAATGCGCCGCGGAAATCCTTCGAGGACTGCCTGCTCGAAGCGGACCAGCAGGTCGGCAACTGGCTCGCCGTTTTCCTCCCGGGCATTTTCCTCGATAATGTGAGCCCCACTCCTCCTCAACAGGCCCAGAAGCGCCGTCCGGCTGGCGTTGACACCAACGCCGGGGATCTCGATCTCGGACCCGGGAATCATCGCGGCGGCCAGAATGAAAAAGACCGCTGACGAGAAATCGCCAGGGACCCGCACATGGGCCGGCGTCAGACAAGACGGGCCGAGGACCCGCAGCTCGTCTCCCTCCCGCTCTACTCGGGCACCGAAACAGGGTAGTGCCCTCTCGGTGTGGTCGCGGCTCGGCAGGCGCTCGATCACGGCTGTCATTCCGTTTGCCGTCAATCCGGCCAGCAGGACGCACGATTTGACCTGCGCGCTCGCCACCGGCAGCTCGTATGTAACGGGCTGGAGATCGGAGCCAGTGATCGTCAGCGGAGGGAACTGCCCGGCAGTTGCATCGATCCGGGCGCCCATCTTGGTGAGCGGGTCGATAATGCGCCGCATCGGGCGCTTGTTCAGCGAATCGTCTCCTCCGATGACGGTTTTCATCGGTCGTCCTGCAAGAACCCCGGATAGAAGGCGGATCGTCGTTCCGCTGTTTCCCGCGTCGAGTACCCGGGTCGGCTCCTGGAGATTCTTCCAGCCGCGACTGGTGACGGTAATGTGCGAGCCCCGTTCCTCGACTCGCACGCCAAGCGCTGACAGGCAACCGAGCGTCGAGTGGCAATCCTGGCTGGCTGAGAAATTCTCGATTTCGCTTTGCCCTTCGGCCATTGCGGCGAGGATCGCAAGGCGGTGCGAAATTGATTTGTCACCAGGAACCCGAACCGTGCCCGCCAGTCGCGAAGCCGCTTGGATCTTCATGCGGGATATTCTAAGGGGCAGAGGGGCAAAGGGGCAAAGGCGACTGCGCGCTGCCCACTGCCCACTGCGCACTGCGCACTGCCCGCTGCCCTCTGTCGACTGATCGCTAAGAGGGTCTGTTGGCAGTGGGCAGTGCGCAGTCTTCAGGCCTTCAGCTCGATTTCCTTCAGCTGTTTGATCCGGTCGCGGTATTCGGCCGCCTTCTCGAACTCGAAGCGTTGAGCCGCCTTGCGCATCTTCGACTCCAGCTTCTGAATTTCCCGGTCGATCTGTTCCTGGCTCCCGTACTCCTCAAGGTCCTCGGCGACGATGGGAATCTCATAGTAGTCGCGTTTAACGATCTCGAGCAATTGGGCGTCGATCGGCTTCAGGATGCTCTCCGGTGTGATCCCGTTTTCCTCGTTGTAGCGAAGCTGGACCTCCCGCCGGCGCTGCGTTTCGTCGATCGCCTGCGCCATTGAGCGGGTGACCACGTCGGCGTACATGATCACTTTGCCGTTGACGTTGCGCGCGGCTCTCCCGCAGGTTTGGATCAGTGACGTTGCGCTTCGGAGAAAGCCTTCCTTGTCCGCGTCCAGGATCGCGACAAGTGAGACTTCGGGAAGATCCAGGCCTTCACGCAGCAGGTTGATTCCCACCAGGACATCGAACTTGCCCAGCCGCAGGTCCTTCAGGATCTTGACCCTGTCGAGCGTCTCAACTTCTGAGTGCAGGTATCGAACAGCGACTCCGACCTCGGTGTAATACTCGGTCAGTTCCTCGGCCATCCGTTTGGTCAACGTGGTGACGAGGACCCGTTCCTTGCGTGCTGCCCGCACGCGGATCTCTTCCAGCAGGTCATCGATCTGGCCTTTCACCGGCCGGACCTCGATCTGGGGGTCGAGCAGGCCGGTCGGTCGGATGATCTGCTCCACGATCTCTCCTCCGGTTCGCTGCAGCTCGTACGGTCCGGGGGTTGCCGAGACATACAGGGTTTGCGGCACTCGCGACTCGAATTCCTGGAAGCTCAAGGGACGGTTGTCCAACGCCGACGGCATTCGAAAACCGTACTTCACCAGGTTCAACTTCCGCGACCGGTCTCCTTCGTACATGCCGTGCAGTTGAGGAACCGTCACGTGGCTTTCGTCGATGAAGACAAGGGCGTCCTTGGGGAGGTAGTCGAGCAGTGTCGGCGGCGGTTCGCCGGGGGTTCTGCCTGTCAGGTGACGTGAGTAGTTCTCGATGCCCCGGCAGTAGCCGACGCTCTTGATCATCTCAAGGTCGAACATCGTTCTCTGGTGGACTCTTTGGGCTTCGATGAGCTTTCCGTCGGTGTAAAGCTGCGTCCTGAACTCCTCTAACTCCTGCTTGATGCTCTTGACCGCAAGATCCCAGCGGGACCGGGGGATGACATAGTGCGATTTCGGATAGATGGGAAGTCGTTCGTGCTTGCGAAGGATCTCGCCGGTCAGCGGGTCGAACTGGTATATGGCTTCCACTTCATCCCCAAACAGCTCTATGCGGACGCCATAGTCCTCATAGGACGGGATGACTTCTATGACGTCCCCGCGGACGCGGAAGGTGCCGCGGGACAGCTCGTAGTCATTGCGCTCATATTGGATCTCGACAAGCTTGTGGAGGATATCGCGGCGCGCGACTCGCTGCCCCTGATTCAGCATGAGCAGCATGCCGTAGTACGCTTCGGGAGAGCCCAGCCCATAGATACAGCTAACACTGGCCACGATAATGCAGTCGCGGCGCTCGAACAGTGAGCGGGTCGCGGAGTGCCGCAGCCGATCAATCTCGTCGTTGATGAGCGCCTCTTTTTCGATGTAAGTGTCGGTCGCGGCGATGTAGGCCTCGGGCTGGTAGTAGTCGTAATAGCTGACGAAGTACTCGACCGCGTTGTCCGGGAAAAAATTGCGGAACTCCTGGTACAGCTGGGCCGCCAGCGTCTTGTTGTGGCTCAGCACGAGGGTCGGGCGGTTGGTCTGCTCAATTACCTTCGCCATCGTGAAGGTCTTTCCCGACCCGGTGACTCCCAAGAGAACCAGATCGTGGCTTCCGGCTCCGAGTTCCTTGACGATTTGCTCGATGGCACGAGCCTGGTCCACACTCGGCCGGAAGTTCCCGGCTAGCCTGAAGCTGGAGGAAAGCGACACTCCGCTTCCGTATTGAATTCCCTTGTAGAGCATTGGATTCTCGTTTGGCACAACGTTCCATTATAGACAGGGAGACAAGGAGATGGGGAGATGGGGAGACAGGGAGACAACGCCCCAGCATTCTGTTGGTCTTCCTTCTCGTGCTCGCGCTCGTGCTCGTGATCGTGATCGTAGTCGTAATCGTAATCGTAATCGGCTTTTGCCTTCTTCCTTTCGCCTTTCTCCTTGTCTCCCCGTCTCCTTGTCTCCTTGTCTCCCCGTCTCCCCGTCTCCCAGTCTCCCCCTCTCCCTGTCGGGTTTTTTGGGAATACCAAATTTCCTTGTAAATCCCGGCTTTTGGTGTAAGTCTCTTGGAGAATTTCGCGCCCCGCGCGGACCGGTGAGCGTGGTCACTGTTGTCCGCAGGGTTGTGGGAGATACTGACGAGGTCGCCTATGAATCAGCGTGGAGCCGGACGGGCTGGCTGTTTACTCGTTGTTCTTGTTTCTATCGTCTTCGTCTTCCTCTGCGTGAAGATCGTCCCTGTTTACCTGGATAAGTATGAGTTCGAGGATGATCTCAAGAGACTGGCTAGCAAGGCTGGCGCATCGGGTTGGGGAGGCGAGTTCCTGAAACTGCAGGTGATCGAGGCGGCCCACGCCAAAGAATTCATTGTCAATAGCGAGGAAGACATCGAGGTGAGCAGCGCCACTCCGTATGGCGGCATACCTGAAGTCAAGGTCAAAATCGCGTACGAAAAATCGGTAGACCTCGCAGGCTATTGGTACACCTTCAAGTTCCAGTCAGACGTGTCGAGCTTCGTCGGTACCCTGTAAATCACTCGGCGAAATCGTTTAACATTAATTCTTTACGTGTCGTGAGATCCGTGTGCCCGCGTTTCCGGGGCGTCGTGCACGGGGCATCTCGGGGCCTGAATTCCAGCACAATCGGTGATGAGCAGAACATACCTAGTGACAGGTGGAGCGGGTTACATTGGCAGCCACACCGTGCGGGAGCTCGGACAGCAGGGCTTCCAGCCGGTCACGCTTGACAACCTCAGCGAGGGTCATCGGGAGGCGGTCGTGCAAGGAGCCCTCGAAACGGGAGACCTGGCGGACGAATCCTTCCTCGACGGGCTCTTCGCGCGGTATCGGTTTGACGGCGTTGTTCATTTCGCAAGCCGCTGTTACGTCGGCGAGTCGGTCGAGAATCCGCGCCTTTATTACGAGCAGAACGTCGGGAATGCGATGACGCTGTTCCGTGTCATGCTTCGACACGGCGTCAAGCGGTTTGTCCTTTCGTCAACCTGCGCGACTTACGGAGACCCGATTCGCGTACCAATCGACGAGTCACACCCCCAGGACCCGGTAAACCCATATGGCGAGACCAAGTTCTTCATCGAGCGGATCCTCAGGCAGTACGATCGGGCCTACGGACTTAGATTCGTCGCCTTGCGATACTTCAACGCCGCGGGGGCGAGTCTCGACGGCCAGCTGGGTGAATCGCATGAGCCCGAGACCCACCTGATCCCCCGCATACTCCTGGTCGCCAAGCACGGAGGTGGAGAGGTACAGATCTACGGGGACGACTACCCGACACCTGACGGCACCTGCGTCCGGGACTATATTCACGTCCTCGATTTGGCATCGGCCCATGTTGCAGCGCTTAACTGGCTGGCTGACGGTCAGGCAAGTGATTTCGTCAACCTGGGAACCGGGCAGGGGTACTCGGTTAAGCAGGTGATCGACTCGGCCCAGAGGGCGACCGGTCGGACCATTCCGACTCGCGTCTGCCCGCGCCGTGCTGGTGATCCGCCCGCCCTCGTGGCTGATGCGGGAAAAGCGGCCCGGGTGCTCGGTTGGCGGCCTCGCCATTCGGACATCGACGTGATAATGCAGACGGCCTGGAACTGGGAAAAAAACCGAAGGTACTGACCTATGCGCATTCTCATAACCGGCGGAGCGGGGTTCATTGGAAGCCATCTCAGTCAGGCACTTCTGGCGGCCGGACACGAGATCATGTGCCTCGATAACCTGTTCTCCGGCACCAAGAAGAACATTTATTCGTTGCTCGGGAATCCTCGGTTCGAGTTTATCCGTCACGACGTAACCCAGCCGATACTGCTTGATACCGACCGCATCTACAACTTGGCCTGCCCGGCGTCCCCGGTTCATTACCAGCTCAACCCGGTGAAGACCGTCAAGACGAATGTCATGGGCACGATCAACATGCTCGGGATCGCGAAGCGGGTGAAGGCACGCATCCTCCAGGCGAGCACGTCCGAGGTGTACGGAGATCCGCAGGAGCACCCCCAGACCGAAAGCTACTGGGGCAATGTGAACCCTATTGGGCCTCGGAGTTGTTACGACGAGGGCAAGCGCGTCGCCGAGACGTTAATGATGGATTACCATCGTCAGAACGCGGTGGACATTCGCATTTGCCGTATTTTCAATACCTACGGTCCGAACATGTCGGAACACGACGGTCGGGTGGTCAGCAATTTCATCGTTCAGGCGCTCTCCGGCAAGCCGCTCACTGTTTATGGGGAAGGGAATCAGACCCGCTCCTTTTGCTACGTCTCCGACTTGGTTCGAGGACTGATCCTGCTGATGGAAACACCCGGGGTCACTGGCCCGATCAACATGGGTAACCCGGAGGAGTTCACGATCCTGGAGCTGGCCGAACTCGTTCGCGAGATGACCGGACGCCGCTCCAGGATAAACTACGAGCCCTTGCCGCAGGATGATCCGGTCCGCCGCCGTCCGGATATCTCCCGCGCGCGGGAACTCTTGGGCTGGCAGCCGGAAGTTCCCCTGCGGGAAGGGTTGAAGCAAACCATCGACTACTTCGACAACCTGCTGCGTGAAGTGTAGTTCCAGCTGCTTTTCGGAGGCCCGACTTCCAAGTCCGACACTTCTAGAACAGGCCGGCTCCGCCCGCCAGCACACCCGATGTCCGACTTGGAAGTCGGACCCACGCGAAACCCCGCTGTGCTAACATTACAACTCGCAGAACAAGCCGAGGTTTGTTAGAATACGTCGCCTTGGAGGCGGACAGTAGTGTTAGGTGTATACATACCGGTCTTGATCTTCCTGGTAGTTGCGGCGTTGATTCCCGTGGCAGCTCTCGCATTGGGTTGGCTGCTCCGGCCTTCCCAGCCCAGCAAGGATAAGCTCGGGCCCTATGAATGCGGAGTCGAGCCTGAGGGCGATGCTCGCGAGCGCTTTTCGGTCCGGTTTTACATTATCGCGATCCTCTTTGTGATCTTCGACGTCGAGACGATTTTCCTTTTCCCCTGGGCTGTAAACTACGATCGGCTGGCGCTGTTCGGCTTCATCGAGATGTTGGTTTTCCTCGGCATCCTGATCGTAGGGTATTTCTACGTCTGGAAGAAAGGAGCTCTCGAGTGGGTGTAGGTGAAAAAGACGCAGATCGCAACATAATCGTCACGACGGTCGACTCCCTTTTCAACTGGGCACGCAAATCCTCCCTCTGGCCGATGACCTTCGGCTTGGCATGTTGCGCCATCGAAATGATGGCGACCGGCGCTTCCCGGTTCGACCTGGACCGCTTCGGTTGCGGGATCTTTCGGCCCTCGCCGCGACAGGCGGACCTGATCATCGTCTCCGGGACTGTGACTCTTAAGATGGCGGAGCCGATTCAGCGGCTTTACGACCAGATGCCGGAACCCAAGTGGGTTATCGCGATGGGCGCCTGCGCGAGTGTCGGAGGCCCATTTGACACGTACTCGACCCTGCAGGGGGTCGACAAGATCATCCCGGTCGACGTTTACATCCCCGGGTGTCCTCCGCGGCCGGAGGCTCTACTGTACGGACTGATGCGGCTACAGGACAAGATTGACCAGATGACCATCAGCAAGAAGCACGCCGCGTCAAACCAGGGCGCCGCTTAGGGCGTCCTGACCGTCGCGAGCCGCGCGAGCCAGAAAATCCATTGGTTTTTGAACCGTAATGAGCGAAGAAGAGAAAAAGGACGGAAGTGCAGGCGAACAACAGGATGCGCCTCGGCCGGATCAACCCGCTGACAAGCGACCTGAGCCGGCAGATACAGGCGTGAAGCCGGGTTCCGAGACAGCACCCGCGAAGCCCGATCAACCGCCGGCTGATCAGCCCAAGGTTGTCGCCGAACCCGCTAAAGCCAGACCGGCAGCCAAGGCGCCTGAGCAGACACCCGGCTCGGTCCCGGGCGCGGCCGGCGCGGCTGACGCAGCCCCAAAGCCAAAAGCTCCGGTAGTCAAGAAGCCGGTCAAGAAGGTGCCGACTTACGAGGATCTTGGGGATGAAGCGCTGCTGCGCGATTTGCGCGATCAGTTCGGACAGGCGGTTATCTCCGGGCAAGCGTTCCTTGATCAACAGATCTACACGATCGCCGCGGATTCCCTGACCGAGGTGATGGTTTACCTGAAAGACACGCCGAAGTGGCGTTTCGACTACCTCGTCGATCTCACGGCCCTTGACTATCTTGGCGAGCCGGAGAGGTTTTGCATGGTGTACCACCTCTACTCGAATCCGCTTGGCCGCCTGATCCGCGTCAAGTCCCGTTTCCGGGAGGACGCCATGGTCCCGTCGATGTCCTCCGTGTGGCAGACAGCTAACTGGATGGAGCGCGAGGTGTACGACATGTTCGGAATCGAGTTTCTCGGTCACCCGGACCTCAAGCGAATCCTGCTGCCCGATGATTGGCACGGCTATCCCCTTCGGAAGGACTACGACATCAAGCTGCAGGATCAGGAGTGGATCAGCAAACATCTCCGGATAAGGAAGACCCCAAGCTAGTCATGGACGAACGAACGATTCTTGATGCCCACGAGTTAGAGATCAACCTGGGCCCGCAGCACCCGGCTACCCACGGCGTCCTTCAGGTGAAGTTGAAGCTCGATGGCGAACGGGTTCTGGACGCCGAATGCGTGATCGGTTACCTCCACCGCGGCGTCGAGAAGATCAGCGAAAACCGGAATTACGTGAAGTGCGTGCCGTACTACGACCGCACCGACTACATCGCCGCAGTCTCGAACGTATACGGGTACATCCTGGGCGTCGAGAAAATGATGGAGATCGAGGTTCCGGAACGCGCTCAGTACATCCGGATCATGATGACTGAGTTCAACCGCATCGCAAGTCATCTTCTGTGGCTCGCGACGCACGCGCTCGACATCGGCGCCCTGACGGTGTTCCTCTACTGTTTCCGGGAACGCGAAGAGATTCTCAAGCTCTTCGAAGCGCTTTTCGGCGCTCGCCTCACCACCCATGCATTCCGGATGGGCGGGTTGTGGATGGATTTGCCGGAAGGCTTTGTCGACGAGGCACGGAAGTTCATCGATGATTTCCCTAAGAAAGTCGACGAGTACGAGCAGTTGCTGACCAACAACCGGATCTGGATCGACCGCACGAAGGGTGTCGGGGTCATCTCCGGCGAAGAGGCGGTCGACTTCGGATTGAGTGGTGGCGTCCTGCGCGGGAGCGGCGTGAACTACGACGTGCGCAAGCAACGACCCTACGGCGGTTATGACCGATTCGACTTCGACGTTCCCCTCGGTGACAACGGCGACACGTACGATCGCTACCTGGTCCGGGTGGAGGAGATGCGCCAGAGCCGGCGCATCATTCAGCAGGTCCTTGACCGTCTGCCCGACGGACCGATCCGTGGAAAGGTGCCCCGGGTGTTGAAACCCCCGGTCGGGGAATACTACTCGGGAATCGAGAGCCCGCGCGGAGAGCTTGGGTATTACATCGTCAGCGACGGCTCGGCCGTTCCCTTCAGGGTTAGGATACGGCCTCCCACGTTTATTAACCTGCAGGCGTTGCGACGACTGGTCAAAGGCCTCCTCGTGGCCGATGTCATCGCCGTGATCGGCACCTTGGACGTTGTGCTTGGAGAAATAGACCGGTGATGGAAACAGTGCTGACGTACGTGATCATCCCGTTCATCAAGATCGGCATAGTTGCGGGCGTAGTCCTGCTCGGCGTTGCCTACCTGACTTACATGGAAAGAAAAGTGCTGGGCCACATCCAGGTCCGCCTGGGGCCCATGCGCGTCGGCTGGCATGGTCTGCTGCAGCCGATCGCCGACGGACTCAAGTTTGTGATCAAGGAAGACATCATTCCCCTGCGCGCGGACGCGCTCATTTACTCAATCGCGCCTCTGATCTCATTCATTCCGGCGCTTTTGGTTTTTTCGGTTATACCGTTCGGTCCGCCGCAGGCGTTCGAGAACCTGCTCCGTTGGGTGCTGCCTTTCTTCCTGTCGCAAGCCGCCGTTGAAAACGTGGTGAAATCCACTGTGGCCACCGGGGGGTTCGTAGCGGACATCAACATCGGCGTTCTGCTCGTCCTGTCCGTCTCGTCGGTCGGGATTCTGGGCATCATCCTGGGCGGCTGGGCTTCAAACAGCAAGTACCCTCTGCTGGGCGCCTTAAGGTCATCGGCCCAGATGGTCAGCTATGAAGTGGCACTGGGGTTCACCGTTCTGAGCGTCCTCTTGATTCCGCAGACGTTGAGCCTGGTGGAAATCGTCCAAAAGCAGCAAGAGTCAGGGGTGTGGTACGTCTTTCTGCAGCCGGTGGCCTTCGTTCTTTTCTTCGTCTGCGGGCTTGCCGAAACGAATCGCAATCCATTCGATCTGCCCGAGGCTGAAAGCGAGCTGGTGGGAGGCTTTCACACCGAATACAGCGGCTTCCGGTTCGCGATTTATTTCCTGGCCGAGTACACCAACATGATCACCATCTCCGCCATGGCGACGATTCTGTTCTGGGGCGGGTGGCTTCGCCCGTTCCCCAACGTCGCCTGGCTGGGGTTTCTGGACCTTGTCCCCGGGTTCATCTGGTTCATGGCCAAGGTCTTCGTGTTTCTTTACATTTTCATCTGGATTCGGGGTACGCTGCCCCGCCTCCGGTTTGACCAATTGATGCAATATGGCTGGAAGGTTTTCCTTCCGCTCGCCTTGGCGAACTTGATGGTGACCGCTGCCATATTGCTTCTGGTTTAGAAGAGGTGGTTGATTCGAATGATCAACTTTTTGCGTAAGGCTTTGCTGATCGACATCCTGAAGGGTCTCGCGCTGACCTTCCGATATACGTATACGAAGGCCTATACCGAGCAGTACCCGACGGTCAAAGTCAAGCTCGCCGAACGCTATCGGGGCGCTCCGCGACTTAACAACGACCCGGAGACCGGGGAAACGCTCTGCATAGCCTGCGATCTCTGCGCCGAAGTGTGTCCCGAGGACCTGATCGTTGTCGGGTCTGTTCGTGACCCCGAGAGCAAGAAGAAGGTGTTGACGCACTATACCTACGACACTTCCCGATGCCTGTTCTGCGGACTCTGCCAGGAGGTGTGCCCCACCAATGCGATCGAGCTGACCCAGGACTTTGAGCTGGCGACCTACGATCGCGCGAGCATGCTCTGGGACAGGACGCGGCTGGAAAAAGGGTGGCGCCGTATCCCGGACCACAAGGACTACAAGTGACCATGGAAACCTTTCTGTTCTATGCGCAGGCGGCACTCGTGGTGGTTTTCGCGGTCATGACCGTTGCCGCACATAACCCGGTTCGCAGTGCCGTGTACCTGATCTCAGCCCTGCTTGGGATTGCCGGCCTGTTTCTCCTGATGGAAGCCGAGTTCGTGGCCGCGGTCCAGGTCCTGGTTTACGTGGGCGGCATCATGGTCCTGTTTCTGTTCGTGATCATGCTGGTCAGCGTTCGTGAAACGGTTCGCCAGGCCTTCCTCAACCGGCAATGGAAGACCGCGCTCGTCGTGGGGATCGTGTTGGCTGCGCAACTGCTCTTTCTGCTCGTAACCGGCGGCCGGATCTTTGAGGTCCAGGCCGATCCCTCGCTGATTGCACAGGCGCCGACCATGAACACCGAATCGGTTGGCACTGTCCTGTATACAACTTATCTCCTGCCATTTGAGATCGCATCGGTGCTGTTGTTGGTCGCGATCGTTGGCGCGGTGGTCCTGGCAAAGAAGAATATCTGAGTGGACATAGCGATGATCGGACCAACCCATTACCTCGTGTTGAGCAGCCTGGTTTTCACGATCGGACTGATCGGATTCCTGATGCGCAGGAACGTCATCATCATGATGATGTCGATCGAGCTGATGTTGAATTCCGTCAACATCAACTTGATCGCATTCTCCGATCAGCTCCAAAAAGTTGGCGGGCAGGTTTTCGCCGTCTTCGTCATAACTGTTGCCGCGGCCGAGGCAGCCGTAGGGCTGGGCATAGTCATTTCATTGTTCCGGAACAAGGAAACGGTCAACGCCGACGAGATCGACTTGATGAAATGGTAGGGAAAAGCAACTGACGACTGACAACTGACCACTGACCGAGGGGATCTGTCGTTCAGCCGGCGAGCCGCTCAACTGGTCAGCCGGTCAGCCGGTCAGCTGGTCAGCTAATCAGTTGGTCAGCTGCTGATCAGTTGTTATAGGAAAATCGGACAAATTCAATGCTGACGTACATCTGGCTAATTCCTCTGCTCCCATTCCTCGGGTTCGTGGTCAACGGACTCGGCGGGTTGCTGAAGCTTCACCTGACCGGAACGAGGCTCTCAAAACCCTTTGTCTATTGGGTGGGGTGCGGGAGCGTGTTCCTGGCCCTCGTGCTTTCGGTCGGGTGTTTCGTCGAACTGCTCCAGCGCGATCTTCACCACCGAATCGTGGAGGTAACGCTCTTCGAGTGGATCCCGGGCCTGGCGTTCCAGACGGTTACCGCAGGCCTGGTGAAGCTGACGGTCAGTTGGGGTATGCAGCTTGATCCCCTGTCCGCAGTGATGATTCTTGTGGTCACAGGGGTCGGTTTCCTGATTCACGTCTATTCGATCGGTTACATGTACGAGGAGTCGGGATTCTACCGGTTCTTTGCGTTCATGAACCTGTTCATGTTCATGATGCTCACCCTGGTCCTCGCGAACAATTATCTGCTGATGTTCGTAGGCTGGGAGGGTGTGGGTCTGTGCTCGTATCTGCTGATCGGCTATTACACGGAGAAGAAGAGCGCGGGCGACGCGGCCAAAAAAGCGTTCGTCGTCAACCGGATCGGCGATTTCGGCTTCCTGGTCGGGATGATGTTCCTCTTCACCTGGTTCGGGACACTGGACTTTACCGAGGTCTTCGAGAGAATCGTCGCTTTCTCGCCCGGACCCGAGGCCACCTGGGGGATTCTCAGCTGGATCGCCATCCTGCTGTTTGTTGGAGCGACGGGTAAGAGTGCCCAGGTGCCGCTGTATGTCTGGCTTCCCGACGCGATGGAAGGCCCGACACCCGTGAGCGCCCTGATCCATGCCGCGACCATGGTGACGGCCGGCGTATACATGGTTGGCCGCTCGAGCGCAGTCTACAGCCGCACCCCGGATGTCATGCTCATTGTGGCGGGCATTGGAATTTTTACGGCCCTGCTCGCGGCCACGATTGCTCTATTTCAAACCGATATCAAGAAGGTCCTGGCATACTCGACGGTCAGCCAGCTCGGATACATGTTCACGGCGCTGGGCGTCGGCGCCGTGGCGGCAGGAATCTTCCACCTGGCGACCCACGCGTTTTTCAAAGCTCTCCTGTTCCTTGGCTCCGGCAGTGTCATCCACGCAATGCACCACGAGCAGGACATGCGGAAGATGGGCGGCCTGAAGAAGTACCTGCCCGTGACCGCCGCGACCATGTGGGTCGGAACACTCGCCATTGCCGGCGTTCCGGGCCTGGCGGGATTCTTTTCCAAGGATGAAATCCTCTGGCGGGCGTTCAGCAATCCGCAGGGACGTACTCTGATATGGCTGGTTGGAGTCACCGTGGCTGGAATGACGGCGTTTTACATGTTCAGGTTGATGTTCCTGACGTTCCATGGCTCCGAACGCATGGACTCGCACACCGCTCACCATGTCCACGAATCGCCTCGTGTCATGACGATCCCCCTGATCGTGCTCGCGATCGGGGCGGGTCTGGCTGGGTACCTGGGCCTTCCCGCCTGGCTGGGGACGAATGTTTTCGAGCATTTCCTCGAACCTGCGCTGGAGACGGCTGCCGTTCCGGCGGCCGCGCACGCTGCCGCCGAACACGGGGGTCATGCGGTGGAGCTGATGATCACGGCCGTATCGATTTTCATCGCCGGCATTGGTATCTACATGGCCTATTTCTTCTTCATCCGCCGCCAGGACTTGCCGGCGCGGCTCCTGGCGCGCTTCGGTGGAATTCACAAGGTGGTCTACAGCAAGTACTACATCGACGAGCTGTACGACGCTCTTTTCGTGAATCGCGCTAAAGACCTGGGAAACGGGTTGAATGCGTTTGATCAGAGGGTAGTCGACGGCCTTGTCAATGGAAGCGCGGTCGCCACCAAAATCACCGCCTGGCTTTCGGGACAGGCCGACATTCATATCGTCGATCGACTGGTCAATATAGTTGCCGAGTTCATGAGGTTTGCGAGTGGAACGATCCGGAGGCTGCAGACCGGCCTGGTCCAGCGCTATGCGCTTTTCTTCGTGCTCGGAGTCATCCTTGTCATCGGCTATTACCTGTACATGGGAGCTTAAGCCATGGACTTTTTCCTGAAGAACATTCTTCTTCTCGTCTGCTTCTTCCCCCTGGCTGGGGTCCTGCTGATCCTGTTTTGGCCCAAAGGGGAACGGAGCGACAACTCGATCAGGTGGATCGCCAACATCGTCGCCTTCATCGATTTCGTGATCTCCATTCCACTGATCCTCTATTTCAACGACTCCCGGTACATCGCTGAGACGGGCATGCGCTATGTCGTCCGCGCCAGCTGGATCGATTCGATCGGGGCTCAGTTCTACATGGGGATCGACGGCATCAGCCTCTTGCTGATTTTGCTGACGACGCTCCTGGGAACCATCTCGATTCTCTCCTCGTGGTCTGCGATCAAGGAGCGGATTCGCGAATACTACATCTACTTCCTGCTCTTGCAGGTCGGAATGATGGGCGTCTTCATGGCCCTGGATTTCTTCCTGTTTTACGTTTTCTGGGAAGTGATGCTGGTCCCGATGTATTTCATCATCGGCGTCTGGGGCGGCCCGAGGAAACTGTACGCGGCCATCAAGTTCTTCCTGTACACGCTGGTCGGCTCGGTGCTCCTGCTGCTCGGCATCCTGGCCCTCTACTTCTATCATCACCAGGTCACCGGGATCTGGTCCTTTGACGTCCTGGCCTTCCAGCAGCTGAATGTTCCTTCAGGCCTGCAACACTGGATCTTCGGCGCCTTCTTCATCGGCTTCGCGATCAAAGTGCCGATGTTCCCGTTCCATACCTGGTTGCCTGACGCACACGTCGAGGCGCCCACCGCCGGCTCCGTCATCCTGGCCGGCGTTCTGCTGAAGATGGGAACG
>Ga0209077_1000080_pt1 | contig 22853 bp, 7 predicted proteins | sample PPLLak1March2015_FD_187247 | JGI IMG/M metagenome (GOLD analysis project Ga0209077, IMG submission 187247) | Freshwater sediment microbial communities from Prairie Pothole Lake near Jamestown, North Dakota, USA - PPLs Lake P7 Core (1) Depth... | ecosystem: Environmental > Aquatic > Freshwater >... | reverse complement strand
TGGCCCTGTAACAAAAGAACTTGCAGCATATGTGCTTTCCCGTAGTGGAGCAGTGGCACATACCGTCTTCACCCTCCATTGATATACAGTAGCACCTGCAAGTGCCAGTACATGGCTCTGACCAAACACATCAACGGCCGTCCATGTAGGAGCAGCCAGTAGCTTATATTCTAAAACGAACTTGAGATAATCATGTGGCGCTTGCCATGAGAGAGTTACATACTGGGCATAAACAACGGATGTCAATCCTGTGGGAGGATTGCAGAACCCGGCAGGTATGTTCAGTAACTTACCAACCGGAGTATAACCCCATTGATTACCACAGTAGAAAAGCATTATGTACCAAAGTTAAGAGTGACTTTACCAACTGCAGGCGTAGCTGCTGCAAGGGAATACATCTTTACCGATTCATTGCTGATAGTTGTACCGCCTTTCAAAGCCCTGGTAAAACCCTTGATGCTTTTAGGAACAATGAAGTCAGACTTCACACCCTCTGTTGTAACGTACTCAACCCGGATATCCTGGTCGGTATCATTGATCACCGACAGCGCCTTGAAGATATTGCCAAGTGTTTCAGGATCTATCGAGGCTGCTGGAACTTGAATACCTGCAACAGGAATGTCTGCAATGTGATACACGCCGTGTGATCTTTCAGTGCAACAAGTGGACATATTTGATGATTTATTGAATGTATCTAAGAAGGCTAGTAGCGAAGGAGAAAGCTAAGGGAACTAATCAAAATTACTATTTTAAAGTTTCTATGCAAATATAAAGAGAGCATCAGCTGACACTCTCTTTACTTTTGGACTATCGATTCTGGTCAACAGGAAGAACATTAATGAACAGATTCAAGTTCGTTCTTATTCACTTTATCATCCACACCATTGTTACTTGCCTTCTCATACTTAGCCTCAAGGATGTTATAGATGAAGCCCACAACCTCTGCACCCCAGAACTTCCCAACACGTTCCTTGATCTGAGTAATATCCTCTGCAGTCAATTCAAGGTCTGCATCCTTCTTTACTCCCATAACCTTGGTAGCAAGGGTAAAGTGTTTGAACTTGTCATCTCCTTTGGCTTTCTCTTCTTCGAGGGAAGCTGTAAGGCCGAGACGGATAGCCTGCTTGACAGAGAGATTGCTCTCAGCTCCATCATTCATATACTTCATTGGCTTGCCATCCAGATTCAGAACGTCTAGTAAAAGCTGTGTGCCTGGTAGAAACATAAATAGTAAGTTTTAAGATTAATATAATTAGTTAGGTTATAAAGATAACGACAACCAATTATATTATCCAAGCTTACCACGAAGATTCTTACGACCAAACTCCACAAGATTACTTTGAGTGGTTGACTGCTCTGTAGCAACAGCTGCAAGGAAGTCAGTGATCACTGGATAAGTAGCAGCAGCTCCCTGCAGTATTGCAAGAAAGCGATTGCGGGTAGACTTAGCTACTTCTTTACCATATCCCTGCTCAACATTGTAATACATCTGTAGGATTACCCCGAGATATGTATTAGCCACTTCCATGAGTGCCGTACCTGCAGGTGGTGTATCGACACGCTGTAATACCTTTAGCTGTGTCACCACATCATCATAGATGGCCAGGTTATTACTCATGAATGATTGCATGAAGAACCAGTCATTGCTCTGCATGGAGAACAGTGGAACATTGGTTAGGTCTGAGAAATACTGATGCATAGTTTATGTTTTATTGATTGAAGAATCTGAAGAAGCCACCTCTTTTATTATAGTTATAAAAGGTAAGGTTAGCTTGTACCAGGAAATAGCTTGCTATGTTCGAAACTACAGCATTATTGGTAGAATTGGAAACAGCACCATCGTAATAGACACCAATCTGCCTTGTTACATTGGTAGCCTGTGAGTGTACGATCCATACTTCGAATATGATAACATCCCCATCAAGAGAAGTTACTGATGCACTCGTTACATTCTGATACCATAGAGTTATAACAGATGCCGAAGGCTCTGTCTTACCGAATACATTATCAACAAGCGTAGCTATCTTGACACCAGTTCTTGGTCTCCAGATATAAGCATGCAACCTGAAGTTATTAATATTGGCTGAAGCATTGCTCTCTGTTACTGCTATTGCTACGCTGAGATCATCAGTAGCTCCACCAAACGTATAGCCACCTTTCAATGGGGGCGTTACCCAGAACCTGGCAAATCCCTCTTGTGATGCAGTCTGTGCCAAACTGTTTCCAAGTGCCGGCACCTGTGCTGATCCTATTGTGGTATTCATCCTACGCAAGGTATCCGCATCAGTAAACTTATATTGAGGAGAACCACCTGTATGCTGCTGAGTAGTCGGAAAGATACCGGGAGTAATGTTAACCGCATCATGTAAGTATAGTGCTGTTGCCATATTAATAGTTATCAGAGTATGCTATAAGATCCCACTTAGCATCAAGGTTGTGCCAGATGAAACCAAGATACATGGTCTTGCCTGGTATTGTTGCTATCGGTAAAGTCATCTCACCTGCTCTATACTGTGATCCACTCCATGTCAGGGTCTTGGTTGTTCCATTATCCTTGATACGAATCATGAACTTCATACCATCTGGTGGCGTACCTGTTGGATTAGCCAGTACCAATGTCGATGCCAATGCTGTTATCTGATGGATATCATAGAGATCTATCTCCGGAGCAAGGTTTGTAGTTGTCGTAGCAGTGCTTATCCTTGGCATGTTCCGGCCCCTGTAGTTCTGTACCATCAGAGAACCTGCAGAGTTGATAGAGGCAACCACAACTAAACCATTCTTGATCTGGAAAGCATCTGCTGTATTAGCAGGATCTACGAATATGTGTAAACCAACATCGCCATTATTAACTGCTTGCATATAGTTACCTATGCCACTGCCTGCATTCAGCATAAGAGGAGAAACCGTACCCACATAGAACCTGTGAGATGTTGCAGCCGGAAGCAGATAGGTCATAGTATTAAGCTGTGCTCCAATACCAAACTGTACTCCTGCACCATTATCATATACCACAAGTTTGGGATTAGCTCCGGCAACAGAAGAGTAAGTGCCTCCCATATTCATCTGGGCAGGAGTTGCTGTAGCAGTATTCGTGAGATCACCAAGCTGTATATCCACTCCTGTCAGCTTAGTAAGTCTGAGCGTACCAAGTGCAAAGGTTATATCAGCTGAGCCAGCGATCTCATTAGCTGTACCACTACCGTATGCCACTTGACCTGGAGCAATGGAACCACCGATCGTTCCACCACCACCGCCACCGATAAGAGTCGAAGCAGCTCTCCAACGTACGATCTTATCTGTGGCACTCCATGTCAGTATGTTTGTTTGGGCATCATCTTGTGCCACTGTTCTTATCTTGATATTACCACTACCATCACCTGAGATAAACGCATTAGTATAATCACCTACTGTTGAACTGATAGCCCCACCTATACCAAAAGCACCAGATGACTCCAACTTAAGTTGAGAGACTATCATATAGGAAGTAAGCATAGTTCCTGCAGGTTGAGATGGAAATAGATGGAATGCTATTTCACCACTACCGAACTGCATTACAGCGCCACCTCCTGTTGCTGTATTAAACCAACCACCGCCAACTGCATTATGGAATGCATTCTCAGATATCCACGAATTAGTTAAACTATAGCTTTGCAGATACAGTGTGCCTGTGGCATAAGAAGGCCAACTTTGACTTGCTGCTACTGTAACTCTTGTACCATCCCATGTAAAGTTGGCTGAGCCGGCTATCGTATTCGCTCCACTACCATATGCAACTTGTGTTGCTGCAATAGAACCACCAATAGTTCCACCACCTCCACCACCAGTAATAGAAGATACGTCTCTCCATACATTGTCACCTGCAGCATCCTTAGCAAGCACTTGGGTTGCTGTATTATCAGTAGTCAATCCAACGAATCTCATTGTGGCTGTTGTGGCATTCACATAGAAGCCACCGGTAACCTGAAGCATATGAGCTCCCTGGCTTGTGACATTACCGATCTGGATGCGGCTGGCGAAGTAACTCGGGTCGTTCGGCCCTTGCTGATAGATAGCCCACCTGTTGGTAAAGGTGACTATGAGCCACTCATCAAGTGGGTTTATAAGTACACCATAATAGTTATTGAAGTTGACCACACCGGTACTTGTAGGATACACACCCTGTATTATCAACGATGCTCCATGAGTTACTGTACCTCCTATAGTTCCTACTATCTGTGAGAGGATCTGTAAGCCGGCCAGTACCCGGATACCTGCAGCTTGTGTTAGTGTTATCGTAGCACCCGGAGCAGTGAACTCTGTTCTATTGCTGACGGTATGCCCTGCAATGATTGCACCTTGATTGATGGTACTGCTTCCTGCGAACTGCATAGTATTGGAGCTTGCTCCACCTGCCCAAGTATAACCAGCAGTAAACGTAGAACCTGCAGGTATTTGGCTTGTATTATTAAGGAAGGCACCCCACCCACCTTGTGTATTATGAGCAAAGTTGTTGAGTACATACGCTGAGCCATTAACCTGTAATCTATAACCAGGAGCATTCGTACCGACACCCAATCTCTTGTTGGTATTATCCCAGAAGAACAAAGCATTGTCCTGGAGAAGAGCACCACCGGCGCCTATGAATGGAACAGATCCTAATGTTAATGAAGTCGATATTGTTAGTGTAGGCGTAATTGTAGAAGTAGCAACACTACCAGTAAACCCGTTAGCATTGGTGAAGGCAAAAGAGGTAACAGTACCACTACCCCCTGCACCACCGGAAGGTATATCATGATAGGTTACAAGGCCGGTAGCTGTATCATATCGTAATGTCTTATTACCTACACCTTCATCAAGACCTGCTATCTTAAATACACTGGCTGATCCAAGTTCAAGTAATACCTCACCTGGTATGAATTTAAGTTGTGCATTCTGAGTAGCTGTACTGGCAATTCCAATATTCACCTGCATCAGGCCTGTTGTACTCTCCCTGTTTATAGCTACCTGAGCAGTTATAGTTGAATCTGTAGAGTAAATAGTTGCTGAGATCTCACCATAATTATTGCCACTACTCTTACCCATTAACAAACCACCTGAGCCTCCTCCCGGACCTAACTTGAATTCAAAGGAGTTGTTGGTCATAGTATATGCCCTCTCCTCCGCTGCTGTATTATCCTGACCCGTTACACCGAACTTCGTTGGAGCACTTATAATAGTAGACGCTGCCCTCCACTTCACTGCCTTGCTTGTACCATCCCAGACCATTATATTAACTAGAGCATTGTCATTAGCTACTGTCTCCAATGTTAATTGGACATTTGTATTAAGATGGAAATCTGCAGTGTTTATTGAAACCTGTAATACACCACCAATATAGAACTTATGGGATGTGGTAGTCGGAGAGACGTAATCCAACTGGCTGGCAGATACACCGAAACCATACACACTTCCCGAAGCATCATGTAAGATCAGTTTAGGCTTTACTCCTGCAACACTGGAGAATGTACCGCCCATGTTTATATTAACAGGGTCTGCTGATGCTGTGCTTGTAGTAGTTCCTAATACTATATTAACACCAGCCGCTTTATTAAGAAACAGTGTACCGAGATTGAATGTAAAGTCTGCAGAACTTGTAACTGTACTTGTGGCACTACCGTAGGCCACCTGTTGTGGAGTTATGGTCACGGCTCCACTTCCCGGAGTGATCCATGTAGGAGCAGCTGCTGCACCATTAGATTGAAGTACCTGTCCCGCTGTACCGAATGCAAGATTGGTTACATCACCATTGGCATTGCTATAGAACATCTGCCAGGCAGTCTCATCAACGAATTGCGCAAGTGTAGTATAGCCGCCACCAGTACCACCACCGATACTTGAAGCAGCCCTGAACTTGAATAGCTTGCTTGTAGGATCCCATACCACTACATTATTCAGAGCATTGTCCTGATTAAGTAACTGAAGAGCCATCTCACCTGTACCTTTGATTCTCATCTTCTCAGTATAAGCTGTGCCTCCTTGCATCAGTCTTATTATATAGTCGGCTGTATCGCCTACAATTGCCCAGTCTGTCGACACATAAGAAACATTTAAATCTGTAGTAGTATAAACATTAAGATTAGTTTCAATACCTGTTCCATGACCAGGAAGAACTACACCTGCTGTTCCCTGAATGAACTTAAGTTTAACTATAGGCCTTGATTCATTACTAGCCCCTGTATACTCAAAGACGTTTAATCTACGGTTATCGAAGTATCCCTGTTCCATTCCTGTACCTATAGCACCTATATTCACATTCAAGGTATCTTGGGCAATACTAATAGATTGCTTGTTATTAGCATGACTGTATATCTGGTAGGCACCAGTGGCGTATATCATTGTACTCCATGATCCATAACCTCCAGCCATTGTAAGTTTAGGTAAACCGGCATTGATCTGTATACCACCCCAAGCAAGATAAAAAGCACTAGTAGTAGCGATTTGAAACTCCGTTGAAGAATCACTATTAACCTGGAACTGTCCATATGTTCTTAAGTACAGGTTGCCCGCTGCCCCAAAGTTGCCGAAGACCAAAGGCGTAGTCGTTGCACTATTATGAATGTATAACTTATTAGATCCTGTCTCTTGATAACCGGCTTGGAAACCAAGCATGACATTACCAAAACCTCCGGTTGTATAGCCTGCTTGAGCACCGATCATGGTATTCTGAGACAGTGTTGTTCCAAGCCTGCCTGCTTCATAACCAACGCAAGTATTGTGACTACCTGTAGCCGTTTGTGCTCCATTGGCAAAGCCGATATAGATATTACCTGAACCTGCTACTAATGTACCAGTAAATGATCCTATACAAATGTTCTCTTGAGCAGTACCTACAGCATTCTGCATTGCTTGTACACCTATTGCTATATTACCACTGAGAGCACCGGAAACAACACCCATTGCCCTGTTACCTAGTGCAGTATTATTAGTTCCGGTACCAGTCTGCAAAGCCGCAATACCAAATGCTGTATTAGAAGTTCCTGTGTTCTGCCATCCGGTATAAGCACCCATGAAGGTATTCTCTGACTGTGTAGTAAGAGACGCTCCTGCTTGAAAACCATACAAGGTTGTATAAGTAGCTGTAGTGATACCCAAACCTGAATTATAACCCATTCTCATATTCTGCTGATCTCCATTATCGCTTCGTACCTGGCTATGGAAGTAAGCACCGCCCCACACATCCAGTGTGCCTTTGATATAGGTATTACCACCTGCACCTACTGTAAAGATTGAATTAACGGCGCTATCCATTATCTGGAAGGCATCAACAGCCTGACCTGCAGGCACGTTAATCCTTGTTGTTACATAAGCGGCATAACTTGAATAGATATTGAATATGACACCGGCTGCACCATCGACCTGAGTAATAGTAGAAGTATAGCCAGCAACGAAGCTCTGACTTCCTGCTGCATGATATTGAAGATTACCTGCAGTGGGCATACTTATCCAGGCACTTGTATTACCCGGATCGCCACCGCCATAATGGAAGTATATCTTATTACCGAGAGTGGCACCATCAAAGAACAGGTATGAGCCATCTGCAATATTGGTAGTTTGATTATTAATATACAGTCTCTTACTTCCAGCAATGTAGAAGTTATGACTACAAGCATTAGGCGCTATGTAATCCAGCTGTGATGCAGATACACCGAATCCAAAGTAGTTGATTCCATCAAAGTGTAGGTATATCTTAGGATTACTACCTGCAATAGTCGAATAAGTTCCACCCATGTTTATATTGACAGGCGTAGCTGTTGCAGTAGCTGTATTATTTCCTAATGCTATGTTACCTCCTGTTGCTTTATTAAGGTATAATGTACCTGTAATGAATGTAAAGTCTGCACTGCCTGTAATCGTATTAGCTGCAGATCCGTAAGCAACCTGTGTGGCCGCAAGTGATCCAGCAATCGTACCTGAACCAAACGTTGCTGCACTTCTCCACTTGATCAACTTGCTTGTATCATCCCATACAGCTACTTTGGTAAGCGCATCATTCTGTGCTAAGGTCTGCACTGCTATCTCACCGGTTGAAAGAGAACGGAACTTCTCAGTAGGATAAGCACCGGCTGTCATGTTGCTTATTACAAAGTCAAACTTCTCAGCTCCTGCTGTACCATCAGCAAGTACAGTACCTATATGACTTCCTATTTCTTCATTAGTAGCATTGGCTTGAGTGGTCAATCCGAATTCAATAACACCGGATGCCCCGGCAGCTGCTGTACCAGGATACACATATCTGGAGAACTTGGCAAGAGCGAATGGTGCTGTGGTAAAGCCGTCACCATCCCATATGTTGAGCCTGCGATTCATTGTAGCAGTAAGCGTATTATAACTATAACCAATGCCTAGTTTACGTTCCTCAGTAAACACCATCATGCTGCTGACATCATTATCCTTGGCGAAGATGATCCTTCCTAATGCTCCTGTAGCATTCAGAGTTGTATAATCACCACCCCTGAGTAAAGTAAAGTTTGCAGTAGTAGCAGAGGGTGCATTATCACCAATCCACATACCTCCATACTGATTAGAGGATTTATCTACTCCGACACGAACTTGAGATGTACCTGCACTGCTTGCAATAACAGATCCTGTATTGTCCACCTGAAATGCAGGATACCCTGAATAACGTACTTCAATATTATTGGCAGTTTGACCTACCATCATATTGATCAAATGACCAATATTACCAATAGCATTTATTGTGGTCATCGTAGTAGTACCTGCAGCTCCTACCGAATAAGCTTCGACACCACCCAATCTGAACTGATGCCTGGCTACTGATGGTACGTTATAGAATAAGATACTTGAATCCATACCCATGTTATAGTTTGCAGATCCGCCTACAGATCCATAGAACTTTATCTTTTCACCAAGGCTATCTACAAAGTATAATGACTGGTTAGCATTAGTAGCAATCTGATTTGCATCTACCCAGAACTTCCATACGCCATCCACATAGAAGTTATGCTTAGCCGTAGCTGGCGCCATGTAATCGAAAGTAAAAGAGGATACACCCAATCCATAGAAAGGTCCAAGACCACTATCCTGAACAATCAATTTAGGATTAATACCTGGAGTGGCTGAATGTGATGATCCCATATTCAACTTTACAGGATCAGCTGAAGCAACTGCTGTGAAGTCACCTAACTGTAGAAGCTTTCCACCTGCAGTATTAAGAGTCAGCAATCCTGTGCCTACAATGAATGTGAAGTTGGCTGAGCTTGTCAGAGTATTAGCACCACTACCATAGCCCACCTGTGTAGCTGCTATCGTTCCACCGATCGTACCTGAGCCACCAGCTGTTGCCCAGATCGGAGCAGACGAAGCACCTGTAGATTGCAAGACCTGACCACTTGTTCCAAATGCCAGTGGCGTTACATCTCCTGCAGCATTTGAATAGAAGATGCGCCATGGGGTTTCATCCACGAATTGAGTAAGGACTGTATAACCACCACCGCCACCACCCGGAGGCACTCCCCATGTTCCATCAGCTCTCAGGAAGAAGGTTGTACCTACACCATTAGAACCAGGCACTACCCCTTTTGTAGTAGTCGTAGTTGAAAACAGATCCAGCATTGAAGTCACTTGCGTACCTGTAAGCTCTTCAACAGAGCCGATACCTGCAGTAAGCCTTCCAAGTATCCTGGCTGTATTCATTGATAGGTTAGCCGGAACGATCGTAGCCCACACCGGCGCTGCAGATACTGCACCCGTACCCGTTTGAGAAAGGAACTGCTTGACTGCTGTAATGTTACCCGGTAGTTTACTGAGTACATTGGCTGCAGAAGCATATAATGTATCACCTAAAACATAAGTTGTTATACCCGTACCACCACGACCAGGAGCTAATGATCCGGCCCATCCAACTGTAATAGATGTAGCTGCAAGCAAGGCAACTGTTGGGGAGCCGCCCAATGTCAAAGTAATATTGGTATCATCCACCTTAGTCAATGCTGTACCTAGTGTGATATCGGCAGCAGAGATAGCAGACCATGCAGGGTTATTGCTTGTGCCACTATTCTTAAGATACATATTAGCTGCTCCACTCTTCGTTAATGCTGAGAAGACATTGGCTGCACTGCCGTATATGATATCGCCTTGTGCTATTGCTGCAAGTCCTGTACCACCGCGGGTAACTCCAAGCACACCTGTCCATCCCACCGTAATCGATGTAGCCCGTAGTAAAGCAGTAGCCGGAGAGCCACCAAGAGTAAGGGTTACATTCGTATCATCGGTTTTGGTCAAGGCCGCACCTGTGATGTCGCTGCCTGCCATGGTACTCCATACTGGCGCTGCCGAGACCGTACCTGTTCCTGTCTGAGACAGAAAGAGTTTACCTGTAGTGATATTGCCTGGCAGCTTGCTAAGCACATTCGTTGCCGAAGCATATAGTATATCTCCAAGAGTATATGTTGAAATACCTGTACCACCGAATGTAGGCCCGATCACAGAACCATTCCATGTACCGGTAGTGATCGTTCCCACCGTAATGATTGAAGCCTGCCCTGCATAAGTAGCCGCGATATCAATAGTTGGCGTAAGGCCAGCTCCACCTGTCACTGTGATCCGGTTAGCCGTACCTGTAGTTGTGATTGTCCAAATCCTGTTGGTTGACAGATCCTGTGCTGATCCATTAATTGTTAACGTCCTTGTTAATGGAACATAAGTAGTATCAATACCTCCTATATCTGCAACAGTAAGAACATCCCATACCGGAGCTGCTGATACAGCGCCTGTACCTGTCTGTCTCAGGAATCTTCTTGTAGTAGTTATATTGCCGGGTAATGCTGCTAACACATTGGCTGCTGAGGCATACAGGATATCACCAAGCACATAAGAAGTAAGACCTGTACCTCCAAAGCCAGTAGCTATTGTAGTACCATTCCATACACCGGTTGTAATAGTACCAACAGTAGTGATAGATGCCTGACCTACATAAGTTGCTGCAATGTCAATGATAGGAGTTAGGGTCGAGCCATTCGTAACCGTTACCCGATTGACCACTCCGGTAATAGCTATTGTCCATGTTCTGTTAGCTGATAGATCCTGTGCACTTCCATTGATGGTTAATGTCCTGGTCACAGGAACATAAGTACCTGAGATATCTGGCAGATCAGCTGCAGATATAACACCCCATACCGGAATAGCAGAAGCTGCACCTGTACCCGTTTGAGTCAGGAACCTCTTGGCTGCTACAGTATGTCCGAGAAGCCGATCCCATGCAGGAGTTCCGTTGCCTACTATCATGGCGCCAACCACCGGCGCACCGGCAACAGTGTCTGTATGAATAGCTGATAATAAAGTATGCGTATCTGGGGCTGTGATAAGTGTACTTGCAGATCTCCATCGTACTAACTTATCCGTAGAATCCCAAGTCAGTATACTTGTCTTGGTATCATCCTGGGCAACAGTAGTAATCGTAGCACCAGCTCCACTAACAGTAAAGGCATCAACACCGTTTATCCTTAAAGCATGCTTACCTCCCGTTGGTACATTCGTATATAAGATACCACCAGAAGCCACACCCATATTATAACCTGCTGCGCCAGCAGCAATACCACCATAGAAGCTCAGTTTCGGAGCTAACACATCCTCCCATACTATCTGAAGGGAATTGAGAACACTGATCTGAGTAGCACTCATACCAAATACCTGAGTACTACCGATGAAGAACTTATGACTTCCACCACCACTAACATGATCCAATCCGGAAGTGGTCACACCAAAGCCAGTTAGATTTCCAATATTATTATCATATAGGACGAGCTTAAGATTGACACCTGCAGTATCTGAATAGCTACCACCCATATGTATCTGAACAGGATTAGGACCTGCTACAGGGGCTGCGTTTCCAAGTTGTATAAGTCTTCCGGTTCCTGTATTAAGTGTCAGCTTTCCTAAGCCGCTTTCAAAGATCATATTACTTGATCCTGTCAATGTATTGGTAGGACTACCATAACCTACTCGTGTGGCCGCTAGGGTTGCGCCTGTTGCAATAGCTGTATCCATCTGAGCCTTTGTAATGAACTCATTCGGATTGACAGCATCAGCTCCTATAACCCTACCTGAGAACGATCCGGCAATAGGGTCTGCAGTAACTACATGCAAAGCAAAGGTTGGATCTACGCCACCTATTCCTAACCTGGTATCCACACGACCTTTACCGGTAACCCAGAAGTTACCTGTTTGTGGACCGGCATACTGATTCAAAATGAAAGAACCACTAGGATCAGTGGTATTAAGTACGATCTTGACCGCGGGAGTACCGTAAACACTCATGGTTAGTCAGCTGTTTTAATATACTGTATGAGTACTTTATGGCCTGCCACCGGCGTAATGGTGATCGGCCCGGCTAGGATGTTCTCGTCATTCTCAATGGAATAAGCGAATGTCTGTATGTTCTTGGGTATAACTGTTAAACCTACTATGCCGGCAATGGGTAGATCCTGTACATCTGCCAAGTCACCACCGGACCCTAAATTAACGATATTAAATGATTTCACTCCGTCAGGTATGATGCCTGGAGTTGGGCCAAGGACTACCTCAGCATGAGGGTTGACCTTGATCTTCATGAAGGCAATGTGATGCAGCTTGGAGTTCATCTCCGTAAGTAAGACCTCTAACTGCTTGGCTTGCTTGTCTGTCATAACTATCTGAATTTGTTGCTGTATATCTGACTCCACATTGACCACACACTTTGCAGCTGCTTGGATACAGGGAAGAAGAGCTGGGCCTGCGTAGCCAGCTTGCTCTTGCCTTTCCTGAAACCTCTTTTGTATGTGTCAGATTCGTTGTCAAAGATAAAGTCCTGACCGGCATACCACACCTTCTGTGCCTGTTGCAAGGTAGACCATAAAGGAATCGCATCCCTGAAGATCGTAGAGAACGATGCCGGAGAGTTGAAGAACCATAACTCATTCTCGATCCTGGAAGTCTGGTTGACCAGATACTTCAAAGCCGATTGCTTGATGTAATCCTCATCATCATCGTCATCTCCTTTCAGGCTCAGCAGGATGTAGGTAGAAGCAGTGATCATCGTAAGCCACCATGCTTCCTTCACGTTGGCATACATATTAGCCTTGTCGGTTGCCTCCAGATCCATAGCATTGATAACCTTGCGGCCTGCTCTTGCACTGATTGTATTGGCTGCAATAGCCCCGATGAAGTACAGGAAGTTCTTGCCCTTGTCTGTTCTGGTGATGCCAGCCTGTTTATCCTTCTTGGTATTGGTGAACACATTCATCATCCGTCCGAACGTATTCCATCTACCTTCCCGGTAGACATCATGACCCTTCAGCATGCTCAGCTGATAGTCGGTATACCGGGCGCCTACACGCTGCTTGATAGCCTGCGGCAACCAGGTACGGAAGAGTAATCCTACCCTGCCTGCAAGTCCTTTCTTTGCCAGCATCGGATTCAGGATATCGTAATCACCATGGATCTCTTTGTTCACCTTCTTGACGGCTTCAGCGAAGATGAACTGATTGTTGATATCAGCATACTTGTTCTCAGGATGCTTGAACTTCAGCTTCTGGTCTTCCACTTCGAAAGCATCCCATAGTGATACCTCTTTGCCATCCACCTGTATCTTCTCCCGTAACATCATGGCAATAGCCACAGCTCCCTGGTTAAGATACTCCCCACCTTTCTGGAAGATGTACATATGCTCAAAGAGCTTGTTCATCCATTCCTTATCCAGTTGGAACTGCTCGTGCATGTTGCCAAGCATATTGAACTGCTGCATCATCAGCATTATCTTCTGTGAGTTGCCCACCTTGGCAATGCCACCAGAATAGAAGGAGAGTATAGAATCCTTGATCAACAGGTAGGCTTTGCGTAACTCACCTTCATTAAAGAACTCATCCCTGCCGGCATACATGAAGTTGTTGACCGTACCCATCGACAGGTTACTGATACCTGATATCGGGTTTAACCCGAGTTGACGCACCCTTGTAAAGTTGTTGATGTTCTCGATGAGCTGCTGGAACGAGAAGTTCCTTTCACCGGGTACGCCTTCCTTGTTGGCAAAGGAGTCCTTCATGTTACCATGCAAGAAGGCATCAACAGTATAGTTCAGCCGCTTCTCCATATTGGATCCGTTCTTGGCACCAAGAGATATACCCATTGCATTCACTACACCTTTCTTATCACTTGCCTGCTTTGGAATAGCAGAGGCCATCTCTACCATGGAATTCAGTACATCCTCAACCTCCCGCTTGTACTTGTAGGAGTAACCGAACTTGATGAAGTTGTTGAAGATGACCAGCGGATTGTCTTCCAGACTAACTATCTTCTTTACCATCTTCTCGTTCTGTGCACCCTTGGATACGATAACCAGGTAACCATCCTTGTACTTGTAGCGGCCCTCATCCAGTCCTTTCTTTAGACTATCAGGTAGCTGTTCTGTTTCCTTCCAGTAACCATCAGTGCCTTTAGTGAATGCGCTCACCGGTTTGAACTTGAGCTTCTTTACCTGCTTGCCGGATAGCGGTCCGGTCACATCGTAGGATACCCTGTCCTCACTGTATTCAACAGTCGCGATATCCTTGACGAAGTTGGTAATGTCCTTGCTCAGCCTGGTGAATGTATCAGCTGTGGTCTTGTTCATATAAGCAAACTCTCTCAGTAGCAGGTCTGCATTATATTCAGTAAAGGAATAATCCATCGGTACATTGGCCTGAGCTTTCAGGTATTCCTCTACAAAGAAGTCATAGAACTCTTTCTGTGCATCACTGAACTTATCGTATTCAGGATTCTTCCACTGATCCTTTGGAGTCACTGCCGCATACTTGGCAGCAAACCTTGGATAGGGATTAGTGTTATCGTTCACCCATGCGACAAGTGCATCCGGATCATGTTCCTTCAGGGCTTCCCTGTAAGCCGCTTCCTTGAACTCTGGTTCACCGGTCTCCAGATTAAGTTGCCAGAACTGTTCTTTGAACTCTTCAGCAAATGCCTGGAACTCTGCCCTGCCATCATCGGTCACTTCATAGTTGAAGTTATTACGCATGAACTCATTGATGCTGTGATTGGTCACGTTCTTGGTCTTGGCCTCTTCAATGTTCCGGTACAGCAGATTGATCTGGCTATCCAGATAAGCCATTGCCATCTTATCACCAGAGGTCTTGGCTGTATCCCTCTCCACTTTCAGTGCTTTGATCTGGTCATACATCGGCCGTATGTTGATCCTGGTCTCCGCTGCTTGCTTATTGAGTTGGGTTATCTTCTCATACAGCTCATTCTTGTAGCTGGTAATAGGCCGGAACTTGCCATCCTCATCCTTAGTGAACATGAAAGAGAGATCCTTATTACCTAGCTTCTTTAAAAGAGCATCCTGCTTTGCAGTAAACTCATTGAATGAATTATTGATATGATAGGCCCGGTTGTGTATAAGGTAATCAGTAGCCACCTCGATACCATGCTGACCAAAGGATAAACCTTCGAACAGTGATTGCCATGTACTGGTATCATTAATGATCTTCTCAGGAGTCAACTGCTCCAGGTACTGCGTAGGAATGCCCTCTTTAGTGAGGGCTGATACTGTAGCATCCCAAGCAACCAGCTTGTATTGGTTATACATCTTCAATGCCTGCAGGGATATGTCATCTACTGTTTCCATGATGGCATCATCCATATCCGCATCCTTCAGGTCGTTCACAAGTTGAGACCATCCCTCCAGTATCTTCAGGTTCTCCCATGCTTCTTTATATCCGATATCCTTATTGAGTGCCGTCTTCATCCGGTACATCTCACTAACACCAATATCGATCAGCGATTCAACAGCCCGCTTCTCAGTCAGTACATTCAGATCCTTCTGGTACTTCAGGATATCTGCCCTTATCTTGGCATTGTCCACCTCCTTACCTTTCTTGTTCAGGCGCTGCCGTAAGCTCTGCAGCTTCTCGAAGATGTTGCCGATGTGCTTGTCCAGTAAAGTATCTCCTGTGACCAGGTGAGCATAAGGAGCTTTCATGTTGGCCACCGTAGGAGGAGTCGGTTCAGCCTTCTCTTCTTCTTTATCATTTATATCCTTATCGAAGTATTCCACATCCTCTTCAGCATGGCTGTAGATGCTTTGCTCGATTGCTGCCTGCAGGTAGGGTATATAAGATTCTCTGAAGCCGAACTGATCACCGATCTGCTTGAGGGTAGTATCCAGCAATGTCTCAGGAGCTCCCGGGAATCGGGTATCCTTCAGGTACTCCAGGAAGTTACGATCGGCAAATACTCCATTGATGAAATCACGGGTACTCTTGAAATACTTCTTATAGTCAGAATCCGGAAACCGTATATTCCCTGTGTTCACTACGTTGTCCATCCCCACCATTTCCTTGCTGGCTGCAGACACGAGCGTATAGCCACGTACAGTTTCAGCAAACAGGATATTATTAAATACATTTCTGGATAAGGTTAGAGCAGGGTCTACCACGATCTGGTTACTCTCTTCATTATATCCGATCATTCCACCGGCGCCTTCCACGATCGGAATACTCTTATTGGTTTTGATCAACACGCTTCTGGCCATCTTTGCCAGCTCCTCGTTATCTCCCTTCAGGGCTGTCTCCAAGAATCTGCCTGTATTGTTCAACCCTGTAACGAAGCCGGTCACCGGTTCAGCCAGCAATGAATTGTCCTGTATCGTCTCGAGCCTTACCCTGTTTGGGCTCTCCGTGAACTCCGTATTGATCTTACGATCGGAATCACTATACACCTGCTGCAGCTGCTCCGTATTGAATACACTGTAGAGCTTCTCTTCTTCACCATTGGGTTTGGTATGCACGAAGATCACTCCATCATATTCTGACTTATCAACGCCCTGGGTGGCCAGTGCCATCTGGTCTTTGGTAAAGCCGGCTTCCACATTCACCACTTTGGGATTCTTGATCGACATGAAGAAAGGATATTTGAAATTGATATCCTTTGGTTCACCTGCAGTGAAGTTGAATAGCATCGGGGATGAGAATACGGTCTTATAATCCTCTACCAGCATATCAGCATAGAAGGCAGACTCTCCAAAGTAAACCATTGCCGGTTCACCATTGGCATCCACTACTGCAGTCTTGGGATTGGTATTATCCTGGTACAGGTCACCGGCAAAGTCCTTGAAGTTATCGGTACGGGTGGCCAGCCATGATGTAGTAGCTGCTAACTCAGCCTTGTTTGGACCCATACCCTTGCCGGCATAATAAGAATATAACCTGTCGAACAACTGACTGGGTTTACCATTGCTTGCATAGTATTTACATTTTGCCATATCAACAGATTATATTACGGTTTAGATTCGCTTTGTTGTACAGATCCATCATCTCCTCTGACCAGGATGCATCAAAGTTAGGTACGCCCTCATACAGGTCAATCATATACAGCTTGCCTTCCTTCTTAATAACTCTCTCTACTGCTTTACCAATTCGCTCAGCACCTACATCAGATGCTAACTGCCGCTTCACATCATCAGTAATAGCAATGATCTCCCTGAAGGCAACGTGCAATGCGCTGAATGGAGTGAGATCCCTTATCGCATCACTGAGGCCCGTCTTACGGCGATCCACCTCCCCTGTCCGTGTAATGTAATCCTCCCTTGCAACAAGTCTCTTTTTGATCTTATCCACCTGCAGCTGCGCTTCATCATCACTGATATTCAAACCAAGTAAGTTCAATACCGCTTTAATGAACGACTGCCACCAGGTCTCATTCTTATTGAACATCACTTTGTTCATATCCTTCTGGAATCGTTCATTGGTAAAGACATAAGCAACGAACTCGATCAGCTGTCGCTCTGCTGCCTTCTCAGGCGACTCCTTCTTCTTGACAGATTGTTCAGCTATGCTCTTCTGCAGAAGTACAAACGCATGATGGCTCTTGGATAAGGAAGGATCTTTACTGATAACCAACTGAGACTTCTCCATTAGATTCTGCAGGGTCTTCACTGCTTTGATCTTCTCTGGATCCTTCTCCTTACCTGACAGTACATCCTTGATGCTTTTAACCGTAGCAGCATGAGTAGCCTCATGTGCCAGTGTCTCAGCAAAGGCATGGATGTTCATATCAGCCGGATTACCTGTCAGCAATCCCTTGTACTTAGGATGCTGTGGATTCATGGTAATCGTATCGTTCATATATTGCCCACGTATAGTGCTTGCCATATCCTTAAATTCTAGTTTGATATCCATATCCCTGAGTATGGGCTTAAGGAATCCCAGAATTGAGGCTGCAGTAAGATTGGTTTTGTCCAGTTCAATATCAGTAATAAGAGATTCAAGATCTGTTGGCCTGTCCATCAGCTTATCGAACATCGGGGTCTCAAGGCGCCTGAGCATATCCTTTGCCTCATCTCCTTTATCAATGACCTCCGTTATCATACCCTGCACTTCCAGACCTTCACTAAGCACACGGCTATTATCAGCTATGTTGTGACTATACATAGACTCTGCAGGTATGTTCAGTGTGTTGTACCGGTACTCATTCCTGTGGAACTTGTTCATGCCCAGGTTATCGATCCGCATCAGGTACTCATCATTCTTCTTTACATACAGCCGGTTCTCCAATCTAAAGATGTACTTGTTAGCGAACTTGTCCTTAACAAGTGGATTGATCTGCAGTACAGGAATGCCTGTATCCTTGTCCACCTGCAGGTGAGTACCATTAACGTGCTTGAAGTCTTCAGGCTTTACTTCAGCCCGCAACTCGAATGGAAAGTGCTGATAGTATTGGATCATGAAAGAAGTAACTGCCTGGTGTGCGAACTGTGGATTGTTGAACTCACGCATCATACCTCTGATCACTGTATCGAATCCCATATGAATAAGTATCGCCGGTGGGATGAACTGCACAAATGAATTAGGTGTAGTGATACCGCCACTGAGGAACGCATATAAGATGAGCTTCTTTGCAATAGCCTTTATCTCCGGATCGGGAGAGTAATACATCTCTGCCAAACTCATAGCGATCCTGTGATTCACATTCTCCTGGTACCCGAAAGTGTTATTGTATATAACAGAGGAAGGTGTCTTATAACTTGTATTGGCAATAGCTGTCAATGCTTCCAGTACATCATAATCCAATACATACTTGTTGCCGGTATTGGGATTAACCTTATCCTCCAGCTCCATCAACTGCTTGGATAAGCTCACCGGTGATTTGAATAGTTCGTAACCTTCATTATATGGAATGTCCTTATGCGGCCGTGTGATCAACTCGATGCCGTATCTCTCGAAGAGTGCATACTCATCCGGATTAGATATCAAGCCTGCATACAACGCCGGGTTAGAGAAGAGGAACGAAACCATATTGGTATTGACCTTATTGAATACCCTTTCATATTCAGTTACTCCGATCTTGGATATGTTGCTTGGATTAGGATTCAACCCTATGCTTGTAAGGAACGCCTGGCTGCGAGCCTGCCTGAACAGTGGAGTAAACTCAGTAAAGACTGATCCCTGTAGGGAATCGATCATCCTCTTTGATGGCTGCAGTCCATAGAACTGACCGAAGCTCATCATCGTTGGTCTGAACTCTTTAGGACGACCCACCTGGTTTGCCCACTTGTAATCTATTCTATGCAACCCACCAATAAGAGGAGCTGATGAACTGAACTTGCCATTATCATTATTGTAAGTGAACAACGCTTTGAACATCATGTCCTGCATATCCATAGCAGCGAATGATGTCTTCAATCCTTTGGTATATGCAGCAGTGCTATTCTGTACACTGAATAGTTGTTTACCTGTGGTCTCAGCAACGATATAACTCCTGAGTGCCTCCAGCTGGCGAAGGTTATAGTCCTCATCCTTTGGAACGAGGCCGGCACGTTGAGATACTCCCAGCAATAGATCCTTTGTATTCAGTGTGGCCTTGTTGTCAGCATCTACAAGGTCCATGACCGCCTGCGTAAGTATAGGGAATGTCCGGTTATCTTTAGGAAGGCCATTATATACATTCCATATTCTGGCTGTATCATAACCATAACTAGCCGCGTACTTACCCAGTATCCGTACAAGAGCGTCAGTAGCTCTTTCCTTATTCTCAATATTATAATAGTTGGATGTTGCCAGCACATACTCATTCACTGAATCTTGTTTCAGCAACGGTACGATCTCATCTACATACCCAAGCCTTGCAAGCGCAACAGCTGCGTTCAATGTATTAGGAGTGATAGATGCTTTATCGATCAAAGGATTCTTCTGGTGATCGAGTGCCGCCTGCAGTATGGATTGAATGACGGTTGATACATATACCTTCTCCCCTGCATCATTAGTGACCCATACTCTGTCCAATCGGTAGCGACCATCTTCCGGAGCTTCATAGATCAACTTCTTCTTTGTAGCAAGCCTGTAAGGATTATAAGTTCCAGGATAACTGCTATTGCTGCGATTGGCTTCATCCTCCTGCTTGAGTCTTCCCTTACTATCATTGAACCGTAGTTGATATGCCCTTCTATACTCTTCAGCAAATGCCATCTGGTTAATGAACAGATTCCAACGCTGCCCTTGGTACTGTGATATCTGGGCATTGGCTGCTCTTGCTATTACCTCTGCAGCAGAAGCATTGGCAAGCCTTGCATTGTTGAATGTATTGAAGGAAGTAATAGAGTGATACTTGTTATCATTGAGTGCTTCATTGATAGATACTGTATCCTTCTTACCCTTCTCATCTATGGAAGGAAGCATCTTCCTTTCCACCTGATCCTGTAACCAGGCAGAGCTTGTAGGAGTGACCATTTGCTTCAATGTCTTGAAGTCACCTAATGTAACATTGAAACGATCGATCAATGCATTCTCCAAACCGTACATTGATTGCTTCTCATAGATGCTGGCTTGTGCATAGTTCCTGTCAAAGCCATCCTTGCTCATGAACTCATCTTCCATAACCCTGATAGATTCAGCAATGGATTTAGGATCTGATTGCTCTCTCAGGTCAGCAAGGTCTTTGAGACCCATCTTAGTACCATCATCCATTTGGCCTATTGCCTGCAGCATCTGATTGAAGTCCTGCTCCAAACTCAGGTTGCCTGCTTTGGCCTGCTTCAACCTGTATCGCAATTCACGATACTCTTCTGTCTTCATTAATTCATTCTTGGCAAACTGTCTTTGTGCATCGTCTGATTGGAAGTCCTGTCTGTCCTGTGAAGGATGAAGTACACTTTCAATCTTATCCAGCTTACCATCTTTGTTGATCTTATAATGATACATGTAACTGTACAACTTATCATAGTCAAAGTCAGCACCGATGATCGCAACAACTTCCGGAGCTGTGGCAATACCATCACCATAGCCTGGTCGGGTGAACTTCACTGCCGTCATTCGTATAGATGAATTAGGACCGGTATTAGGTACACGGAATGCTGAGAACTCGAATAACCTTTTATCGAACATCTCTGCTTTTGGAGTACCATCATCATTGACATACTTATCATAGTCCAGCAACTTACCGGAAGCATCTTTGAACATCCATGGCACAATAGCTTCTGCAGGTGAGAAGTCGTAGTACTCTACGATCTTGGTATGTTGATCCCATTCCTTGTGTATCTCTTCAGGAGCGAAGTCCTTCATTGCTGCCTCTGCAGAATCGTATTGCTTTGACTTACGAAGATGCACACGATAACTCTTCAGCTGAGAGTCTGCAGTGAACTTGCTCTTATCAATAGTGTACACGCCGGCAGCAGAGTATTGAGTGAATGCGCCACCGGGTAATGTTAGTTTATAGAAGATATCTTTTAGTTCTGATAACAGTACTGACTGGATACGTTTACCTGCAGTAGTGAATGACACCGGTATAGGTAATACTTCATCACCATTCTCCTCGATGACATTCAGGTATGATGCTGCAACAGATCCAATACCAAATTGGTTAATGGCCTGTGACTTCATCTTGGAAAGGAACTGTCCAACAGAATCAATGACCATACCTCTCTCGTCCCTGGTCAAACCAAGCTCATACATCTTATCAGTAAGTCTGCGCTTAGCGATCTCAGTAACGATACCTACTACACTATTCTGAAGTACATTGGAAGAGATACCTGTACTTGTTTCCTGTATATCGATCTCATTGCCATCATCGTCATAGATAGTATCAGCCTCTCCTGCCTGCATACGTCCGAATGTGATATCACCACGCTGACCGTATCTATATGAAGCAACAGCATTAAGGTCAGCAAGTACATTACCCTGTGCAGTGATCGTAGCACGTTTGTCTTTCTCATCGGGTGCCTGCAGTTGCTCACGAAGCCATCCCCTGTTCAACTGCAGTACTCTTGTCTTCAACAGATCTCTTGTAGGCTGACCATCTTCATCGATCACCTTCGCAACAGAAGAGAAGCCAGTCTTAAAGGAACTGCCTGGTAACAGAACAATACCAGGAGTGGGCTCTTCCTTATTGCTGCCGGCATACTCGATCTTTTCAATCTCATCGACCTGCTTGCGTAATGCATCAAGCACTGTGTTCTTGAACATATCAGGTAGCAATGGCATCTGGCTATCCTTGATGTAGCTGTATATATTGGAGAATGAATCACCAACACCTACAATGTTATTGCCTGCATATACATACTTCAATATCTTAGAGCCTATAGCCTGTTTGCCTTTATCATTGGTATAGTAATAATCCAGTGTATCGAAGTATTCCTTCTTTGTGATATCACCTTTACGATATGACCTGTACAACCATTCCCTGGTTGACATATAAGAACCACCATCAGTGATCTTATCTTCCATCCTGTCCTTGATTACTTTCCATGCCTGATCGCGATCGGCTTTCGGCTGTCCGTAATAGAAGGACATATAATCGAAGATCCTTGCAGGATACTTACCATTCGTTGTACCGATGTTCTTATCAAAGCC
>Ga0209077_1000079_pt1 | contig 23062 bp, 30 predicted proteins | sample PPLLak1March2015_FD_187247 | JGI IMG/M metagenome (GOLD analysis project Ga0209077, IMG submission 187247) | Freshwater sediment microbial communities from Prairie Pothole Lake near Jamestown, North Dakota, USA - PPLs Lake P7 Core (1) Depth... | ecosystem: Environmental > Aquatic > Freshwater >... | reverse complement strand
GTTTGGAAGCACGACGGTTTTGAACATTTTCCTACCCCCCCCGACGTGTTTTCAAACCGTGACAGCGCGAGCACAACGGCTGCAAGTTTTTCCGATCGAGTCGTCGCGGATCGTCGAGCGATCGAAACGGAATGATGTGATCGACATCAGTCGCGAGGATCACGAGGCCGCGATCGTGACAATGTCGGCACAGTTGGTTCTCGGGTTGCTGCATGAACCAGAAGCGCAAGCGTTGCCAGTCCTCATCGTACCCGCGGGCGGTCCTCGAGGGACGAGGGTCCCGACGGTGGACGGCGCAGCGGGTCTCCCCCTCCCCCGCCAGGGCGGGACACCTCGGCTCGAGACAGGGGCGCCGCGCCGCGCTAGACATGGCCCCCCCTGCTGCTGCCCCTGCCCCCCCTCATGGTGTCGCGCGACGGGGGACCGAGACGCACCGGGTCGGCAGGGTGACTACCGTTTCGGTGAGCGTGATCACCTCGAGCCGGCAATGCACCCCCGCCCGATACAACCGAACACGCGCGCTTGCGTAGTCCTCGACGACGAGCGCCGTCCCATCGAGCCAGACGGCCTTGGCCGCACAGCTCGAGACGAGCGCCACCAGGGCGACGACGAGCGCCAGGCGCAGAGACACGGCCTATCATGCGCTCATTCGGAAGGGGGGCGGCCCCTCCCCTGTTGGTATAGGATCCGCCCATACCGTGCCGTCGTCAGTAGACCCGCCCCTGAGCCGGCGTTTCGCTTCACGACGGAGCGCCAGCAATTCAGTGAGTTGGTTTCTGGATTCTCGGGACATCACGGGGAGCGCGGCTAACTCTGCGCGGGCGGACGGGCTGACCCCATAGATCGATTTAGCGTAGCCATAACACCGCTTGGAACAATATCTCCGTGCGTCGGTCTCGGCCTGCCTTAGTGGCCTCCAAAAGGATTCGCGACACCACTCGCAGGTTTGTAGCTTCCGGAGTCGACGCCACGCGCACGATTGACAGCGCGCGGCATTCTTTGACTTTCGCCCGCCACATGCACAGTTAAAGTTCCAGTACGAGCGTCGGTCGGCGCAGTAACACACGCGGCAGAGGGGCGCCCGCGGCGACTTGAATGCCCCACACTTGCATATAGATCCAGGACCTACACGCATGGCGCCGACAATCACTGGAACCTTAGATCGCGCGCGCCTATCATCCACCCGACCGGTGATCATCCATCGCCAGATCGTCGAGTGATTGACACCTAACTGTGCCGCAATCGCCGACACGGAGAGGCCGCTTAAGGCGAGCTGTTGGGCCATTGGCGCGAGGTGCAATTTACGGGTGCGCGTCATTTCGCGACCTTTACAGGGTCAAGCGCTTTAGCGGTGAAGTCCTCCGGGAGGAGCCCGGCCGCCTTCGCCATTTCAATCGTCTGGTCTGGACCTACACCGCTTTGCCGAAATACGATCAGCATCATGCTGATCATGTTGTTTTGACTGGCGCGCCAGCGTGTATAGCCACTCACCGCGCCGACGGCAATCTGGACCCGCTTGAGACGATCCGGGTCTTTGCCCCGATAGGTTCCGAGAAATTCCTTAATCTCCTGCGCGCCCGCTAGTGCGGCGTCCTCTAGTGCTTCAGGTAGTGTCTGTTTGGCCATTTTTATCGTCCCCTCATCCACGTCGATCGAAACCGAAGCGCCGGCGTGACGTCCCAGCCGTGCGTCTCATGCCCGCAGCGTACGCAGCGTTGAAACACGCGATCGGCGCACCAGGCGCGATAGAGCTCGTGCTCCCCGTTGATCAGAACGCAGACCCACGACCGCCAGCGCGCCGCGCTCATACCCGTACCCGGATCTGTACGTGGTCGCTAATGGTTTCGGGGACGACGACCTCGAGCGCCGTCGCCCAGTCACACACCCAACAGGTGAGCTTGAACTCGGGCCAGTACGCCTCGACCCCGTCGTTGTGCCAGCGCATCTCGACGATCGGGCGCGCCGAGGGAAACCCCATCGGCGCCGGCGGGTCGAACGGTAATCCCTGACCGTCGTCCTCGCGGGCCGTCATGCGCGGTCCACCCAAACGCGCGTCCGCGTGTCGGTCCCGTACATCTTGCGAACCGTGAGCGCGACGACCTGGCCATCGTCCTCGTAGGCGACGCCCGTCAGCGCATCCAGCAGCGCGCGCGCCAGCTTGTCGATGTCTGGCCGGGTGCAAGGCGACGATCGCACCAGGCGGATCGGCGGTGCGAACTCATACACGACCGACACAATCACGCCGACGCCCTTGGGGATCAGCGGGACGCCGGCCTCGCGCGCGCACCAGGCGACCTGCGCCGCCCAGGACGTGAGGTTCTTCGCGTCCTGCTTCGTCACGATGCGGCCGCGGTAGAAAAAACTAAAGGTTGAGCCCTTCACCGCCGGCGGGCCGTCGACGACGAATTGCACCGGCGCGACGATCGCGGGCGTGGTCGCCATCATTGCGGGTCCGTTCCGTCGCCGAGGTTCTCGGCGGTTTTAGCGGGGGGGCGTACGGGGGGAGATGAAGAAACTTCTGTACTTCTATCTTCTGGTCGCGGTTTTTTGCCGGTACCCCGCCGGTACACCGCCGGTACACCGCCGGTACGCCGGGCGAGATTGCGTTGGCGTTCCGCCTCGACCATCGCCTTGCTCGTCTGGTGCGCCAGGTAGTCGTGAATCCGGATCCGGGGGCCGTCATTGCGCCACAGGCCGCCGCCGATCAGCTCGTCATGGACCCGGGCCGGGACCTGATCGAGATACGCCCACGGGAGGACCCCATCCGTGAGAAATTCCGCCGCATAGCACAGCGATTGAATCCACACGCGAAACGCGCGATCGGAGAGCGCCGCGACCTTCGGATGCCGCGGGGCGTTGTCGGCGAGTTTGATCCAGGGCATCAGCGCGCCGCCCGTCCGCGACGACCGGCCGCGCCTGATTCCGTTCTGATTCCGTTCCCGTCACGGTCTAAAACCGAAAGAAACCGAAAGTGGCCTAAAACGACAGAAAGCCACTTTCGTGGCTTCCCGGCGTGTTTTTGTCGATTTAGTGGGTTTTTGCTGAGAGAAAGTGGTCGGGGCGACTGGATTCGAACCAGCGGCCTCTCGGTCCCGAACCGAGGACCGATGACCCGAATCGGGCCTGTATCCGTCAATTGTGCGCTGTGATTCCGCCTAGATTCCGTTCCCGTCACGGTTCACCCCCGTTTCCGACCGGTTATTCCCGACCGTTGCCGACCGGCGCGTGTCATCCGTCAGCCGCATCACCGCGCCAGCCAACATGCCCATATGCAGATACATGTAGGAGCGCGGCGTACGGTCCGCGCGGCCGCCGTCGCGGTAGTACGCGAACACTCGTTCGGCGATGAGCACGGGATCAGGCGACGCCATGATTTTGTTGAGCCGCCGGCGGTCGGCGGCCGTGAGTTTCTCGTTCGATACTTCGGCCATTGATTAGTGCTCGCCCTTCGTTCGTGCCTCGTAGAGCTGTACTTCGCGGATCGTCTCGTCGCTGACTAACACCGAATCGGGCCAGTATCCGTAAATGATGCCTTGTGATTCCGCCTAGATTCCGTTCCCGTCACGGTCCACCCCCGTTTACTTCCGATTGCTCCCGGCAACTACCGACGTGCGAGCGCGGAGCATTCCATCGGCAATTCGGTACGCCAATTCGGTATCAATCTCGACATCCACGCGACCATTCACAGCGAATCCCGCAATGACTTGCCCTGCAAACCAGTCGCGTAACGACATGCCTTCGGACCCGGCGAATCCCTCTTCCGCGTCTGGATACACACAAGGAAACGCCGGCGGATTATGCCCCTTCACGCCCGCCTCCGATTCACCACGCCGGCGATCGCTTCCATGTCCCGATCGCGCAAGTGGGTATAAATCTCGGCCGTCTTCAGGTTCTTGAATCGGCCCGCCTTCTTAATCAGCCGAACATCGCCGCCGCTTTGCTCGCCAATCCGCGAGCAGTATTCATGGCGGGTCGTATGCCAGACGAGCCCGAGGTCGCGCCCGTAGTCGACGCCGTAGACCAGGCCCGCGGCCTCGTAGAGCTTGCGGTACTGGCGCCGGAAGGATTTTTGCGGGCGCCCGTCCTCGGTCCCGAAGAGGTACGCGTCGCCGACGTTACGCTTATCAGTTTTGAACTGCAACCGCCGCCGCTCATACAGCCGGATTAGCTGGTCGCGGCGGGCCTCGAGCATCGCGACAAACCGCGGCGAGCCGGCGTAGACCTGTTCAGACTTGCCGGTGGTCTTGCCGCCCTTGCAGACCTCGGGCGGGAGCGTGATCACGTAGCCCTTGCCCCCGTCGGCGGTCTTGAACGGTTGCCGGTAGTCGACCATCTTGAGCTGGATCCCCATGAGCTCGCCGGCGCGGAGGCCGCCGTCGATCGAGGCGATGAGGCGCCGCCGCATCTCGTCGCCCTTGGTGCTCGGGGTGTATTTCTCGGGGCTCCAGATCGTCCCGGCAACGATGGCACAGACGACCGCCGGCGAGATCCCGAACGTCGCCGCGACGTCCTTTTGTGCGGTGCCCGCGGCGACCTCGGCGCGAATCGCGTCGGCCTGCGCCTGGTCGAGTTTGGCGCGCCCGTTCGGGACGTGCAAGGGGGCGTTCAGCGTCTCGAGCGCGGCGAACAACCGGTCCTCGAGGTCCTCGTAAATGCGCCCGAGCTGCTCGTACTTCCCGAGCGTCGGGGGCGTGATCTCCTTCATCGGATTGCGGACCATGCGCGGGACGCCGTTGGTCTTCCGCATCGTCGCCCATTCGCAGATCGCGTAGAGGTTGCCGTAGTAGTAGCGCCAGGTCTTGGCCTTCCAGGCGCGATCCTTCTGGGCGGCGTTCAGCCAGTTTTGGATCCGCGCCGGCGTCGCGACGAGCGCCTCGAGCGTGAGCATCCCGAGCACGGTCCCGCCGGCCGCGACGGTCTGGATCACTTTGAGGCTCGAGCGGAGGCCGGTCGACGTGAGCGGGGCGCCGTCCAGGCCCGCCGTGTCGACGTGGCTGGTGATGTATTCATCGATCAGCGTATGGAAGCGTTGCTCGGTCCCGAGCGCGGCGACCTCGCCGGCCGGGTCGAAGGACTTGCCGTCGATCGCCGTGATCATCCGGGCGAACACTTCGCGCGCCGGCCCGATCAGCTTGGGGTTGACGGTGACGCCGGCCCACTTCGCGAGGCCGACCTCCTGGCGTTTGTAGCGCCCGCGCCATTCACAGCCGCACTTCGTCGGCGTCGTGCGGTCGTTCGGACAGCCGCGGACGTGCCGCTTGATCAGGCCCTTGGTCCCACTGGGGGTACGGGTCGGCATCAGCGGGCCGGCTTCTCGGCGGGGACCAGGCGCGGCCGGCCGCCGAGCGCGCCATTCCTGCGCGCGGCGTCGGCTTTCTTCTGGGACGTAACTTGGCCCCCGAGACGGCCGAGCGCGACCGCCGCGGGGTGTTTCTTCGTTGGCTTGCGTGGTGTCATGCCGCACAGTATAAACCCAAGCGGTTACGTTGTCACCTTGGCGCCGTGTTGCTCCGCCCAGGCATCGACCCACGCCCGCTGCAGGCGAATGGTCGCGTGTCCAAGCTTGACGTGTTTCAAGCCGCGCTTCGCGCAGGCGTCATAGATGGTATCGACGCCGACGCCGAGGTAGGCGGCGGCTTCCTGGACGGTGATCCAGGGCGAGGCTAACGGGGTACGCGGCGACCGCCGCGGGGGCGACGTGGTCATGTTGCCCCCATCCAGGCGGGAGGCACGGGGGGGCCGAGGCGAGGCGAACGATAGTCAGACAAACCAACGACGACGAGCGGTACGAGCGATGGTAACGACTCGGGCGCGTGTCGCGTCGGCCGCTGGGATGCTGCCGGGCGCGTCATGGTCCTTCTCCTTTTGTCTCGGGGGGACTCGGGTTGAGCGGGTTATCTTGCGTCCGGATGCGGGGCGCGCGCAACCGCAAGATGTGTGATCGGTTCAGGGGTTTCCCTACTAGATATGCCGGAGGGTGTATACCTATGCAAGATATGTGTTATGACCTATTCTCGTCGTGTCATATTGTGTGACCCATACCGCCATGGTGGAATGTCGTCACGACATGGCAAAGCAGATTCCCATAACGAAAATGGGCTGGAAGTGTCAACGGTGCGGGCATCTCTGGGTCCCGAATACCGAAGGGTTCGCGCCGGCGGTCTGTCCGAAGTGTAAATCCCCGTATTGGAATCGGCCGCGCCGCGCGAAGAAGAAGCGGTCGGTCTGATAAGCCCGCTTCCGTTAACTAGCGGTTCTCCAATTGCAATCAATGGCGTGGTACGTACGCTCGGGATTGCCGGACTGGTCACAATCGCATCCGGGCGTCCGTGTGGGGTCTGGCGTACCCTCGGCGCGGACGGCGGCGATCAGGGCGTCGATGGCGCGATCAATTCCCGCCGCATCCATCGTAAAGATCACGTTATCGAGGGCGTCTCTCGCCGCCTGCACGGGGTCGTCAGCCATCGCGGGAGTCTAGCGTATGTCTGACAACGCCGTATTCCGTTAACGGCCGCGGCATTCGCGCACGGGATCGGTCCGCGTTTTTCATCGGACACACCGCAGCTTGTTGAACGGCCTGGTCGTCGGGCTGAAGCTGACAGCACCATGACTCCGACCCGTGGCGAATGCCTCTCAGCGGGCGCGGCGCGTCCGGGTCTGGTAGACCGCCCAGGCGGCCTCCGCCTCGGCGCGCAGCGCGTCATAACTGCCGTCGTGATGGGTCGCGCCGGCCATGTAGCCGGCAATAAACGCCTCGCGCACGTCGACGGGGCTCGGATCGGGCATGGGTTGGATCCTATACCTCTCGGGGGTGATACCGTCAACTCGCCTTCAGAGCAGGATCGAGGCGACCCAGAGCGCCAGGCCGGCGGCGATGAGGTTGACGCGCGGGCTCGCGACGTTCGCCGCGGCGGCGAGGAAACAGACGAGCGCGACGACGAGGAGCACGAGGTCGAGGGTCATCATGGCGGGCCTTTCCAGGTGAACTGGGTTCCACAGCAGACGCAGACGTAGTGCGACCCGCCGGCGTATTCCGGCGGCGTGGCGATGTCGCAGCGTTTCGGGCACGTCGGCCCCTCCGTCGCCGCGGGCGTCGGGTCTGGCGCCTCGGGGCCGGGATGCGCGCGCCCGTTGATGCGGCGCGGGATCATGAGGCCGCCGCGGCGGGCAACCCGAGATCCGCCCGCAGCTCCGCAATGTGCTTGTCCGCCGCCTCGGGTTCGGGCATGTAGCGGCAGGAGTACCCGTAGCGCATGAAGTGGCGGAAGGCGTCCGGATCGGCCGGGTCGGGGAACTCGCGGCCGGCCTCCTCGTAAGTGTCATGGACGCGATCCTGGTAGGCGCGCCCCGTCGTCGGCTCGTCCGGATACGGATAGCTGATGGCCGACTGATCGCCGGTGTCGGGCGGCGGGCCGGGCTCGACCCAGGCCCCGCTCGAGCCGACCGCGTCCGGAATCGGGTTCCAGGTGATCGACGCATTCGGCGCGCCGGCCGAGGCGATGAAATCCACGACCCAGCACCGCTCCCCCGTCGGCGTCGTGCCGGGGCCGTCCTCCGGATCGAGGATGTTGATCGCATCGTCCGAGATGTCGGCGGGGTTGCCGCGCTTGCCGTTCAGGCCGACGGTGTCGTCGAGCGCGTAGAGATGCGCGGCGACGATCCGGACGAAATCCTCCGTCTGGGCGTTGCCGGTGTGGGCGTTCCGAAACGCCTCGGGATACTCCTGGGCGAGGCGTTCACATTCAGCTTTGTAGTCGGGGCACATACGGAGTCCTTTATGGTTTTCGCTTGCCAGTGGGAAGCAGGATCGCGAGCAGCACACAGAGCGCGACGCCGATAATGATCGTCAGGTCGATCAGGATCACGACGACCCCCCGACGATCTGCCCGCCGGCAATCAGCCGACGGAGCGTGTCCTCGAGCGAGAACCGCACACTCGAGGCCGTGACCGTGAACCGCGGCGGGAGGCCCGAGACGAGATCGATCTCCGTGATCGTGACCTCCTGAATAATCAGCGTCGCGCGCATCGACAGCGGCGGCGGGAGGTCGACCGTAATGGTCTTGCCGGACTTGGTCTTGAGGTCACGGGTCGCATAGCGGACCGTCACCAGGGGCCGACTAAAGAGGGCGAGATCCGAATCACAGCGGGCGGGGAGCGACTTGTAGCTCTGGCGCTCGTCGACGATCAGGAACTCGACGACGCCGTCCCCGCCGGTGCGCGCGGCATGTTCGGCTTGCGCCTGGAGGTCGTCGCGCTGGACCCAGAGATGGACCGCCGCCCCGCGCTGGATCGGCGTCGCGATCCCCGTGACGCCGGTCAGCGCCGGCGCCGGGGTCGCCTGCTGCCCGAAGAGGACGGCCGTAACAATCGCGCCGGGACCACTGACCGGGATCCCGCTCAGCAGGTTATTCACGATGCTGGTATAGCGGACCACTTGCCCCCCGCCGGTAATCACCCAGCCGCCGGTCGGGGCAAACGGCGCGGGGCTGGCGACGATGAGCGTGGGCGATCCGGGGTTGACCTGCCCTTGCGGTTGGGCGAGCCCGCTGGTGTCCTCGAGCGGCTCGGTCGGGCCGGTGATCGCGGCGTCCGCGATATTGAGCGTCGCCTCGACCGTCGTGTTGTCGGGGATGGTCAGCACCCGTTGCAAGGGTTGCATGTTGCCCGGTCCCGTGACCTTCGTCATGTAGATTTCGCGGGCGACAACCTGGCTGGCCCCGGTCGGGATCTTCGTCAGCGCGATCTGATTGCCGATCGCGGTATTGGTCGACGGCGGGTTCGCGCCCAGGTTCGCATTCGGGACGGTGTCGGTAAAGGTCGTACTGGTGTTGTTGGCGATCGTCGTCACCAGCCGCGGCGCCTCACTGTAGAAACGCCGATACAGCTTCCGCCCCGTCGTCCCCGCCGGCCCCAGGGGAATCGCGCTCACCGGGATCCGCTGCACCGCGGTGCCGGTGGTGTTCGACGTCGGCATGTCCGCGTTGGCGTCGTTGTTCGCGATGTTGTCCTGATACGTCGTGGTGGTGTTATTGCTCAGCGTCGCCAGGAGATGGAAGGCGCTCGAGTTATCCGTGCTTCGATAGATCCGGCGGGCCGTGACGCCGGCCGGCCCCGGTGAAATGCCGCTCACCTGGACCTGATACCCCGGCGGTGTGCCGCGCGGGCCGGACGGTGTGCCGTGTCCCGGCTTGAAATACACCTCATTCGCGCTGAGATTGGCGGTCGTATCCTTAAACTGGACACTACTGCTATTGCCCATGATCTCCGTGACGAGATACCCCTTGCCGTAGTCCGTGGATGTGGGTTGAAACAAGCCGCCCGTGCGCCATAACCGGCGCTTGACCACGCGCGCATCCGGACTGGTTGGAATCCAGACGTTGATCGCGTTGTAGCCGGCCCCCAAGTAATGCGACCGTTCCTCGATGGCCGTTTCGTAGCCGCTCGCGGTGACAAAACTTAAGAAATAGTTGTAATACCAGTCCGGCGTCATCGCGCCGCCCGTGGTGCTACTCCGATCCCCCACCACACCCATCGCCGGCACTGCCGGCTTGAAGGCCGGGGCCTGATACCCGCCCTCGGTTTCGCCATTCGCGTTGACGTAGGTGTATTTGTAGTCATACCGCGCCGCGGTCAAGACTCCGTCCACTAGGAGCGCAGCGGGCGACGGTTGACCCGGCGCCGCAATCTGTCCCAGCGCCGCACTGGTCTCCACGGCATTGTTCCAGGGTCCCGCGGTCGTCTCCCCGCCCAGGATGAGGAACGTCACCACGTAGGAGTGGAACCCCTGATCCGGTCCCGTGCCGGTCAACGGCGCGCCGGCAATCGGGCCGACCGTGGGCGGCGGGATGGGATTGACATCGATCCCCTCGCGCGGGCCGGCCAGCGACTTGCCGGCGGCCGTGACGTGGACGACGGCAACCTGGTGGAACCCGCTGGTCACGACGCCGCCTTGCGCGAGGCCGAGGGTCGGCGCGTTCGCCGGCGCCGCGCCGGGGCCGACCAGGGAGCCGCCGCCCCGCCTGACGAGCCCGGTGTAGGTGAGCGGCTCGGACTGACCGCCGTCGGCGGTCCGAGCCGCAATCGCGCGCCCGCCCAGGGGGGAGAACAGCCCGCCGTCTTCGATCGGGACGAGCGTCTCGCCGGCGACGAGGTCGGACTGGATCGTTTCGCCGTAGCCCTTCCCATAGACGCGCGTCCGGAGCTGGCTACTGTCCGTGTTCATCTGGATCGGCGGGCGCGACAGGAAGCGATGATCGGGATCGATCGGCGCGGGCGGGTCCGCGGCGGCGGCCGTAAACAGGTAGACCGTATGGTCTTCAATCTTGCAGTAGCCGCCGACGGCCGACGCGAGGCGCGCGAGACAGGCGATGAAGGTGTCCGACCCGTCGAACACGATCGACACGGGCGGGAGGCCGGCCTCGACGCCGGCGGCAAACGCCGGCGCGAAGGTCCCGATGATGTACTGCGCGATCGTCGTCGCCGACACCTCGAGGAATGTCCCGAAGGGCCGGCGCGCGTTGGCTTCCCCGGTGTCGTCGATCGCGGTGATCTGCCAGGCGACGTGGTCCGGCCGGGACTCGTAGGATTCATCGACCGTCTGGACCGACCCCGAGAAGAGGAGCCGCGCGCCCATCAGGATCCGGACCCGTTGCCCGACCGCCGGCCCGTCCCCCTCCATGACAAAGCTACAGGTATTGGGCGCGTCGTTCAGGATGTCGCGAATCGTGAGGCCGTCGACCCGTACTCGGCCGGTGACCGGGACCGCCCCGATCCAGATCCCGATGGTCGTGTCGATCGGGACGGAGAGATCCGCGCGGGACACGGACCAGACGATCGACGCCTGGGCCTCGAGGCGAGCCGGGGCCGGGCTGATCGTCGCGGTCGCGGTGACGCTGATCACCGCGGAGGCCGCGAGGCTCGCCGCGGCGGGGCCGATCCGCAGCGCGCCCGCGAACGCCGCGCCCGCGAAATAGATCCCGCCGATCATGCCGTTAGCCCAGCCGCGTCAGCAGGTCCGCGACCGCGGCTTCCAGGGCCGCGACCTTCGCTTCCAGGGCCGCGACCGTCGCGTCGTGCGCCTGCCACCCGACGATCAGGTCCGGGACGTATTTGGTGTAGTCGACGCCCCAGGGTTGTTTGAGCCGCCCCTGGTCGTCCGTGTCGTCCGATCCGACACTGACGGCAAACGGCGCGACGGCGACCGCTTCCTGGGCGAACACGCCGCGGCCGGGGGTCCCGTCCGACCGCCACGTAAAATCATGGACGACCGTTCGCCGGAGGACCTCCCCGCTGGCCTCTCGGGCGAGGGCGCCCTGGTCCGCTTTGAGCCGGGCGTCGCTGGTGGTGTTGTATTGGACGCTATTGGCGAGGAACCAAATCGACCCGACTTGCCCATTGGGGTTATAGAAGGCCATCGCGGTCAGCGTCGACGTGCTGCCGACGCCGAGCGCAAACGAGCCGCCCGTGAACTCCGCGAACGGTTGGCCGACCACGACCGGGCCGCACCTAATTTGGCCGGCCGGCAAGAGGTCGAAATTGGCCGCGCCCGGATCCGTGACATGACCCCAACTGAACCCGCCCGAGGGATGGATCCGCCCGCGGATGGCCTCCGCGCCCGTATAGAAGGTGATCCCGCCGGTGACGGCCTCGCCCGCGATCAGCTCGAGGTTCCCGCCGCGCCCGCTCCCGAACTCATTGCCGAACACATTGAGACAGGCGCCGCGCGAGGGATGGGCCGCGCCGCCGCCGCTGACGACCATCACGCCGGTATCCGCCCCGTCGACGGTCGCGGTCGTGATCGACGGGAAGTGCCGCCCGCTTTCGATGTCCGTGAGGGACTGCGCGGTAATCGTCGCGGCGATGAGATCCCCGACGATGATCGCGCGGGCCGTCGTCCCTTCCTGGGCGCGCGTGATCGTCAAGCTATCGGCCGTGCGCGCCGTGACGCGAACCACTTCCGCCGTCGTCGGGTCCGGCGCCATGTCGAACGGCCAGACGGTCGCGTTGAACGGGACCGCAGGAAAGCGCGCGCCCTCACCGGCGGCGACGCCGAGGGTCGTCCCCGCGGCGCCGGTCGCCGTGGTGACGGTCGCGATCGCCAGATTCTTGTGTGCGTCAAACATGGTCAGGCCACCGCAATCGCCAGGGTCCCCGGCTGGAAGCGCGGCGCCGGGTCGCCGGCCTTGATGTCGCGCGGCGTGGTGAGCGGCGCCCAGACGAGCGGGTTCCCGCCCGTCGGCGCGTCATAGATCGCGACCGCCGTCACGGTGCCCCAGTCGGCCGAGGGGACCGGGAAGGTCACAATTACCGCGTTGGTCGTCGTCCCGCTCGTCCCGCTCGAGGCGCCCGCGACGCCACCCTGGGTCGCGGTCCAGTTGGTATCGAGCGGCGGGAGATTGACGCGCGCATACCCGCCGCCGGTGACCTCGGTCCCGCCGCCGGGGTCACTGGGCGCCGCGGTATAGAGCGCCACCCAGGCCGCCGTCGGTTTCGCGTAGGGCGCCGAGCGGAACTGGTGATCGATCCAGTGGTTCTCGAGGTAGTTGGTCGCGTTCGACATTACGTAGTTCCTAACTGGGTCCCGGCCCGGACCTGGCGCATGATGAGCTCCGCCACCCGGCGCGCGAGGTTACTCTCCGAGTCGACGAGATTGAACGTGTTGTTCACCGTCGCGCCGAGCCCGCTCCCCTTCGGATAGACACTGGTCCCCGGCGCCAGGTTCGCGAGGACCTCGCCGCCGTGGACCTTCGCCAGCCCGCCGGCGAACTGCTCAACGCCGCCGGCAAATGACGGGATCGAGATATTCCCGATCTGCTCGTATTGCGAGGTCGTGGTAAACAGGCCGTTCTGTTTCAGGATCGCGTTGGCCTTCGCGGTGTATTGCATCAGGGCGAGCCAGGCGCGGATCCCGTCGGACGTGAGCTCGACTTGTTGCTGGACGGCCTGGTAGCCGGCGACGGTTTGCGCGGTGCCGGTTTCGGCGGCCGCGCCGGCCGCCCCATGCGCCTCGGTCATCCCGCCCATGGAGGCGATGATCTTCTGGTTCTCGACCTCGAGCGCGGCACGTTCGGTCGCGAGGTTCTTCTCGAACGTCGTCGCCTCCTGGTTGACGCGCGCGACCTCGCCCATCTGGGCGACGTAGCCTTTGCCGGCCTCGAGCTTCTGGGTCTGGATCGCGAGCTGCTCGGCGTCGAACTTCGCGCGGTCCGCGGCCAGGCGCGCGTCGCGCTCCATCAGGGCGACCCCCTCCGCGTTGGCTTTGTTGCGGACGGCCGACGCCTCGGCCTCCTTCGCGCGCTCCTCGTTGAGCTTCTTTTGCGCGGCGGTGTTCGCGTCGATCTGCTCGGTCAGGAGCTTGAGCCCCAGCGCGTGGAGGCCGTGTTTGGCCGTGATGTCCGCGGTCGTCGCGCCGGCTTCCTGCATGACCGCGATATCGGCCTTTTGCGCCTCGGTGAGATTGCGGACCTCGCGATGCGCCTCGACCAGCTTCTCGCGCCAGTCGACCTTAGCGGCGGCGTTCTTGGTAAACGCCTCCTGGTTGAACTTGATCGCCTCGGTATAGGAGATCGTCGCGGCGGCGCCGTTGCGGATCGCGAGGTTGATCGTGTCCTGCTTGGCGCCGGCCGTCTCGTCGCTGAGGTTCTGCCAGAGCCCCAGTTTCTCGACGAGCGTCTGGACGGCCGCGCTCGCCCCGGTCAGGCCGTCAATAAACTCGCCGATCTTCCAGCCGGTCATAAAGGCGCCAGCGGCCAGGCCCGCGGTCCCGAGGACGCCGAATTGCGACGCGGTCTTGCCGGAGGCCGCGGCGAGGTCCTCGAGGCCCTTGACCTGGGGGCCGATGTTGACGCCGACCGCCTGGAGGATCCCGTCGAACTGCTTGTAACTGTCGCCCAGGCCCTTGACCGGGCCGGTCGCCGCGCTCGCCGCCTGCGAGACCTCGCCAATCCGTCCGCCGGCCGCGCCGATCTGATCGAGCATTTGCTCCTGGGATTGCGTCATCAGGCGGAGCGAACTCTCGACCGACCCAGCCGCGCCCTCGAAGCCCTTCAGGCGGGATTGGGACTCCTGGACCGCCTTGTTGAACTCGGAAAAATCCGCCGCGAACACGCCGGTGACGGCCATCAGCGATCCGCCCGTTCGTGCTCGGCGACGAGCTCCTCGACCAGGACCTGATGCACGTCGGCGTCGAGGTCCCGGACCCATTCATACCGCCACCCGAAGCGCCGCGCGATCGTGAGATCCGAGATCACGGCGTCCCGCCATCCGGGGTCGTTTTTTTTTGCGCGCGGTCCGCGAGCATCGCGGCCTCATGGGCTTCGATCGCCACGCGAATCTCGTGGAAGGAGGTCGTGTCGAGCGCGTCGATGACCTGCTGCAGCGCGTCCGGCGCGAGGTCACGGATCTCGACCCGCTGCCCGCTCTCGTCGGCCAGGGTCCAGTCGAGGAGATACGCGAGGACGACGCCGACACCGGCCGCGAACGGGATCACCTGGGGCCGGCCGTCGACGACCGCATACATGCGCGCATACTGCGCGCGCTGCTCGCCGGCGGTGAGCCGTTCGCGCACGATGAGCTGATCCCCGTTGGCGAGGGTCAGCGTCCGCGTCTGGGGTCGAACGAAGCGCGACATGCGTCTAGTAATCCTCTCGAGGCCCGAGGGTCGCGGTCAGGCGGTCCCCGTCCATCCGGAACGTTTCAATCGGAAACAGCCACCGCTTGTCGCGGACCACGGTCACAAATAACAACGGGCGTTGCGCCATCTTGAAGGCGTCCGACCCGACGATCCGCGCGGCGAGCGACCACTTGGGGATCACGCCCGGCCGCGGCTTCTGCTGCAGCAGCGTGAACCCTTCCACGCCGGCGGCCACGTAATACGCCCAGCGGATCTGCCCCGCCGTCCCCCGCACGAGGCGCGCGTTCACGTCAGGGGAGGATCGCCGGTTCCATCGTCCACGGGCCGGCCGCGTCGAACTTGCTCGACCAGGTCACGGCCCCCTTAGCGGAGACCGAGAGCGCGCCGTCGAGATTGCCCAGGCCCTTGAACAGGAACGTCTCCTCGAGCGTGTTCGGGATGAGCGTAATCATCGCCGGCACGTCGCCGAAGATCACCGCGAACAGTTGCTCGGGCGTCGTCGCCGAATCCCAGGCGCCGGACATCGAGCCCGAGTAGGACGGGAGCCCGAGGACGGACTGTTTGTTCTCGTCCTGGAAGCACGTCACGTCGACGCGATCCTTTTCGAGGTTGAGCTCCCAGCCGTCGCAGGACGCGAGCGAGACGCCCGTCGCCCCGCCCGTCGGGTCGAGGAGGACATCGCCTTTTTTACCGTGAATACGTGCCATGATCTCCGGTCCTTTCGGTTAGTGCGGACTGACTGATATTTCGTAATCACCGCCGGCAACCTGCCAGCGGATGTCGTTGTCGATCGCGTCGACCTCGGTCGTCTTGATGCGCTCGAGGCGCAGCGTCGCCATATGGGTATAGCCGGCGAGCCCCGCGAGCGGGTCGACGTAGAGGACGTGCTGGATCCGATCCGCGGCGGCGTTCACGTCGACCCCGCTCGAGGCGAGGACGCGCGCCGTGACGCGATACCGGAAGACCTCATACAGCGGGGACTGGAAGCCTTCTTCGTCCTCGTGCGTCTGGTACTGCACAATCACAAACCGCGTTTTGCTCGGCTTGGCGGCCGGCGCGACATCGAGAAACACCCCATCCGGGACGAGCGCCGTCAGCGCGACATCGCCGGCGAGCGCGGCCACGACCGCGGCATCGACCGCGGCGCCGCTACCGCCGGACATCGAGCCCCGCCTCCTCGACGATCGCGACCAGGTCCTCGAGCATCTCCCGGCGCGCGGCGACGACGACCGGGACGAAGATATTCGCGCCCGGCATAAAGCCGCGGTTGTAGCCGCGCGCGGTCCGGCGGGTCTGCGTCCCCGTCTCGAACAGCAGCGCATGACGCGCGCTCGAGCGGACCACGCGCTTGACGGTGAACGGCCCGGCGTCGCGGGGGAGCGCGACCCGGACGCCCTTCCGCAGGTTGCCGGTGTCGCCATCGGGGTAGGCATTCCGGATCGTCGCGGCGGCGCGCTCGGCCGATTCAACGACGACCGCGGCCGCCATCTCGGTGAGATCCGGCGCCAGGCGCGCGAGCGCGGCCTGGAGCTCCTTCATGCCGATCCACGTCACGGAGGCGCTCATGGGGTCACCTGTTCCACGACCGACAGCTCCATCTTGATCCCGCGCTCCTCGATCGACCGGACGCCGGTGATCGAGTAGGTCTTCCCGTTAAAGAGCATCCGCGTCTTTGTCGAGACGCCCGGGTGATAGTGCCCGCGGACCACACTCCCGCCCGTCGTGACGACACTCCCGCCGCCGCTGATCCGCTCGAGGTCGGCGACCGTCGCCGGCGCGATCTGCACTTGCCAGGTCGGCGGGGTGAGGTCCTGCCACGTCTGCGTGTAGCCGCCGGCGCCGTCGGGGACCGCGGGGCCGGGATCCTGGAAGGTCACCCGGTGGCGGTAGTCGCCGATCATGCGACCCCCGGGGTATGCCAGTGCCACAGCAGGATCTCGATCCGCCGCCAGACGTCGAGAAACCCCTCGTCATCGTCGCCGCGCCGCTCGTGGAACCACGTCAGGAGCACCTTGATCGCTTGCGTCACTTCGCCGGGCGCCGTGATCGGATCGACCCAGCCGGCGGCGGCCCCGTTGGCCCCCTTCAGGTAATTGAGGATCGTGGACTCGGCCTCGTTGAGCATGTCCTGGATCTTGACGTCGCTCGGGTCGCCCTCGGGGAGGGTGATCTCGAGTTGCGCTTTGGCTTGCGTCAGCGTGACCAGTTTCGCGAGCGCCGGCATTACCGAGGGCCTTTCGCGTCGCGGCCGTCCTTGCCGCGCTTACAAATCAATTTCCAATTACTCGAGGTCCCCGGGCGGTCCGCGACAATCGCCGACGCCGCACGACACAACCAGAGCGATCCGTCGTCGGTGACGACATCGCCCGCGACGTACATGCTCTCGGCGCTGTAGACATCCTTGTAGCTATCCGCAAACTTCCCCATCGGGCCGGGCGGGCCGGGTTCGCCAGGTGCCCCGGGTGCGCCGGGCGGGCCGGGTTCGCCAGCGGGTCCCGGGACGGCCGCGCGGTCGCGCGCCTGGATCGCCGCGATCTCCGCCTTGAGCGCGGCGAGCTCTTTGGTCATCGAGCCGACCTCCGCCTGGACCGGCGCGATCGCGGCTTTCATCGACACGCCGACCAGCGTCGCGACATCCTCAAGCCGCGGCATAGATCACCATTGCCTTTTCATGTGCGCGCATCAGGTCCTCCGCGCTCGTCGGCGCGTCCTCGTCGTCCTCGTCCGCGGCCGCCGGCGGGAGCGTAGGCGCCGCGGGCGGCGGCCGGGTCCCGAGCTGATCGAGCGGCCAGTACTGCTGCTGCATGTAGGGCGTGTGCCCGCCGGGGACCGGCGCGAGGTCGTAATACTTCTTCCGGGCCTCGTTGATCGTCATGCCGCCGGAACTGATCGCGGTCGACGCGGCCTGGTTCTTCGACAGCGAATCCATCCGCATCAGGTCGTCGAGATTGAACTCGGTCCCGTAGGGCGCCGGGAGCTCGAGGCCCTCGTCGAGCGACAGCTCGAGGTTCTCGATCTTCTCCTGCAAACACTGCGAGTAGTACTGGATCGTGAGCGGTTCAATGTTCGCGTACGGCGGCGGGTCCCCGATCGAGATCATGTAGGGCTGGATATGAAAGCAGCTACAGACGGTCGTCGCCGACCACTGGAGCTGCTCGATCAGTTGCGCGTCGGCGGCGTTGACGGCCATCTGTTCATAGGTCAGGCCGTGACTCAGGAGCGCGACCTGGCCGACGTTGTCGCCGGTATAGCCGGCCTGCCAGCGGGACTTGACGTCCGCGGCCTGCTCGTCGGTGAGGTCTTGCGGCGTCGTCAGGATGCCGCTCGGCTGGGAGCCGTTGCGGAAAAACGCCGTGGACGTGTTTTGAATCGAGAGGCCCTGGAGCGCGGCGATCCCGCAGGCATGGATCGGACTGACGCCGACCAGGGGGTGATACAGCGGGACCATCTTGTCGTGAATGATCTCGCGCGCCGGGACGACCACGGTCTGGTCGGTCGGGAGCCCGGCGAGGTCGTCGCGTTTGAGCTCGTAGAACACGTCCCCCGCCGGCGAGACCAGGACCGTGACGCGCGTCGGGTCGAGCACGTAGAGGGCGACCACGACGCCGCGCCCGTCGCGCTCCTTCAAGACGTAGGTGTTGCCGTGGATCAGTTTGGAGATCATCCACTGCGTGACGAATTGGATCCGGTTCTGGTAGCGGTTCGGCCGGCGCAGGACCGGCGAGAACGCCGACGCGGTCGTCTCGGTCCAGACGCCGTACTCGTCGACCTCGACCAGGCGGAGGCCGAGCTTCGCGATGTCGCTCGCGATGAGCGTCACACAGGCGAACACGGCCGAATACGTGAGCGAGGTTTCGGCGGTGATCTCCTGGTTCTGCTGCCAGGCGCCGGTGAAGGGTTCGCGGATGATCGGCCACCAGCCGCCGCGACTCATCGATCGCACGGGCGCGGCGACGAGGCCGAAGACCTTCGTCATCAGGTTGAGGACTGCGCGCCGGCTAATCTCCATCCGCTCCCGTTCTATTCAATCCGGGCGCCTCGTCTCGCGGTCGCGTGGCCAATGGCCAAGCAATCACGCTCCCGGCGTCGAGGCGCCCGGAACTGGGGGTCTAGTTGACCTTCTTCGCGCGGCCGGTGTCGTCGATCATCGCCGCGCCCGTCGGCGCCGGCCAGTTGGCCGCCGTGAGGTACTTCACCGCGTTGGCGTTGACGCGCTTCCAGTTGGAGAAGCGCTCCGCGCGCAGCGCGACGAGGTTGTTTTGGAACAGCGAGACCAGCACGGTCGTCGCATCCGAGGGCGACATCGGCGCTGAGTCCATCTGCAGCGAGGCTTCGCGCGACGCATCGATCGACACGCCGCCCTCGTCGGCATAGAGGATGTACGCCGGCTGCAGCGCGACGACGTTGGTCCCGGCGACGTTCGAGGTGATGAAGGTCAACCCGCGATAGCTCCCGCCGGCGATGCCGATCCCGGGGAACTCGGGCGAGCCGTCGAGATTGGAGCGGAACGACAGCGCGAGCGCGTTCGCCGAGGAGAGGACAAACGTCACGCCGTTGACCGGGATGTTGTTGGTCGCGAAGTGATTGATGAGCCCCATGATGTCGGCGAGCGGGTTCGCGGTCGCGGCCGCGGTCGGCGCGCCGTTGGTGATCGACGCGGGATTGATGCCGGCCACCGCGGCCACCGCGGGATCCAGGAACTGCTGATCGAGGAATTGCGCGATGCCCGCGATCATGTCCTTCCGGACCAGGGCCTCGGCGGACGGGTTCGACAAGCGGACGAGCTCCTCGGTGAGGACGATGATCCCGGCGACCTTCGTCACGCCGAGGGTATCCGACGCGAAGGCGAGCTTGGTGAGCGGCTTGGGTTTCGCTTCCCCGACCCAGCCATACGCGCCGCCCGCGGTCTGCATCGGCACTTTGCAGTTGAAGGGGACTTCCCGCAGGCCGGGGATCTTCCCGAGCACCGTCGCCGGGCGCAGCAGCTCGATGAAATCATTGACCATCGTCTGATTGACCAGCGGGCTCGCCCAGGTCGCATCGGTCGTCGTGCCGGGGGCCACCGCCGCTTTGAGCGAGAGCGCGACCTCGGGGGTCGAGTCGTCCCAGCGTTTCGCGTATTCCGCGGCCTCGTGCTTGTTGCCCTGGCACACCATCAGCGCGCAGGCTTTGCGGATGAACGCGGTCCCGAGCGGGACGTTCGGCCGGACCGAGACGGGCGCGTAGACCTTGACCCCGCTGGGGGTCCCGGGGACCGCCGCGGCCGTCGCGATCGCGAGCTTCTCGTGTTCGCGCCACCGCTGCAGGTCGGCGTCGATGCTCTTGACCTGCGCCGCCAGGCCGTCATGCTCGGTCGCGGCGTCGGCCTCGAGCGTCGCGCCGGCGTCGGCGCTCGCTTCCAGGAGGTCGGTCATCCGCGCGGCGAGCGCGGCGCGCTTGTTCTCGAGGTTCTGAATCTGTTCGCCCGGGGTTGCTTTGGTGCCCATGTGGGGCCTCGGTTTCGTCGCAAGGCCCGAGACGCCGGGCGGGGTGTGGGTGTGGCCTGTCGCGGCCGAGGTGTCGAGCGCCTTGACGACCGCGAGGGTCGCCCGTTGATGCGCGGGGATGGTCACGAGCGAGAGCTCGAAAATCTCGAACGCCTTGACGTGCAGGCCGCCGCCCTTGAGCCGCGCGACCCCGTCCGCGATCGGCTTGAACCCGATCGAGACGCCGCGCATCAGCTTATGGACGATCGAGGTCCAGGCGCGCTCGACCTCGTCGCGGACGGCGCCGGGCTCATCAATCGTCGGGAGCTCCGCCTCGAACTCGATCCCCGCCGCGGTCGCGGGCTGCAAGCGCGCGACGCCGACCGGGGTTTTTTGGTTGTGATGGAGGAGGAGCGGGATCTCGGCGGCGAACCGCGCGCCGAGCGGCTCGAGAATGTCGCCCTGGCGGTCGGTGTCCGGCGCCGTGGCGATGCCGCGGATCCGGCGCGTCGCCTGGTCGATCGATTTAATCGTGAGGACGGAATAGGCGCGGTCCACGGTCGGGCCAGATCTTGCGCCGAGGGCGACCCCCCCACAATTTGAGAATGCTTAATCGCGGATCTTCAGGTCGTGACGTAAGGCGCGACGCATGAGGTCCTGGAGTGTTTCGCGACGCGCGTCGGCGACCTTGCGGGCCGCGGCGTAGTCGTCCGGGGAGAGTTTCACCTGGACCGGTTCGGAGGGCCGGCCCGCGGGATCGAGGCTCGGGCGTCCGCGGCGTTTCGGTTGGTCTGACATTTAGCGGCCTCCCATAAACAGCGTTTGAACGCGCGGCGGTTTATTGCGGACCCCGGCGGCGACCGCATCCGTCCGCGCTTCCCAGGACAGGACCGCCGCCATCGCGAGGTCTATTTTATTCGGAGAATCGGGGCGGTCCTTCTGAATTAACCAGAGCGGCGACCCGGTTTCATCCCGGACCCCGGGGAGGTCATGGCGGCGCGCGTGTCCCAGGTGCCGCGTGAGGCGCGGATCGCCACTATGGGAGACGTCCCCGCTCAGGATCGCGGTCTGGTAATTCTTGAGCGCGTACGTCATCGGGCGCCGGCGGTTGGTCCACCAGGTGATCACTTTCTCCGCGCCGAGCGCCGGATCGCCGGCCCACTGGGCGATCCACGAGCCCCAGTAGGGCGGATCAGCGTAGAGCCGCCAGACGGTGTACTCCTTGAACAACCCGCGGATCGTGGCGTCGACCTCCGCGGTCGGGACCTGCCACTCGACCCGGCCAGGCGGACACTCCCAGAGACCCGCGACCCATTGATACCCCGACGCGATATGCGTCGCGACGATCCCGGTCGCGTCGTGAAACATGGCGCCGTCAAATCCCAGCGTGATCGCATCGCCGGGCGCCACCGGCCGATCGCGCACGAGCTCGGACCAGCGCGGCACGTCGAACGCCTGGGTGCCGCCCTTCACGAGCCGATTGAGCCAGACGCGCTCGAGATACGCCCGATCGGCCTCGGGGTCCTGCCAGGCCGCCGCGATCGCCTCAATGTCCGACCATTCGCTCGTCGCGCCCGAGGCTTCGATAATCGCCGCGCGCAGGCCCTCGGGCGTCTCGAGGTCGTGGCCCTCGGAGGCGTCGCGGTGAAAGTAGAACAACCGCGTGTCTGTGACCTGCCCTGTCACGACCGCCCGGGCGTAATCCATCGTGCCTTCGGCGACCGATCCCGTGCCGGGCTCGGGCGCGGTGGTGGTCTCGAGCGTCCAGGCATCCGCCGCGCGGCGTTTCGGAATATTCGCCAGCATGGTGCGATGCGCGCGGACGAGGCGCGGGAGCGTAAAGCGGTGCGTTTCGTCGAAGTGTTGAAACGTCGTGCGCGCGCCGTCGCGCGCATCCGGCGCCGCGGCGAGCGCGACCGCTTTCCCGCCGCCCTTCTTGCGGAGGATCCGCTCGAGGCCAATGTCGAAATCGTCACAGAGCGCGCTATGTTCGAGAATCACCCGGAGCGCGGTATACGCGAGCTCCTCGGATTGCTCCTCGGTGTACGCGACGAGCGGGATATACGGATCGGTGACCGGGCCCCCGATCGGATCGCCGCCGGCCGTCCACCCGATCCCGCGCACGGGGCCGGCGGGGTGCAGCTCACACGCCGCGATCCACGCCGCCAATTCTGTTTTCGCGGTGCCCTTCCGGAGCGACAGCCCGACCCGCTTGAAGCGCCGGCGGAGGGCCATCGGGTGGCCGCGCGGATAGACCTCATACATCCGATAGAGAAACGCGACCTTTTCGGCCTCGAGGCGCGCGGGTTGTCCGAGGAGATCACCCGGACCGAACACGAGATGTTGCTCGATGAAATCACAGACGGCCGGCCCGAGCGTCGGCCAGGGTTCCCGATCAAGGGGGACCGTCAGGATCATTTATTGGATCGTCGGCGGATTCAATAACGACCGCGGATCCACGCGCGCGACCGCGGCCGGCGCCGGGACCGGGACCGCGGGCCGTTCGTCGACCATCGGGCGAATGCGGGAGGCGAGCTGCTTCACCAGGGATTGGAAGCGGCCGGCCGCGGCGAGCCGGATCGAGGGGAGCTCCTTCGCGCTGTGGGCGACGGCGAGCGCGAGATCGGCGAGCGCGACGAGCTTCGCATCCGTGGGGTCGAGCGCATAGGCCGCGCGCATCGCGTCGCCCCACTCGAGCGCCGGGACGTCCTCGGCCGGCGCCGGCGGCGCGGGCGGGAGCTCCGGGGTCTGACCGGTCCGTGTCTCCCGCGTATCGGCCAGGTGTCCCGCGGCCATCCATCGCTGGACCGTCGATCGATTCACCCCTAACCGCTCCGCGATCGCGAGCGGGGTGAGACCGAGCCCGGCGAGCCGTTTCGCCTCGGGGCCGACATGCGTCAATTTCCTAGTGCGCTGCATACAAGACCTCCGTATGCGAATCGGTGTGCAAATTCAAAAAACCGCC
>Ga0209077_1000077_pt1 | contig 23211 bp, 23 predicted proteins | sample PPLLak1March2015_FD_187247 | JGI IMG/M metagenome (GOLD analysis project Ga0209077, IMG submission 187247) | Freshwater sediment microbial communities from Prairie Pothole Lake near Jamestown, North Dakota, USA - PPLs Lake P7 Core (1) Depth... | ecosystem: Environmental > Aquatic > Freshwater >... | reverse complement strand
TTAATCCTATAAATCCGGCAGTGATGCCTGCTATGCTTAATCTAGTCGGTTTTTTCCCAAGGAATAGCAACATGAATATTGCTACCCAAATTGGTATGGTAGAATTGATTAGAGCTGCAGCTCCTGAAGATAAGTACTGAGCACCTAATGCGAGTATTCCTTGTCCCCCCACAATAAAGAATAGGGCTGATAGTAACCAGCCTTTCCAGTGTTCTCTCTTTTTAAACTGATGACTCTGATAGTCTTTTTTATTGGATCGACGATATATAGTATGAAGGAAGATATAATGAGTGGCTATTAGCAATAAACCTGCGATGAAGAAACGCATTCCAAATGAAGCCAGTGGTTGAACTTCATCAACGATTATCTTGATCGCGATAAAGCTCGAACCCCACAGAAGTGATAACATCATAATAGCTAATAACACGATATGTAATTGCGAGTGATGCATCAGAAGGCTGTAAAATCCTTCATTATATTTGTTTTATTAATGACTTACATTAGTGCCGAATTGAAGTTTGACTTTTTTTGTTGGATCGGTGAATACAGATAGTAAATCACTCTCAAGATCTAATAATAGAGAATAACTAGTAAACCAGTTGTGTTACTCGGAACTAAAAAAAGTACGATCAATTGATCATTTACAAATCATGAGAATAGGAAAATTAAACCAGTTTAGAATCACAAAAGATGTATTAAATCAAAGTTTACAGTTCAAAATCTCGAAACTGCTAGTCAACAGAACGTAGCGATTAGATCTACTCGGATGGTTTGGAGATGGGGGGGCTATTAACTGCGTGGATAAATATCTTTTAGTGTAGTAATCTTCAAAATTTTTATAGTACAGAGAAAATCATCAATTTATTGTTAACTGATTGATCGAAACATGACCTACCATACATTAAAAAGACGATAAAATACATTCAGATCAGATAAATGGAGGTGTTACATTTTTATGATTTCATAATTGTCATTATTTTCATACTACTTGTTGTATTATCACTCAATGAGATTGTACTCGGACAACTTGAAAGAGATCTTGGAAATCACATGGTTGTGGAACATATGCTATTCTTTTCAATTGGTGCACTGTCAGTGTGTGTTGCCGAACGCATTTTGAAATTCATGATAAACATTGAAAGAAAATCTTTGGACGGCGCCAAATCGGAAATCCAGCATTCCGATTCTAGAGCAACCGGGAAGGCAATCCAGTATTGGAAGGCAATTCTGCGAACGATTTTCAAGTTAAACACACGGCCCTGGAGCTGGATATTTATTGCTGGCTCTCTTATTTTTATATGGCATATACCTCAAATTTTTGATTACGCTTCGACGCATGATTATGTTCATGTTATGCAACACCTGTCATTCATTATGGTCGGAACGGCCACATTTATGATAATAAGGCTTCTCGGAGAATCATTTAATTTGTTTCTAATATTTTCACTTATTGGTATGATGGGTTTTAGTGGATTATTCCTTGTCATTTCAAACAACCAGATTTATCAGGTGTACTCCGTAAGCAGCCATCAAAATGCAGGTATTTACATGATCATATCCTTTGCCACACTTTTACTAGTGATCATGCCCACTTATTTGATTCGACGTACCATGTTTCACATAAATACTTCTACGTCAGTTGGCGATGCATGATGATGATTGCTAATGAAATAGCAAGAAAGTTATATGTACAAGTGTTACAAAGTAGACGAAGGGTATGGCAAAGATTAACTTAGGAAATGTTTCTGAAATTCCTGAAGGAAAATTGACACATGTTGTAGCTGGCGACAAAGATATTTTGGTAGCAAATGTTCAAGGGAAATATTATGCTACGAGCAATACCTGCCCTCATCAAGGAGCAGAGCTTCATGAAGGTGAGCTTAATGGTAGCGAGCTAACATGTCCATGGCACGGCTCGAAATGGGATGTTACAACAGGCAATTTGAACTGGTTTCCTCAGAAGCTTGAGCCGCTGGGATCATATAAGATTACGGTCGAAAATGATTCTGTCTATGTAGAAATTTAACATTCCCATTTTGATTCTATAAATGAACAAGCAAATGAGAGTTACTGTGGTCTAGGGATATTGGCATGGATGATGTGGACATGATTATATTGGTAATATCACATATTGGCCAGAAGGAGTGAAATAATTGTGTCTATTAGACCATCAAAGTTTCAACTAGAATTGTTAGAGATAACGTCACATCCAGGTACTGATATGATGTCATTCAAACTAGGTCGTAAAGATGTTCAACAAGCGGATCATTATTTGGATTACAAGGCTGGACAGTACGCCGCGATGGATCTTGAAACTAAGGAGGACGCAGAAGGACCTGTGCGGTCCTTTACAATTGCTTCATCTCCGACAGAAGAGGAATTCATCTTGATTAGCACAAGAATAAGGGATACGCCGTTCAAGAAGAAGCTCGAAGTTAGAAATTGGGACTCCAATCAAGATTACAGCTCCAGTAGGGAAGTTTGTACTACCTGAAGACGACAGTTCTAAATGTGTTGTATTTCTTTCCGGTGGCATTGGGGTTACTCCGTTTAGGAGTATGGTAAAATATACAACAGATAATCGCTTATCGACAAGAATTGTAATGTTTGATTCTAACAGAAATGAGGAGAACATCCTTTATAGAACGGATTTTGATCAATGCGTCAGAACGAATAACAATCTAAAGATTATTTACAGTATAACGGGTGAAGGACAGGAAGGACCTTCTTCAAGCATTACTGCGACGGCGGCCACCGGAGGTGATTGGAAAGGTGAAATTGGTTTCATAAACAAGGAAATGCTAACTAAATATATGACCAGCGATGAGCTGGAGGATTCAATATTCTACGTCTGTGGACCGCCGGGTATGCTAAAAGCGATGCAAAAATTGTTACAAGATGATTTACGAATTTCAGATGAAAGGATAAAGGTTGAAGAATTTACCGGGTACTAGCATAATATATTGGTTCTAAAAGTAGTCGAAGACTCAAATTCAGTAGTTTGACTTTATACATTTGTTGAAGAAATAGTAACATATGATGAAACATGAGATATGGCCTTTAAGTCGTTACCCCAGATGCGAAGTGTGTGAATGTCTCACATTTCTTTATACAAAGCATACGATCGCGAGATCACGCAATCACACTTATAGTTCCATTGGAAGCAAGATTAAACACTGACGTGAACGTCTGTCCATTATTTGTGCTTACTCTAGCGACAGGATCGTTGCTTGTTGCGTTTGTTTGCCACCAAGTTACGATCACATTATTGGATTCTGCTGCTATTTGTACATCTTGTACTTGTTCGTCCGTGGCATTGCTTAGAATTATCAAATCGCTAAAAGTTACACCGGCATCGTTAGAAGATCTAAACACTACTTCGTTGTTACCTGTCTTGTTGGTCAACCACGCAATATAGATATTATCACCAGATAAGGCCACTGCGACCCTGCGCTCAGGCCCCTGTAATGCAATAGTACCATAGCTAAATTGAGGCGATAATTGAGTTATTGACACTGTTACTACCGCGGTTCCAAGAGCCACCATTAAGATGAGGTTAAATGAGTACTCATAATGGAACTATGAAGCGAAATCATGGTATAAAAGTTAGTGTGAATTGCGAGTAGATATCTAATGCTTAACTAAAATCAGAACTTCAGATACCTAAAATAGCTCATTAAGGACAGTATTGATCTCCGACTGCCAGAATCTCCGCCAGTAGACTTAAGCGATAATGCCACTTGTGTTACGAAATAGTTAAGCGGACAGCATATGCAATAATATATGCAATATGATTAAATCACTTTGAGGTACATTTTACATATTATGACCTTTTGTAAAGGTATGTGCAACAGACTATACAATCCGGCAGACATAAAATCACCTCATTCACAATACAAGTATGGACTATTGTGTAAACCATGCCAAATCAGAGTAAAGACTAGCGACATAAAATGTCGCTGTTGTCATACTAAACTTAGGGTTGGTGGTAGATGAATACATATGCTTAAGATGGTGATATGCACCTGGTGTTTTGGTGGTCACATGTATCCTATCTACATTGTTTGGATGTTTCGACTAGCAATCCAATTTGACCAAGTGACAATACCTAGATCTGTGTCTGGTTCCATGTCTAACATTGTCAGATACTCGATTAAGTGACCATCTGGATCTCGGAAGTAAATTGCAGCTGCTGGCATCCAATCTATTACACTTGGTTCTTCTGTTTCCTCATCGAAGAAAGTTAAGGGTGAAATTCCCTGAGCTCTTAAACGCTTTGGGGCGCTCAAAAGATCCCTTATATTCACGTCGAACGCTATATGAAGGGTGAGACCAAGTGGCGCAGAACCGATCGACCATAATCCAAGCATCGAGCGACGAGAATCGCCTATCCAGAAAAATGCTGCATTTCTGTCTGATACCTTCAGAGCAAGTTGGAGTCCCAATTTATCACGGTAGAAATCAATAGATCGTTGTAGGTCGCTAACGGTTAAGTGTGTCTCGAAGGGGCCTTTAATTGGAACACTTTGGTTGGAATTAGGGGTTGTCATCGAAGTAGTACTACTGACATATTTCCAACCGTGACTTGATTTAAATTAATCATTTATTTGCCGCTGTACATCTATATCGGAACCCGCATAATTGAGTGATTAATAATCGCATTTCGAATTGTATTTCGACTCCATATCTTATGACTGTCAACGACTCGGTCAAGAATTAACCAGTCTCTTAACATTTTAAGTGCAAGACTGAGCAATATATTGTGCTATCCAGATAAACTTTACTTCTTCTTTTTCGGTTTTCATTTGCTCCTTTTTTCAAATAATTGCTGTTTCCGAGTGGATAGATCAAATCTTGGTTTACACCTCGTTTGTTTTTTCTAGTGCCATTTTTTGGGTATACGCCAGTACTGCATAAAATACCAATGTTGCGAAATATGCTGAAACGACCACAAGAGGATTTTGATTCGACTCATTTGTAGTCAGAGAACTCTGTGTCTATCTACATTTCTTATTGTTTTAAACATGATCACCGACAATTCCTAAATACCGACGGAAGTTTTCTGCATCTATTTATTCAAGAACGCAGACATCATCTTCTGTCTGTCTTCATGGGCAAAACATAAAGCCCATCCATATATCTCTAACCGTAACCCTGTGTCTAAATCTGTGTCCAATGCCTTGTTAATCAGCGTCTTACTTACCTTAATAGCCGTGAAGCCATTCTTTGTAATTTCCTGGGCAAGGGAAATACACTCATTTATCAGTTTTTTATTGAGAATCTTTGCTATTTCAGCTGCACGTTCCTTTTCTTTCTTGGGATCTGACTTGTCATCTACTTCTGGAGGTAACTGGTCTTCATTACCCAAGCTTACTACTTTGTTAACCAAGCCAATTTCATATGCCTCTTGTGCAGAAATCATCTTTCCAGTAAAGATTAGTTCTTTAGCCTTTGCTGGTCCCACCAATTTTACTAGACGCTGAGTACCTCCCCAACCTGGTGGTATACCTATTCGTACTTCCGTCTGACCAAGCTTTGCATTACTGGAAGCAATGATAAAATCACATGCCATTGCTAATTCACATCCTCCTCCCAATGCAAATCCATTGACAGCTGCTATGACAGGTTTGTCAAGTTGTTCAATTCTGTTAAGTAATGAATGCACTCGTGAAGCATAATTTTGAGCTTCGATAGGACTAATATTGACAACATAGGTAACATCAGCACCTGCACAAAATGATCTTTCGCCAGAACCCGTAATAATAACAATTCTTATATCATCATCTGCTGCTGCGATAGAAAAGGCACTCTCCAAATCCTTCATGGTTTCTCTATTCAATGCATTTAGTACCTCTGGTCTACGAATTATAATAATCATAATGCCTTCCCTCTTCTGCATCGTGATGTATCTCAAGTGTCGATTCGCATCCCCATCTACGTCTCCGTCCAGTCCAGTACTAGCCATATTATGATAAGATATCGTGGTAATCCATTATCATAGGATTTAATTGTTGTACAAGCTAGACGACAAGCAGAATTGTTTAGAATTCATTTTTGGGATTAAAGTATGATTCGCTTCGTTCCAGAATGTCTCGAAATACGAACGAGGAGCTCCATTTGACAATAGTAAAATCCATCGCCATACGGTATATGTCGATCAATTGAAGACATGTCTGACAGGATTTGGATACTTCTTTTTTAAAATCCAAAGCTAAGCCTTGCGACTGACTACTCTTGAAGGTGCCTTAGCCATCTGTAATAGTATTAGTGGAAGAAATTATACATGAGCAAGTTGCTACTGTGCAGCGCAGGATTTTAGAGTTATCAGATCTAGTCGATATGATTTCAGTATGATAAGCGTACGAATGGAGGCATTTGGAGCAGAAGCGCTGGGAATACAATCACTAGCTGTGTGGAGTGTATATATATATGTGGTACTCGATTTCTTCTTCTGTAACAATTATTATTGAAAGAACCAGAATGTTGAAACCGTATCTGGACAAAAGAGACTACCCTTCACTTGCATAGTTCAACGTTAGTTTAATTGTCATCTATAATTTTTGATTATTGCCAGACATAAGATGCACCCAAATGATCACGGATGAAAAACCAGACTAAAAAAGGTGCATGTATGTAACCCATTTGTTATGAAAGCCACTTATGAAGAGTAATTAAATAGAATATTTAAGCTCCCATTACGCCAGATTGATCTCCCCGATTTTAGAATATTTGATCAAATTTTGATGCATTGCCACAGCCCACCTTTATAATCAAATTCTCATATCATGTTAAATTACATAAGGGTTAAAGGTTCTGCTACATAGTCATACTATATGTCTAATAATGGTATTTATGGCGAGATCAAAAAATTTGCTTTGACGACCGATCTTTACCAAATAATAATGGCTGCAGCATACTTTTCAAGTCCGTATCATAGAGAAAGGAAAACTATAGGGATTTTTGAAATGTTTATAAGGAAACTGCCAAAGAACAGATCTTTTATAATAGTCGCAGGAGTTGAGCAAGTAATTCAGTACGTCATGAATTTACATTATGATGACGAACAAATTGCATACTTACAATCCTTAGAAGTTTTCAAGGATATAAATAAGGAATTTTTCGATTATTTGCGACGATTCAAGTTTACCGGATCCTTATGGTCAGTACCTGAAGGAACGGTCTTATTTCCAAATGAACCGATCATGAGGATAGAAGCTCCGATCATTGAAGCACAGTTACTGGAGACATACATTCTGTCGATAATTAACTTTCAGAGTTTGATTGCCACCAAAGCAGCTAGAATTGTATCGGCAGCTACCCACAAACCAGTTGTAGAATTTGGCTCAAGAAGAGCTCATGGCCCACAAGCGGGGATTCTTGCCGCTAGAGGGGCATACGTTGGTGGCTGTGTTGGAACTTCCAATACCCTTGCTGGAAAGGCCTTTGGCATACCAGTATTTGGTACCATGGCCCATTCTTTTATATTAAGTCATGAGAACGAGCTTGATGCCTTCAAAGAATTCAACAGTATGTTTCCGACTGGATTTCTCCTTGTTGACACGTACGATACGTTGAAAGCGGTCACGAAACTAGTAAGCTCAGGAATTAGACCATATGGCGTTCGACTTGATAGTGGAGATCTCTGGACGCTTTGCATGGAGACAAGAAAATTACTCGACAATGCAGGCTGTAAAGACACAAAAATTATGGTTAGCGGAGACCTAAACGAGCATTCTATCTCTAAACTCCTAGCCGATGGCGCTCCGATAGATTGTTTTGGAGTTGGCACAGAGCTAAGCACCTCGCAGGATAGTCCTACATTGAATGGCATTTACAAATTGGTTGCAGTTAAGATTCGCAACCCTGACAATAATAATGGTAAATATGAAATGTTGTACAAATCAAAAACTAGCGTGGGCAAAGAAACATACCCAGGACCTAAGCAGATAGGCAGACTCATTAAAGGTAATGTTTTAGAAAAGGATTACTTGATCCTTGAGAGCGAAAAGCTCCCTGACAAATGTATTTTGCTATTAAAAAGGTATGTGGAGGATGGTAACAAAGTGCTTGAAATGCCGTCGATATTTGAGATACAAAATTACTGTTCTAAACAACTAGGACTCCTTCCAGAAGCCTTGAAATCTCTAGATGTAGAATCAGTTTTATTTCCTGTTGTACTAAGCCAAAAAATAAAATCACTAGGATATCCACATGATCCATCATAACTTTCAGCAAATTACACAAATAGCATAAGCTTAGAAATAACTATATGAAGATGTAGCTTGGTTTATTTCTCGATCGGTCTTGACAGAGGACTAAAGTACACACATAAATACAACCCTTTTATTTCTGCTAATGGAGTTATTGCAACCTCCATGTTCCAACCAACGCGAACCGTTTTGAATTCTATCTCAGTACCATTCTCATCTATCATTACTTTCAGATTCTTGTTATATCTTTCTTGCAAACTAGGGAGTATATAGTTTTGATGCAACAGATAATTCATATTTGTAACACGCCTACCAAAGTTATTGGTGTTGGTGTTGGACTTGCATTCTGCGACAATTAATCTTCCCTTCTCATCTAAAACTGCTGCAAATTTAATACTTGGATTAGCAGAGAGTGCAACCGCACATATCTTTCGTAAGTAATGTCTGCCTCTTCGCATTCGTCTATCATTTCATGATTCTATAAAACATCTTCATAATGAATTGGTCAGATAATCACGGTATACAATACTATATAATTTCAGTCTGCAAAGTTTTTGGATCTTGGTTCTATGGAAAAGCAATATAACGAGACTCAATTGAGGTATGAATATCTATGAAATAAATTGCGACAATTTGACTTAACTGAACTTACCGATAAATATTGCTATGAAATAGCTTGGAATATTTATTCGCAACTCTACTAATAATGTGCTAAATAGGATGTACCGCACTAAGCTATAATGACGATAGTGCAGATTAGTGTCTCCATCTGGCGATACTGTTTCTCCGTTTAGGCAATATCAGACTCGCACCTTGTATTTGGTTCATACTAAATTAGAAAAAGCGTTACACCTAAAGTTTCGTTAATCAATAGAAAGCTCAATAACATTCGGCGGGATCATGAAGGTCAAATAGCTGGATATTTAATATTATTACTGATGAATGTCTGATTGTTTTCTAGGACATTGATTACAGTTAAATCTAATTGAATATTGGAATGTGGCTATGTTTTAAAAAGTCTTGTAGCTGTTCATAACTCTCTAATTCAAGATATTTCATCAAATATTCAATAATGTTGTCATCGTATTCAGCATTCTTGTATTTTTCTTTGCCCACAGTAGCTTGAATATGCTCTGTTTTGTCGTCCAAACCAGTATTACTTGCTACACACTATGCTAGTAGCATATATATAATTTTATGAATCAGATTTTGAAGAAACTAGAAAAACTGACATGATCTCGGATATTTTTGTCCTGCTTATTGAAATAATCACATAGAATATATTGTCATGATCTAAATTAATAACTGATTTTGTAATGGCTATTGAATATTAGATTTGGCTTAAAAAGAAAAATTGCGTAGAAGAATATCACCCCAATCTATATAGTAGCAAGGGTCAAACAATTCATTTGCATCAGAAATGGCCATGAAACGAGGATAATAAGACTGGTCAGTGTGTGGTATGCTTAAAGTACTGTTCGCTATGCCCCATCGTTAGCAATAGGACGCGTTGAGGAATATTAGCCATTATTTCCGCTATTGTCATAACAATCCTACTCAAGTTTCTATTTCAAATGTTCTTTTTAAACCCATTTTGGGCCGACCATTGAAGATATCATTAGAACCAGCAAATGAGATTTTTCGTCCACTATAGATTGAAAACTCAGATATTTTGAGTAGTAATTGATGCTACGAGCGTCATCGGATTATTAGCTAAAATTGACGTGTTGTCAACATTGACGACAGCAAGACAGAGGTTGGGGGGGTGTGATACAGCCATTTAGCTAGCTCCCCCGTCCCCCCAGAGTCAGCTGGGACATAAATAATAAATTTTCGTAGTATGACTATGTCTAAACATGCCCGCACTAGGCTTGCTTCTCAAAGACCGATGCCTGAAAAGCAGACACTTGAAACTAAAGAAGAGCCTAGTCTAGAGCAGCATCAGCAAGAAGAGAACCCAATGCTATCAGAATTGGATACAGAAATTGGATGCCCCAGATGTAATGAGATTATGGAGCTACATTCCAAATTCGACGAATTGGTTTATACCTGTGACAACTGTAGTTTCTTGCTGAAATGTGTTTAGCGGTCAACCAAAACCTACTCCATGGATTGGCTTGAACATCACTTTGCTCTTTTAATTTCTACTCCGTCTCAATGAACTCGAGCGTTTAGCGGATAAAGTATTACGGTCGTTGCTAATTCGCCTCATTCTTCAAACGATCCAGTGTATTGGAATTGGAAGGGATAGGGAGTTTGTCTCGCCCAGGACCATTGACATTGTAATCGAAATATATCATTTAGGTAAGAGATAATATATATTGAAATATATAGTGTATAAAAATGACTTGTATGTCTTTCAAAGGCAATCATCATAATCATGATGTTTACTTTTTATTCCGTCTTAAGTTTCAAAGAAAAATTGCGGAAAAATATGAGGAGAAATTCCTATGGTATTGAATTGGGTCTACTTAAGGAGGATGGATAGTTAGGATGGTTAAGCCAGACTTCAATGCAAAAGTCAAGGCTTCAGAAGATATAGGATCTAACAGAGGCTCACCTGCAATTGAGCATCTGAAATTTCCGTTTAATCTAAAAAAAGATCAAGAGGAGGCTGTAGAATCATGGATAAAGAATGATTATAGGGGCTCAATAGTATACAGTACTGGTACTGGTAAGACTGAAATTGCATTTGAGTGCGCAAGACGGGCAGCGAGAGCAAGAGCGGGGATTGTATTAGATAATGCGAGCAATGCTAACCTTAAGCATAATACCAGCGACGATAATTCAGGCCAGAACAAACTAGTTGACGCCGATAGGCTTATCTCCAACACTGATAATTTCCGATCTCCAATCAAAAATGGTTCAGGTGAAGGATCATCCAACAAATCTATTTCGCAATTTAAGATCCTTCTTTTGGTTCCACGGATCGTTCTTATTGAGCAGAATGTAAAGAGATTGCTGAAATATGGCATCTCTAAAAAACAGATAGGAGTGTATTTCGGAGAAAAAAAAGAGGTACGCGAAATAACAGTAAGTACGTATCAAAGTATCAATAACAATTTAAATATTCTTCGCAATTCTCAAATGATCATATTTGATGAAGTTCATTTGATTGGAGAAAGTGCAAAGTCATTTAGCCAGATTTTTGATGTTGTAGTAGAGGATCGCAGTAAGGCAATTTTAGGGCTAACGGCCACAATAGATGAAAATGATCCAAATTTCAATACCATTCTAAGTGTTCTTCCACCTGTGCGAAAATACCAGGTAAAAGAGGCAGTAAGAGATGGCAGACTAGCAAGACCAGTGATACTCCCTATCAAAGTCAAATTAACTGAGGCAGAGAGAAGGGTCTATCATGATTGTTCTTCAAGTATAACTAGCATCTCCAACCGGCTTAATCGGTATGACGCCCAATCTATCTCTTTGCTACTACGAAGAGGAGGCCCCCCAGCATTTATGGCAAAAACATGGTTTGCAAATGTGAGAAAGCGGAAAGCTCTTTTGAATTGTGCTAATAATAAGATATTAGCCGCCGCAGATATAATATCAAAAAAACATCCGAATCAGCGGATAATGGTATTTAGTGAGACGTTGGAGTCGGTTCATAAACTCAGGGAAGAACTACAATTCAAACGGGGAATAAAATCATTCGTCATTGAAAGCAAGCTCAAGGCTAATGAAAGACAAGAAATATTATCAAAGTGGGGAGTTGAATTTTACCCTCTCCTATCAGTCCACACCTTAGAAATAGGTTATGATGTCCCTGAGGTAGGAGTCGCGATAATTTTGGCAAATACTTCGAATATAAATCAAACCATCCAAAGAATTGGAAGAGTAATTAGAAAATCTGATGGGAAGGAAGCAGCGTTCATTTATGCAATTTATCTTACAGGAACCACGGATCATCAAACTTTAAGAACTGTCAAACGTGCGACGGGTATGGCTCAAGAAGGTTATGATGATGCTGACAACGAGAAAATGAAAGAGATATCATTTTCTAAAAGAGGAAAAAGCAAAACACACCAGCTGGACGTGAAACAAGTTCAAAATGAGCCCATGACTCTGGATAATTACTTTGGAGAATTGAGGTGATCGGATGTGTTCTCATCTCACTACTAACAACAAATAACATCCTCAATAATAGATACAGTTGAAAAGTTGTCTCATTCCAAGTTTGGATAGTTACGTAGCTATTTACTGTTCATTAAACATTGATGGTGAATAAACGATTTCGCGCTCCTTTGCTAAGAATCGGTATACCTTACCTGAATGAATTTGAGATCTTCATTTTTTGGCATTGATTACCACACCAATATTTTTTCTATGGCTCAAACCTTACAGGTATTGCAAGAGTTAGCTATTATGTTCTAGTTCTGAGCGAAGGAAATTCTCAGCTGCATATTTTTCAAAGGTAAATGAGGTAATAGTATAACAAAGAATCTGGCTATTATTGTAAGGAATATTCTGATATTTTGAAATATAACCGTATAATTTTAGGTAATACTCATGTGAATATATTATTAAAACTTGACCTAAACTTTATTAGCATTGCTAAAATTCTAGCCCATATCGTCAACATATCAGAAGACAAAAAACCTGTCTGCGCTTTGCCATGTATGCAATCCTTATTGTGATGAATATCAATTTTTTAGTATTACGAAATCACAAGACTAAATTTCAATATCTCAAAATGATAATTACATATAACAGTTACTTCTAGTTTAAGGTAAGAAGATTCATGTCCTAGACGACGACCAACATTAAATTATAATGCATTCCAGTATGTTCTCCTAGTCACAAAATCAGAGAGTTGCTTGCAATTTAAACACTTACTAACTACTCTCATAAAGCATTAATTCTTCTCTGAAAATTCAGTCTAGATCGCACGGACAATAAGAGAAATCTTTAGTTATAGAGACTATACAATATCTAGATGAAGGAATATATATGCAAACCAGAATTAATGCCATCCTGTCTGATTATGATGGAACGTTGTCTCCAACTGATACTTTAAGGAGTAACACAGATTTAATACCAGAGCAGTTAGAAGGAGCCTTGTGGGAAATATCACAAAGAATTCCAGTCTGCATTATATCGAGTAAAGATTATCATTTTATACATAGGAGGGCAAAATTTGCTAGGGGTTCTTTCATGTATTATGGGTATTGAAAGCATTGCTCTTAGAATTCATAAAAATGCATCAAATGAGATTGAAGGGGATAGTGATAATAGTGATAACTTGGGTTGTATCAAAAAACGCTATCTACTTCCTAACAGTCAGGAAATACTATAGGCTAATTCATCTTCGCTGTCTAAATTAGCAGAGAATATTGAATTAGAATTTAAGGCCAATGTAATAGTCGAAAGAAAATTCACCATTGATAGACAGTTCTTAGCAGGCATTACAATTGATTATAGACATTTGAAGGACTGGAAGTTATACAAGAATCACCTTGAACCAGGTTTAAAGGAAATGATCCAAAAGTACAGGTCGTTCCGTCCGTGTCGACAACTGACTTGTATGTTCTGACATATAGGTCCCATCCGTTTTTAGATATTTATGCACTATACTGCAATAAAGGTATGGCATTTGATCTTGTTGTCTCTGATATCCTAAATATTAGAAATAATGTATTGAGTAGAGGAGGAGGCATATTATACCTAGGAGACTCGGAAAACGACAATCCAGCATTCAGAAAGGCTTCCGTATCTGTAGGGGTAATTTCAGACAAGAGACTTACCCCAATGCTTGATTGTCAATATTTAATAGAATTTAACAATCCATCTTACTTTCTTGAACATTTAGTAAAAAATGAATTCATATTTTCAGCAGATCTATTTGATAAAAGCAAATAGGATACTTCAGTAACTCTAATCAAATTCTGTTGGCTGCAAGGATTAGAAGATTTAGCTTAAATGAATTTGATTTTTTGAGGCCGTAAGTATGTTATTGATTTGGTGGACGTCGTGATAATTCATATAAGTATAGACAAGTTTTGAAAATATGCTGTGGAAGGGTATAATTAGACAGAAGATAGTGAAGAAGATATTAGTAAGTGGCAACTAGATATTTGTATAATTGAAGAGCAAGGGTAAGGGACCACCATCTTCCTATTCCCAGTCTAAGACCTCATCTTCTAATCTCACGACTAGCTCTCACTTTTCCTCATTTATCTCCATCCTACGTAACCGTACTTTTATCTTTTACACTCTCATACCTGCGATAATTCTTTCCATAATTACAATTTTCTCAACTGATCTTAATGTCTGGAGACTGTCAGAAATTCACCATTTCTATATAGAACTCTTCGCTGTAATACTAGGATCGATTCTTGCATTTTACTATATTGCCCGTGCCCATACACTGAACGATAATTTTAGCCGCTTTGTAGGGTTTGGATTTCTTGTTGCCGCTTTAATCGATTTGCTTCATGTTGTTATATCATATGCATATATGGACAATGTGATGTTTCTAAAATATTTCATTCCACAGACGTGGTTTGCTGGTAGAATCTTCCTTAGTGCAATGTTAGTTATAGCGATTGCAAAATATCCTACCTTCTCAGGTGAAGAGAAAAGGAAAAACGATGGAATATTAGAATCTGATGCAAAAACAGGATTAACAAAAGAAGATGAGGATAAAGAGGAACCGAGGATTGAAGTAGCAAAAAAGAGTTTTCATGACTCTGGGAAAGTCGTTACCATGAAGGACGCAAATGGATCAGATAGAACCTTTGGAGTCTATATGGCAGTCCTTTCAGTATTGGCAGGGAGCATAGCAATGAGTTCACTATATCTTGTATTACCATTTTCAGTAATCGATGAAATTCTTTTGCATAGACCATATGAGATTCCTTCGCTTATTTTGTTCATCATCGCTCTGATTCTGTTCTACAAAAACCAATTGTACAAAAAGACTGATATATTCTATAAGGGAATACTAGCATATCTTATTATCGATATTTATGCGCAGATTATAATGTCCTATTCGGCGATGTCATTTGACACTCCTCACAATATAGCTCATATCTTAAAAGACGCAGGATACTTTGTGAATATTATTGCACTAGCACTTTCGAGTATTCAATATAATGTACGGTTAAGAGAGAGCAATGAGAGTCTTATTGATAGTAACGTCAGACTAAAGGAGAGAGAGGAAGTGATCCGTGTCCAATATGAGCGGCTGAAAGAATCAGAAAAAATTAAGGACGAATTTATCAACACAGCTGCACACGAACTCAGAACTCCCATACAACCGATACTTGGATTGACAGACATTGTTAGAACAAGAATAATAGCATTAGATGGTTCAAGTAACAGGGTTATTAGAGGCGGTAATAATGGTGCTAAAAGAGCACAGGGAGTACTTCTATTGCTTGATGTGATCATCAGAAATGCTAAGCGACTAAAACAACTCACGGATAATATACTTGATGTAACAAAGATTGAAAGTCACTCATTTAAACTCAATAAAGAGCAATTTAATATTGAACAATTAATTGAAGAGATTGTAGAGGAACAGAATATTACAATAAGTGATATAATGATCACGAACACAGAGATTAAGATTCTATTAAGGGCGTGTAACAAGGAGATAGAAGACATTGCTGATATTGGCACGGCAAGAACAGTCGCTCCCGCTGTTAACGTTAAATCATCCACTATTACTACTTCCAAAAGAAGTGAATATAAGACACCAGCCTACAAGAATGCTGACACGAAGGCGAGTGGCGACGCCAATGCAGTTCTCGAATCATTCATGATAGAAGCAGACAAGACAAAAATTTCTCAGGTATTGTCAAATTTATTGAGTAATGCCGTATCTTCTATCAAGTTAAAAGCAGGAACAGAAGAAGGCAGAATAGCCATTACTGTTAATAGGACAGAGAAAAGGAATGGGGAGAACATAGTTGGAGTGGCCAATAACAACCATGATCTTGGTATCAGTTCGGATAGTAATCCAGAGATCATCATAAACGTAACAGACAATGGTCACGGAATAACTCCAGACGTATCTCAGAATCTTTTTACAAAGTTTGTTTCTGGTTCTGATTCAGGTACCGGGTTAGGTCTGTATATATCTAAAAATATAATTGAAGCACATGGAGGAAGAATTTGGGCTAGGAATAATGACGCAGCAGCGTCAGCGGATGGAACTGTTCCCACAACCTCTTCAGGAGCCACGTTTAGTTTTTCTCTACCTGCCTTAGAAGTTATTACGAAGTCTAAATAGTCAATACAAACTTAAGATCTTGAATGATGTTTAACTGTGTAAACAATTGCTGTGACGAACCTAGTCCTTTAGATTTTATCATGATTTAGAGTTATTCATATGATGGAAAGGCACTATTATTGGCGTTTCACTCAGTGGCTATTTCTAGTTAATAGATTAGTAAGGGATTAAATGCATATTTACATACGGATATACGTATATTAAATACAAGTTTCACGCCCTCTTAACCTGTGGATATGCAGAAAGTTGACAGGATCGGAGAGGAACAACAACAGTCACAGCAACATCAAGAACAACCATTTGCCCAACAGCAACAGCAACCACAAAGAATCTATAAAGTAACTGACGACGCAAGATCCAAGCATACCAAAAAAGTCTATGGTATAGTATTCAATAAGTTCCTAAGAGAGGGCGCGCATACTACAGATCTTCAAGTACTGTTAGACTACAAGCCTAGAGTCTTAGAATCAATGGTCATAGGCTATATCGAGTATATGAGAGACAAAGGGCGAGCACATAGTACCATACTTCTGCATTGTGCTACAATATTTCACTTCTTTGAAATGAATGACATATTTCTCAACAAGCGTAAGATTATGCGATTTGTACCACCTGATGAGTCTCCTGCTAGTCAATGCGAGTACTACAGTGGTGATAGGCCTTACACAGTGGAGCAGGTATACCGCATGATCAATGAGGGATGCGGAGGCGATATACGATCCAGGGTTATCATCCTGCTTATGGCTTCAACGGGTACGTATCGGTGCATTATCTGAACTGCATTATGGTCATCTTACCTATATCCCAGAATACAATCTGTACAAGATCCAAGTGTATGCTTCTTCAAGGTCTGATAGATATATCACGTACTGCACACCAGAATGCGCCGCTGCCATCAATGCATACCTGGAATATCGTCGTCGATTGGGTGAGACAATCAAGGACAAGTCCCCTCTTATTCGGGAGATATTTAATATCGAGAATCCCTTCGTGATAAATTCACCTAGGACTTGTACTTTAAGGATGGTAGAACTTGCGTTAGAACAATCCCTCAAGAAGTCAGGCATTAACCAACGTAACGCAACACAGGCAAAAGGATCACGAAGATCTATCATGCGTAGTCATGGATTCCGTAAGTTCGTCATAACAATGATGGATAAAGCGGGAGTGAAAGATACCCATAGAAGATACTTAACCCGTCATGCTCAGGTAGGCCAAGATCGTAGGTACGTATTACCGAAGGAGGAGGATATGCTTGCTGAATATGTCAAAGTAATCCCATATCCAACAATAGATCCAAATCAGAGACTAAAGCAGGAGAATGCAGAACTAAGGAAGGCTCAAACTGATTATCTTGCTGAACTAGGTGACCTTCGAGAAGACTTTAACGAGATGAAACAGTTACTTGTCCATCTGAGTAAGGAAAGTCAGAAGGAGTTAGTCGGTGAGTTCTTTGAAAAGGTTGGGGATAAGGCTGATATCGAATGGTCGTGTGACGATTGATTGATTTGGCTGCCCACCATTAAAACACGATGATGTCTAAAGCGGCGGATTCTCCTAGAAGAAATATGTGACATAAATAGCATTCAAATGTTGCCGAGCCCAATTAACCAATAAAATAATCAATACTTTACTTCAATGAAAAGTATGAACCGACAGTTTAAGCACTACACCTCAGTAATTGCAGTACTTGTTCTTGTTGCAGTATCAACCGCACAACTGTCATCTGTTGTACCATCCGATGGTAATGTAGTTTATGCGTATTCTACTAATAGTCAGGCTCAATCCCATAATGATGAATGTGAGTATGACGACTCATCTGGAATTAAATGTGTGTTCAAAGGTCCAGTATATATTGGAAACACCACAGCAGTTACTACGCCACCCTCGGAAAGGTCGGCGCCACAGGGCCCTCCAGGTTCAGGGGATAACTCATCACAAACCATTGTTATTCCTCATGATGAATATAATACGGAAACGCAAGAAGTCCTAAAAAATGCGTTAAAGGACTAGCTCAGAATGGATTGAGTGCTTAACGTATTTTTATTTTGCTACTGCTGTAATCTGCTGCTGTTGTTGCTTGCGTTGTATCCAATAAATAACCATTCCCCTGCTAATGTTCTCTTTTACTATGACCTTGGCTATTAAACGCTTCTGGCTAGACAAGCCGACAGGAAAAGTAAATAATGAGTATAATTTCCTTACTATCTCCTTCTTAGTTATCGCATTTTTTCTGTACCTTGGAATTGGAATATTCGTTTGGTTTCTGTAGCCCCCTTCTCCTCCCTGGTACTCTAGTGCTTTTGGGTTAGCCTGTGCTAACATTCCTTTGTGTTCCTTTGAAAAGGGTACTGGAATCACGAACATATTGTACTTTCCTTTGATATTATTCCAACTATGAATAACTCGTAACAATATTTCTAAATGCAGATATCCAAATAGCCAAGACATACATTGCATGGCCGAGTTGAGTCTAGAAGCCCTATTTGGAATAGGTGAGGCGATAGGGATTATGGCCACTCTGTTTGTTATATTATACTTTTCAAGAAAGCAAATGCAGAGTCTCTCAGTAGACATGCAGACAAAGGTTCTTAATGACTTGGATGAAAAGGTTCACAAGATGGCAGAAATCATTATTGATAAGCCATCGATGCAAAAAGTCATATATAAACTTGAAAAGCCATCAGAAGAGTTAGCCTTTGGATATTATATCTTGTTTATTTGTTCTCACGCATATTCGATGCGTCAGAGAAAAATGCTCAGTGAAGATGAATGGACAGGATGGTTGCAATGGATGAGAAACTGCTTTAAATATGGAACTTTGGGTGAACAATGGAAGAAACTAATCCAGTCAGAGAGATGGTTCAATCCTAATTTTGAGAATTTCATAAACAAAGAAGTCGCATCGATACCAGAGTCTAAATAAATATAATCAATACCAGAACATAAGACTTAATCTGAAACTATCGAATAAGTCATCATGTGAAGTTGCTTCCTTATCTAGGCTACCTTCCCCATTTTCTACAGCAGTACGAAGGACAATTATAAGTTTGTTATGCATTGGATTAATGGCAACATATCCAGTTTGATACTCCATAAGTGCTTTGCAATGTGCCAACATATTCTTGTGTTCCTTTGAAAAGGGTACTGGAATCACAAACATATTCTGCTGTAGAAACTCTAAATCGTATATTGATGCATAGTTATGTTTGTAGTATGCAATCTGTTTAACATAATCCGAGTCTTCATTTACTGCCTGCTTTAATGTGGATATGAATGAAGGATTTGCCCCGTCAACAAAGATTCTGCACGCATTATCAAATCTAATGTCGTACTTCTCTAGCAGTCTAACAGTAGTCTTAATCATCTCATTGAAATCAGGTTTAGGATATTCCTCTGCATGGAGTACGTTAACCATGCCGTCTACTAGTTCAGTGATACAGACACCAAAGTTACTACTTCCAAAGCCTGGGTCTAGACCAACACTCTTTTGACTGTACGGATTTAAATCGGATTTAAATTCTCTCACTTTAAGGATTGCTGCCTCTATATCCTTGGTATGAAATACGTTACCGATAAGGCCTAGATACTTTAAGTTATACTCTCTTTCAAATGAGGGTGACTGTTTGGCAGCGTCTATCTCATCTTGTGTGTATATCCTGTTTAGTCCATAGGTGTAATCGAGCAATAGCCTTTTGTAGAGGCATGTAGACTCAGGCTCCTTCTCTATCCTTTCAAAAAGTCCTTCCGGAGCATTAGGAGTAGATACGAAGACAATCCAAGGACTAGACTTACCAATATAACGCTCTGCGGTATCCCTAGCATTTTTCTGTTCACCTGTTCTAAAAAAGTCGGCCTCATCCAGATATATGAATGATACGTCCTTTAACCCTCTCATTGCGTCTAGGTGGTTCGATGGATAGGCCTCTATGTGGACGCCATTAAGTTCGAAGAAGTTGGGCCAAAATGTTTACAGTTTTTTAGTACATACTACTAATTCCGTATTGGAATACGACTGCTAAACAGTCATAGTGTTTTTTATAATTTGGAATAATGGATCAAAATTTAATCCGATTAAGAAAGACTATAGTCGCCTGGCTGCTGTAGATTTCTTAGTCTATAAAACGAATGTACTTCTAAAAACTAAATCAGTAAATCATAACGCAGCAGGCCAGTCGACATGTATTGACTTCATTTTGCTGGCCCCACTTGAAATTGTAAAGTTACCTCGTATCTCAGTAGTCTCTTTAATAGTATTTACATCACCATTAACCGTCCATCTTCCACCATTTAGGTGAGATAAGCGTGGAGCTGATGTCCACATTGTTCCCTCACTAGTGACTTGTGCAATACCCCTTCGGTTTGGAGTTCCTCGGTTTCCAGTCCCAATTCCTGTAACGGATTCGCCATTCTTGGTGATATGCAAATACCTGATTGTTAGGGTTGCATTACCATCTGCTAACATCGTTGCTTCCACCGTATCCCAATGGACACCAGAATAGTACTTTCCAGTGACTTGTCCCTTCTCATTCAATTCAAGTCTCACAATGTCATTATTAATATCAATAATCCGCATAGATTGTAGTTTGGCTTTTATGACCAAATCGTATTTGGCGGTTGTCCGCTTCTTTGATAAAGTTCTAGCCATATCGACATACTGGCGGCTTAACTATAATAGCTTTATAGACACAGTTTCAAAATGAATGACCAGTAGAGTTTTCAGATGCTCGACGTATTCACTTCGTTGAGGGTGGTGGATAACCATGCATGCATGTAATAGTCCAATAGCAACACCTTAAAAGAAGAGAAGCGCACTAAAAATATGTAGTAGAATATTGCCCAGCTGTCGCCCTGATGTATACAGAAGGAACTTCGCTGCGTGGTGTGAAGAATGTAATGCAGTATTCGGCAACTCAGTCCTTGCAAAGCAGCACCGCGACACAAAGAAACATAAGATAAATTTAACCGAATATCTAGTCAGTGAGCCCGCGCACTTTTCTTATATTACAAGCATTTTAGAAAACGAAATGGAGCCATGAGTAAGTTCTATCGATATTATTTTCTAAGGAGTAAAGAGGTAACTTACATCAGATTTCTTATATGAAAATTTAGTTGAATCCAAAAACGCACAAATAGTAAGGTCTTCATGGAACGGTTTCACTAGACCCATCAGGCATACAAAACATTGTTGCAGAACAATAGAAGAATGTAAATAAACGATGTCTGCGTTGTACTTGTTCTAGCAGTGAAATAATGAGTGGTATTAGGAGAACTAATTGAAGATGAAAGTGGTAAGATAACAGGCCAAAGAGTTTTGGATGTCGAAGGCCCTAAGATGGAAAGTTCCTTTACAATGGCTGGACTATACAAAGAAATAGAGGCTACAGATATCGGAACATACTGTTCTGTTATGAGAGAAGAAGTAATGTATGCGGATGTACAAGGGGTAATAACAGCCAAAGATAGACAGGGAATGGCAACTTATACGGCTCAGGCAATAGGAAGATTCACAAGTCCAGGAAAAGTAAGATTCCACGGATCAGTGTTCTATCGTACAACTCCAACGAGTGGAGGAACGCTATCATTCCTTAATAACGTAGTTGGCGTTTGTGAATATGAAGGGGACGAGCAAGGGAACTGCTCGGTTAAAGTGTGGGAATGGAAGTAGTAATGAAACCCGCATCTCCTTATGATGTTTAGCAAAGGATACAGGTCGTACAAACACATTCTGACATAGGAGGGTTTGACGCCTCAAAATGGCAAAGCACGAAAGGTACTGTTTGAAGTTTATCATTTTTTCGTTTACTTGTGAGCGCCTTTTCATAATGAATGATCTTTGTTCTCCAGTTCGTTGATAATCTTTAATCAGCTTTGGCATAAGATTATTCTCAAATAACCTTTCATCATTAGTCAACCTATCAATTCATAAACTCAATACTTTTCAAAAGTATTATAGTCATGCATTCTGAGCGTTGATAAGAATGCTTGGGCACTCCTTCGTGGAACTCCGTTGAGCCTTACTGCGCGAAAGAAATATTTCCGTTATTAAGATTTAGTAAAGATTTTATCTTTTATGCCCTAAAAGAGGTAGTAATGAACTCACTTTTTTCACTAATCAGTGCTTTTTCCATTATCTTTCTACAGTACCTCTTCTGAAATGGAAAGTCCACCTTTGACTGGTCCTCCTTCTAACTGTATTACATTCGATTCTGAAGAAAGAATTATAACAATAACTTGCAAGACAAGCAATTTATCTCAGATTGATAGTCAGTTAAAGAACCCTGATGTACTGCGAAGGGATGGAGTTGCGGACAAAGGATGGATACTGAATGCAGGACTAACAGTAGCTCAGAATGCCGCTCTTCATATTAACTCCACAGACACTTCATGGCTAAAGATAGTTGGAGATGGAGAAACGGCATATCCCATACATATATCTGGTAGCTTAAAGATTGATTCCGTAAAGATAACTTCATGGGATCCTACAACAAATAATTATACATTAAGTCCAGATTCACATAGAAATGGCGAGGATGTCCAAATCGGCACTCCAAGACCTTATATTATAGTTGACCCTGAAGCGACAGGAACGACTGACATTGTCAATTCAGAAATTGCATATCTCGGGTACGAATCAGGATATGGGGGAGGATTAACCGGTTTAAGATACGAAGGGGGTCATGGCAGCATAGTAAGAGGAAACAACATACACGATCTATACTTTGCTTTCTACTCCAAGGGTGTTGGTGGAATGGTACTTAAAAA